>Ga0180431_10007225_pt1 | contig 12997 bp, 12 predicted proteins | sample SS_ome_11_FD_132459 | JGI IMG/M metagenome (GOLD analysis project Ga0180431, IMG submission 132459) | Hypersaline lake sediment archaeal communities from the Salton Sea, California, USA - SS_1_MS_1 metaG | ecosystem: Environmental > Aquatic > Non-marine Saline and Alkaline > Hypersaline >... | reverse complement strand
GAGCAGGACTCTGTCGAATACCAGCTGTCCATCCGCCCCGGAGACAAAGCGCAGGGGTTTACTCTCAGCGAAAGCGATCTGATCGGGATCCATCTGCCCAAGTTCCCGGATGGCCGCCAGGTTGTCCGCAATTCGCTGCTCGTACATCGCGGCCCCCTCCTTCGCCGCCTCGGAGGTGAAGAACAGTTCGTCCCGGGTACGGCGATCATCGGCTACCGCTTTGACCAGGCGCTGTCTCTCGTTCTGGATGATTTGTCTTCGGCAGGCCCGCATCTCGGCCTGGCTGAAATAGTGCTCCGGTATCCCCTCCAGACGTTCACGGATCAACAGGGGAAAACTGCGCGTCAGGTAGTTGTTCTCCGGGCTCAGGTTTTTGCCCTCGAAAGCGGCGAATCCGATCGACCAGTCCGGCCGCCGATCGGTCAGATTGATCTGCTCAGCCGAGATGGTAAGGGAGGAAAAGGCGAGCAACACAACCAGGAGTGTCTTCATTCAATATCAAGAGTTTTCTTGATCGCAGCGATCACCCGCTCCTCACGGAAGGGTTTGACGATAAAATCCTTGGCCCCCAGCTGAAGAGCCTGTACGATCAGGCTCTGCTGTCCAAGGGCGGAACACATGATGATCTTGGCCTGCGGGTCTAGCCTCAGAATCTGTTTCAATGCAGTCAGACCATCCATCTTGGGCATGGTGATATCCATGAGAACCACATCGGGATGTCTGTCTTTGTACAGTTCGACGGCCTCCTGGCCGTTGGAGGCCTCCCCCACGACCCGGAAACCCGCTTTCTCCACCAACTCACGAAGCACGAGTTTGATGAACTTCAGATCATCGGCAATAAGGACATCTATGCCCATGGCTGTTTGGCTCCCGAGCTGACAGTAAGAAAGCTCTCTATGAACTGATCGATATCCCCGTCCATCACCGCCTGAACGTTGCCCATCTCCGTCTTGGTTCTGTGATCCTTGACCATCGAATAGGGATGAAACACGTACGAACGAATCTGGTTGCCCCAGGCGATATCTTTCTTTTCACTCTCCTGTTTTTCCCTCTCCGCATCCTGTTGTTCTCTGTAGTGCTCGTACAAACGTGAGCGCAGGACCTTCATGGCCATGGCTTTGTTCTTGTGCTGACTGCGTTCGTTTTGACACTGAACCACGATCCCCGTTGGCAGATGGGTAATGCGAACCGCGGAATCCGTTTTATTGACGTGCTGTCCCCCGGCCCCGCCTGCTCTGTAGGTGTCTATTCGCAGGTCCTCCGTTTTGACCTCCACCTCGATGGTATCGTCGATCACAGGCGATGCAAAGACCGAGGCAAAGGAGGTGTGTCGTCTGCTGGAAGCATCGAAGGGGGAGATCCGAACCAGCCGGTGGATACCGGTCTCGCTCTTCAGAAATCCGAATGCGTATTGCCCCGTAATCTCCACGGTCACGCTCTTGATGCCTCCCTCCACTTCCAGCATGTCGAGGATTGCGGTGCTGTAACCGTGACGGTCGGCCCAACGGGTATACATGCGCAGCAGCATGCTCACCCAATCGCAGGCCTCCGTACCGCCGGCACCGGAGTGTATCGTGAGGAAGGCGGACAGCGGATCGTTCTCCTCCCCCAGCAGCTGCAGCACCTTGAGCTGCTCGTAGGTGCTCCTCAGGTTCCCCAGGTTGGCGGAGATCTCTTCGGCAAACGATTCATCTGCCTCCTCGGCAGCCAGATCCAACAACTCCTTCACCTCCCGGAAGCTCGCTTTCAGCTGCTGCCAGGGATCAAAAGTGTCCCGCAAACGCTTGAGGGTACTGAGGGTATTTTCCGCCTGTTCTCGATTCTGCCAGAAATCGGCCGTCCCCGACTGCTTTTCCAGGGAGTCGATCTTTTCCTTCAACCCACCCGGGTCAAAGGTACCTCCAGGATTCTTCTATATCGTTCTCCAACTGGGATAGATTTGCTTGAAGTTCCTCTAGCATTTCTGCTCCTTCCTCGACCATAGATTGGATTGATGAGAGAGAGATGATCTGGTCAGGGGCGCTCTTGCCTGTTCGTGCTCACAACGGTTTTACGCCACTTCTTCTCTTTTAACTCGGATATCACCAGAGTACCCTCCATAGGATACTGATAGAAACGCAGGCTGTCATAGCTGTCCGTCAGCCGATCCAGCTCCCTCTTCAACCGAAGCAGGCCATTATCGTTGATCCTGAGGGATTCGTACAGCCCTTCGTGCACCTTCTTGAACCCGTACTCCACCAGGCTGGCGTGCACTTTTATCTGATGATCTTCGCTGCCTAAATCACATGCTACTGCTACGAACATCTTGATTAAGTTTAAAGATTCTCCTATTTTGTGTCAAACTATGAAAAACCCCCGCCGATGAGTAACGTGTATGAAGAAAGTACTCTTGCTTCTTCTCCTCCTGCTCGTTGCCGGTGCAGGATTGGCCCAGGAAGCGGGAAATGAACGCTTCGTCCCCTTTGTATCCAAACTGAAAGCCAAAGCCGACGAGTCTCGGATCCTGATTACCTGGTGTAATCCACGAAATCTTCTCGGCGCCATACTGCTGTACAGGCATACAGAAGAGATCAACCAGGGCAACCTGGCGGAGGCCCAACGCATAGCCAGACTGGATTCGGACCAGGAGAGCTACGAAGACACTCCCCGGGAGGACAAACCCTACTTCTATGCGGTGCTCATTGAAGAGGCGGACACTACGATTCAGCAGCTGTTCATTCCCTTCCGCAACAAGACCTCGGAGGGAGTCCGGATATCGATTCCCCCTCCCCCGAAAAGCTCGGCCACCAGGATCACCGATATACGAGCGGTGGTAAGTGATGATTCGGTGCGGGTCTATTTCGCAACTTCCAATCCGGAAGCGGAGCTTCTGCTGTTCCGCAGCAGCTACCCCATGAGCAACACCGAGGATCTGCTGGAAGCCTTTGCCCCGATCCAGCTGGAAGCGGGCACGATGAGTTTCATCGACTATCCCATTCCCGGCGTGGAAACCTACTACGCGGTCGTAGGCACCGAGATGTTCAAATTGGGCAAACAGGTGCTGGTTGCAGGAGAGAATACGACGGCTGAAGGCGTGGTCGTACCCCTGGAGGTTCCCAGGGTCGGCCTGCTGCCGGAGACCGGCATTGGGCCGGAAGCCGGCATTGGGCCGGAAGCTGAAGCCAGTCAAGCGCCCGGAGGAAAACCGTCTGCCCCGAGCCCTGCCCCCGCTCCTGCCTCCTCGGTGCAATCCGGCCGCCAGGGCGACGAGCCCTCCCTGGCAACCACACCACTGCCGTATCTGCAGCTTGCCGAGGCAGCGGGAAGCAGTCTCTCCCTGCCCGTATTACGAGAGGATCTGGATCCACAAACCCGTGAAGCCATCTCCCGCATTCTCGCCTCTACCGCGCCGGTGGAGGCCGTTCACAGGGCGGTTGAGATCCTTCCGGAAGACAAGGATGAGCCAATCGCCGGAGAGTCGACAGGTTTGTACAATATCCTGCAGGAGTACTTGCTGGTCGGTGAGTACACCCAAGCGGAAACGAAACTCCTTGGCTTTCTCAACCTCCGGCGCTCCGCCTATACCGAAGCCCGGGTGCGCTTCTATCTGGCCCAGGCGTACTACTTCCAGGGTCTGTATGAAGAGGCACTGCTGGAGTTCGTGTTAGCCCAGGGGCAGCTGTACGCCCCGGTCCAACCCTGGCTGCAGTCCTGTTTTCGTCATATCTGGGAAGTCGAGTAGCGGCGCTATCGCGCACAACGCCCGCAGATCCGCTCTCTACCTTTTTCGAAGATCAATACTCACCTTCAACTCCTCCTGCTGATCCGGTTCCAGCTCCAGCTGCCACTGGGGCAGGAGGCATGAGCATTGGTAGATCCTGTCGAACGCGTTGCCGCGGGAGCTCATCGTATATACCGGCAGGCTCCAGAGGGAATACTCTCGTTCCGCCCCGAAGGTAATCTGCACGCGGTTGACAGCGTCGTAGACGCGTACCCCCTTCATCGTCCCCAGGTCGGCGGCCTCCGACCCGATCGGGATTTCCTGTTCCTGCTCCTGCACAGTCAGGGTCGCCTCCTCATAACCGGCCAGTGAGAGGTTGAACTCCAGGCCGTACCACAGCTGGACGGGTTGGCTGCCAAGGTTACGGATCACCAGGCCCAGATCGATTCCATTCTCTTTGAAGGCGTAGCTTTTCCGCAGGCTTACGGGGATTTTTTTTCGTTTGATCCGCACCTGGCCGTTGCGGGCCAGGACCACTTTGCGCTGCTCCCGTTTGAACTCCTCGACCTGAAAACTGCTATCGATGAAATCCCCCATCTCCTGGTAGCTCATTCTGTCGAATTTCTCCAGAGTGGTGGTGGGGGCGAAAAAGTGGTCGATGAAGCCCTTGCGCATGTACCAATCACGACCTTCGTACTTGTAGCGGTGGTAGTGCTCCGGCCAACGAGCGATCGTATCCAGATAGTTCCAGCTCTTGGGAAGGTAGTCCAGCTCCAGGACAGCTGCTCCGCGCCTGTGCAGGAAGGCGTTCAGTACTCTGCCCTGATACAGGTACTCCTCCTGGCCATCCATATCGTAGTCCGTAGCGATGATCGAAGAGATGAACATACCGGCGTTGCGGGTGATCTTCTCGGCTTCATTGAAGGCATGATAGGCAGCCTTACGCAGATCGTTGGCATAGGCTCCACCGTGCCGTCCGTGCCAGTATACCGCTCCTGTTTGTCCTCTCCACAACTCATTGAGGGCGGCTTTCTTCTTGTATTTGTCCCCCCGGATTTGATTCACCAGAACATGGGTATACATCAGACGGGAGTACAGAAGGCCGACTTCCGGATAGCGGATCAGAAACTGGCGGAAAAAGCCCCGCTGCAGGTAGATACCGTTCTCCGGCTTGCGGACCTTCTTGGTCATTTCCTGACAAACCTTCTGGCGCACCAGCGACAGAGCACCATTCATCGTTTCCATGGAGGATAGGCAGGGGAAATACAGGCGTCCCCGAGGATGCAGCAGCTCCGGACGGTGGCGGGGATTGAGCGTATGGAGCCAATCCCGGTTTTCCTCCAAGAGCCGGAAGAAGCGAAGCAGCCATCCCCCCTCCTTGTATACACCGGCGCCGTCCGGGCCTTCAGCCAGAGTCTCGCCGGACACCAGAATCACCGCGGTCTGCTGGGAATCTCGGGCCGCTATGCTCCACAGCTCCGAGATGAGATCCTCGGCGCTGTCGTAGGCCACCATGGCCTGCAGGCCCAGGTGCAGGGGGAACACGGTAACGGCCTTTCCCTGGTCTTCTGTCCGATAGGGCCGGTAGCACTCCGAGTCCGGCACCCCGGCGATATGGAAGTGATGATCATCGAGGAAGGTATATTCGATACCGCTGTTGCTCAGGATACGGGCAAGGGTCGGTTCCCAGACCCGCTCGGCGAGCCAGCCTCCCCGCGGTCGAGTGCCGAAGGTTGTGCGGATAAAGGTGCTCATCTTCTCGATCTGGCCGAGCTTGTCTCCATCGGGAATGAGCGGCAGGATCGGTGCGTAGTAACCTCCGCCGAGGAGCTCCACCTGCTTGCGCCGGATCATCTCCTTGAGCAACATGATAAACTCCGGGTGCTGATCTTCCATCCATTCGAACAGGGATCCGCAGTAGTGAAGCACCGCGTGCACTCGGGGAAACTTGTACAGCAGGCTCAGAAAGGGTTTGTAGGACTGCTGGTAGACCGCTTCAAATCGCTCGGGCGAAGCTCCGTCGGGTAGATGATTGTAGGTGCCAAATAAAAGGCTGATCGAGCTCATCGTTTCGGATGAACATCATTCCTGATTATACACTTGGTCGGACAGGCCTGCACTGCCTCCTGTCGGTCCCCTGAAATCTCGTAGTCGATCCGTGAAAGGTTGTCCTCAACCTTGTATCCGCCCTCGGGGGATTTCTTCTCACAGATCTTGCAGGCGATGCAGCCCACCTTGCAGTACTTGCGAACCTTGCCGCCCTTGTCCTTCGAGCTGCAGGCAACCAGGTAATCCGCCTCGTAGGGAAGCCACTGCATCACGCCGGTCGGGCAGACCTTCACGCACTGGCCGCAGGAAATGCAGATCTCCTTGTTGACCCAGACCAATCCGTCGGAGTCGTAGTAGATCGCATCCACCGGGCAGACCTGCATGCAGCTGCCCAAACCCAGGCACCCGTACTTGCAGATTTTGTCGCCGCCGAACAGAGCGTACAGAGCCGCACAATCCTTTACTCCCGTATACTCGAAGGCGCGTGCGGCCACCGCCGTGCCGCGACAGTGAACCTGGGGAACCCTCTTACCGGCCGCGCCGCTCTCATACTCCACCCCCATGATCTGCGCCACCTTCGCCGCGACCTCCGCACCCCCGACCGTGCAAAGATCCAGAGCTACTTCCCCGCCCACAATCTGCGCGGCATAGGCCGCACAACCGGCGAATCCGCAGGCCCCGCAGTTGGCGCCGGGCAACACCTCTTCTATGGCTTCGATCCTCTCATCCCGCCGCACGGCCAGAACACGGGCGGCCATGGCCAAACCCAACCCGAGGAGAATACCCAAACCCGCAACCGATGCCAGCGCATATGCAATTCGTACAACTACCACCAGGGATCCTCCTATCCGAGCAGGTTCTTCAACAGAGCTTTATCAAAAGCCATAAAAGCCAACGCCATGAGACCGGCGGTGATAAAGGCGATGGGCACGCCTCTGAAGGGTTTGGGTACCCACTCCCGGTCCAATCGTTCACGAATCGTGGACATCACTACAATGGCCAGCAGGAAACCCAGTCCCGCGGCAATACCGGCCACGAAGCTCTCCAGGGCGTTGTAGTTGCTGCGTACACCGATCAGCGCAATACCCAGAACCGCGCAGTTCGTCGTGATCAGGGGCAGATAGATGCCCAGAGCCTTATAGAGGGGGGGAGAGATCTTGATGATCACCATCTCTACCAGCTGGACCAGGGCGGCGATTATCAGAATGAAGCTGATGGTCTGGAGGTACTCGATGTTCAGAGGCACCAGAATCAGCCTGTACACGGCCCAGGTGGCCAGGGAGGCCATGGACATGACGAAGATCACGGCGAATCCCATGCCCACCGCCGAATCGGTTTTGCGGGACACACCGATGAACGGGCAGAGCCCCAGGAACTGGGTCAGGATGAAATTGTTGATGAAAACGAAGGTTATGATGATACCGATATAACTCATGAGGCTCCCCCTTCGCTTGGTGCGGGAGCTGCCTCAGCGGCCCAAGCTTCCCGGGACTGCTTCCGCATCTCCAGCCAGTTGAACAGGGCTTTCAGGAAACCGATCACCAACAACGCGCCGGGGGCCAGGGCCAACACCCGGGCCGGCTGAGAGACGAGCCCGGGAATGCGGATGACCCCGTCGAAGGAGCCCACGGCGAACAGCGTGATGGTCCCGGCCCCCAGGATCTCACGGATCGCCGAGATCAGCAGCAAACCCAGGGTGAATCCCACGCCCATGCCCAGGGCATCGAGCAGGGATTCCCCCAACTTCCGTTTGCTGGCGAACGCCTCAGCCCGTCCCAGAATGATGCAGTTGACAACGATCAGCTGCACGAACACCCCCAGGCTCTTGGAAAGAGAGGGGGCGTAGGCCTGCATGACCAGATCCACAATGGTAACGAAAGAGGCAATGATCACGATAAAAGCAGGAATGCGTATGCGCTCGGGGATGAAATCTTTCAGCAGGGACACGAAGATTTCCGAACCGAGCAGGACAAAGATAACCCCCGCTCCCATACCCAGGGCGTTCACGACTTGCGTGGAAACGGCCAGGGTCGGACAAAGCCCGAGAAGGATGATGAAAATCGGATTCTCTTTGAAAATCCCCTTTGTGAACTCGTTGAACATCGTCAATCTCCTCCAGCGGCTGCATAGCGGGCTCCCTCGGCCAGAGCCTTGGAGACGCCCAGATAGGTAATGGTTGCACCGGTGATCGAATCGGCCTGTTCGGGCGGCAGCATGTCTTTACGGACCGGAACCGGGTTTTCCGAGTTGCCCGTGTTCACAAACTTCTCCATGTAGACGGGATTCTCCGCCTTCTTGCCCAGCCCCGGAGTTTCGCTGTTGTCCATCAGTTTTACAGCCCGTATGGTACCGTCCTGATCGTAGCGGACCAGGATCTTCATCTCCCCACCGTAGCCCGAGCCCGCCAATTCCAGGAGCATGCCGACATTCTGTCCCTCTTTGCTGACCGGATATCGTTTGACAATCACCTGATTGTCCGGCACTTCAACGGCCTCCCCGGTTTGGGCATCCGGGGTCAGCTCATCCAGAGCCTGCTGCAGCTCCATGGCCCTCCGCTGGATGATCACCGGTTCGGTGATTGCGTTTATCCCGCCCAGGGTAAGCGCGGCTACCGCACATATGGCGAACAGCTTCAACCCTATGATTACTACGTCTTTCATTCCTTGCCTTCCTTCACGTAGCCAAAAACCACGGGATGGGTCATGCGGTTTATCAACGGCACGAACATATTCATGATGATAATGGCCAGGGACACCCCCTCGGGAAAGGATCCGTAGATGCGAATCAGAAAGGTGAGAAACCCCGCACCCACGCCGTAGATGATCATGCCGCTGCGGTTCAGGGGAGAGCTGACCATGTCGGTGGCCATGTACAGAGCTCCCAGAACCAGCCCCCCGGCCAGAAGATGAAACAGCACATCCCCGGTGAATACACCTGCACCAAAGGGCCTGCCGCCGAGAAACCAGATCAGCAGAGCGAAAGATCCGATGTAGGATACCGGTATCTCCCAGGCGATGATTTTCTTTACGAGCAGATAGATGCTGCCCAGCAGGAGCAGCAGCGCCGAAACCTCCCCGATGCATCCGGGGATATTCCCCAGAAACAGCGCTCCGTAGCGCCCGGGCAGCAGCCTGCCCAGTGGGGAGAGAAAGGCCGGCAGGTCGGGCAATGGATATCCCTTGGCGGCCAAGAACTCGATGGGTCCCCGTATAGAACCCTGGTAGTCTACCAGGCCCGCCTTCACGTATCCCAAGACCGTAGCGCTGGTCACCGCATCACTGCCCCAGGTCAACGGGGTCTTCCAGGTGGTCATGAAACCGGTCCAGGAGAAGGTGAGAAAAACACGGCCCGCAAGAGCCGGGTTCATCCAGTTGCGTCCCAGCCCGCCGAAGGCCATCTTCACCACCCCGATGGCGAAAACCGAGGCGATCACCGGCAGATAGAGGGGCACCGAAGGGGGCATGTTGTAGCCGATGAGAAGCCCGGTAAGAACGGCGCTCCAGTCATTCAGGGTGAAACGGCCCAGCAGGCGGGCAATGACGAACTCGGTAAGCACGCAGGCGGCTATAGATACCAAGATCACGTACAGCGAGTACAGCCCGAACAGAAAGACGCCCCACGCCCCGGCGGGCAGCAGGCACAGAATCACGCTGATCATGATCCTGGCGGTGCTGCTGCCTTCGTGGAGGTGAGGGGATACGGTAACGTGCCCGCTCCAGGTTGTTTTTGCATCTGCCATGATCTTCAGCCCTTCTTCCGTGCCATGAGTTTTCCGAGTTTCATTCCCTGGATGAGGGGAATGTGTGCCGGGCACACGTAGCCGCAGCACCCGCACTCTTTACAGTCCATCAGTCCGGCGGCCATAGCCTCCTGGTACTCCCGATGCTCGATCCACTTGTACAGCGTGGTCGGGCTCAATCCGAAAGGACAGGCGGCGACGCAGCGTCCGCAACCGATGCAGGGAGTCTGCAGCTCAGCCCTGGACTGTCTTTCGGAGAGCACAAGGATTCCCGAGGTTCCCTTCACCACCGGAACTCCGGGATCGGCCAGGGCGAATCCCATCATCGGCCCTCCGGCCACGATTTTCCCGGGACTGCTCGCAAACCCCCCGCACTCCTCCAGGAGACTGCCCACCGGTGTTCCGATGCGGACCTTGAAGTTGGCGGGATTTTTTAAAGCCGGGCCGCTTACCGTCACGATCCTTTCGATCAGGGGTTTTCCCAGCGCCACCGCTTCGTAGATGGCATAGACCGTACCGACGTTGGAGACCACGGCTCCGATATCCAGGGGCAGCCCCCCTGAGGGAACTTCCCTTCCTGTCAGGGCCTTCAGCAACTGTTTTTCGTCGCCCTGGGGATACCTGGTCTTCAGAACGACGACCTCGATCTCAGCACCTTTACGCTCGATCTCCCCGCGAAGTGTCTCGATCGCATCGGGCTTGTTTTCCTCCACCCCTATCAGAACGGAGCGTGGAGAGAGGATCCGACGCACGATTTCGATCCCCTCCAGGATGCACTCCGTCTTCTCCAGCATCAGGCGATGGTCGGCGGTCAGGAACGGTTCGCATTCCACGCCGTTGACCACGAAGGTCTCTACGGGACTGCCCTCGCGCGTGGTGAACTTGATGGGAGTGGGAAAAGTCGCACCCCCCATACCCACGATGCCCTGCTCCCGAATCATATCCAGAAGCTCCTGCGGATCCTTCTCCCGCCACTCGCCCGGTCCGGTATCACCGGGTTCGAACTCCCCCTCGAACTCCACGACCACGGCTTTACTGGGCATCCCCGTGGCCAGGTAAATATCCCTGATCTCCTTGACCTTGCCGGGGATAGAGGCGTGTACGTTTGCCGAAAACACTCCGGGAGCTTTCCCGATAAGCATCCCTTCCCGCACCGAATCCCCCACTTCGACCAGGCACTGCGCCGGGGCGCCCATATGCTGCTGCAATGGGATCACGGCCTCCGGGGGTATCGGTGCATTGCGGATGGAAACTGTGTTGGAGAAGGACTTGAAGTCATGGGGGTGGACACCGCCGCCCCCAAAGGTGCGTATTGAACGTCGTGCAAAAGCCATGTTGCCGGTCAGTACCTCCTAAGTGTCAGACTCCTAGTAGCATACAATACAGATGGTGTCAAATTAAAATAACGGGGAACGAGGAACTGTATCAAAAACAGGATGATCATCACCACAGAAACGCCGATGCGTCCCAGCGGTTCGGTGGCTTGGCTTATCTCCACGACGCCGGCAAATCCCTGGTCAGCGAACATCCGGGCCACGCTCCCCGCAGCGGCCGCCTCCAGGGTCGCGTAGAGCCAGGATTCCTTGAACTGCTTCACCACCCGGTAGGTCTTTTGAACACGGGCACTCTGCGGATCAATCCGGTACTCGGAAATGAGAATGCGTTCTCCCGGATCGGGGAGCACGTAGGAACGTCCGAATATCAGAGATTCCTGGTAGGCCCGGTGGGTAAGATAGTCCGCCAGATTGGGAATGCCGCTGGACCCGGCGTATTCGGATAGCGCGTGCAGCGCAGACCAGGACAGTCCCCTGTCTCCGATAGAACGCATCCGAATCGTGTCGGGCCGGTCACTGATCCAAGCCCGGCCAAGATGAAACAGCGGAAAGGAACATAGCACGATCAAGACCAGCAGCAGGTGAAGCGTTATCCGTGGGCGAAGAGAGGTGCGGCGGGGCTGCAGCCGCCTCAAAATTGGCAGGGCACGGAAGGGTCGATGAGCCTGCAGGGAATCCCGAACCACAAAAAGGCAGTACAGAGAGGCGGCGGCCACCGCTCCGCCGGCCGCTGCCAGCAGCAGGCCGGCCTGGGGCCCCGGGCGCCGGAGCACAACACTCAAACATAGAGCCACGACCACTGTCGCAACGGGACGAGCAAAATAATCCACTGTCCCGCGGTCGAAGCCGCCGACATAGCGATAAGCGTACAGCCGCTCGAACAGATGCAGCCAGGCGGGCATCACCAGGAAAAAGGCAAGGAGCGCCGGGAAATTGGACATCGAGACAAGAAGCACCCACGGTCCGGCTGCCAGTAAAACAGCCAGTCGAATCGCCTGCTCCGAAGCCATCCGGACAAGAACAAGCAGGTAGAGGATCAACAGGGCGCCCCGTATCAGCGCGGCTGCAGGCTCGAACTCGATCAACCTCCATTCCAGATCGCGCCGCCCCAAGAGCCCACGCAGGTAAAAAAACGTAGAGAGGGGATTTCTATCACTTCTCAGGTACACGACCTCCCAGCTCACTCCGCTTTCCAAGGTGAAAAGCTTTGGGAGCCGCTCCATGTAGGGATCATAACGCGGATCGAGCGGGTCGAGTCGAGCCGGAAGGTTTTCAATCGGAATAGAGACAAAACCGGCAAAGGTATTGACGCTCACCTCGGCTGTAAATCTGGATACAACTGCCCGGAACCGTCGGCTTTCGGCGATCTGCGTAACCAGCTGTTCCGCCATTGTCCCTTGTTCGATATGCAGGGTGTAATATCCCTTCCAGGTGCGCTCTTGGAACCGATCCGGCACGATCAGCAGGAGGGAAAGGGCCAGGGCAATCGCTGCGGCGGCGAGCAAGAGACAGGCGTAAAGAAAGATCCGAGAACGAGAAGCAACCATGCGTATTTTTTCCGATGCAGTAGTTTCTCTGCCCCTGCCCTGCTTTGTCAAGATAGACGGAAAAAACAAAACAGGTGTATGCTGGCACTACCATGTACGAAAACAAGAAGATCATGACGTTGGCTGAAATGGCGGATTATCTCAAGGTAGCCAGGCGCTCCTTGACGAAGATGGCCGAGTGCGGCGATATTCCTGCGACCAAAGTGGCCAGTCAGTGGCGATTCATGCGCTCCGTTGTTGATGACTGGCTGATCACCAGGATGAAAACCCTTCCGGATCGGGAGTTGGAGAACCTGATAGATACGGAAAAACTCCCCGTGCCTCTCTCGGCTCTGCTGCGCCCCGAGCTGATTCGCCTGGATGTTGAGGACGTGGGAGTGCAGCGGATTCTCCGGCTGCTCACCGACCTGCTGATCCGGCAGAACCTGCTGGACAGCCCGCAGGATTTCGTGGAACGGCTGGTCGAGCGAGAGGAAATGGTTTCCACAGCCATTTTTCCCGGCATAGCCATTCCCCACGCGAGAAAACCTGAGGAGTGCCCGGTCAGCGAACCGAGACTGGTCATCGGCGTGTCCCCGGGCGGAGCGGATTTCAACTCCCTGGACGGCCGCCCCACCCACCTGTTCTG
>Ga0180431_10007224_pt1 | contig 12997 bp, 10 predicted proteins | sample SS_ome_11_FD_132459 | JGI IMG/M metagenome (GOLD analysis project Ga0180431, IMG submission 132459) | Hypersaline lake sediment archaeal communities from the Salton Sea, California, USA - SS_1_MS_1 metaG | ecosystem: Environmental > Aquatic > Non-marine Saline and Alkaline > Hypersaline >... | reverse complement strand
CTGCTGGCCAGACGCCCCGAACTGGCCGCCCTCCTGGCAGAAATGGAACAGCTCTGCGGGCCCCTGCGGCGGGGGCTGGAGGGGGCGGGCGGCCTGCCCGACCCAGCGGCCGAACCCCAGCTGCCGGGCGATCCCGATCAATGGAAACGATATGTCGAAGCCGCCACCAGCCTGCGGGGCCGCATCGATCAGACCGCGGCCAGCCGTGATCTGATTCCACTCGACTTTCCGCCGCTGCTTTCGACCACCGAGATTCGTGACCGCCTGACGAGCCGGCAGCGGCTGCTCTCGTTCGTCTGGACCGAAGCCGGCCTCTACGGCTGCCTCGAAGCCTCGAAGCAGGCGGCTGTCTGGCAGGTCAAGGAGGCGGTGGCGGTCCGGAAGACCATGGCCGAACTGGCCAAGTCGTTCTGCCTCTACCATCCGCTCAAACCCGTTCCCAGCGATCGGCTCGAGTCGACCGCGTGGCAGGATCAGCTGGCCCAGCTCGCCGAACTGCTCTTTGCCGGGTCGGGAGTGTCGCTGGCCCGGCATGACGAGTTTGATGAACTCGTCATCGTGCCCGATAGCCTGCTCTGGTACCTCCCCTTTGAACTGTTGCCGGTCGGGCCGGCAGCGGCCGGGCAGCCGGGAGCAGACGCCCCACTGCGGCTGCACGATGTCTGCCAGATCCGTTACTGCCCGACCCGCAGCCTCGTCGTCGGACCCCGGCGGCAGCCACCCGATCGGCCGCTGGTCGCGGTCTACAACGGCTTGTCGCACCGCGGCGATCCGGCGGAACGGGCGGCCGAGTCGCGAAAACGGTTCACGGCGGCGGTCGCTCACCCGGTCTGCCTCAGTCCCACGGCGGCCAAGCTGCCGGTGTCGCTGGCGGCGTCGTTGGCCGACACGATTGCGATCTTTGATGACCTCGCCCCGCGTCCCGGCGACAGCGGCCGTCCGCTGGTCGCTGCCGTCGCCGGGCGGCCGGGCATGTCGCTTTCCGACTGGCTCCTTCCGCCCCCCAAAGCGGCTCGCTGCGTGCTGCTGACCGGGCTGCCGACGCAGTTTGCCGGCGGTCTCGGCAAGCCGACCGGGCGGCCGGGAGATGACCTGTTCCAAACCGCCATGGATCTGGCTGCAGCCGGGGCGGAGACGGTAGTACTCAGCCGCTGGAGCGTTGGGGGGCGAGTGGCCCTCGATCTTGGCATTGAGTTCCTCCGCGACCAACAGCAGTCGGGAGCCGACGGCCTGCCGCCGGCGGCCGCAAGCTGGCAGCGGGCCGTGCGGTTGGTGACGGCGGAGCAGCCCGACTTCCGGCTGGAGCCCCGGCTGCAACTTGCCCGCGACCAAATTCCAGCCGACGCGACCCATCCATTTTTCTGGGCCGGTTTCACGCTGATCGACTGCGGGCTGCTGCCCCAACCGCCAGCACAGCCCGAACCCGTGGCCGACCGGCAGGATGAACAGCCGGCCGGCTCGTGAGCCGTTGGATGACTGCCAGGAACGGCTTGCATGGAAACAGAGTGGCTGAGACTGAATGCTGCCGGCGGCGGATCGCCGCTGCTGTCGTACCTCTTCCTGGCGGTGGTCACGGCGAGCGCCTCGGCGATCAATTCGGTCGCCGGAGGGGGAACGATCCTCACCTTCCCCGCGCTCGCCGCCATTTTGCCGCACGGCCCCACGCAGCTGGTGATTGCCAACGTCACCAGCAAGATCGGTCTCTGGCCCGGTGCGCTGGCGGCGGCGTGGGAGTATCGGCACGAGCGTCGGGATCAGCCCCCCTGGGCAGTCTGGTTGTTGCTACCAAGCCTGTTGGGGAGCCTGCTGGGCACCGCCCTGATCATGGTGCTGCCGCCATCGCTTTTCGAGCGGCTCGTCCCCTGGCTGATCCTGGTGGCGGCGGTTCTGTTTGCCATTCAGCCCCGGCTCTCGGGGTGGCTGGCTGTCCGTGGAAAAAGCCCTCCAGGGTCCCTGCCCGCGAATGCGGACGATCGATCTCCCACTTGGGCAACCCCCGAACACGCCGAGGGCTTTCAGGGTTGCCAGTCACAACACCCTGCGGCGGCGGACGATTTTCACGTTCACGGTCAGCCCGGCCGGCCCAGCCAGGGGTTGCTGCTGCTGGCCGCCGGGCTGCAGTTCGCGGTGGCCATCTATGGAGGATACTTCGGCGCCGGCATCGGCATCCTGATGCTGGCAGTGCTCGGGAGCCTCGAACTGGGAGACATTCACCTGCTCAACGGGGTGAAAAACGTCCTCGGGATGGCGATCAATGCCGCCGCCACGCTGCTCTTCGCCCTTGGCAGCCTGTTCGGCTGGACTGAGGTTGCCTGGCCGGAGGCTGCCGTGATGGCTGTCGCGGCGGTGGCGGGGGGGCTGGCCGGCGGTCGACTGGCCCGCCGCTGCTCGCCCAGGGCGATTCGCCGGCTGGTGGCAGTGATCGGCTTTGCTCTGGCCGGCTATCATTTGCTCAGTTGAATGGATTCCGTCCCTCCTGATCTGCCGGCCGGCCACCGCCGCCGGGTGCACCCATCCCCTGATGCTCGTCACCACCGACAACCTGGCCAAGTCGTACGGTGACTTTCAGGCGCTCGCCGACTGCTCCTTGGCGGTTCCGGCGGGTGAGGTCTTCGGGCTGCTGGGCCCCAACGGTGCCGGCAAAACGACGCTGCTGCGACTGCTGCTTGGTTTCATTCAGCCGACGGCCGGCACCGCCACGATCGCCGGCTTTGACAGCCACAGCGAGTCGTTGGCCGTGCGGCAGAACACCGCCTACCTGCCCGGCGAGGCCAGGCTGTTCCGGCGGATGCGGGGCCACCAGGTGCTCGATTTCTTCACCGGGTTGCGGGCCGACTACTGCCGCCAGCGGGCCCGCTCAGTTGCCGATCGGCTCATGCTCGATTGCCATCGGCAGGTGGCCCGCATGAGTACGGGTATGCGGCAGAAGCTGGCGTTGGCGATGGTGCTGGCGATCGATTGCCCGCTGCTGATTCTCGATGAGCCGACGGCCAACCTCGATCCGACTGCCCGGGCCGAGGTGCTCGACCTCGTGCGGGAAGCCCGCCGGGCGGGCCGGACGGTGATGTTCTCCTCCCATGTTCTCTCCGAGATCGAGGAAACCTGCGACCGCGTGGTGATCCTGCGAGCTGGCCGGCTGGTGCATGAACAGTCGATCGCTCACCTCCGCCGCCGGCATCGGATCACTGCCCGGCTGGCCGGTCCGCTTGCTGAACTGCCGGCAGAACTCGCCAACAGTGTTCGCATCACCGAACTGGCTGATGGTCGGGTGGAACTTGAGGTGTCCGAATCACTGACCGACCTGCTGGGCTGGCTGGCGGGGCTCCCGCTGGGTGAGTTGCGAATCGAGCCGGTGGGGCTGGCCACGATCTATGACCACTACCATCGCGAGGGCCCGGGCAGCGGACTCCGGCAGCCCGCCCCCGCGTCACCGCTGCAGCCGGCCTGAGGTTTCGCCATGTGGAGCACTGCGATCTGGAAGAAGACCTGGGGTGATCAGGCCCTGCTCGGCCTTGCCTTTGCGCTGCTCTGGGCCGCCTTTCCCTGGATCTACCTCGGCCTCTCGTCCCAGATCGAAATGAGCGCCTTTCAGGACATTCTGCTGCGGGCCATTCCGGAGGACTGGCAGAAACTCTCGGGCGTGCCCTTTGCTGAGGTGGCTACCCACGTTGGCAGGGTTGCCCTTGCCTTTGTCGATCCGGTGGTCGTGCTGGCGGCGACGGTCTGGGGTGTCACCCGCGGTAGCGATGCGGTCTCGGGACAGCTGGAGCGGGGCACCATGGAAATGCTGCTTGCCCAGCCGGTCCGGCGGCAGGCTGTGTATGTCACCCAGGCGCTGGCCACCACAGCCGGGGCAGCCTGTCTCTGTGGCGTGCTCTACGCCGCGGTTTTCACCGCCGTGCGGTTTGGGCCCTGGTCGGGCCGGGTCGATCCACTGCTTTTTCTGCCCGCTGCGGCCAACGTCTTCGGCCTGATGGTCTGCATGGGCGGTCTGGCGGCCGGGGTGTCAGCCTGCGACAGCTACCGCTGGCGGACCATCGGCATTCTCTGCGGCTTCTATGTCTTCTCGTTACTGGCAAAGCTGGTTGGCCGGCTCAGCGACAGCTTTGCCTGGGTGGGCTATCTCTCTGTTTTCAATGCCTACGAGCCGCAGCAGTTGGTCGCCGGCGGCTGGGAGGCCTGGCAGCGGCTGGCGGTCTATAACGGCGTGCTGATTGGGGCCGGCCTGGTGGGCTACTGCGTGGGAGGCGTCGTGTTCAGCCGCCGTGACCTGCCAGCGCCGCTCTAGGCTCTGCCTGAAAACCCAATTCCTGGCTGCGGGCGGCTCGTTTGCCCTCTGACTACGTCCGGCTCCATCACCAGATCCGCAAAGCCGGCTGCTTCGCCATCCTTGCCAGAGACCAAAGCAGCTCGCTCTCGGGCCAACGGTAGCCTTTTCAGACAGAACCTGGCCAACCGGCCAAAAAATCTGCTTCCGCCTTAACGGCGGCGGCAGTTGGGGTCGGTTCGAACCACATCGCGCTGATATCATTCGGGAAGTGCCCCCCGCCGGACGACCACCGAGGCCCTGCGGTCCAGAAGTCGTCCCTTCATCGAGGAGACCGCCGATGCCATCGATGTTTCCTGCTCACCTGAACCGGACCGTCAGGACCGGTCTGCTGCCGGTTGTCTTCGTGTTGTTCGTTGCGGGGGCCGGGCCGATCGTCATCGATGCCCCCCGCCACGCCACCGCCGCTGAGCCGGACGTGGCGGCGGCGGAAACTGGCCGGCAGACCGACGAGAAGCCCGCCGTTGTCGAAGCGGCGGGGCAGGCAGATCTCGATGCGGCGATTGAACAGAAACTTGCCGCCCGCAGCCTTGATGATTTCGAGCGGGTGGTCGACCTCTGTCGCCGGGCCCTCCGCAAAGGGCTTTCAAAAGAGTCCCAGGCCTTCGCCGACAGCCTGCTGGTCGGCACACTGATCGATCGGGCCGGCATGCTGGTCGATGTGATTTTCGATGGCCCCAAGCCCAACCCCGAGTGGCCACGGATGCGGACCTTTGCCATGCGGGATCTCACTGAGGCGGTCCGGCGGGCGCCCGACCTCGGTACCGCCCATTTGATGATCGCCCGGCTGCAGTCCCTGCCGGGCGGCAATCAAAAAGCAGCCGCTCTGGCTGCCGACAAGGCGATCGAACTGCTCACCCCCGGACAAGCCGACCGGCTACAGCTGGCCGAGGCCCATCTGGTGCGGGGCAATCTCGCTGAAGATCCGGCTGCCCGCGCGGCTGACTATGACAAGGCGGTGGAACTTGCTCCCGCGAAGGCCGACATCCGCCAGACCCGGGGCCTGTTTCGTCTGCTGCAAAACGAGTACGGTGCCGCCCGGGAGGATCTCCAGGCGGCCATCGAGCAGGAGCCGGAGGAGGTGGGGCTGCATGAGGCCCTCGGCATGGCCTACCTGATGGATGACGGTTTGGAGGGTGAGGCCCGTCTCGAAGAGGCCCGCAAGGCCTTTGACAAGGCGATTGCGATCGCCCCCGATGCGGCCGGCCCACTGCTGCAACGGGCCCGGGTGCTCGCATTGCAGGGGGAGCAGCCCGAAGCAATTGCCGACCTCGACAAGGCGATCGAGATGGCTCCGCAGAACGCTGTGCCGTTGGTGTTGCGGGCCCGCATCCAGCAGCAGGCTGGGAACAGTGAGGCCGCCGCCGCCGATCTGGCCAAGGTGCTGGCGGCCCAGCCGGACAACCCGGCCGCGCTTGAACTGCGGGGGCTGATGGCGGCCGATGCCGGCAACTATGCGGCAGCCATCCGTGACTTTACAACCCTGGCTGGCCGGCCCCAGCAGGATCCACTCGTCTTCGGGCAGCTCGGCATGCTGCAGCTGGCCGCCAAGCGGCCGCGGGCGGCAATCGTCTGGTTCAGCAAGGCGCTTGAGCTTGATGAGAGCCAGTTTCTCAGCCGTCGGGGTCGCAGCGATGCCCTGATCTCGATCGGGAAGCATGCCGAAGCGGTCAAGGATCTCGAGCAGGCCCGGGAACTCAAGCCGGACGATTCCGGCGTGCTCAACAACCTGGCCTGGCTGCTGGCCACGTCGCCGGATGATGACCTGCGGGACGGCAAGCGAGCGATCAAACTGGCGACCAAAGCCTGCGAGGAAACGGAATGGAAGGCGGCCCACATCATCAGCACGCTCGCAGCCGGCTACGCCGAGACGGGCGACTTTGCCAAGGCTCGGGAGTTGAGCCAGAAGGCAGTCGCTGCCGATGGAGGCACCGGCGGCATCGATGAGCAGCTGAAGAAGGAACAGCAAAGCTACGTCGCTGAAAAGCCCTGGCGGGAGCGGCAGGAAATGGCCGAGGCAGAGCTGCCCGGACTCGATGCCCCGGCAGCAGAGCCCGAGGCTGCGACCGCTGGGAAAGAACTACCGGCCACTCCGGCAGCGCCGCGGCGACCGTTTGACTGACCCGGGGAGTCAGCCCCGCGTCCGCTGCACGAATGCCGCGTAGTCGGCAGGGGTGTCGATACCGGTGGCGGCATGTGCGATGGTGGCCGCCACGATCGGGACACCGGCCTCGACTAGCCGGAGCTGCTCAAGGCTCTCAAGTTCCGCCAGCCTCGATTCCGGCATTTGATTCCACTGCTCAAGCAGACTCCGACGGTAGGCGTAGACACCGATATGCTGCCAGAACAGCGGCGGACTGGCCTCAAGCAGCTCCGGGTTCCAGTCCCGGGCAGCCGGAACCGGGGCCCGGCTGAAGGTGATCGCCCGCCAAGCTGTCGGTTGTTCGGCGATCGCTGGTCCAGCCGGGTCCGCTGGCTCGCGCCAGGGAGTCAGGATGGCCTTGACGACGGCCGGGTCGTGCCAGGCTGTTTGGCAGCGCAGGGGCGTGACCAGGGTCGCCACCCCGGCAGCCGGGCAGCGGTCGAGCAGGTCGATCACCAGGTCGACGGCCTGCGGTGGCAGTTCGGGCTCGTCCCCTTGCAGGTTCACGACAATCTCAGCCGCCGGCAGTTGCGGCAGGGCCTCGACAATCCGGGCAGTGCCGCTGCTGGCTTCCGGCGAGGTGAGCACCACCCGCCCACCGAAGCCAGCCACGGCGGTGGCGATTGCGGCCGTATCGGTGACCACCACCACTTCGTCGGCCCGGGTCGCTTCAGCAGCGTTCTGCCAAGTGTGTTCAATCAAGGTCCGGCCGGTCTCGGCCAGGAGCATCTTGTTCGGCAGTCGCTGGCTGGCCAGCCGGGCCGGGATGGCAATGATGGCGGTGGTGGGCATGCGGGCTCGGGAAAGCTGGGGAGCGGGTTCGCCTGGGAGCGGCAGCATAGCGAAAGCAGCTATGGAGAGGGGGTTTTCGGTCTTCCAGCTGCGGCGGTGGCTTTCTACAGTCTCGCGGCGAAAAGGTCCTCCGGAGGTTCTGGTCATGTGTGGAATTGTGGGCTACATCGGGTTTCGTCAGGCGGCCGAGCGGGTGCTGGAAGGGCTGCAGCGGCTGGAGTACCGCGGCTATGACTCCTCCGGCATCGCCGTCCTCGACCACGACGCCGAAGTGGCGGTGCAAAAGGCAGCCGGTCGGCTCGACCGGCTGGAGGCGAGCCTGGCGGCGGGACTGCCCGACAGCTCGATCGGGATCGGCCACACCCGCTGGGCCACCCACGGTGCTCCCACTGACGGCAACGCCCATCCCCATCTCGGTGGCGGCTGCGCCAACGGTCAGGGGCACTCTGTCGCGGTGGTCCACAACGGAGTCATCGAGAATTTCCGCAGCCTCAAGGCCCGGCTGGAGGTTGAGGGCTATGTCTTCCAGTCGGAGACCGACTCGGAGGTGATTGCCCATCTGATCGACAGCTGCCTGAAGCAGATTCTGGCTGACGGTCCACGGGTGACCGATGACATCGATGACTCACCCTGCGTTGCCGCGGTCCGACAGGCTGTCAGTCAGCTGCGTGGCACCTATGGCCTGTTGGTGTTGTTTCGGCACAAGCCCGACCTGATGGTGGCCGCCCGGTTGGGCAGCCCGCTGGTGATCGGTGTCGGTGACGGCGAGTATTTCATCGCCAGTGATGCCAGCCCGTTGGCCGGCCACACCAACCGCATCGTCTACCTCGCCGACCACGAAGTGGCGGCAATCACCCGGCAGCAGTTCCGTGTGGTGCACCGTGACACCGGCCGGATTGAGCCGGCCGTGCAGCAGCTGGAGCTGGCAGCCAACGACGTCGGCCGGGGCGACTACGCCCACTTCATGCTTAAGGAAATCTATGAGCAGCCTGAGACGATCCGGGCCGCCATGCGGGGCCGGCTGGACCGGGACAATGCCACCGCGGTCTTTGGTGGCCTCAACCTGACGCCATCCCAGCTGCAGGCGATCAATCGGGTGGTGCTTACCGGCTGCGGGACCAGCTGGCATGCGGCGATGGTTGGCGAGTATCTGATTGAGGAATTTGCCCGCCTGCCGGTCGAAGTTGAGTACGCCAGCGAACTGCGATACCGCAATCCTCCGATCAGCAAGAACACGCTGCTGTTCGCCCTGACACAGTCGGGTGAGACGGCCGATACGCTGGCGGCCCTCCGCGAGATGAAGCGGAAGGGCCACCCAACGCTGGCGATCTGCAACACCGTCGGCAGCACCATTGCCACCGAGGCCGATGGCGGCATCTATCTTCATGCCGGTCCCGAAATTGGGGTGGCCAGCACCAAGGCCTTCACCAGCCAGTGCGTCGTGATGGCGCTGCTCGGGCTCTACTTTGGTCGGCTTCGCCACATGAGCCTGGAGCAGGGGCTTGCCTATATCGATGCCTTGGAAAAACTTCCGGATCTTGTCACCGAGGCACTGGCCGTCGAGCCGATGGTCCGCGGGATCGCCGAACGCTACCGCAACGCCAACACCTTTCTCTACCTGGGCCGGCAGTACAACTTTCCGCTCGCCCTCGAGGGCGCGCTCAAGCTCAAGGAGATCAGCTACATCCATGCGGAAGGCTATCCGGCGGCGGAGATGAAGCATGGCCCCATTGCTCTGGTCGATCCGCTGACGCCGAGTGTCTTTCTGATTCCCAAGGACGGTGTCTACGAGAAGGTGATCCTCAATCTTGAAGAGATCAAGGCCCGGAAGGGACCGGTCATCGCGGTGGTGAGCAAGGGTGATGACCGCGTGGCCGAGCTGGCCGACGAGGTGATTGAATTGCCAGCCTGTCCCGATTTCCTCAACCCGATCGTGGCGTCGATTCCGCTGCAGCTGCTCGCCTATCACATCGCCTGCTTCCGAGGCTGCGATGTCGACAAGCCCCGCAATCTCGCCAAGAGCGTTACGGTGGAGTGAGCAGCTGGGCGATGCGGCGGCCGGGGGCGGTCATCGCCAGTGCGGCCAGCTCGTTCGGCCGCACCCAACGCTGGTGCCGCTTTGCACGCGGCCGGCTGCTGACGTCGCTGGCAGTGACGCGGCAGCTCACCTGATGATGGGTCACCGTGTAGCGGACGTCGCCAACTTCACGACGTCGGCCCACTGTTTCGATGCCCTCAGGAAGCTGCCGCGGAAAGTCCCAGAGCCCCTCCCACCATTCGCCCGGCTGTCGCCGTTCCACGAGCAGCCGCCCACGATGCCGCAGTACGATCGCCGTTTCCTGGAGCCGGCGAATCGCTCGTGGTGCCGGCAGCCTGGGAATCTCGGCGACCCGCTGCTGCTGCCTGGCGATGCAGACGGCAGCGAGAGGGCAGGCCGTGCACCGTGGCAGGGCAGCGGTGCAGATGATCGCACCGAAATCCATCAGGGCCTGATTGAAGCGGCCGGCGGCCCGCCGGGGGAGCATTGCGGCGGCCAACTGCCAGAGCGGCTCCTCGTCCCGAGGCTGAACCAGTGGCTGGTCATAGCCGGCCAGCCGGGCCAGCACCCGCCGCGAGTTCGCCTCGATGATTGGCTCGGGCTGATCAAAGGCAATTGAGGCGATCGCTGCGGCGGTGTAGCGGCCAATTCCCGGAAGCTGCCGCAGCTCGCCAACCGTCTCTGGAAACACGCCTCCATGCTGGCTGACAAGCTGACCGGCAGCAGCGTGCAACTGGCGAGCTCGACGGTAATAGCCCAGGCCCTCCCAGGCCCGCAGGACGTCAGGCTCAGCGGACGTAGCCAGGTCGGACACGGTCGGAAACCGCTCCAGAAATCGCTGGAAATAGTCGCGGACCCGCTCGACCTGGGTCTGCTGCAGCATGACCTCGCTGATCCAGATGCGGTAGGGATCACGGGACCGCCGCCAGGGCAGATCCCGGCCCGCCCGGCGGTACCAGGCGAGCAGCGGCCTGACAACGGTGGCGGCCGGCCAAGGCAACTCGGCGGGATCGGCTGGTTGCAGTCGACGTCGATCAGTCCTGTTGGTGTCTGCTGCCACTTGCAATCCTGCCCGGTGTCGGTTCCAACCAGCGGTGGGAAGCGAGCCACTGGTGGCGACCGCCCCGCCGTTCTCCGTGCCATCCATCCATGCCGAAGCCAAGCCGCCGTGACCGGTTGAAGCTGGTCCGCCGTGACCTGCCCGACGGGCCCTGCTGGGAGATTCAGCAGCCGCGGTGCGGCCGGGAGCGGCTTGATGATATCAGCGAGGTTGAAGCCATGATCGCCGGAGGAGAGGCTGAAATCGCTCACGAGGAGCTGGTCTGGCTGCTCACAGAGTGCCCCGATTTTCTGGAGGCCCATGTGCAGCTGGGCCTGCTGGCCCTTGAGGCCGATGACCCCAAGCTAGCCCGAGGCCACTTTGGCCGGGCCGTCGAACTCTGTACCCGGGCTCTGGCAGCGGCTGGTGCCTCGGGGCCGTTGCCCTACCAGTTGGCCGGAAATCGGCCGTTCCACGAGGCGGCCAAGGGCCTGGTGCACTGCCTGCTTGACCTGGGGCGGCGCGGCATGGCCGCCCAGGTCTGCCAGCAGGTCATCAGGCTCGATCCGACCGACCCGCTCGGCCTCGGCAGCCTGGTCGGAGAACGAGCATGAGGCGGGGCAGGCTGATCGTGTTGGAGGGCATGGATGGCTCGGGCAAGTCTTCCCAGGTCGGTGTGGTTGCCGGCTGGTTGGCCGAGCGAGGCCGGACGGTTGTTACCTGCCGCGACCCCGGGTCGACGCCGGTGGGGGATGCCATCCGGGAAATCCTGCTGCATCGGCACGATCTGCAGATGACCGCGGAGGCGGAGATGTTTCTCTACATGGCAGCGCGATCGCAGCTGGTGCGCGAGGTCATCGCCCCGGCACTGGAGGTGGGGGACTGGGTGGTCTCGGACCGATTTCTGCTGAGCAACATCGTTTACCAAGGGCATGCCGGTGGGCTCGACCCAGATCAGGTCCGGCTGGTTGGCGGCCTGGCAACCGGGAACCTTGCGCCCGATCTGACGCTGCTGCTCGATGTCGACCTCGACACGGTCTCCCGCCGGCTCGACCGGCCGCTGGACCGGCTCGAGGCCCGGGGGCAGGACTATCGGCAGCGGCTGCGGGACGGCTATCACCGTGAGGCTGCCCGGGCCGCCGCCACCATCATCGATGCCACCGCCGACCTGGCCACGGTCAGCGGGCTGATTATCGCAGCCGTGGAGGCCGCCTTTCCCGAGCTTGACGAGTTGGGCGTGGACGGCTGACCGCCCATCGCGACAATCACAGGATGAAATCTGACCGACGGGAACTGTGGTGATGGCCTGGCAGGGCATCGAGGGACACGACGCGATTGCCGGCCGGTTTGCCGCTGCCGAGGCGGCTGGCCGGGTTGCGGGAAGCTATCTCTTTGTCGGCCCACCAGGAGTCGGGAAGGGGACGTTTGCCCGCGGGTTGGCTCTGGCACTGGTCTGCGAGCGGCCTGCTGCAGGGCTGGTCGCCTGCCGCGGATGCAGCTCTTGCATGCAGGCTCTCGCTGGCACGCATCCCGACATCGACCTGGTCGAGAAGCCAATCGAACGTGCGACGATTCCCCTTGAGCTGCTCATCGGAAGCCCCGATCAGCGGCTGCGGGAGGGACTCTGCTGGCGGCTGCTGCTGCGGCCGGCCGTTGCCCGCCGGAAGGTGGCGATTCTGCTGGATGCCGATCATCTGTCCGAGGAGGCGGCCAACTGTCTCCTCAAGACCCTCGAGGAACCGCCCCCGGGTGCCGTGATCATGCTGGTCGGCACAGCGCTGCAGCGGCAGCTGCCGACCATTCGTTCCCGCTGCCAGACGGTCCGGTTCGGCCTGTTGTCGGCTGCGACCATTGAGCAGATTCTCCGGCGTGAACAGCGGACGGAGGGGGATGAGGCCAGTTCCGCTGATCTCTCAGCCGCGGCGGCCGCGGCCGGCGGCAGCCTGCAGCGGGCGCGGCTGCTACTCAGCGACGAGGTCGCTGCGTTTCGGCAGCGGCTGACCGGGCTGCTCGAACGCCAGCCCCTGCCCGGTGTCGAACTCTCACGCGAGGCCCTTGCCGTGGTTGAAGCAGCCGGCAAGGAGGCGCCGCTTCGCCGGGCCCGCTTGCGGGTCATTCTGGAGATGGCCCTTGAGTTCTATCGGGCCGGTCTGCGGCAGGCGGCGGCGGACCGGGATCTTCGGCTTGCCGATGTGGAGGCCTGTCTGGCCAGCACGCTTGAGGCCTTGGCCGGCATCGATCGCAACGCCAACCTCGGCATCCTGATCGATGCCTGGACGGCCCGGCTGGAATGCTCTACGGCCCGCCGCTGATTCTCCCCAGCTTCCCTCCCTTACCGCCCCGGGTGCGAACCGTCCCGTCCCGGTGGCAAAGTCTGCCGGTTTTTCACTGGTCGATCATTTTTCCGGTCATTTCTGTCGATCCAGTTTTTCGGGCGGACGTGCCGCCGGCTGGGCGGCTCACTGAGGTCCTCCCCCGGCCTGATTTGCTGTGGGTTGGTTCAGACGGTTCAAGGGATGAGCGGAATGTCGCAGAAGTACGCGATCGGCATTGTCGCGACGTCGTTCGTCGCCGGGTTGCTGGCAACAGCCACGGTGTTCGGTCCGCAGGAACGGATCGGGGTCGACCTGCCCTCGTTCAGTTTCACGGCCGAACTTT
>Ga0180431_10007223_pt1 | contig 13000 bp, 11 predicted proteins | sample SS_ome_11_FD_132459 | JGI IMG/M metagenome (GOLD analysis project Ga0180431, IMG submission 132459) | Hypersaline lake sediment archaeal communities from the Salton Sea, California, USA - SS_1_MS_1 metaG | ecosystem: Environmental > Aquatic > Non-marine Saline and Alkaline > Hypersaline >... | reverse complement strand
GGCTACGCTCCCGTGGCTGTTCGTCGTGAACAAGGACGCGATCGTCTCTCACGAGCAGGGCGGCGATTGGGGCACGCACTGGCTGGAGGTCGCCACCAATCAGGACGCCGGGTCCGGTCCCTATACACTCAAGGCGTGGGATCGCGGCCGCGAGATCGTCTTCGAGCGTTTCCTCGACTACTGGGAAGGATGGCCGCAAGGGGACAAGCACATCGATGAGGCCCACAGTATCTTCTTGCAGGAGACCGCGACGTGCAAAACGATGCTTCGGCGCGGCGAGCTGACCATGGTCGAGCACTGGCGCACCTACGAGGATTACGTTGAAATGGACGCTATTCCCGGCGTTACGGCGCTCAACTTCCTGTCTCCCGAAGAGCTGTGTTACAAGATCAACACCAAGAAGACGCCGACCGATGACGTCCACGTCCGAAGGGCGTTGGCCTGGGCCTTCGACTACGAGTCCATGATCAACCTGGTGGAACCGGGATCCGGGGCCGCAAGAGGTCCGATCCCTCCTGGAATCCCTGGTCACAACCCCAGGGTCTTCCAATACTACCAGGACTTGGACAAGGCCCGCGAGGAGCTCGCGCAGAGCAAGTATTACCCGGACATTCCAACGATTGTTGTGGTAACCCCACAGGGGCTTGAGGCCCGCCGCAGGGTCGCGGTCCAGTTCAAGGAGACGATGGCGAAACTCGGCGTGAACGTCGAGATCCAAGTAGAGCCGTGGGGCCGAATGACAGACCTGGCGACCACCGCGGAGACCACCCCGAACATCATGATCATCTCGGTCTCCTCAAACTACCCCGATCCCGATACCTACTTCGCCTTCATGTACCTGTCCGAAGCGGCGGGTACGTGGGGCTCGTGTGAGTGGCTGCTCGATCCGGAGGTAGACCGGCTAATCGAGATGGAGCGGACGACGCTCGATCCAGAGGAGCGAGCGCACATCATGAACGTTCTCCAGCACGTGATCGTGGAGCGCTGCCCCGACATCTTTGTCAACGTTCTGGCGTTGCGCGTTGCCGTCCAAGAGAATCTGAAAGGATTCACCTACAGACCGGTGATGAGCTTCTACTACTACTTCCGCGACTGGTGGTTCGAGTAGTAGACGGCTCACAAGATAGAAATCACGAGGGAGGGGAGTTTTTCTTCCCTCCCTTTTATGCAGCACAATCAATAGAGGCCGAACATGCGGTTTTCTTATTTTCTGCTGCGCCGATTGCTTTACACCATCCTGGTCCTGTTCGGGCTGTCGGTTCTGATTTTCATCATCGCTCGGACGCTTCCCGGTGATCCAGCGCGGTTGGCGCTGGGACCGTTCGCTTCCAAAGAACAGATAGAGAACTTGCGCCACACGATGGGGATGGATAAGCCGTTGCCGCTTCAGTACTGGATGTACATCACAGGGATATTCCGTGGTGATTTCGGTCTCTCGTTTCAGACTCGCCGCAACGTCGCGCTGGACATCGCCCATTACCTTCCAGCAACGGTAGAATTGGTGCTGATGTCGATTGTGTGGGTGCTAATCCTGGGGGTCCCTCTCGGGGTTATGGCGGCACGTTACAAGGATCGTTGGCCGGACAATCTGGTGCGGGTGATCGCGTTTGTTGGCGTGGCCATCCCACCATTTGTTGTGGGTCTGATCTTGCAGCTTGTCTTTTCATATCTTTTAGGCGTCATACCGACCACGGGACGATTGGGGCTGATGACCTCTCCTCCCGTTCGTCACACGGGTCTACTAATCCTCGACAGTCTGATCGACGGGAACTTCAGTGCGCTTGGCGACGCCTTGCTGCACATCATCCTTCCCTCGTTTGCCATTGCCATGACGGGGATCGGGCAGATCGCTCGGCTGACACGGGGAAGCATGAGCGATGTAGCGAGTCAGGATTACATCGAGGCATCGCGCGGATTTGGCATCCCCAATCGAATTGTCGCATTCAAGTACATGCTGAAGCCGGCGTTCATACCGCCCCTTACTATCTTGGGTTTGACGTTCGCTTCGGAGCTAAGCAACGCGTTTCTTGTCGAGACGGTCTTTGCGTGGCCCGGGATGGCCAAGTACGGGATCCGCGCCATCCTGAGGAAGGATTTTAACGCCGTAATGGGCGTTGTACTCATTATCGGTCTAGCTTTTGTCGCCGTGAACCTGATCGTTGATATCCTGGCCGGGTATGTCGATCCGCGTATCCGGAAACGTCAGGAGGAGGAATAGTGCCATCCTGCCAACAGCAAACTGCACGGACCGAAGAGACGCGCTGGGCAGCGTTCAAGGATCGCCTAGGCCGAGGATGGTACAAGTTCAGACGCAATCGCATCTCACTTGTCGGTGGGGCGATGGTGCTTCTGTTCGTATTCCTGGCGAGTTTTGCCCGCTATGTAACGCCGTATCCTCACCATGCTGGAGCCTATACGGATTTCATCAACGCGTTCCAGCCGCCGAGCACGGCCCATTGGTTCGGGACGGACTCACTGGGTGCCGATGTGCTCACGCGGATCATCTTCGGTTCTCAGATCTCTTTCATGTTGGCCGGGGTTGTCCTGGGCATCAGCGTGCCGTTCGGGGTGTTCCTCGGCCTTCTTTCCGGATACATCGGAGGAAAGACTGAAACGGTGATCGTGCGAATTACCGACATTTTCCTGGCTCTGCCTGCTCTTGTCATGGCTTTGGCCATCTGCGCCGCGTTCACTCCGAGCATTGACAAAGCAATGCTCGCGGTCGCTTCCATCTGGTGGACGTGGCACTGCCGCTTGGTGAACGGAATCACCCGTTCTATCAAGACCGAGGAATATGTTCAGGCGAGCCGAGTGCTGGGGGCCAGTCACCTGCGGATCATCTTCAAGGACATCCTCCCCAATTGCGCCTCGCCGATCATAGTCAAAATCACGCTGGATGCTGGGTTCGTGATCCTGGTCGGAGCGGGCTTAAGTTTCCTGGGACTGGGCGCTCAACCTCCTGCGGAGGATCTGGGAACGATGATCTCGATCGGATCCAAGTACCTGCCAGAGAGATGGTGGATGACGGTATTTCCTAGTCTTGCAATTTTCTTCATCATCTTGGGATTTAACCTGTTAGGGGACGGACTGCGAGACGCACTGGCGGTGGAAGAAGGGGTGTAGTCGATGTTGGAAGGGAAAGCCATATTGGACATCCGAGAGCTGCACGTGTGGTTCCGGGTGTACGAGGGGCTCTCGAAGGTGCTGAACGGGGTGAGTCTGTACATTCAGGAGGGAGAACGTGTGGGACTAGTGGGAGAGACAGGATGTGGGAAGACTGTAGCAATGAAAACAGCGATGGGTATCCTGAAATCACCTCCAGCCCAATTCCCTCAGGGTGAAGTGTTACTGGCCGGTCGCGATGTGCTGACGATGACCCCTTCGGAGATCCTCAAAATGAAGGGCAGAACAATCTCTATGATCTTCCAGGATCCGCTGAGCTCTCTCAACCCTGTGTTCACTGTGGGGCAGCAGATGTTCGACGTGGTCCGCTACGGTCGGCGCCGGACCTCTAGCAACGGTCGGCTGACGAAGGGGAAGCTGAGAGAAACCGCAGTAGAAGCACTGACGTCCGTGCGGCTGCCAGACCCTGAGCGCATTCTAAAGCTCTATCCCCTCGAACTCTCCGGGGGGATGCGTCAGCGTGCGCTGATCGCAATGGCCCTTGTCAACAGGCCGAGGCTGCTAGTGGCAGATGAACCGGGAACGGCGTTGGATGTTACCATTCAGGCCCAAATACTCTCTCTGTTGAAGGCCTTGGTGAACGAGGCGGGCATTGCGGTTCTGTTGATCACTCATGATTTGGGGGTCGTTCGTGAGACAGCGGAAAGGGTCTACATCATGTATGCCGGACAGATTGCCGGCGAGGGCCCCGCTGCAGAGATCTTTGATGACCCCAAGCACCCCTATACCCAGGGTTTGCTTTCTTCCGTGCCCCGCCTTACCGGAGAAGTCTTGGCCGAAGGAATTCCCGGCACCGTCCCCGACTATACCGAAGCACCGTCCGGGTGTCGTTTCCATCCCAGATGCCCTCACACAACGGATCAGTGTGTGAAGCAGAAGCCGCCTATGGTGAAAGTGTCGGCAAAACGGCATGTAGCCTGCTACTTATACTCGGGAGGCGCGGATGAGTAAGCCCATTCTGCAGGTCGAGAATCTAGTGAAGTACTTCCCCGTTCGTTCGGGACTCCTTCACAAGGTCGTCGGCCAAGTCAGAGCGGTAGACGACGTCTCTTTCGATGTTCAGGAAGGCGAGATCTTCGGATTGGTAGGTGAGTCGGGATCGGGGAAATCCACGGTGGCGAAGACCATCGTTCAACTTTACGGACTGACAAGGGGGACGGTCTATTTCAAAGGTAAGAACATGTCAGCCATGACAAAACAAACGGCCAAGTGGTTCCGGCGCGAAGTCCAAATGGTCTTCCAAGATCCCAAGTCCTCGCTGAATCCTCGACGAAGCATCGCCAGCACCCTGGAGGACCCGCTCATCATATACGGAATAGGCGAATCAAGAATGAAACGTGAGAGGATCATCCGCACGTTGCTGGGCCAAGTGGAGATGTCCAGTCGCTACATGTACAAGTACCCGTCTGCACTCAGCGGAGGGCAGCGACAGCGCATTGCCATTGCACGTGCCTTGGCGGTAAATCCCTCCTTCCTGGCGTTGGATGAACCGACGTCAGCATTGGACGTATCCGTTCAGGCGAAGCTGATCCATCTTTTCCTAAAACTAAAAGAAGAATTGGCTCTATCCTATCTCTTCATTACGCACAATCTGAGCCTCGTCCGGACGATTGCTGCTAGGGCGGCGGTGATGTACCTCGGCAAGATCTATGAACTGGGCCCCACCGAGTTGCTTTTTCGTCATCCGATCCACCCCTATACCAAGACCCTGATTGCGGCTGCTCCGGTTGTAACCAAGAAGGAGGAACGCGTTAAACCGCAGGAGATGAGCAAGGAAGGTGAGATCCCCAGCCCGGTGAATCCACCAAGGGGCTGTGCCTTCCATCCACGATGCTCCGTCGCACAATCTAGGTGTTCCGAGGCGCTGCCTTCCCCGGTCGAAATCGAGGCCGGACATTTCGTTTGGTGTCATCAGGCTCAAGACTTCGCGGCGTCGGAGAGCATCAAAGCAGAGACTACAGGCTCGATCGGGAGGTGAGGGCAGGCGCAAATGCACGAGCGATCCTCCGTGTGAATCCGATCGCGCAGAATAAAACCACACGTGAAACTAAGGAGGACGATATGGTAAAGATCCAGACAGATAAAGAGATTCAGGATTTTGTACGGGGTTGTACCTTCATGGGAACCGGAGGAGGCGGTGATCCCCAGGTTGGAATTGCCTGGTTGAAAGCGGCTCGGGACGAGGGCATTGAGATTGCATGGGTCGCTCACACGGAGATCCCGGATGAAGCGTGGACGGTCTGCCCATTCCTCATGGGGTCGATCGCTCCGTTGTCGGAAGAAGCGAAACGGCGGATGCGACATTTGGGACTGACCAAAGAAGCCTACAAGAGCATCCAAGCGGAATCAGTGCGCTTGTTGGAACAGCATATGAACGTGAAGATCGGTGCGATCGTTGCGATCGAATTGGGCGGATCCAATACACCGGGAGCGATCGTTGCGGCAGCGAGACTCGGCATCCCTGTTGTCGATGGAGACTACACGGGCCGGGCGATCCCGGAAATCCCTCAGACGACCCCCTACTTAAATGATCTCCCCCTATGGCCCATCTCCAGCGTGGATAGCTACGGCAACCTGTGCGTGATTAAGGAGAGCGTAGGCTACGAAATGGCTGAACGAATCGGAAAGTTCCTCGCGGCCGCTTCATTTGGCTTGGCGGCTCAAGCAGGTTTTCTGTTCAAGGGACGCGACATGAAGCGGGCAGTCATTCCAGGAACTCTGTCGAATTGCCTGAAGATCGGACGCACTATTCGAGAATCGAGGGACGCTGGAGGCGACCCGGTCAAAGACATCGTGGGTAACCTCAACGGCTGGCTGCTCTTTGAAGGGGAGGTCTCCAAGAAGGAATGGGAAGACAAGGAGGGGTATTACTGGGGGACTCACACCTTCACCGGCAGAGAGAAGTTCAAGAAAGCGGAATTGAAGATCTGGTTCAAGAACGAGAATCATGTCTCTTGGCTGAATGGAAAGCCTTACGTAACGAGCCCCGACATGCTGATCGTTGTGGACCGCAAAACCGGTGAACCCTACGCCAACTCGGCGATTGCAGAAGGGCAGCATGTTGCCGTAATCGGGCTGCCTGCGATCGACCAATTCCGTTCGCCGAAGGGAATTGACATCCTGGGACCAAAGCATTTCGGATACGACATCGAGTACACCCCCATCGAGCAACTGATGGGCTAAGACAGCTAGACAGGATCATTCACCGGATTAGGAGGACAGGTCATGCCCACACAGTACGATCTGGAGTTGGGGAAAGCCGGATTCATCATCACTCACGACATGTGCCGGATCCAAAAAGGAGAATCCGTTCTCATCACGGTGGACTCTGCCATGCATTTCCAACCGGTTGAGGAGGTCGCCCAGGCTGCCGAAGCCGCCGGAGGAAAGGTCATGGTGGCGTGGCACTCCACGCCGTTTGGTTACGGAAAAGTCGCCGATCCTCAACTTCCGAAATCGCTCAAAGCAGCGATCCCGAAAGCGGATGTGTGGATCGAGTTCAACAATCAGTGGCTTCTGTATTCGACACCGTGGATCGAAGCGATGTCGAACGGCCGAACACGGTATCTCTTCCTCGGGGGGCTGGATCCGGATCGCGTGGTGCGCTGTATCGCCCGCCTGGACATGGATTTGCAGGAGAAGTTCCAGAACAAGGTGGTCGAACTTACGCACCAAGCATCCAAGATGAGGGTCACTGCGCCGGCTGGAACGGACGTTGCCTTTGAGAATGTCCACGAGCGGCCCATCACCAATGAACTGCGGGCCGATACACCGGGACCTCACTTCCTGGTCGGACAAATCGGGTGGGCACCACGCGAGGAGACGATCAACGGGACGATTGTTTTCGACGGCTCGTTCTCCGGAGGCGGCGAGGCCGATCTCGGGATTCTCACCGAGCCAATCCGCCTGGCAGTGGAAAAGGGACGGATCGTTGATATCAAGGGAGGAGAACAGGCCAAGCAGATGGACGCTTGGCTGAAGAAACTGGGTGACCCTGGCATGTATAACCTCGCCCATATCTGCTACGGGTTCAATCCCGGTGCCATTCTGACCGGGCTGTGCACCGAAGATGAACGGGTGTGGGGATCCACGGAATGGGGCAACGGCTATCAGGGCCCGATGTTTGAGGGAAACCTTCCCGGGGCGGTCTCTCATGCTGACGGAATCTGCTTGAATTCATCCGTCTGGCTAGATGAGACGCTGATGGTTGACGAGGGGAAAGTGGTCCACCCGGAACTGGTGGACTTCGCGAAGGTGATGGGCAAGTAAATGGACCCGCGGGGTGTATGCCAAGCGATCGACAATGGAGAGCCAATGGCAAGCGGGATGGATCGTTGTAGGCGGAAAACCGGGAGAGCGACGCTCCTTGGCCAACCTTTGCTCGATCACGGGGAGGAGGAACAGAAACGGTGAAGATCAAGGTGGTATTGGGAAGTTCTTCAAAGGAGTTGGCATCTAGTCAACTGACCAACCGGCAGAGGGGCTTGGCATCGGATACAAGGATTACCATCGTTGCCCCGGAGAATTGCCCTCCGTCGACGGAAAGCGAGCAGGATGAGCTAATCGCCGCATCCGCAATCTTCTCCGAAGTGTTGCAAGCAAAGGAGGAGGGCTACGATGCCGTCACCATCGACTGCACTCTGGAGCCAGGACTGAATGCGGCGAGAAAGGCGAGCCAAATTCCGGTTGTAGGAGCAGGAGAGGCGGCGCTCTGCCTTTCGTTACTGTTCGGTGAGCGCTTTTCCGTCATCATGCCCACCCCCACAAGCATTGGTTCAATGGTAGCCAAGATCCGACAGATGGGCCTGTGGGGGCGCGTAGCGTCGATCCGAGCGATCAACCTGCATGTGCTCGATCTCGATGATCACGATCGCACGCTAAACGAGGTCTACGATGAGGCGCGCCGAGCCGTTGACGTGGACGGAGCAGAGGTCATTGTTCTTGGCTGTACCGTGATGGGCCCCATCGCCGACGCGCTCGCCGAACGACTTGGTGTACCGGTCATCGAGCCGGGGACCGCCGCTCTGAAGCTTGCAGAGGCCTTCGCCGCACCCGCCTGGAGCGGCGCTCTCCTGCTTGGGAAGAAAGACAATCATCCAAGGAGCGTGAAGTGATTCAAGAATTGGAACTCGAATTGGCCGTTTCGGCACACAAGACTGTCAACGATATTCTGGATGTCAAGCCCGGGGAGACTTTGCTCATCACCATCGATTCTGCGGCCGATTTTCGATTGGCTGCAGCGATGGCGAGGGCGGGGGAGTGTGCCGGCGCCAAGACAATGATCGCCTACCACTCCACTGCGCCGGCGTACGGCAAAGCAGGTGAGTGGCGGCTCCCCGATTCCCTCAGCGGTGCGATCGAGCGCACCGATGTGTGGATCGAACTGAACGAAGTGTGGTTGTACTGCAACACGGCTTGGGAAAAGGCCATGGCCAAGGGAAATAAAACGCGTTACTTCCACCTCGGCAAGATGGACCCGGATTCGATCTGGCGGTGCCTCGGCGCTCTCAATCTGGACGCGCTCGGAGAGTTCATGACCGCGGTGGCCGGCATGACCCAAGATGCCAACGAGATGCGGATCACCAATCCCGCAGGTACGAACGTCTCGTTCAGAAACGCCGGCCGCCCCGTAACCAACGAAAGCGGAGACGCCTCGACCCCGGGTGTGCACTTCATGCTCGGCCAGATCGGCTGGGCACCGCTGGAAGAATCCATCCAAGGAGAGATCGTCTTCGACGGGTCGTTCCACGGCGGAGGAGCCATGGATCTTGGCATTCTGCGTAGCCCGATCAAGTGCATCGTTGAAAGAGGGAAGATTGTAGATATCGCCGGCAATGAGGAGGCCCAACGGGTCTCAGAATGGCTTGCCGGCCTCAACGACGAACGGATGTACAACCTGGTTCACACGTGCTACGGTTTCAATCCCGGCGCCAAGCTGACCGGAAAATGCACGGAAGACGAGCGGATCTGGGGGTGCACTCAATGGGGCTTCGGCTATCAGGCTGCGGTCTTCGAGGGCGCTTTGGGAGACGCCGTTTCGCATGGCGATGGGGTCTGCTTGAACTCCTCAGTCTGGCTGGACGGCACGCAGATCCTCGATGAGGGAAGAGTCATCGAACCCAAGCTGGCGCAACTGGCCAGGAAGTTGGGCAAGTAAGGAAGCAAGCACCGGGCAAAGCCGAGCCGACCCGGCCACCGTGAAGATCCGCCTAAGGAGGTAAGCATGGAGTTCATGCTTGGGACGGAACCGCGCCGGGAGTACTACGCGTTTGAGGTCGCAGCCGCAGCGCACAAGATGTTGGCCGAAGTGATGCTGGTGAAGCCGGACGAAACGGTGGTGATCACAGCGGACACCCAAAGCGATTGGCGGGTCGTGGAGGCGACCGCACAAGCGGCCCTCACCCTGAGAGCTCATCCGACGGTCCTCTGGTACGAAACGCGACCCCACGCTCAGATGGCACCCTATCCCCCTGTCGCGGCTGCCGTGCAGGCAGCCGATGTGTGGGTCGAATACGCCGTGCAGTACATACTCTATACGGACGCCCGGCGTACGGCCTGTAGGAACGGATGCCGCTACGCGGCCTTCGGCGGACAGGTCGTGTGGCTGCCCCAAGAAAGCTCAGTAGAGGGTCCGATTGTCGGTGATGGCATGATCTGGCCGCCGGATGACATCGGCATCGTCCGTGAACCGGTGACGCTGCAGGTCGAGGCTGGCTGTATCACCTCGATCGAGGGAGGAACGGAAGCAAGAATTCTCCAAGGCTGGCTCGATTCCCTCGATGACTCCACCATAACGCGTATTGCACACATGAACTACGGATTCAACCCGGGAGTAACGCGTTTCACCGGGCGGGTTGCGGAAGACGAGCGGGTTTTCGGTGTATTCGACTTCGGCTTCGGAGGCTGGATGGATCGCCCGGCCGCCTCGCACTTCGATGTCGTAATCACGGCCCCAACGATTGTCGCCGACGGCGTGAAGATCGAGCGGGACGGAAAGTTCGTGCATCCGGATCTCATTGAATCCTGCCAACAGATGAAGGTGGCAGGCTACTGATCCTCGGACGCCTGAGCCTTTACAGTGTTGCTCCAGCCTCGATGGGGAAAAGGGGCTGGAGAAAGCGTACGGACACAAGCGGGCGTCTTCTTTCTCTTTGCCGCGGATCAGTACGCCGCGACCCACTGGCATTCCAAGCTTCAGTAGGCTTTGCTTTGCCAATGCCTCCGAGATACGCGCTGTAGAAGGAGCCCCGGTCGGCAATCGGATCACAGCGCACCGGTGAAGAGCGGGAATAGGACCAGGCTGACCCTGTACTGAGTCTGCCGTCTGGTTTGCGTGCTGATCCCCGCTAATGGAGAATTGAGCGCCTCGGCCAGGTTGTGTGTCGGATAGGTGCCGCGCCCACAGGGAAGGGAGCTGGCAGCAAGGGAGGAGCGTTATCAACGTATCGCAAGACGATAACTTAAGCCGACTCCGAGAAACGTACTCGGCGAAGTTCGCCCCCGTTGACGAGGTTTTTGCCAACATTCACCGTGGGGATCGTATCTTCGTTGGGACAGGTTGTGGAAAGCCTCAGTATCTCGTCGACGAAATGGTCCGTTACGTAGAGGGACACCCCAAGGCTCTCTTCGACGCGGAGGTCCTCCACGTGTGGACCCTCGGGGTCGCCCCCTATCTACGAGACCAGTTCAAGCGCAACTTCCGCCATACCTCCTTTTTTATCAGCGGAGGCAGCCGCGAGGCGATCAACCAAGGACAGGCCGACTACACCGCGATCTATCTGTCCCAGGTCCCGGATCTCTTCTACAGAGGGATCATCCCGATCGATGTGGCCCTGGTTCAGACCTCTGCGCCCGACCGCTACGGCTTCATGAGCCTGGGAATCAGCGTAGACATCGTGCGGGCAGCGATAGACTGCGCAAAGCTCGTCATCTGCCAGGTGAACGCCAACATGCCGCGGACGCCCGGCGACAGCTTTGTTCACACCGACAGTGTGGATTTCATCGTCCCTCACGATGAGCCCCTCATGGAGTACGAGGCAGAGGCCGCAGACGAAATCGCCAAACAGATCGGCAAGTATGTGGGCCGTCTCATCGAGGATGGAGACACGATTCAGGTCGGCTACGGCAGGATCCCCAACGCCATTCTTTCCAATCTGGGGACAAAGAAACACCTCGGTGTCCACACCGAGTTGCTGAGCGACGGGATCGTTGAGTTGATGAAACAGGGTGTCATTGACAACAGCGAAAAAAATATTGACCGGAACAAGAGCGTGGCCGCCTTCTGCATGGGAAAACGCGCCACGTACGACTACTTGAGCGATAACCCTGCGATCGAGTTCAAACCGGTGCAGTACACCAACAATCCCGCCATCATTGCACAGATCAATGGAATGACCGCCATCAACACCGCGCTACAAATCGATCTAACCGGCCAGGCCACTGCGGAATCGCTGGGCAAGCTTTTCTACAGCGGGATCGGTGGCCAGGCCGATTTCATGCGAGGAGCGATCCTCGCTCCCGAGGGGAAAGCGATCCTCGTCATTCAATCCACGGCCAAGAACGGTGAGGTCTCTCGCATCGTGCCCTACCTCAGCGAGGGGGCGGGGGTGACACTGACGCGGGGGGACGTTCACTACGTCGTGACCGAGTACGGAATCGCCTATCTACACGGTAAGAACACGCGCGAGCGGGCAATGGAATTGATCAGCATCGCTCATCCGAAGTTCCGTGTCTGGCTTCTGCGCGAGGCCAAGGCCCTCAATCTGATCCACAAGGATCAGGCATTCATCCCGGGTGAGCGGGGACAATACCCAGAGGAGCTGGAGACCTACCGCACGACCAACAAAGGCGCCGAGATCTTCTTGCGTCCGGTGAAACTGGCCGATGAGCCCCTGCTCAAGGAATTCTTCTATTCCCTGTCGGATCAATCGATCTACCGTCGCTTCATCTCGGTCCGCAAGGACATGCCACACGAACGGCTGCAGGAGTTCGCGGTCATCAACTACACAAAGGAGATGGTCGTCTTGGCGGTGTTGCCGCACGAAGAGCGCGATGTGGTCGTCGGAGTGGGGCAGTTCGGCATCGATGTCCTATCGCACACCGCCGAAGTGGCCCTCGTGGTGCGAGACGATCAGCAGAATCGGGGGATAGGAACGGAGCTTCTCTCCTACCTGACATATCTCGCCAAACGACAAGGGCTACTGGGGTTCACGGCCGAGGTGTTGGTGGACAACCAACCGATGCTGCATCTGTTCGAACAAGGCGGCTTCGAAATCGAAAAGCGTCGAGAAGCCAATGTCTACGAACTGAAATTGCTTTTTTGCGTGAAGTCATGAAGACAGCGACAACCATCGATACGCTATTTGAGCCGCGATCCGTCGCCGTCATCGGAGCCTCAGCAAACGACGCCAAGATCGGCTATCGGATCGTAGCGAATATCGTCCGCGCCGGCTACTGCGGAAAGCTCTTTCCCATCAACCCAAAAGGGGGACAGCTGCTGGGCAACAACATCTATTCGAAGCTTTCCGACGTCGATGGTCCGATAGATCTGGCGGTGATTGCCATTCCTGCGCCGCACGTCTTCAATGTAGTCAGGGATTGTGCCAGCAACGAGGTTAAGCACCTCGTCATCATCACCTCGGGGTTTTCCGAGGTCGGAAACACTGAAGAAGAAAGAAAGATCGTCGAGTTTGCGCGCGGGCACGGGATGCGCGTCCTCGGTCCGAACATCTTCGGGATCTACTCTTCGGCCGTCTGCCTCGACGCCACGTTCGGAGCAGGCGGCATTCGGCCCGGACATGTGGCCATTGTCACCCAG
>Ga0180431_10007217_pt1 | contig 13005 bp, 7 predicted proteins | sample SS_ome_11_FD_132459 | JGI IMG/M metagenome (GOLD analysis project Ga0180431, IMG submission 132459) | Hypersaline lake sediment archaeal communities from the Salton Sea, California, USA - SS_1_MS_1 metaG | ecosystem: Environmental > Aquatic > Non-marine Saline and Alkaline > Hypersaline >... | reverse complement strand
GCCCGTTTTGGCATCTATCGGATAGATGCAGACTGCTCCGCAGATGCCTTCCTGGCGCTGGGTATTGCCATTGGCCTGAACCGGCCGTGGGCGGCCATCTGGCGCGAAGGTGCGATATTGCCATCCGACGTGCGAGGCTTGAGTGGACTACCGTTTCGCTCATTCACGGATCTGGGCGACCGGTTTCCGCGGCGGTTCAGCAATTTTCTGGAGCGATACGCCTAGACGCGAGGTGAAACCGTGGGTCTGATCTATCGGCTGACACAGGAAATCAGCGACGAAGAAAGACGCACTGGGGAAAAGCAGTGCTTCATCGGCCACGAGTTTCGCCAGAAGGACCTGCGGGTGAAACTGGAGCGAGCTCTGAGCTCGCTAGGACTGCAGGCTTACTTCGCTGACGAGGAAGTCACTGGAGATTTCATCCTGACCAAGGTCTGCAAGAAAATCTTGGTCACCCGTGCCAGCATTGTAGATCTGACCACGGCCAACCCTAACGTCTACTATGAACTCGGCATAGCTATCGGCCTGAACAAGCCGGTCTTTGTCGTGCTCAAACGCGGTGCCAGCGTACCGTCTTTGCTGGAAAGCTTCGTCAAGCTGCACTTTACCTCCTATGCTGGCCTGGAACGCGAGTTAGTCAAACAGGTGCCTGACTGGCTGAAGAATTCTATTGAACATCACCTGCTCTACAATACCCACTGTCATTTCGTCAATGCCCTGTGCCCTGATCGTCAGAGAGTCAATCCCCAGCGCGGATACTTGATCATTGATCAGGTCGAGAGCACTGACGAGGCTGGTCAGCCCATTCTCACCCACGACCCTGATCTGTATGCCGAATTGCCGGATGCCCTGAACCGATTCCACTTCACACCACGCTTTCTCGACGAGGTACCTGCGCAAGACAGGAAGTACCGCCTGTGTGATCACTGCCTTACACTGCGCGATAGCAGTTTTACCCTCTGCCATCTCACCCGATGCACCTCGTCCAACGCCTACCTGCTATTGGGATTGGCCACAGGCCTGGATACTCCTAGCCTGATGATGGTGCACCAGGAACGAGATAAGGACAACAAGCCCCTTCTTGAGATTCCCACGATGCTGCTCGGTCTGGATGCCTTCTACTACGAGCACACAGTGGATATCAGCGAATTCCTGGCCGATAGGGTTGAAGTGTTTCTGAACCGCCTAAAGTCCAGGCCCCTCAGTGGAAAACAGCTCCCGTTCCCTGACTTGGCGAGACGTCTTGACGTGGAACTAGTGCCGGAAATCCCAGCACTCATCGAAGTTCGCGAGATCCTGGGACAGCCGGTTGAAGTCGTGACCGATCTTCTAGGAGGGCCAAAATCTACCGACCGCAATGACTATCGCCTGTTGAATGAATACCAAGTGGGAGAGGAAACAGTCCAAGTTGAGTTCCATAACGAGATTGCTGCATTTGTCAGCTGTGGATTAGGAAGTCTTGGTCTCACGGAAGATGAGCAAGCATTGAGACAACTTGGTCTATCTCCACTGGCTTTGCCACCGACAATCATAAACCGGCAACTGCATCTGAAGCGATGGGAACCGTTTGAGCCATTCGGGAGACTCACTCTCTACTATAGCGATGATCGCACCGTCGAGTCGGTTAGCGTTGTCACTCAGGATGCTGTGTTGAGTATGCAAGGGGAAACGAGAACAGCGCAGACATCTGATGCAAGGCGCGTTCTCGCTGCCATTCGTGAATCACTCTTGTCAACTATCGACGACTCTGCCCCGACGGGGTTACCAGCTAGCCTATACACGCGTTGCCGTGACACTTTACTGAAATGTAGTGAGTTTGATAGCTCTGTTTCGCTCCAAGCTGTATTCGTGATGGGTGAGCTACGCCCGTTTCGGGACGCCCGACCAACAGCTACTAACAGAACCACGCGGGTCGATCAAATCATAGATTATCTCATTGCCAAGCACTTGTCAGATGGACGGTCAGCGTTGTCAGTGCTCCTGACCACATTGCATGATCGCTACTCACCAGATGATGCTTTGCGTCATGAATTGGAAGAGCTCCATATTGAAATTGAACGTGTATTGGACAAACAGCCTCCTTCGGAGAGACTCATAGCTATCATCCCAGAGACCGTCAGATTAGGCGACACCGCTGCTTTGGATGAGGCTCTGGCCATAACACAACTTCTCACCAGACCTCCTCAACGAGCTGAAGTCTTAGTTGCCTTGGTAAACGCTATGGCTCAGATGAATTACCTTGAGGGCGTGCGGCGTGTCGTAGAGATTGCTCTGACCATAGAAGGAGCTAGCACTCGTGATCGGGTCTTGGAGACCACTGCGCGCGCTTACGCAGCCTTAGGGGATGATGAGAAGGCACGAGAAGTGAATACTATGCGAGGTGAGTCATCTGCCGGGCCAAAAGGCGGTTTAGCTGAGGGTATCGTGCGTATCGTGACATCAGATGGCTCAACAGCTGGCACCGGCTTCGTTGTGTCCGACATGGGCCTCGTTGCAACCCTTGCCTACGTGGTGCATGATGCCGGGGCCGGGCCAGGCGACACCGTGCGTGTCGTCTTCCACGTCACCGGTGAGGAGCGCGAGGCTCAGGTTGAGCGAGACTGGTGGCGCGGGCCCGACGCCGAGGGCATCGCTATCCTCCGCCTGGGTGGACCATTGCCAGAAGGAGTGAAGTCCCTGCCACTGGGAAGCTCTGCAGGCGTGGAGGGACGAACCTTCACCACCTTCGGCTTCCCCGAGGTCAAACCTGTGGAGGGGATAGCGGGTAAGTGTGAGATTGTTGGTCGCACCGTGGAACGAGGATTCCCGGTTCTCCAACTGCGCTCCAGTGAGGTCAATCTTGGTTTCAGCGGTGCGCCGGTGTACGATACCGTCACCCGCCGTGTGGTGGGGATGGTCACCGCAATCTCCGTTCCAGATCCGTACGGCCGTCTGGCAGAGACCGCTTTCATCATACCTGCAGAGACGTTGCGGGAGGTCTGTCTCGTACTGCCCTTCACAGTCCAAGATCGAGGTGGACCCTTGCCTCAACCCAAGCCGTCCACCACTCGTGTGAGCCGCGCCCTTCCCTTTCACCGGCTCTCTTGGGACGACTTTGAGCGCCTATGCCTGATGCTCCTGCCGCGTGAGGGCTTCGAGGACTCCCAGCACTACGGTGCGGCCGGTGGTGAGCGGGGATGCGACATCGTCGCTACTCGCGACGGCGAGCTGTGGTATGTGACGTGCAAGCAGGTGAAGCGGTGTGGCCCCAAGGTCTTGCTTGACGAGATCGAGAAGATTCGAGAGCTGGTAGAGGATGAGCCCGACCTGCGCCCTGCTGGGGTGTTGTTTGTTGCCTCTTGCGACGTTTCCGCCCAAGCGCGCGATCGGGCAACCAATCGTTGCAAGGAGTTGAAACTAGCGTGCGAGGTGTGGGGATGCACTGACCTAGACGCCCGGGTCCAGCAACATTCTGATATCGTCAGGACATTCTTTGGACGGGCACTTGCCCGCCCCATCGGCATTCCCTTTCAGGCCCCGCCGCTGCCCGCCCACTTCGTTCCCCGCCCCGAGGTGAGCGATGAGTTCAAGGCCTATCTGCTCGCCGATGAAGCCCATATACCTGGTGCCCTGGTCGTGAGCGCCGTGGGAGGTCTGGCCGGCATCGGCAAAACCACATTGGCTGCTTCTCTGGCTCACGATCTGGAAGTGCAAGCACGCTTTCCGGACGGCGTACTGTGGGCCAGCCTTGGACAGCAGCCCAACATCCTTCAGTTGTTGACAGTCTGGATTCAGGCTCTGGGGGATCACGACTTCCAGCCTTCTATTATCGAGGCAGCCTCGGCCCATTTGCGTACACTATTGCACGACAGAGCTTGCTTGCTAATGGTGGACGATGTCCGGCAGGCCGACCATGTACGTCCATTTATGGTAGGTAGCTCACGTTGCCAAATACTTATAACTACCCGCGATGTCAACGCTATTGCTCAACAAGTAGGAGCTAGGATCTATCGACTGGATGTGATGACACAAGAGCAATCGCTGGATCTCCTCTCCGTCCGCCTAGAGCGCACACTGGAGGGTATGGAGCGAGAGGATGCCCTGGAACTTGCTGAGGCAGTTGGTTACCTCCCTCTGGCGCTGGAACTAGCCGCTGCGCAAGTGGCCCGTGGAACTCCTTGGGTAGACTTACAGCAGGCGGTGGAGACCGAGAAGGAACAGTCTCAGATTAGTGAAAGGGTTGAGCAAAATAGCATTGCAGAGCTGGATCTCTTAGCGCAATTGATAGAGCAAGGCGAAAACAGCCAAGTAGAGCTCAAGTCCACCATGCGCTACAACTTGCATACCCATAGGCGTGATCGAGAACTAGACATGGTTATGGCTAAGACCATATGTGGTTTCATGAATACAGAAGGCGGGACCTTGATCATAGGTATAGATGACGGGGGAAACGCCCTAGGACTCGAAAACGACTTGTCCATACTTGAAAGGAAAGATGAAGATGGCTTCGTATGGGCATTTGCGGACATTGTGAGAACTCATCTAGGTCCTGAATATCGGCAGAATGTCAATTGTAGGTTTGTGAACTATCGTGACAAGAAGATCTGTGTGATCCAAGTGGAAAGAAGCCCCAATCCGGTCTTCTGTCTATTCGATCAAGGGAATGAATTCTATGTGCGAGTAGGTAATACGACAAAGAGACTGGATGCGAAACAGGCGATGGAATACATCAAAGGGCACTTCCAGGAAAGCGGAGCTAGCTCGAACAAAACTCAGGCGTAGGAAACACTGCAAGCGCCTCAGTGCCCTTTAAGTGGGTAAACTACGTGAATTGATCCATATGAGGTGATTCTTGAATGTGACGTCCACTTTTGCTACTCGCCACCGCGAGTTTGACTATCTCCAACTCCATTGGTTGGAGAAGACCACCGGCCGGCCCAGCCACGAGTGGGACTTGTACGTCATCAAGGAGTTGCTCGACAATGCCCTTGATGCTGATGAGCACTGGGCGCGTGAGCATAGCGTGGCGGTCGAACTAACCGTTGATCTGTGCTATCGCCGTATTGATGTGTTGGATATCCACTCCCTTGACATTGCTGTGTTCAACCGCGCCACATTCCCAACCGCCCTGTTGCCTGCCATCTTCGACCTGACTGCCTATACCTCAGACAAGAGCCATTACAGCTATCCCAGCCGTGGGCAACAGGGCAATGCGCTCAAGACGTTGTTGGGCATTCCCTATGCCTTGCGTCACGAATTCTACGGCGACTACAGCAACATCCGGAAACCGTTGGTCATTGAAACTGGGGATCAGGCGTACATCATCAGCCTCGAAATCAACGAGACTCATCAGCAGGTGGGGCTGACGCCGATAGAGCCCACGCCATTGAATCCCCCTCGTGACGGCACCTGCGTCCGAGTGGGCATCGACCGCTTCATCCAGGAGAGACCGCGCACCCGGGCCGGTCTGTGCGCTTGGGCTCAGCGTTTCGCTTTACTCAACCCTCACGCTGCATTTCACTGGCACGTCCGGATAGGCGACGAGGAAGCCGAATGGGACTTCCTGGCTCACTCGGACTGGGATGGCCTCTTTGGTGACGCGGCGCCGGTTCACTGGTACGAATACACCCAGCTACGCGAGTTGCTATTGGCTCTAGAGCGGGAGCATGGCTCTGACACACCGCTGCCGCAGATTCTCCAGGCTTTTGCCGGGTTCACACTGGCCGAAGATCCCGACGGTCGGCAGGCAAGGGCTCTATGTGACCGCATCGGCTTTCGAACCCTGGGGGACTTGTGTCTCACCAGCGATCACGTCCACACCCTGCGAGACACTCTGTGGCTAGCACTGCGGCGCGAAGGGTGTAAGGTGCCCGCCGAACAACTTGGCGGCCTGGGCGAGAGGCGGGTAGTAGACACTCTGACTCGCTTCTACGATCTTGAGGAAACGCCTCTCTATCAGCGCATCGTCCACGACGATCCAGCAGACTCAGCCCATCCCTTTGTCCTTGAGCTGGCTCTGGCACGCCTACCGGCCGGACAGAGGCGGACCATCTGGACTGGCCTCAACTACACGCCGACTTACGAAGATCCCTTCTATTTCCGCTCGCTCTATCCACCCATCCTCGGCAACGAGCCGGTCGCTGGTCTGGATGGCTTCCTGGATGCATATGATCAGAGGGCCGACCAGCCGGTACTCTTGATGATGCACTTGATCTGCCCCAATCTGGCCTACCAGGACTTTTCCAAGACCGGTATTGAGACCCGTCCATTTCGTGAGCCCCTGACTGAGGCCTTGGACGAGATGCTCACAGCCTTTGGCACCGTCCAGACAGAGCAGGTTGAGGATCTACAACTGCTTGTCCACGACCTAATACCCCAGGCCGTTCACCTGCTCTCGCCCGATGGTCAGATGCACTTTGCCGCAGCGCAATTGCTGCGAGCTGTTCGCCGCCTTCTGGATGAGAGTCTTCGCAACGATGGTCGGATCGAGTTGGCTGAAGCCTGGCTGGGAGATCCGGGCGCCGACGCCCGCCTCCAGGGCTACATCCAAACCTACGCTCGCGATAATCCTGCGGCTATGGTCAACCTGATCCAGCCGGAGCGAGGTCGGCTGTCGTTGCCTGTCCATCCCGACGATCACACCACTATTGCTTTGAGCCAGTTAGATCAAGGAGTGCTCGACGAAGCGTGCGTCAACAAAATTCTCCTGGTCACCGAGCCAGAAGTTGAAGCCGTCATCGTCGCCAATGGTATGTTGGCTCGCTTCGATATGGCTCTACTACACACCGATGGCGCTTTCGATGCATCCCTTGAGGCTTTGCTGCCCCATCTTCATCGAGTGAAGCTACCGCTAGTCTTGATCCATCATGCCACTCCAGCCGATTGCCTGCTGGCTGAACGGCTGCACGCCCGACTCACGGAAGCGGAACTCATCCATATCCCGCTGTACGACCTGGGGTTGACACCAGCTCAAGGACGCAACCTTGATCTGACGGCAGAATCAGGTCCAGGCGGCGGCGACCGGGCTGCACTGGCCCGTCATCTGGATGCCGATGAAGTCACTTTCCTGATGGACCGCAGCCAACAAATAAGTCTTTTCTCTCTGACGGCAGACGGTCTTAGCGTCTGGCTGAAGAAGCGGTTTGAAGCTCTTGGCCTGGCACCTAAATTCATACCCGATGACGATCACCTGCACGCGATAGCACTAACTGCCATGAAGCAGGTTCTGACCGACTGTGTACTGGATCGCTTCCGCGAAGTGGCGCATGCTGATTTCCTGGCCGATCAGGTGATCCAAGCTCTGTCAAGCGACGTGAGTACCGATGATCTGCCCCTTCAGCTAAGAGAGACCATCCAGACACAGTTCCTCCAAGCATGGCGAACGATATGGAGCAATCTGGTAACGAAGCGATGCCAAGAAGTCCTTGCCAGTCGGCAAGAGCAGATCAACCAATTGATCAGTGCCCATAAGCAGGAATTGGCAGCAACGTAGGGTTCAACGGGGAGGAGGTAGAAGCAAGCAATGGGCCGTAAGGACGACCTGGAGCGGAACGTCCGCGAGTGCTATGGGGTCATCAGCGACTATGAAGCGGTCCAGCGAGACACTGATCGGCCTGAGGAGCGCAGACGCGCCAGGCGGCTCATTGATGAGCAGTGGGAGCTTATCAAGGATTACCTGGACGAGTATCTTCCGCTGTGTCGCCGTCTAGGTACTGATCTGGCTGATGATCTCAAACAGCTAGCATTCTCCCTCACAGAGACAGGCGAGTTGCCACCAACTCCTGGGGAATGTCAGGAAAGAGTGCCTATTGTCCCAGCGGGCATGCCCCCTGCGCGTGCAGCGGGCAAACTGGGCCTAGAGCTTATTCGCATTCCTGCTGGCTGGTTTCTGATGGGCAGCCATCAAGATGATCCCGAGGCCTATGATTGGGAAAAGCCGCAACACAGGATGCGTCTGAGCGAGTTTGGGATCAGCAGATCTCCAGTGACCAACGCGCAGTATCGCGAGGCTGTCGAGGCCCAGATATGCGAAGCGCCAAGGGACAGTGAGTACTACGAAGATCCCGACTATGCCGATCATCCAGTAGTAGGCGTGAACTGGTACCAGGCAATGGCTCTTGCCAGGTGGGTGGGTGGCCGATTGCCCACGGAAGCAGAATGGGAGAAAGCAGCCCGAGGGACAGGCGGGGGGAAGTATCCTTGGGGGAATGAGTGGGATGAGTCGAAGTGCAACAGCGTAGGATCAGGTACTTTGACTACTTCTCGAGTGGGCCAGTACTCGCCACGGGGGGATAGCCCCTACGGCTGCGCCGACATGGCCGGCAACGTCTGGGAGTGGACACTGAGTGTCTGGGGCAGGGATCAATGGAATCCAGACTTCGTGTACCCATATGAAGCGCAGGATGGTCGCGAGGATCTCAGTGCACCCAGCACCTTTCTCCGTGTCGTGCGTGGGGGAGCATTCCACGTCCAACCCACGTTCGCTCGCTGTGCATTTCGCTACTGGAACCCTCCGAATGCGTACAGGATGTACCTAGGTTTTCGAGTAGTCGTGCCTGGCGATGCCCGCATTATAGGGAACGTGTGAGGACCCTCTGGTGGCTGGCAGTACCGTGAGGTTTGTAGAAGCTGACTCTTGACAAGGGAGGGATATGTCATATCGGTCGTCACGCGAAGTACCCATCTGGTGGCTGGGATTGGTCACCCTCGGCGTTCTTGGTATCGCAGCCGCCATTCTCGCCGAACTCCAGAGGGCTGCCGCCGAGGAGAGACATTACTGGTACAATGTGCACGCAAAGGCCGAGGATGAGATATCCCGGCTTAGGCGACAAGTCGAGCAGGAACTCCGGCGTGCACAGCAGCGCCAAGCAGATTTCCAACGGCTGACTCAGCTTCACTTCGAATCCGCGCAGGCTGCTGATCGTGCCTATGACCTACTGAGAAAAGCGCAGACCTCACTTGATGCTCTAAATCAGGCAATCCGGAAGGCGCGCGTAGAAAGGGATAGACTAATAGCGGAAAAACGGCAAGCACAAAGCCATGACGAGAAAGCGCGATATGAGCAAGAGATAGGAGCCCTTCAAGAGCTACGACGCCAGCTCTTTCCCGACAAGGATCAACTCAAGGCAGAGCGTGATGCCCTATTGGGCCAGGTCCGCCGTCTGAATGCTCAAACACATAGTCTGAAGACAACGATCCGCGACAGATGCGGTACACATGGGCAGGATTGGCATAAGCGTCTTGTGACCCGAACGGATCGGAGAAGACGTGGTCTCCCTCCCGAACCAAGGGTAAGAGGCACGGTCAAGTGGTTTGACGAGAGCAAGGGCTTTGGGTTCATAAGACCCGCTACCGGGGGAGAGGACATATACATCAATCGCAAGCACCTCAAGGGAGTTTACAGTCTGCGGGAAGGGGACAGGGTTGAGTTCAGCGTCAGGCGAGGAGACAAGGGTCCATGGGCATTCGATGCAAGGAAGGTTTGACCGTTTGTCCCAGAATCCACATCCACTTGATACAAGAACCAATCACCGAAAGCGGCTTCTGGGACGGCCTCAAGGGCTCCCAGCGCATCAATTTGCCCGCGCACAGCTGGAGCCAACGGGAACACGTCTGCAATGTAGAAACCGTACCGACGGCCTATGAGCCAGCGCACGCCAAAAGGGCATGCCTCCTGCCCGGCGACCTCCTGTGTGTTTTCCCTCTGCCCACCAAAGCAGCAGCGCAACCGCCAAAAGCCCCGCTGCCCACGTCTGGTCTCCCCTATCCCTTGAACCTGCTTTGGCCATCCGTTTTTCCCCGCACAACCCATTTCTTGCACGTCGGTCAGAATGACCCCCAGGAGCGCGATCACTGATCTGCGCATGGGGCAGGCGATCCTGGTACTCTTCCTTGCCCCTTCCCCATCTCCAGCTATAATGACCATGTGACCCGTCAACACGACCACCGCCGGCTTTTTATCCTCCCGGCCATAGCCCTCCTGGCCATGGCCCTCTTGTTCATCCTGCGTCTCGTCCGATCACCCTACCTCGATTCCCTGCGCCAGGGGGACGGGCACGCCGCCCGCGCCGAGCGCACGGCCGCGGTCGCCGCGTACGGGGAGGCTGCGCAACTGCGGCCCCGCGACCCGGCCCCCCACTTGCGGCTGGCCCAGCTCTACCTGGACTGGGGCCGTACGGAGGACGCGATGGGCGCGCTCGGCGAGGCGGAGCGGCGGGGTGGGGGGGCAATCGAACTGGAGCGGCTGTGGGTGGCGGTCCACGTCGCTCGCGGCGACCGGCTCGCCGTCACCGAGCACGCGAAGCGGTTGCTGGAACTTGCACCAGGTGACAGTTCGGCCCGTCACACGCTGGCGCGTGCGTATCTCGAGCGGCGGGAATGGGATCTGGCGCGGGCGGAATTTGAGGCGCTCTTGACTGCCGACCCGGACGACGGGCTGGCCCACGAGCGGCTGGGCGCACTGCTGGTCGGCGCTGACCCCGTCGGCATCCAGCACCTCTTCGCCGCGGGGACCGGCCTGGCGGAGCGGCTGCTGATGGTGCTCGCAGCGCCGGGCGCAGCCGGGGACCCGGCCTATGCCAGCGCGCTCCTGGGCCAGGTGCTCTTCGAGGGGCAGGAGTGGGCGCTGGCCGCGCGCCAGTTCGAGCGCGCCCTCCTGGAGAACCCCGGCTATCCCGATGCCCACGCCTACCTGGGCCACGCGCTCGACCGGATGGGCCTCCCGGCCGAGGCCCGGCCCCACCTGCTGCGGGCTGTCGCGCTGGCGCCCGATTCAGCCGTCGCCCACACCTTCTTGGGGTTGCACTATGAGCGACTGGGCAACGTCGCCGCCGCCCGGCAAGAGTTCGAGACGGCCTACGACCTGGATCCGAACAACCCGGCCACGTGCGTCGAGATCGGCCAGACCTGGGTGGCGGAGAGGCGCTACGTGGCGGCAGAGATATGGCTGCGGGAGGCGGTCGCCCTGCAGCCCGACGATGCGGCGCTGTGGGAGATCCTGGCCCGCTTTTACCTCGATCACGAGATTGACGCGGGTGGGCGGGGCACCGAAGCGGCGCAAACGTTGGTCGAGTTGGCGCCCGACGACGCGCACGCCCACGACCTGCGGGGCTGGGCAGCCTTTCAGGTTGGGGACTCTGACACGGCGCACGAGAGCCTCACACAGGCCCTTTTGCTGGACCCGGCGCTGCCCTCGGCCCACTACCACCTGGGCTGGCTGTGGGTGGCCCAGGGCGACCGGCAGCGGGCGCGGGAGGAGTGGACCCGCGCTCTGGACCTGGACACGAGTGGTGCATTGATCCAGCTCGTCGAGCGAGCGATGGCCGAGGTGCCCTAGGTTAAGCTTCGACACTCTGGAATGCGGGGTCTTTTGACACAACTACCGTAGCACCCTGAGCTCGTCGAAGGGTGCGGCTTGTGCAGACCCGCATCCTTCGACAGGCTCAGGATGCTTATAGGGCTGGTGTGAAGCCCGTTCTGTTCATCATGATGAACAAACTGCTTCGATTTGAGACTTGACAGCAGCATTTTGTCGTGTATCATGGTACTAGAATCATTGCTCGCTGAGGGGGGCATGTCCTGTGGAGCGTGCGATTCGGAGGGAAATCGTCGTCGCCGCGCCGGGACGTATGATGAGAGTGGATGGGCGGGAAGCTCGGAGCCCGCCAGGGTGCCGAGAGAGATGAGGAGGTGTATGATGCACAACAAGTGGCTTCCCATTGTGTCGCTGATCACGCTGTTGGTGCTTTTGGTCGGCGTCGTGCCAGCATCCGCGGCACCGAACGAGGATTGCATCGTCCACATCGTCCACCGCGGCGAGACGCTGTACAGCATCAGCCGCCGCTACGGGGTGAACATGTGGACCATCGCCAGTGCCAACGGCATCACCAACCCCAATCGCATCTATGTTGGGCAGCGGCTCACGATCCCGAGTGGCCGGCCCGCCGGCACGGTTCACGTCGTGCAACCGGGCCAGACGCTGACGTGGATCGCGCTGTACTATGGCGTGGACGCGTGGGCCATCGCCCGTGCCAATGGCATCACCAACCTGAACCACATCTATGTGGGGCAGCGGTTGGTCATCCCGCGCGTGGCTCCGCCCCGGCCCAAGCCACAGCCCCAGCCGCAACCGCAGCCTTCACCGACCGCTTACTGGCCGGGTCCCTGGTCGGGCGAGTACTTTGATAACGTCACGCTGGACGGGTCGGCCTACACCACGCGCACCGACGAGAGCATCAACTTTGACTGGAACTATGGGCCGCCAGCGGGCGGCATGCCGACGAACTCGTTCTCGGTGCGTTGGACGGGGACCTTTCACTTTGATGAGGGGACCCACCGCTTCTACGCGCGGGTCGACGACGGCGTGCGCGTCTACCTGGATGGTGAGCTGATCATCAACGGCTGGCGCGATGGTGGGTTGCGCACGTACACCGCCGATCGCGCGCTGGCTGCCGGCGATCACGCGCTTCAGGTAGAGTACTATGACCGTGTTCAGGTGGCCCGGGTGTATCTGTGGTGCAAACGGTTGACCGGGCCTGTGCCGACGCCTGTCCCCGAGCCTACCGCGGTGCCGCCGGTCAGCGAGGGCTGGTCGGGCGAGTACTTTAACAACGTGGACTTTGCGGGTTCGCCGGTTGCCACCAGTTTCGATCCCTGGATCGGCTTCGAGTGGGAAGATGAGAGCCCCATGCCAGGGGTGTACAGCGACCATTTTTCCGCGCGTTGGAAGACAAAGATGCACCTAAAGACGGATCACTACCGCTTCTGCGCCATGAGCGACGATGGCGTGCGCATCTATGTGGGTGGGACGTTGGTCCTGGACCACTGGCACCCCAACAACGGGGTGGCCTACTGCGAGGAGTACTGGGCCTCGACCGGTACCTACGAGGTCAAGGTCGAGTACTATGAGGATGGGGGCAAGGCGTTGATCTATGTGTGGTGGGAGCCGCACTAGGGCAATGTCAAATGTCAAATGACCTATCTATTACCCACATGTCCACAATGACGGGGAAATGTGGTAAACTGATT
>Ga0180431_10007215_pt1 | contig 13006 bp, 11 predicted proteins | sample SS_ome_11_FD_132459 | JGI IMG/M metagenome (GOLD analysis project Ga0180431, IMG submission 132459) | Hypersaline lake sediment archaeal communities from the Salton Sea, California, USA - SS_1_MS_1 metaG | ecosystem: Environmental > Aquatic > Non-marine Saline and Alkaline > Hypersaline >... | reverse complement strand
TTATCCCGACGGCGCCACCATCCGGCGGCTGACCCAGATCGGCGCAAGGGTGCAGGCCGGCGAAGGGTCGGTGCTGACGGTCACCCCGCCCAGCTGGCGGCCGGACCTGGTCCAGCCGGCCGATCTGGTCGAGGAGGTGCTGCGCCTGGAAGGCCTCGATGTCATCCCGTCGGTGCTGCCCGCCGCTCCGGCCGGACGTGGACTGACCCCCGATCAGCGGCGTCGGCGCGCGGTCGGGAAGGGCCTGGCGCTGTCCGGTTTCGTCGAGGTTCTGGGCAACCCGTTCCTGCCGGCCGGCGTCTTCGACCAGTGGGGGCTGAGCGCCGAGGACCCACGCCGTAACACCACGGCGGTGCTCAACCCGCTGGAGGCCGACCGTCCGGAACTGGCCACCACGTTGCTCCCGGGCCTACTGGAGGCCCTGTCCCGCAACGTCTCCCGGGGTTTCGGCGACGTCGCGCTGTTCACCGTGGCCCAGGTGGTCCAACCCACCGCATCCACCCGGCCCATCACCCTGATCCCCACCGACCGCAGGCCCACGGATGAGGAGATCGCCGAACTCGACGACTCCCTGCCGCGCCAGCCACTGCACGTGGCCGCGGCGCTGACCGGGTTGCGCGAACCGCGCGGGCCGTGGGGCCCGGGCCGCCCGGTGGAGGCCGCCGATGCGTTCGAGACGGTCCGGGTGATCGCCCGGGCCGTCGGCGTCGAGGTGAGTCTGCGCCCAGCCCGCGAGCTGCCCTGGCATCCGGGGCGCTGCGCCGAGGTGCTGGTGGGGGACCGGGTCGTCGGGTACGCCGGTCAGCTTCATCCGGCCGTCACCGAACGGTGCGGGCTGCCGCGCGGCACGTGCGCGCTCGAACTCGACCTGGACGCCGCGCCGGTGTCGCAGGAGCTGCCCGCGCCACGGATATCGCCGTTTCCGGCGGTGTTCCAGGACGTCAGCCTGGTGGTCGAGGCCGGCCTGCCGGCCCAGACGCTCATCGACGCCGTGCGCGACGGCGCCGGGGAGCTGCTGGAGGACGTGTCGCTGTTCGACGTCTACACCGGCCCCCAGGTCGGCGAGGGCCGCAAGTCGCTCACCCTGGCACTGCGCTTCCGGGCCACCGATCGAACCCTCACCGAGGACGAGGCCAGTGCGGCACGCGACGCGGCGATCGCGCGGGCCGCTGACACCCTCGGTGCGCGGTTGCGCGACTGACCCACCTCACCCCGGGTCATCCTCCTCCGGCCGGAGTGCCATCTCCGGGTGGTGGTGCCGGTTGACTCGGCTCTGGCCCCGGTCGAGGTGGGTTGGGGGGATCCATTCAGTTCGGTTGTCAGTGGGGCGTTTTCGGGTTGTCCAGCCGGTGGGGCTGTCGTCGACGAGCCGGTTGTCGCAGCCGCAAGCCAGGGTGAGCTGGTCGATGTCGGTGTTGCCGCCGTGTTGCCAGTCGCGTTCGGCGTGGTGGACCTGGCTGTGGTTGGCGGGGGCGGTGCAGCCGGGTTTGGTGCAGCCCCGTTCGAGGGCGTATAGCACCAGGCGCTGTCCGGGGCTGGCGGTGCGCCGGGTGCGTCCGTAATACAGCTGGATCTCCCGGGGACTGGTGAACAGCGCGAGGTAGGGATGGGCATCGGCGGCCAGCCGCAGCAGTGTCCGTATCGGGATCAGCGTCCCGCCCCCGGTGTGGGCACGCCCGATGCCTGCGGAAAGCTCGGCCAGCGTAGCGGTCGCGACGATCGTGACCGGTAACCCGTTGTGGTGGCCGAACTTCCCCGACTTCAGCATCGCGCGGCACACAGCCTTCAGTGCGTCGTGGGTTCGCTGTGCGGGGGACCTCGTGTCCCCGGCGATCTGGGCCTCGGCCGGGGTGCCTTCGAGGCACGGGTCCTCGTCATCGGGGTTGCAGTAGCCGGGGGCGGCGAGTTTGGCGAAGACGGCATCGAGGGCTGCGCGCAGTTCGGGATCGACCCATCCCGACAGCTTGCTCATCCCGTCGAGTTCCTGGCGCCCGAGGGAGAGCCCGCGCTTGCGGGCATGCTCGCGCTCGTCGTCAAGCGTGCCGTCCTGGTCCAGATAGCCCATCAGCTGCCGGGCGACCTGGCGGAGCCCCTCGGGGGTCAGCTCGCCCGCCAGCCCGCTGAGCTGGGTTTCGGCCGCCGCCCGGGTGCCGGGGTCGACGTGCGAGGGCAGTTGCGCCATGAAGTCCCGGATCACCGTCACGTGATCGGTGCCGATCTCGCCACGGGCCTGGGCGGCGGCGGTGCCGGGCAGTTCGGCCTCCAGCGGCTGGCCGGTCATCGCGCGGCGCGGCCCCAGCTGGGCGGCCTCGACGATACGACGGCCGGCGTCGGCGCCGCTGATCCCCAGCCGTTGGGACAACACCGAACGCCAGGACTTCGCACCCATCTCCTTCGCGGTCGCCTGGGACTGCAGGTGATTGACCAGGGCGTGTTCCACAGCCGGCTGGCGGCGCCGGTGGGTTTCCAGCCGGTCCAGGGCCGAGAGGATCTGCGGAGCGCTCAGCGTCTGAATCGGCAGCGCGGCCAGCTTGTCCCAGACGGCGTCGAGCCCGTCGAGAGCGGTCATCACCGCTTCGGCTTCGGCCACCGCGCCCATCGTCATGATTCGAATGTTAGTTCGACCCTCTGACAGTTCCTGAACGTGAACTCGACCGACCGAACACCGTGGCGCAGACTGCGAAACTGCTGGCGCAATCTGCGAGTGGACTGGCGTATCGGAGGTCGTATGTTGATGAAAACGAGCCCTGCGACTCCTGGTGATCCGCGGGTGCCGATGGCTCCACAACCGTGAGGAACGCGATGAGTTGGTCGACGAAGAGCATCCCCGATCTGGACGGCAAGGTCGCCGTGGTGACCGGCGCCAACGGCGGACTGGGCCTCGCATCGGCCAAGGCGCTGGCCGGTCACGGCGCCCATGTGGTGATGGCGGTCCGCAACCAGGTCAAGGCGGCCCGGGCTCACGCCGAGATCCTCGCCGCCCACCCGCAGGCGTCACTGGAGATCGTCGAACTAGACCTCGGCTCACTGGCCTCGGTCAAGACCGCCGCCGAGGCGATCGCCGCCCGACACGACCACATCGACATCCTGATGTGCAACGCCGGGGTGATGGCGATGGCGCAGGGCACGACCGAGGACGGTTTCGACACCCAGATGGGCGTCAATGTGTTGGGCCACTGGGCGCTGTTGTCGCACCTGCTGCCGATCCTGGTCGCCACCCCCGGCGCGCGGGTGGTGACGCTGTCGAGCACCGCCCAGCACGCAGGACGTGCCATCAATCCCGCCGACCCGCACATGCGGGAGAACTTCGGCGCCTGGCGCATGTACGGCCAGTCCAAACTCGCTATGCGCCACCTCGCTGTCGGCCTGCAAGCCCAGTTCGAACGGGCCGGCGTCAACGCCAAGGCACTGTCGGCCCAACCGGGAATGACGAACTCGGATCTGCAAGCCACCACCGTCGCCCAGGGCGAACCCGGCCCACTGGGCGCGTTCTTCGAGTGGCAGGTCGAGAAGATGGGGATGTCGACCGACCAAGGCGCACTGAGCCAGTTACGGGCGGCCACCGACCCTCAGGCGCCCGGCGGCGGGTTCTACGGACCGTTGTGGGTGACCAATGGCCCTCCAGTCCTCAAACCGCTGATCAGGCCCGGCAGCGATGCCGCCGTCGCAACACTGTGGCAGGTCGCCGAGCGCGAGACCGGATTGAAGGTCGACGTCAGCGCAGCCCTGGCCACGCCGTGAGCGAGGCGATCGCGCCGTTTCGGGTCTCGGGGCCGTTCCTGCGAGTGATGCTCGCCGAACTCGGCGTTCGGGCCCTCACCGAGATCGCGTTCCTGCTCGGCTACGACAACCCGAACTCGTTTCACCGCGCGTTCGCCCAGTGGACGGGTCAGACGCCGCTGGCCGTCCGAGGCGCCGCCGGCTCCTGATGGGCCGGACACGTCCGCAAGTACTTGGGTATTTAATTGCAATAACTTGCATAAGTATGCAACACTGCCCGGGTGACTTCGGTAGCCGTCGCCGGCGCCAGTGGCTACGCCGGCGGAGAGATCCTGCGTCTGCTGTTGGGCCATCCCGCCTACCGTGACGGCACCCTGACCATCGGCGCGCTGACTGCGGCGGCCAGCGCGGGCAGCACGCTCGGTTCGCATCAGCCGCATCTCGTCCCGTTGGCCTCCCGCGTGCTGGAGCCCACCGAGGCCGTGCTGCTGGCCGGTCACGACGTGGTGTTCCTGGCGCTGCCGCACGGGCATTCCGCCGCCCTTGCCGACGAACTGGGGGCCGACACCGTGGTGATCGACTGCGGGGCGGACTTCCGGCTGACCGACGCCACCGACTGGGAGCGGTTCTACGGCTCGGCGCACGCGGGCACCTGGCCTTACGGCCTTCCGGAGTTTCCCGGCGCCCGGGACCGGCTCCGGGGCGCCACCAGGATCGCCGTCCCCGGCTGCTATCCCACCGCCGCCCTGCTGGCACTGGCGCCCGCGGTCGGCTCCGGTCTGGCCGAACCGGCGGCCACCGTCGTCGCCGTCAGCGGCACCTCGGGAGCGGGGCGTGCCGCCAAGGTGGATCTGCTCGCCTCCGAGGTCATCGGCTCCGCGAGGGCCTACAACATCGCCGGGACGCACCGGCACACCCCGGAAATCGCACAGGGACTGCGGGCTCTCACCGCCGGACCGGTGACGGTGTCCTTCACCCCGGTGCTCATCCCCACCGCGCGGGGAATCCTGGCCACCTGCACCGTCCCCACCACGGCGGCGGTATCCGAGGTCCGCGCCACCTACGAAAAGGCCTACGAGGATGAATTTTTCGTCCATCTGCTCCCGGACGGCCAGCTTCCCCGTACGGGATCGGTGATCGGAAGCAACGCGGCCCATGTCGCGGTCGCCGTCGACGAGGACGCCGGGACGATGGTCGCCCTGTGCGCCATCGACAACCTGGTGAAGGGCACGGCCGGCGCGGCGGTGCAGTCGATGAACCTCGCCCTGGGCTGGCCGGAAGAGCAAGGCCTCTCGGTGGTCGGAGTGGCGCCATGACCGTCGACGGACAGCAGCGCAGCGCGCCGGCCACCGCCAGCACCCGGCTGTTGCGCAGCCAGGGTGTCACCGCGCCTTCCGGATTCCGCGCGGCCGGGATCCCGGCCGGCATCAAGGCCTCCGGCGCGCCGGACCTGGCGCTGGTGTTCAACGAGGGGCCCGATTATTCGGCCGCTGGGGTGTTCACCCGCAATCAGGTCAAGGCCGCACCAGTGCTGTGGACCCGACAGGTGCTGGGCACCGGACGGCTGCGCGCGGTGCTGCTGAACTCCGGGGGAGCCAACGCCTGCACCGGACCGGAAGGTTTCGCCGACACCCACGCCAGCGCGGAAGCGGTGGCCGCGACATTGTCCAACTGGGGCACCGAAACCGGGCCCATCGAGGTGGCGGTGTGCTCGACGGGGTTGATCGGGGACCGGCTGCCGATGGCGGCGATGATGGCCGGGATCACCGAGATCGTCCACGAACTGGCCGGCGGCCTGCACGGCGGGGAGGACGCCGCACGGGCGATCATGACCACCGATACCGTTCCCAAACAGGTTGCGCTGCATCACTCGCTGGACTCCGGTGAGAACTGGACCATCGGCGGCATGGCCAAGGGGGCGGGAATGCTGGCGCCGTCGCTGGCGACCATGTTGTGCGTGCTGACGACCGATGCGGTCGCCGACTCCGCCGCCCTGGACCTTGCGCTGCGGAGGGCCACCGCCCGGACCTTCGACCGTCTCGATGTCGACGGCAGTTGCTCCACCAACGACACCGTGCTGCTGCTGTGCTCGGGCGCCAGCGAGATCCGGCCCTCCCAGGACCACCTGGACGAGGCGGTTCTGCAGGTTTGCGAGGACCTGTGCGCCCAACTGCAGGCCGACGCCGAGGGCGTCACCAAGAGGGTGGCGGTCACCGTCACCGGGGCGCCCAGCGAGGATGAGGCGGTCACCGCGGCCCGCATCGTGGCTCGCGACAGCCTGGTCAAAACCGCCCTGTTCGGGTCTGATCCGAACTGGGGGCGGGTCCTTGCCGCGGTCGGGATGGCGCCCTTCCCCCTCCAGCCGGATCGGATATCTGTGTCGTTCAACGGTTTCCCGGTCTGCATCGACGGTGCCGGGGCACCTGGCGCGCGGGATGTGGACCTGTCCGGACCCGACATCACCGTGGTCATCGACCTGAATCTCGGCGACGGCCGGGCGACCATCCGCACCACCGACCTGTCGCACGCCTATGTCGAAGAGAACTCGGCCTACAGCTCATGACGGTTCCGGTGAACACCAAAGCCGCCGTGCTGGCGGAGGCGCTGCCGTGGCTGAAGGCGCTGCACGGCAAGATCGTCGTCGTCAAGTACGGCGGCAACGCCATGACCGACGACGCCCTCAAGGACGCGTTCGCCTCCGACATGGTGTTCCTGCGCACTGTCGGGGCCTACCCGGTGGTGGTGCACGGCGGCGGCCCGCAGATCAGCGCGATGCTCTCCAGGCTCGGCATTCCGGGTGAGTTCAAGGGCGGCTTCCGGGTCACCACACCCGAAGTCCTCGATGTCGCCCGCATGGTGCTGTTCGGCCAGGTGGGCCGCGAACTGGTCAACCTCATCAACGCCCACGGCCCCTACGCCGTCGGGATCACCGGAGAGGACGCCCACCTTTTCACCGCGGTCCGCCGCAGTGTGAACATTGACGGCGTCGAGACCGACATCGGCCTGGTCGGGGACGTGGCACGGGTCAACACCGCCGCGGTGCTCGATCTGATCGCCGCGGGGCGCATCCCGGTGGTCTCGACCATCGCGCCCGACGCCGACGGGGCGGTGCACAACATCAACGCCGACACCGCCGCCGCGGCGCTCGCCGAGGCACTGCGCGCCGAAAAGCTGCTGATGCTCACCGATGTCGAGGGGCTCTACACGCGCTGGCCGGACCGGGACTCGCTGGTCAGCGAAATCGGCAGCTCCGCACTAGCCCAACTGTTGCCCGGCCTCGAAACGGGCATGGTGCCCAAGATCGAGGCCTGCCTCCGCGCCGTCGGCGCGGGGGTGCCCAGCGCCCACGTGATCGACGGACGCGTCCCGCATTGCGTGCTCGTCGAACTGCTCACCGATGAGGGCAGCGGGACCAAGGTGGTGGCCGGATGACCACTCTGCTGGATCGCTGGCAGGCGGTCATGATGGACAACTACGGCACCCCACCGCTGGCATTGGCCGCCGGTGACGGCGCGGTGGTGACCGACGTCGACGGCCGGAACTACCTCGACCTGATCGGCGGTATCGCCGTCAACGTCCTCGGACACCGTCATCCCGCTGTCATCGACGCCGTCACCGCCCAGTTCGACACCCTGGGACACGTCTCCAACCTCTACGCCACCGAACCAGGTGTGGCACTGGCGGAGTCGCTGGTGGACCGGCTGGAGACCGACACGGCCGCCCGAGTGCTCTTCTGCAATTCGGGAGCGGAGGCCAACGAGGTCGCTTTCAAAATCACCAGGCTGACCGGGCGGACCCGGATCGTGGCCGCCCTGGGCGCCTTCCACGGCCGCACCATGGGCGCGCTGGCTCTCACCGGCCAGCCCGCCAAGCAGCAACCCTTCGAACCGCTGCCCGGGCATGTCATCCATGTGCCCTACGGCGACGTCGCGGCGCTGGCGGCCGCCGTCGACGACCAGACCGCCGCGGTCTTCCTCGAACCGATCATGGGGGAGGGCGGTGTGGTCGTGCCGCCGGTGGGCTACCTTGCCGCCGCCCGGGAGATCACCAGCCGACACGGCGCGCTGCTGGCCATCGACGAGGTCCAGACCGGGGTTGGACGGACCGGCCGGTTCTACGCACATCGGCACGAGTCGATCACCCCCGACGTCATCACCCTGGCCAAGGGCCTGGGCGGCGGTTTCCCGATCGGCGCGTGCCTGGCACTGGGCCCGGCCGCCGACCTGATGACACCCGGTATGCACGGCAGCACCTTCGGCGGCAACCCGCTGTGCGCCTCGGCGGCCCTGGCGGTGCTGCGGGTGCTCGATGAGCAGGATCTGATCTCACGGGCCGCCGAACTGGGCGAGAGCCTGCGCGCCGGCATCGAGTCGCTCAACCACCCGCTGGTCAGTCACGTCCGCGGGCGGGGCCTGCTGAGGGGGATCGTGCTGAATTCGCCGCACGCCAAGTCCGTCGAGACCGCTGCGCGCGACGGGGGCTTCCTGGTCAATGCCGCCGCTCCCGACGTCATCAGGATGGCACCCCCGCTGATCATCACCGAGCCCCAGATCCAGTCCTTCCTGACCGCCCTGCCGGCCATCCTCGACCAGGGAGCCCGGACATGAGCCCCCGGCACTTCCTTCGCGACGATGATCTGACTCCCGCCGAACAGGCCGAGGTGCTCGGCCTTGCGGCCGAACTCAAGGCGGCCCCCATGAGCCGCCGGCCGCTTGACGGGCCCCTTGGCGTGGCGGTGCTCTTCGACAAGAACTCCACCCGGACCCGGTTCTCCTTCGAGGTGGGAATCGCTCAACTGGGCGGGCACGCCGTCGTCGTAGACAGCCACAGCACCCAGCTGGGACGCGACGAGACCCTCGAGGACACCGCGCGGGCCCTGTCCCGCTACGTCGAGGCCATCGTCTGGCGCACTCACGGCCAGGACCGGCTGGCGACCATGGCCTCGACCGCGACCGTTCCCGTGGTCAACGCGCTGTCCGATCAGTTCCACCCCTGCCAGATACTTGCCGACCTGCAGACCCTGGCTGAGCGCAAAGGCGGTCTGCACGGACTGTCGATGACCTATCTCGGTGACGGTGCCAACAACATGGCGAACTCGTTGATGCTCGGCGGGGTGACCGCCGGGATCAACGTGACGGTCGCCGCACCGCGGGGATTCACACCCGAACCGTGGGCCCTCGACGCGGCCCGGGCACGCGCGACTCAGACCGGCGCCGCAGTCTCGGTCACCGACGATCCGCGGGCCGCCGCCCGCGGAGCCGATGTGCTGGTCACCGACACCTGGACCTCGATGGGGCAGGAGAACGACGGACTCGACCGGGTGGGCCCGTTCCGTCCGTTTCAGCTCAATGCCGAACTGCTGGCCAGTGCGGACTCCGAAGCCATTGTCCTGCACTGCCTTCCCGCGCACCGCGGCGAGGAGATCACCGACGAGGTCATGGACGGCCCGCACAGCGCGGTGTGGGACGAGGCGGAGAACCGGCTGCACGCACAGAAGGCGGTGCTGGCATGGCTGCTGGAACACCGATGAGCCGCTCGGGCGAAGAGCGAGGACACCGATGAGCCGCTCGGGCGAAGAGCGAGGACACCGATGAGCCGCTCGGGCGACATTGCCACCACCAGAGCGGGCCGGCAGGCGCGCATCGTCGCGATCCTGACCACCAGTCCGGTGCACAGCCAGAGCGAGCTGGCCGCGCTGCTGGCCGCCGAGGGCATCGAGGTCACCCAGGCGACGTTGTCGCGCGACCTGGAGGAACTCGGAGCGGTGAAACTGCGCGGCGCCGACGGGGGAGGCGGGGTCTACGTGGTTCCCGAGGACGGCAGCCCGGTGCGGGGCATGGCTGGCGGCACCGATCGTTTGTCGCGGCTGCTCGGCGAACTGCTGGTCTCCACCGACGCCAGCGCCAACCTGGCGGTGCTGCGGACCCCGCCCGGGGCTGCGCACTACCTGGCCAGTGCGATCGACCGAGCCGCGCTGCCCGAGGTGGTCGGGACCATCGCCGGCGATGACACCATCCTCGTGGTGGCCCGGGAACCGACGACCGGCGCGCAACTGACCGTCATCTTCGAGAACATCCGCTGAAACACCCGCAGAGCGTCGCCGCAAACGTAAGGAGCACTTCATGTCCGAGCGCGTCATCCTGGCCTATTCGGGCGGGCTGGACACCTCCGTGGCCATCAGCTGGATCGGCAAGGAGACCGGCCGCGAGGTCGTCGCCGTCGCCATCGATCTGGGCCAGGGCGGGGAGGACATGGAGGTGGTGCGGCAGCGGGCGCTGGACTGCGGAGCGGTGGAGGCGGTGGTCGTCGACGCCCGCGACGAGTTCGCCGAGCAGTACTGCCTGCCGGCCATCCAGTCCAACGCCCTCTACATGGACCGCTACCCCCTGGTCTCCGCGCTGAGCCGCCCCCTGATCGTCCGGCATCTGGTGGCCGCCGCGCGGCAGCACGGCGGCGGGACCGTAGCCCACGGATGCACCGGAAAGGGCAACGACCAGGTGCGCTTCGAGGTCGGTTTCGCCTCCCTGGCACCGGATCTTCAGGTGCTCGCACCGGTCCGCGACTATGCCTGGACCCGGGAGAAGGCCATCGCCTTCGCCGAGGACAACGCCATCCCCATCAACGTCAGCAAGCGTTCGCCGTTCTCCATCGACCAGAACGTCTGGGGCCGTGCGGTGGAGACCGGCTTCCTTGAACACCTCTGGAACGCCCCCACCAAGGACGTCTACGACTACACCGAGGATCCGACGCTGAACTGGAACACCCCCGACGAGGTGGTCGTCGGCTTCGAACACGGGATTCCGGTGAGCATCGACGAGCGGCCGGTGAGCGTTCTGGAGGCGATCGTCGAACTGAACCGCCGGGCGGGCGCCCAGGGAGTAGGCCGACTCGACGTGGTGGAGGACCGGTTGGTGGGCATCAAGAGCCGGGAGATCTACGAGGCCCCCGGGGCGATGGTGCTCATCACCGCCCACGCCGAACTCGAACACGTCACCCTCGAGCGGGAATTGGGCCGGTTCAAGAGGACCACCGACCAGCGCTGGGCGGAACTGGTTTACGACGGACTGTGGTTCTCCCCGCTGAAGACCGCTCTGGAGGCGTTCGTCGCCAACACCCAGGAACGAGTCACCGGGGAGATCCGGATGGTGCTGCACGGCGGTCACATCGCGGTCAACGGCCGACGCAGCCCGGAGTCGCTGTATGACTTCAACCTGGCCACTTACGACGAGGGCGACACCTTCGACCAGTCGGCGGCCAAGGGCTTCGTTCACGTGCACGGGCTTTCGTCGAAGATCGCCGCGCGCCGGGATCTGGGGCTGCGGGAGAGCGACCCGCGATGAGCACCAACGAGGGGGCGCTGTGGGGTGCCCGGTTCGCCGACGGCCCCGCGCCTGAACTGGCCGCACTGAGCCGCTCGACCCATTTCGACTGGGTGCTGGCGCCCTACGACGTGACGGCCTCCAAGGCGCATGCCGAGGTGCTGCACCGCGCGGGTCTGCTCACCGACGAGCAGCGCGACGGGCTGCTGGCCGGACTGGATAGGCTCGGCGCCGATGTCGCCGACGGCAGCTTCGTCCCGATCGCCACCGACGAGGACGTTCACGGCGCGCTGGAGCGTGGTCTGATCGAACGGGTCGGCCCCGAGCTGGGCGGGCGACTGCGGGCTGGACGCTCCCGCAACGACCAGGTGGCCACTCTGTTCCGGATGTGGTTGCGCGACGCCATGACCCGGGTCGCCCACGGCGCTCTCGACGTCGTCACGGCACTGGCGGATCAGGCCGCCGCGTACCCGGACGCCGTCATGCCCGGCAAGACCCACCTGCAAGCCGCCCAGCCCGTCCTGCTCGCCCACCATCTGCTGGCCCACGCCCACCCCCTCCTGCGTGATGTCGAGCGGATCGCCGACCTCGACGACCGGCTGGCCGTGTCACCCTACGGATCCGGCGCGCTGGCCGGCTCGTCGCTGGGGCTTGATCCCGACTTCATCGCCACACATCTTGGCTTCACCTCAGCGGCGGAGAATTCGATCGACGCAACGGCCTCTCGGGACTTCGCCGCCGAGGCGGCGTTCGTCCTCGCTATGGTCGGAGTGGATCTTTCCCGGCTTGCCGAAGACATCATCCTCTGGAGCTCGACCGAGTTCGGCTACGCGAAGCTGCACGACTCCTGGTCAACCGGTAGTTCGATCATGCCGCAGAAGAAGAACCCCGACATCGCCGAACTGGCCCGCGGAAAAGCCGGCCGGCTGATAGGCAACCTGACCGGACTGCTGGCGACACTCAAGGCTCAGCCTCTGGCCTACAACCGCGACCTCCAGGAGGACAAGGAACCGCTGTTCGACTCGGTGGGGCAGCTCGAGTTGGTGCTGCCCGCGATGGCCGGGCTGGTGGCCACGCTCGGATTCGACGTGGACCGGATGGCCACGTTGGCACCGGCCGGCTACACGCTGGCAACCGACATCGCGGAGTGGCTCGTACGCCGCGGCGTGCCCTTCCGGGTGGCCCATGAGACCGCCGGGTCGGCGGTGCGCGCGGCGGAGAACCGGGGGGTCGGACTCGATGAGCTCACCGATGATGAACTCGCCGCCGTGAGCGCCGATCTCACCCCGCAGGTTCGAGAGGTGCTCAGCGTGGGTGGGTCCATCGCCGCAAGAAATTCCCGCGGTGGAACCGCATCGGAACGGGTCGCCGAACAGTTGGTCAGGGTCCGCGAGGCAGCGGCGGATCTTCGACGCACACTGCAGCGGTGAGATAGTTCGGCTCCGGATCAGAACTGTTCGCCGAAGTGAGGTGTCGCGACCTCTGGAGCGCCGATTTCGTCCTGGCCCTGGGCATGGCGATGCGGCACCGAGGTCGACTCAGCTGGCTGACTCGACCCGTTCGGAGAGTTCGAGCCAACGGTTCTCCGCCCTGGCCAACTCGTTCTCGAGTTCACGCAATTCGGCTGCCAAACGACCGATTCCGGCATGGTCGGACTGATCGTGCTCAGCCAGGTCAACATGCTTGGCGTTGATCTGCCCGGTGAGTTTGGTGACTGTTCGATCCAGTGCGGAGATCTCTTTCTGGGCGGCCCGCAGCGCCGCCCCGGAGAGGACGTCCTCTTCGGTGGATAGCGATTGGCGAGGCCGCCCGGGCTGCGAATCCGGTCGCTGCGACGCGAACCGCAGGTACTCGTCGATGCCGCCCGGCAGGTGACGCAGCCTGCCGCCGATGACCGCGTACTGCTGATCGGTGACCCGCTCCAACAGGTAACGGTCGTGGGAGACCACGATCAGAGTGCCCGGCCA
>Ga0180431_10007213_pt1 | contig 13010 bp, 17 predicted proteins | sample SS_ome_11_FD_132459 | JGI IMG/M metagenome (GOLD analysis project Ga0180431, IMG submission 132459) | Hypersaline lake sediment archaeal communities from the Salton Sea, California, USA - SS_1_MS_1 metaG | ecosystem: Environmental > Aquatic > Non-marine Saline and Alkaline > Hypersaline >... | reverse complement strand
TTCTTTCTGTTTTAATTTCTTAATATCTCCATCGGCTTTTTTAATTGCTTTAGAAGTTGATGGACTTATAAGTCTTATTTTCGCTGCAATTTCTTCATCACCTATAATCTTAGATGTAAATGAACCTCCAGTAGCATCTTCAATATCCATTTTAAAGCTTGTTCCACCATCTTTGATGTTTTCTCCAAGCCATACATCACTTAATAACGACTTTCCTTTAGCTTCTTCACCAGATATTAAAATGCATTTAGTAGATGGTACTCCTTTAAACATATCGTCAGATATGATCCAGTTTAATGCATATGAGCCAGAATGCGTCCAAAAGGGTACTTGTTCATGCTCACTTAATGTTTTTACATCAACTCCCGCTGAGGACAAAAAATCGTCTAAATCTTTATTAAAATCTTGTATATTTTCCTTATCAGTCTTCTTTTTTCTTGCCATATTGTTGTCCTTTAATCAAGATATACTGTTTGTGCTATAAAAATACTTGAAATTTCATTCCATTCTTCATCAGAAATATCTCTATTTAAACATGCTTCACATTCTTCTTTGGTCTTAAATAATAATTTATCTTCGGATATAAGCTTTTTTTTAACATCTTCTTTAATCATTTTTGTTCCTCCTTTTAAACATTTTCTTTTTCTGTAACTATTACAATTGACATATTTAATTCTTTTATTTCTTTCATATATTTTTGAATTATTTTAACAGTATCAAAAATATTTAAGTCTATTATGTAAACTACATAATGTATTGGAGTTTCATTAATTTTGGGAAATTTATTTATACAATATGTATATATTTTTTCTAAAAATGAATTTAATAAAAATTGATTGTTTATACTATTAAATATTGTTGGCGTGATGTTTTCAAAAAATTCATATTTATAAATTCCAGATGGATCTATAATTAAATTTTTTGTTCCTGTCTTTGAATGTTCTTTTATAAAATTTATAAAATCAGATCTCAGTATTTTTATAATAGTTCCTTTTTTCATATTTCCTTAGTTATTATTCGGCGGCGCCTTGCGGCGCCGCCGTTATTTTTAGTTTAGTCAAGTTCATCTAAAAGATCTTCAATGTCTTCATCATCTACTTCTTCATTTTTGACTTTCTTTGCCTTCTTTTTTGTTGTCTTTTTAGAATTACTTTTCTTTTTTGATTCTTCTTTTACATCCTCTTTGATTTCTTCAGTTTCTTCAGTAATGTCTTCTGCTTCTTCTGATTCTTCTGAGTTTCCGATAACACCTTCTAGTGTCTCTTTAACTACGTCATAATCATCTTCATAAGCAATCCAAGTTTTAAGATCAACTCTTTCTTCCATAAGTTCTTTATCTGTGTCATTGAGTTTGCGAGCTCTATTCATTACAAATGAATCTTCATATGAAATATCCCACGCGTGTTTTCCAGTACTCTTTTTGACAATCTTAAAATCTCTTCCAGAATCAACATCAATTAAATCATAATAATCCTTTTCAGGATCTATTTTTGTAGAATCCTTGTCAACCCAATTATCTTCAACATCTCGCCAGAATGGAATTCCCATTTTAGCACAAATAAGTCTCATAAGTTTTCCTTCATTTGTTTTATCAACAAGTACTTTAAATTCTGGACCATCTTTTAGAGGCTCACCGTCCTTATCGGTATAAAGAATTATGTTGCAAAAGAAATTTCTTTTTCTCTTAAGAATTCCACCAATCTTAAGAAGATCTTCGTCGTCTTCTTTTCTTCCAACTGAATAAAATTGTTGTACTGCTTCATCAATTGGATCTCTCTTTTTAGAACCATCTACATCATAGCTCTTTTTAGTCCAAAGATAACGACCATTACGGTTGTCCTTATCTTCAATATCTTCTGGAATCCAATGATACGAGTGAGTGTGATAAAATAGATCGTTAGGATCTACTGGAGGAAGTATACGTATTTTATACGTACCAAAATCTGGGGCAAATTCTAATTCATTTGCTCCACCCGAAGCCAATGCTTTTTCAGCTTTTTCCTTCAAAGTTTGTCGTAGCTTTTCTGCATAGCTCATCTTTTGTTTAGCCATATTATAAGTCTCCTTTATAAGTTTATTATATTACTTTATAGTTTTTGTGAACTATTGTAATCATTTTATAATTGTATTATTATATTACTGTTTTTGTCTAAAAAAACTATTTTTTTAGAGTATTTCTTGGTATATTTTTTCCAGGACCAACAACATTTAATGTACCAGTTTCTAAATCAACATTATATTGCATTGTGCCTGGTAATTCGTGCTTGATAAAAAGCTGATCAATAAACGCTTGTTCTCTTTCTTTTGACTCTTTAATTGCTTTCATAATTTCTTCTTTTTGTAAATCAACTGCAGCATTTTGTCCAGCTAATTGAATTGTTCGTTCTCTTAGTTTTGTTAAATAATTAACATCTTCTTTTGATAATGTTGCAGCAGGAGAAACAACGCCGGTATTAGATTTAACATTATCTTCTACACTTTTTTTGACTTTTTCCAAATCAATAACTGATTTTTCTTTAGCTTTACTTAATTCTTCTTCCATTTTTTCAACAACAGCTGTTTCCTCGTTTATTGTTGTTCCTTTTTTCTTTTTTGCCATAATTTAATATCCTCTTTTAATTCTTTCTTTAGTAATTTTAATATATTCATCATTATTATCAGAAATTATAAAATCTCTGTTTAATGACTTCGCTGCAACCCCAGTTGTGCCACTTCCACAAAAACAATCAAAAACCATATCTTTTTCATTACTAAAAACTCTAATTATTCTTTTTAGTAATGACACTGGTTTTTGTGTAGGGTGCTTTATTCTTTCTTTGCTCCAAGGTACTAATGGAGAAATATCAGTCCATACGTTACTTAGAACTCTATATTGACTTCCATTTTTTCTTCCGAAACCTTTTGTTTTTTTCTTTATCGTAGAGTAACTTTTATTAAAAGTATAAAAATCAGGATTTTTATTAAACCATAAAATATCTTCCCGAGTACTTATTAAATTTTTAGAAGCACCTCTACCTTTAATTCTATCCCAAATAATCCAATTTTTTAATTTTAAATTACCTTCTGAATAAATTTCTATATTGTTTATTGTTTTTACTACAGAACTCCAACCTTGAAAAATTATACAATTTCCTGTGTGTTTTAAAATTCTATTAAAATGTTTGGTTATAAATTTCCAATCTAATTCGTCTTTATCCCATTCGGCATCCTTATAGTTTATTTCGTATGGCGGATCGATGCAAATTAAATCAATTGATTCATCTTTAAGTGTTTTTAAAATCGATTGATAGTCACAACAATGAATTTTCATTTCTTTTTTTTCCTTACCGCCTTTACGTATTTAGAAATATATTTTTTATCGCATATAGAATTGTATGCGCACCATTTGCATTTTTTTTCTTTTGGGTTTGCTAATGACAGGTCCGGATTTAATGTATATTTTTTAACCTTTTGTAATTCATTATGCAATTTAGAAAAATATGTTTCGACTGTGAATTCGCTTATTCTTCTTTTTTCTTTAAAAAATAATGACTTTTCTTCTCTATTTAAAACAAGATAACAAAACAATTCCGGAAGTGTTTCATAATTTGAGTATAAAAAATATTCGTATACCATTTTTTGATACGCATTATCCCAGTCTACAAAATAATAATTATTGCTATCTTTAGTAACCTTTAAATCATAAATTCTGTGATATTTAATTTTATTGTTATATTGATGTATATCTAAAAATCCTCTAATTAGTATTTCTTCATCCCATTTCCATAATACATTAAATTCTTCTTCTGGTATTATTTTAGCACCATCATCAATATAAAAATACGCAAGAATAAATTTTGCAAGAGATAACATAAGTTTGTCATTTTTTGCCCAAAATTTATCTTTTGCCATGGCAATTTCTTTTGACTTTTTATAATCATCTTTGTGCTTTTCTACTTCGTTTTCATATAGCTCATGAAATTTGCCTTTTGTTTCGGCAATAATTAAAGTATCTTTTTTGCCTTTATTTCTTGATTCAATAGTTTTTTGAACTACTTTATGGAAGACCTGCCCAATTAGATTTCCTGGCCAAACAGTAGGTTTTTCTTTAATGTCAGCGCGTAGATATCGATAGTAATATTCACGAGGACACGACTGGAATAAACTTAATTTACTATAACTTAATTGTACCTTTTCACCTTTAGATAAATCTGGTATTCTAAGTTGTATTTCCGTTTTTTTCTTTTTTGCCACTAAATTTTTCCTTTATTTTTTTTATCAATTTTTTATCAGGCCAAATTTCTATTGTGCCATCTGGATAAATTAAAATTATTTTTTTATTTAATTTACGTGCAGTTCTATATGTCTGCCATGTTCCAGATCTTAAAATTTCTTCTTTTTGACAAGGACATACTAACAAAATTTCACACGAATCAACAATATCTTTGTTCCTATCTAGATATTCTTTTTCTCCCAAAATGTGCACTTCAAGACTATCTCTGTCCGATGGAAATTCAATATATGTATATGCTCTTAATTTGCTGTTAGTTGGTGGGTGAATTATTATTTTTTGAAAAATTTTATTTTTAATAATTATTTCATGCGATTTAGCATCTGCGCCTATGCAATCACCGTGATGAAATTCACAAAAATCATATTTAGAATTCATCTTTTTAAGTAATTTTGTAAGCGATCTAATTTGTTTTTCAGTAAGCTCTTCTCGAGTTCCAGTAAAGCCTAATATCATGATATTTTCCTTTATATAAAATTATATTATTAATTATTTAAAATTGTCTAAGTTTTTTTAAAATGTTTGTTGATCATATTTTTCATGTACTTGAAACTTATTTGCAATACCGGGAGTCTTGACAGTACCCTCTTCATAATATACATGAAAAATGTAAGTTCCAGCCTGATCTATATCGCCTGTTGTCAAATGATATTGTGCATATTTAGGATCATCTGGATGTGCATTCGCTGTCCAAATAACTTCAGTTTCATCCGGTTTTAAAACATGAAATTCTACCTTATCAGCGTCTGTTAAATCAATTCCAGTATATGATTTGATTGGAACTTCAGCGTCTTGGTAAAGTTTATAATCTATATATCCCAATTAAAGTTCTCCTACTCTCCAATGTTTTAAGTTTTTATCCCACACTGCAAGCCATTCTCTTTCATCCGGTAATTTTATTTCAATTAAAAATTCATCAACTAATTCATCATATTCCGGACTATCTGTTACTTCAACTTCTATATATTTATTTGATTGCTGCGCCCAAATTTCTATTTTATCTCCAAGTTTTACGTCAAACCTTTTATTTTTTTTAAGTTCTTTAAGTTCTCTAAAACCAATCTGTTCTATGTATTCTTCTAATCTGCTCATTTTATAACTTATTCTAATGTAATTTTATATTTACTAAATTTAGTATTTTTTAATGCATCCTTAATTTCGCTTTTTGATTCTTTCATTGTCGTCGGCGATTGTGACATCATCATAAAAACTATTTCTTTTTCTCCAGTGACATTTACAGACTGTATACCATTCATGATCCATACACCTTTATCTTTTAAAATATGTTCTAGTTCTTTTTCTTCTTTTGGTGTTCTAAAACCTATTTGTTCTAAATATTCTTTAAGTCTACTCAACTTGTGGTCTCCCATCTTTTTTTATTTATGTTCCATATAATACGTTGTGCAACTCCATTTTCATCTGATACTAATGCACCAAAAGTTCGATAAGTACTATCATATTGTGGTTTTGTTTGTATTATTACATTTAAATGACTATTAGTGTCTGGAATAAAAGCTTTTAATTTATCATTAATTTCAATTGAACTAATTTCTTTTTTATCTCTAAATCCTACAGCTTCTATATATTCTTGTAATCTACTCAACTTCTGATTGTTCCAATTCTATTTCTGTTTTTATAATCGACGGACCAATATCTACTTCATCAGTTAAACGAGAATCTTCTAATCTAACTTCTTCTTTTATAAAACTTGATTTTAACCAAATGTCACTCATTATGCACTCTGATTAAATGTTAAAATTCCGTTCGCATGCCATGAAATTGTGAATGTAGTTCCCGAAGTTGTCTTGTCTCCACCTAAGTCAAATAAAGCAATTAAATAACTTGTACTTGGAGTTCCGCTATCTTTATACAAAACTGCGTATGCAGCTGTAATATAACTTGACGGCCAACTAACGTCGTCAGCATCTAATACTCCATCAGCTATATCTATATTAGCAACAGTATTCCCGCCTGTCGTATAACCGTTTGGAGGTGGTCCGACTGGATCTGCAACTACTTCATAACTACTTATATCATCATAAGCATTGTGATTGTTTGAATGAACATAAGCATTCGTTAACAGTGCACACTTAATTGTGTCGTCATCCAAATCAATTTCATTCTTCATTAAATTTTCAAAAAAACTTTTAAATACATGATTTGCCATTTGTTTTTCCTATTCTATTATTTCTAATGCATCGCTCATTATTCTTGGATTTAATGAGTAATCAATATAACTTCCATCATAAGGTTGTTTAATAATTCTGGATATTTTTACTTTATTTATTTTTGGTTTAAAATATATTTTTATTTCATCTCCGTCGTCCGGAGGTACTTCAAATTTAATTCCAAAATAACTTTCTGAATCAATAGTTTCATCATTATAATCAGGATCGTTTGATCCCCAATCTATAGAATAATGACTTGGATAATATGTCGCATCGTTTAGTGTAAAATATAAAAATTCCCCTGCTCTATTTGTCCCATCCAATACAAATGTATCTTCAATTCCATCTGCTATAAATGACTTATAACTTTCTATATTTGTTGTTCCTTCATTTCCAAGGTAACTAAAAACAATACCATGATCCTCATGCCAAAATTCAATTGTTGAATTTAGTTCCGCTGTATTTAATTCTTCTGATAACATAAATTTTTCTATAATTACGTGATATGGAGTATTTGCATTTATGTTATGAACGAGGGCGTGTTCAACATTTATTGTATAATCGTCAACAGCAGGATCTAATTTTGCCCAAAAAATAAAATCTTCAAAATCACCTAGTACATAATCTTTATCAGGTTGATATAAATCTACATATTTAGTTAATACAACTTCTGATTGTGTGTCATTTGTAATTGTTATTTTCGCAATTGCAGATGAATTGTCTTTTCTAAAATGAATTCCTGCGAATTTTATATTTCTCATTATGTAATCTCCCAATCTACTGAATGACCAACAGCATTTGCTTCAGTTACCGATATAGTCTCCGATTCTGTACTTATATAATAATAACCTACTTCTATTGTTCCTGGTTTATAATTATTTCCAGAATCATAAATTGTTGAAAGACCTTCTACGTTTGCACCAAAATTATCTTTATTTATTTTATTTGCAACATCAACCACATCGTTCCAAATTTTGATATTATCCATTTTTGCTGAAGCTTCGCCGCATTGTGGATTATGGTCGCCAGCATTATTTGTCCATCCAGCCAATCCAAAACGGCATACATGTGGATCTTCATCTATTTGTCCCAATAATATACTTCTTATTTCCGAACTTATTGATGTTCCAAATATTTGTATATTATCTCTATATAATACTAAATGATTTGATCCTAATTCGCCATCATCAGTAAAATCCCAAGCAATACCATAAAAATGACCGCCATCGTAAACAGGATAGCCTGATGTTGTCCAAAATGGCGATCCCGGGTTATTAAGATTGCCGGAATACCAACTATTCCCATTAATGAATATTTGAATTAAATTAAAATCTGGTCCATCATCACCTATTGCTGCAATTCTTACGCCAGTACTATTTGTCCAATTTTTATGTATAATCCAGAATTCATTACATGTAGAAGTATATGCATCATTATCATCCGTGCGCTCGCCTCCATCGGCATATCCCCACCAAGTGGCGCATCCCTTAGATAATGTCGGTTTAAATCCGCCATAATGCGCATTATAAAATGGATTTCCATAAAAATACATATGAGCACCAGATCTTCTAGATCTATGATTAATTACCATAGATTCTCCATTCCATAAGCCGTATAGCCAAGCAGATCCATCACCAGAAGTTATATATACTGGGGTAAAACCAGCCCACATGTAATCCAATCCATATGGTTTTGCATATTCATGCCATGGATCATAATAATATTCTGTATAATCAGGATCATATTCGCCGCCGTATTCTGGTGTAGTTAAATTAGAATAGTTTTCTAATTTACTATGAAACAATACTTTTGGTAATCTAAATTTTCCAATTTTTGGATCAACCCAAATTTCATTGTTTTGCGGATGATCTATAGTACTTGTTAGGTCCATCGCAATCGGCGTTAAATTCAGTCCTGTTGGATCAGTTACATTTTTTCCATCATGAACAATTCTAATTTTGCCAGTCAATGCACCACTAGCAGCATCATCCCAAATGTCAGGTGCAGTTCCACTACCATCAAGAGGCTGTCCATAAATATAATCAGTATCTTTAATTAAACCAGTAGCACCGGCGCCTGAGTTATTTGCTAATTCTATTGGAGTTATTCCAAAAGTTCCCTCTGTTCCTTCTTTAATTATATTTTTCGCTAATTCTAATTGAACTTCTATTCCATTACCTATCCCGGCCCAATTTTCGCCTGTAATTGTTATATTAGAATCTTCTTTAGTTATTATTTTTGTTCTTCCCATATTTTATTCCTCAAAACTTCCAGGTAATATTGCCATTTTAGAATATACAAATTGATTTGGTGCATTTACATCTAAATCTATTGATTTATGTCTACTATTATCGTTATTATAATAATGTAACATTTGTATGCCCGTATTTGTCGATCCTACCATTAATATATTATGATTAGGAGAAAATCTCATCGCTCTACATTCTCCACTATCGCCTGATTGAAATAATGTAAATTTAGGTCTATCAAAATAATATGATCCAGCCCAATATTCTAATGTCCAATAGTTAAACCATTCTCCTGAACCTTCTCCATCATCAAACTTAAGTTTCTTTGCTATTAGGCCGCCATCGGTAAGACTTAATCTTGAATGTATTGCAAAAATTCTTTCTTCAAAAGCATCAACATTAAAAAAGTAATACGCTGTAGAACCATTAAGTGCTCTCCAAATTATTTCTTCTTCTTCTTTTTCTATGTCAACTAAAACTACACCGTAATATTGAGAAGTTCCAGGAGCTGCATTAGAAATTCCTACTGTAATGATATGTCTCCATTCTCCTGTAGGAGTTTTAAAACAATAAGAATTAGGTGCTATGTCACTAACATAATTATCAGCAGTAAAAACTAGTTTGTGATCCGCTTCATTATCTGATTGTATTTCCCATACTGGTCTATTATATTTATATATTTGACCATTTGCGGCATAGTTACCTGCAATTAATTCTCCAGAATCTGGTAATAAAATTCCTCTAATTCCTGCTGTAGTATTGTTAAATATATTATTCCATATTCTTGTAGGAATTCTTTTTCCATTAATCCAATCTATCACTAATAAATCAGTTCCTTGAGAATTAGTGCCAGCCGCTAAATAAGTTGTAGGGTTTTGTTTATTATACGACGTATCGTCTTCTTTTTTAAATGTTTTTCCTGACATTTTAAATAAACCAGTTTCACCAACATTAATTGTTGATGTTGCAACACCAGCCCATCCTTCACCTTCATTTCTATTTACTAGTCTTCCATTATATTTATAAATAGTAGTATCACTAAAATTCCAAGCTTCTCCGGTTTTTAAATCAATCATAGATAGTGGATTCCATTGAATTGAACCTGTACCGCAAAGAAATATCATATCATCAATAATTTTTACATCATAAGTTTTTTGTCCGCTCATTATTAAATTATCAGTTCCAGCTTCATAATGTCGAACATTAATTTTTCTAACATCTCTTCTTGGCATTCCTGATGCACTAATATCACTTAAAAATTCGTCTAATCCAGCTATAGTAATTCCATTATCTGAATAACCCCAAACTTGAAAATAAAAATTTGGAACATTTACTCTAGAAGGCATAGTGACTTCGTCATATTCAATATAATTTCCTGAAGTCCAGCCAATAGTTGGCAATGCATCTGTGCCACCTGCAGATAATGACATAGTGCCACTTACAGTTAACCTTATTCCAACATGATTTGAACCTGCATCATAAGCTTCAGCATTAGAACCTGCTGCTGTCAATCTTGAATTTACATGCGATATTACTGTTGCTAAATCAGCGCAATTTGCAGTTAATGTAACATTATCTATTCCGCCGCCATCATCAATATTAAAATCTTGTGGTGTCGATGACCAGTCGAATCCGCTCGATAAATCTACTGTACCTTCATGATATGCATAAGAATATTGAGGTATATTATTATCATTTGGATCCATTCTCATATTTTCTGTGTAATCTTCCGGATCAAAATATCTTTTTTTGATTTTTGTTGTACAACTGAATTCATCACTTAATAAAATATTATTTGTGTTTATAAATGTTTGTAATTGCATAGCGCTTGGATCATCTACAGTTTTCATTACATATATACGCATAGAATTTGATTCCAAAATATATAAATCATTATTTTTAATACTTAAATACATTAAACCATTTGTTGTGTATCTTGTTGGATCTCTATGAATATGAACTAAATACCAATTTGGTGTACCGATTATTTTTGGAGAATCATCGATTACATATATGTTGTTTTGCGCTCCTGTGATGAATTCGCTTATATAAAATTTTCCATTATTATATTCTATTCCAATCCAATTATTTCCAGCAGCTGGCAGAACTATATAATCATCTTCGCTTATTGCTGGAGTAGAAGCTAAAGTCCATCTATCAATTGAATCTGTTGTATCATTAATTATGTATAAATAAGTTCCATCAGAAGTTATACCATGTTGTTCTTCATCTGGATAAGAAGTAAAAGAATTTCCAGATGTTCCTATGTCTAATGTTCCACCAAGAGCACCTTCAAATGTAGATCTGTCGATTGCTCGCGATACGTGTGCTGCCCCATCATAACCTATTAAAAAGAAATAATCTGTTCCGCTAACATCTGCCACACACATTCCATAAACATAATCCCAATCTCCAGAATTTATGGTTATATATGTTTCAATTCCAGTTGATATTTCTCTTCTATATATTCGTACTGCATTATCATTAGAGTTGTTTGCTGAATACCAAATATAATTTCCATCAACGCAAACAGATCTGTTGTCGTCTGTTCCACCATCAGTAGTTAAAATTTCTCCTACTATTTGGTTTTCTGCAACTTTTGCATCAACTAATGCTCTTTTAGCAATATATTTTCCATTGGAAGTTGCCCTAATTTCTAGAAAATCACCGTCTTTATTTATACTTATTCCTTCTAATGATCCATCGGAATCATCAGTATTTTCTGCTTGAAATCTTCCGGAAGATTTATGAAACACATCTGAAGAATCAATATCTGTGGTTATATTAAATTTATAAATTAAACGTACATTATCTGTTGCATCATTCATACGTATATAAATATTATTACCGCTTTTACATATCGATCTATAATTACTATCACTTCCTCCAACAAAAATTTCTAATCCAGTTTTATCTGTTTCTGTAGCTGGTTCAAATCCAGAAGATGATTTCCCTATAGCAGTTAATTCTATATTTGTAGTGCCATCGCAATTTAAAATCATTATATGATCATTATCCCATATCACTACATCATTTGCATATTCGCTTCCACCATTCACTAAATTAGTATTATCGTTACAAACGTTGTTATGAAAATCTGTAACATCAACACCCATAACACTTCCATTACTATATGTGTTTTCTGATTCACCAAGCGTATCATCATCATTAATTCTCAATTGAGAAATATGACCTCCTAAACCTCCACCTTGACCATATTCTAATAGATATAAAAATTGTCCATCACTATCTATTCCAACCCAAGTTGATGCACTGTTTGGTATATAATAATTTGCATGTACATATACCTGTCCGTCTTTCATTAACGATGATAATTTTGTAATGCAGCCGTTTCCAGAACCATCGTCAGTAAGAAGCCAAATACAATCTTTTTGTGAATCATAACAAGACATTGCGTTCTTATCGGAAAGACCTATATTTGTAATATCAAATTTATCTCTGAATTCTAATACATATTCCATTAATTTTGGTTTTAATAAACCATATTGATAATTTAATGATTCGTTTGGTAAATACTTCCAGTTATTATTTAAATCATTATCATCCATCAATGTTGCTGGTTTTAAAACACCTTCTTGTTTTGTAAAATTTTCATTAATAAATCTTTCTATATATTGATTTGAATTCGACGATACCCGGCCGGAAAGATAGTCTATTTCTATTTGCATATCTAAAATTCTTTTAGAATGTAAATCAATTATTTTTTGTTTATCTGAAAATCTTCCAGTAATATCTAATCTCTCATCTATACCTTCTAAATCTTCAATTAACCAACTTGGTAATCTATTTATTTTATCAGCCATATGCTATCCTCTTATTGTGCACTAACTCTGTGCATTACGCCTTCACTTGAAATTAAAATTTCAATGTCATTTAATAAACTTTCTATATAATCAATTCTATTTTGCTCAGTATCTTCCCAGTCTAAAAGACTATAAATTACTGAATCTGTGTTTGCTTCCGCCCACGTTTCTACATTGGATCCTGATAATACATTTGAATTTGCTGCAGAAACTACAAGCAATTCGTCCATAAGTTCTTGTATCACGCGCGGTGTTACATTTAACATTTTAGCGAAAATTTTCTTTCTTCTTTTATGACCAACTATATCATTAACTGTAATTGCCATTATCTTTTCTCCAGCGTTTTAATTCTAGATTCTAATTCTAATATTTTTTCAATCACTAATTCAAACTTCTTTTCGTTAAGTAATATATTATCATCAACAATTGAAAAATCAATTTTCATTAATGTTTTTAGATCGTCAATTTGATCTAAAATATTTTCAGGATCTACAAGCCC
>Ga0180431_10007212_pt1 | contig 13010 bp, 9 predicted proteins | sample SS_ome_11_FD_132459 | JGI IMG/M metagenome (GOLD analysis project Ga0180431, IMG submission 132459) | Hypersaline lake sediment archaeal communities from the Salton Sea, California, USA - SS_1_MS_1 metaG | ecosystem: Environmental > Aquatic > Non-marine Saline and Alkaline > Hypersaline >... | reverse complement strand
CGGCAGTCACCGTGTCGGTATCGTCCACGGTAACCTTGCTCTTCACGTCGGGCGTGAAGGGGTCAAGATTCCACGTGGGCCCGGCGTTCCACGCGCCGTCGGCGACGCTGACGAAGTCGGTCGCCTCGAACAGTACGATCTGGCTGCCGGCAAATGCACGGCTACGCACTTCAGCGACTACTGCGTTTACAAGATGCTCCCCTCGGCCGATGGGAAGCGGATGGCGGTGGGCAGCCGAAGCCGGGCATCCGAGTGGGACATGGAAACAGGCAAAAAGCTCCGCGAGTTTCGCGGCCATCACGGAGGCGCGGTGCCCGCGATTACCTATTGTCGCGACCCGAACCAGATACTCACCGGGTCGCGCGACGGGTCCATCCGCCGCTGGGATCGTACCACGGGCGAGATCCTCTTGCGGTGGTTCGTTCATGAAGGCTACGTGCAACGGCTACGCGTCTCACCCGACGGCAAGTGGGCCCTTTCATGCAGTTGCGGTGCCATGATCGAGACGAGTCTTGCCTCAGGCAAGCCGCGGCTAGCCTGGGACCGGCACGACGGATCGGTCCAGGCTGCCGCCTTCCTGCCCGACGGAAAACACGTGGTAAGTGGTTCGACCGACGCGACAATCCGTGTGTGGGACGTGGAGACCGGAAAAACCACCCGGGTGATCTCGGGCGTTACTCTCGGGGCATACTGCCTGGCCGTATCTCCGGACGGATTTTGTGTGTCGGCCGGCTGCAAGGATGGCGTTGTTCGGGAGTTCAATCTTGGCGACGGCAGACTACTGCGGGAATTGACCGGCCACCTGGGTTATGTCCGCGCCGTGGCCTACACGCCGGACGGAAAACGCCTGTTGAGCAGTGCCGATGACGGTGACATTATCGTCTGGACCGCTCACAAGAACGAGCCGACCGCACGTCTCGAAGGCCATCACGGCGGTGTGCTCGCACTGGCCGTCTCTAATGACAGCAAACAGGCACTCAGCGGCGGGCGCGACCGGACCTTGCGAATCTGGGACCTCGAATCAAGCAAATCACTGAAGACACACGAGGAAGTCCATCGCGGTTGGATCGAGTGTGTCTGCTTCACCCCCCACGGAAAGCAAAGCTTGTCCATCGGACGGGACGGCCGAATCGTGCTCCTGGATCTTCAGAGCGGAGAACTACGCAAGGAGCTTCGCCCGGGCACCGGGGCCAGGGCGTTGGCCGTCAGTGCCGACGGCTCGCGGATCTACTCGGGCGGAGCCGGTTCGAGAATCGTCGCCTGGGACCTCAAAACCGGGGAAAAAGCCGCCACATTCAGCGGCCATCGCGGGCAGGTCCTTGGCCTTGCTCTGTCACCGGACGGCACACGCTTGGTCTCCGGGTCGGCCGACACAACCCTGCTAATTTGGGATGTCGCGCCGAAATAGTGTCGGATGCATACTTGCACGCAGGACTGGGACCGAGTCGCTACGCGGCAATGGTCAACTGCGCGAAGTCGCGGGTCGGCTACGGATTGTAGTCGACCTTGACCAGAAAAAGCCCTTGGGGTGGGGCGGTCGGACCGGCTGCGGAGCGGTTGGTGGCCTGAAGAACCTCCGTGATCCAGGACTCGGGCTGTGCGCCCCGACCCACTTCTACCAGTGTGCCGACGATCGCGCGGACCATGTTGTAGAGGAACCCATTGGCCTCTACTTCCACAACAATCCGGGAAGAAAAGGGGTCAGAACGATTTTCTGAATAAATAGGGGAAGAAAAGGGGTCAGAACGATTTTCTGAATAAATAGTTCTGACCCCTTTTTCCCGAGCAACGGAGATGTCGAAGACGGTTCGTACGCTGCTTTCTCGCTTGGCACCTGCAGTCTCGAAACTGCTGAAATCGTGTTTGCCCAGCAGCGACTGAGCGGCGCGGTGCATGGCTTCGACGTCGAGCGGCGTGGAAACGTGCCAACAGTAGCGGCGTTGAAAGACATCACGCACGGGGCCGTCGTGAATCACATAGCAGTAGCGCTTGCGCACTGCATCGCGGATGGCATGGAAATCGTGTGGCGCTTCGACTACGTCGATCACGGCGATGTCGCCCGGAAGCTCGGCATTGAGGGCACGCCGGAGCACGTCGGCCGACAGGTGGCTATCGGTCTGGAGGCCGACCACCTGGCCGAGGGCGTGCACGCCGGCGTCGGTGCGACCGCTGGCCAGCACGCGAACCGGCCGCCCGGTGATCTTCTGCAAAGCCGCCTCCAGGGTACCCTGCACCGTGGTCTGCCCCGGCTGGACTTGCCAGCCCGCGTATGCCGTGCCGTCGTAGGCCAGGGTTAGCTTAAGGGTGTGCATCGCAAGAGCGGAGAGTGTAGAACAGAGAGCCAGCGACGCCTTGCTCCCTTGCGGTTGGGACATTCAGCGGCGTTGGTGTACTATTGTGAGTTTTCTACCAGCCACTCGGCAATTTGCACGGCGTTGGTTGCCGCGCCTTTGCGCAGATTGTCGCTAACGCACCAGAAGGCCAGGCCGTTGGGGCACGAAAGGTCCTCCCGGATCCGGCCGATGAACACCTCATCGCGCCGATCGCAATTGACGGGCATGGGGTAGACCTTGTTGTCAACGTCGTCCATCACGGCAATACCGGGCGTCGCGGCAAACAGTTCGCGGGCTTCCTCCACGGTGATCTTCTTCTCCGTCTCGACCAAGATACTCTCGCTGTGGCAGTTGCTGACCGGCACGCGGACGCAGGTCGGGCAGACCTGGATCGAGTCGTCTTCGAAGATCTTCTGTGTCTCGTAGACCATCTTCATCTCTTCGGAGGTGTAGCCTTTGTGCTTGGGTGAGCCGATTTGCGGGATGCAGTTGAAGGCGATCGGGTAGGCAAACTCCTCGTATTGGTAGTCTTCACCGGCCAACTGAGCGCGGGTTCCGTTCTCGAGGTCACGACTGCCGGGCAATCCGGCACCGCTGGTCGCCTGGTAGGTGCTGACCACAACCCGGCGAATTCGCCCTGCCTCGTGCAACGGCTTCATGGCCAGCACCATCTGAGTGGTCGAGCAGTTAGGGCTGGAGATGATGCCCTGGTGCCGGCGGATGGACTCGGCGTTCACCTCGGGGATCACCAGGGGGACCTTGGGATCCATTCGCCAGTAGCCGCTTTCGTCGACCACCACACAACCGCGCCGGACAGCCTCCGGGATGAACTCTCCCGCCACATCGTCGGGCGTGCTGCTGACGGCCAAGTCCACGCCGTCGAACGCTTCGGGAGTAAGTTCTTCTACCGAATATGCACTGTCTGCAAAACGTATCTCTTTTCCGGCCGAACGATGTGAGGCCAGAAACTTGATCCTGGTGACCGGAAACCGCCGCGTTTCGAGCAGTTCAAGAATGATCGTTCCAACGGCACCGGTTGCGCCGACCACGGCAATCGTATCAAACACTGGCAGTCTCCTCGGGCATGGAATTCCCTTATTGGCCGTTGCACCGAGCAACGTAAGAGCACATTATACTCGAGACGGTCCGAATGCCTCAACAGGTTTGCGCGACCGTCTGTGAGCCCCCCTCCCCTGCCCCCGGTCTTGCTCCGTACGGGCCATCTGTGGAACGCAAGAAACAAGAATCCCCGCATCGATTCGCGCGGTGCGGGGATTTCGTTTTGACTTCACCAGCCCACCGGCTGCTCTCGTCGGCTACTGCCCTTACCGCAGAGATGCCAGTTCTGCGGCCGGCAGGGGATTGAAACCGAATGCTAGCCCCTCTCGGGCACCGGCAGTGAGATAGACCGTTTTGGTCTCCTCAAGCAGCTTTCCGTCGCGAACGATCTGGGCACGGACTTCATACTTGTAGTTGAAGCCCGGTTTCAAGCCGTAGGAAACGTACTGACGGCGACTGCCTGTACTGGTGGTTTCCCGTCCGTTGATGGTCACCTTCGCTCCGGCGGGAACCCAAATGGTGAGCATTCCGCTGGTTGCCCGGGTGGGCACACTGGTGCTGTTATTTGGCAGCACGGTGGCGGGAGCGGGTTGCTTGACCGGCCCGGTGTCGGTCGGCAGTTCACTGGTGCTTGGTTCGGGAGCCGGCTTTGGTTCGGGCGGCAGCTTGATTTCCGGCGGCAGCGCCGGCTTAGTTTCCTTCTGCGGCGGAGCTGGCGTGGGGGCCTTTTTCACTTCAACCGCAGCAGGTGTCTCCACCTCGCCGCACACTGAGACGGTATCGCAGGAGTAGTCGCAACAATTGTAGCAGCAGCCCCATCCACCGTAGTACCAGCGATAGCGGCCAAACAATAAGCGACGAATCGGTCCGGGTCTCCGGCCAACGTACCAGCCACCACACGGATCACAACACGTGCTATAGCAACAACTGTAACAGGGCGTGTAACAAGTTGCGTAACACGGGGTCCAGCATGTGACCGGCCGGTAGCACCCCCACCACCATCCCGCCTCGGCCTGTGAAACCCCCATCGCCAATGTTGCCGCTACAATCGCGCCAACCAAAAAGAAACTGCAATTGGATCGAAACATCAGCTTTTCACTCCCTTTCATGAATTCATAGGGCACCCAGGTTACAACCCTTCTAGCATAGCAACCCTACCATACAAATCAAGTAGCCTGCAGAGGATTGCACAGTCTGGAAAAATGAATAAAAGAGAGGATTTAACACTTTTTTCTTGCTTGTGGGGCCGTAAACGTTGCTCTCGCTAGGCCCTGAGAAGTTCGTCTATAATTGGCCGCGTGTTGTCGGCTAGGGCCGGGCGGCGAGCGAACCGGTCAGCAGTCAATTGTCTTCCCGGTCTTAGGGCCCTCTTCTTGGGGGAAGGGAATGTGAAAACCGCCGTTTGGGCAAGCCGGTTGCCGTGGTTGATCGTGGTAATCGCCGCATTGCTCGTCATTCTGGGCTTGGTCGGGATCGATCGGTGTGATGTGTTCTCCGGGACAGGTGGACGGTTCTTGCGGCAACAGTTGATCTTCTCGGCGCTGGCACTGCTCACGATGTTGGCGGTGTCAATCCCTAATTATCGCATACTCTGCCGCTGGAGTTACGCAGCGTTTGTCGGCTCAATCGTGCTGCTGATCGCGGTCTACTTCTTCCCGCCCGTGAACAACGCGCGAAGATGGATCCGGTTCGGGCCGATCGGGTTTCAACCCTCCGAGTTTGCCAAGGTGGCCTTCGTGCTGGCCATGGCGCGATACTTGATGTATCGCGAGAACTATCGCCGGCTGCGAGGTCTGGCGCTGCCGTTCGGCTTGACCTTGCTGCCTGTCTTGCTGATTCTACGGGAACCGGACCTGGGCACGGCACTAGTCTTCCTGCCGGTGTTGTTCCTGATGCTCTTTACGGCCGGTGCCAGATGGCGAGATCTGGCCCGACTTGCCATGCTGGGCTTGGTTGCAATACCGCTGTTGTGGACACACATGAGCCGGGAGCAGAAATCCCGCGTGACTGCCCTGTTTGAGCAGACAGTTCCGGGCGACAGACCCAGCGACGATGCGTATCATCTATACCAGGCAAAGCAGATGCTCGCGTTGGGGGGCGTGTGGGGTAGTCTCGTGATTGGACAACCGGTGGACGACCCGGCAGTCTATTGCCTGCCCGAGGCCCGAGGAGATTTCATCTTCTGTGTGCTCGGTGAACGACTGGGAATGTTGGGCATCGCCAGCGTGCTGGGGTTGTTTGCCCTACTGGCATGGCGCGGACTGCTAATCGCCACCGCCACCCGGGAACCTTTTGGACGGCTGCTCGCCGCAGGTCTGGTCGGCCTAATTGCCGTTCAGGTGTTGATCAACACAGGGATGACGGTCGGTTTGCTCCCGATCACCGGCCTATCGCTACCGTTGGTCAGCTACGGTGGCTCGGGACTCGTTGCCCACGGCGTAATTCTCGGGCTGCTATTGAACGTTGGTTTGCGACCGGGATATGAGGTGACGAACGAGCCATTTCGGTACGTTGCGGGTGGCGAGCGCTAGGCAGTCGTTGAAGAGGGGGGTGATCGACCTGTTTTCCCGTTGTTTCTCATATTAACACGCGGTGTTCTCCCGGTGTCTGCGACTAACCCGCCTTGCACTGCCGGAATGTTCCGGGTATTATCCTGCCCCTCTATTGCGGGAACTTATTTGCGGGTTTTCTTCCAGTACACGTCATTGTTGAATGCGATGGTCGGATTGCGCCGTGCGATTGGTCTGACTGTGGCCGTAGTGTCATTGGCCTGCGGATGTACGTCTTCACCGTGGTCGGCAGATCGGCCTGCGATTGGGGGAAGTAGCGCGCGATCGTCCGAGGCGGAAGCTGCTGCTCCCGTTCCTCTGCCACCGGTGCCCGAAACGTCGAAAACAATGTCGCCGGGCGCTCAGCGACCCATGACACTACCTCAAGTGATTTCGGAGGTTCAGGATCTGGGCGCGCTGGACGCGGCAACGGAACAGAAGCTTCTGGCCGATTTGCACCAGACCGATCCGGCGCTGTGGCCTTTGGTAGTTCAGCAGTTTCGTGCCGCGTTGGCCTACCGCCGTAGGATTCAGCAACGGGAGATGGCCGTTGCCGGACCTAGTGTTGTACCCGCTCGGGAACCGCCCGGATCTCCCCCACTGGGAGATCAAGCGGAAATCGATTTCCGGCGATCTGCTTTTGCAGTTGCGTCCCCGCCCTCCCGAGCCCCTGGAACCGACACCGGGGGGACCCACGGCTTCGACCGGTTGCCGGCGACTCGCCACGCGGCCTTGTCTCCGAGCGGGCCTCCTCAAGGTGATTATCCCGCGACGGGGTATCGGCAGCCGGTTATGGAGACGGTCGACCGTTCGTCGTCGGGTTGCCCGGCTGCCGGGCTGACACCCGATGATGTCATGCCCGCTTCCTTCAACCCACAAGATCCGCGACCGTGGCAGGAACATCTGGCAGTAGCGATAAAGGGTCTGGAGTCGGTGGTTAACCAATCGCCCCAGTCGGCCGCGGAAGTAGATGAGCATGTCCGGTTGCGGATGTTGTACCTGATTGCGGGGCAGCGAGACCGTGCGTTGGAGCCAATCCCGACGATCACCCCCTCGCTACAGGACTTCTGGTCCAAGGAATTGTTCGGCCTGAGCACCTGGCTCGACTCGGAGGATGCGCGGGAGTCGACAAGCCGAGCGGCGGAGGCCAAGCGGCTCCTGATCGACGCCGCGACCAGCTTGGGTGAGTCGGCCGGGCTGGAAGTCCGAAACCTGGCTTTCTGTAGCGAGGTCCAGAGCTACGGTACGATCAAGGAGTTCCAGGAATACGAATTCGTGCCCAATCAGGAACTGCTGCTCTACGCTGAGGTGGATAATTTCACAAGCCGGCAAACATCCGAAGGATACCACACGGCACTCCGCAGCAGTTATCAGATTTTCGACAGCCGCGGCCAGCGGGTCGACGACCACGAATTTACGACTACTGAAGAAACATGCTGCAACCGGCGTCGCGATTTCTTCATCGGCCACCACCTCCGCCTGCCCAAGCGGATCTACGCCGGCAAACACACGTTGCAGCTTACGATTGAAGACCTGGAAAGCCGCAAGATCGGCCAATCGGCGATCAGCTTCACGATCAAAGATGTGGATGATCGTTGAATCCCGGAATCGATAGAGGGCTACGCTGTCTCCAGAGTGGTGTCATCGGGCGCTTTGGCGTTGATCGGGGCCATGACAGCGCGATCGTCGACGAAACTGGAAAGCTTCTTGGCACGGATCGGGTGCTGCAATTTCCGAACCGCCTTGGCCTCGATCTGGCGGACGCGCTCCCGCGTGACTGAGAAGATCTTGCCCACCTCCTCCAGTGTGTAGGCATAACCGTCGGCCAGGCCGTAGCGAAGCCTAATAATCTCCCGCTCGCGGTAGTTCAACGCCGCGAGCACGTCGGCGATCCGAGACCTCAGCAGATCCCGATTCATGTCGAACAACGGGTCATCCTCGCGATAATCCTGCAGGAACTCGCCAAAATAACTGTCGTCGTGGTCGCCTACCGGCTGATCCAGCGAGAGCGGTTGACGGCTGATCTGAAGAACGCAACGGGTCTCTTCCAGTGAGAGTCCGGCTGCACGGGCCGTCTCCTCGATGTCGGGTTCGGAACCGTTTGTTTGAAACAAACTGCGAGTGACCGAACGGACCCTACTCATGGTCTCAATCATGTGGACCGGAACGCGTATGGTTCGGCTCTGGTCGGCGATCGCCCGAGTGATTGCCTGCCGAATCCACCAGGTGGCATACGTGGAGAACTTGTAGCCTCGGGCGTGCTCAAACTTGTCAACCGCCCGCATCAGGCCCGTATTGCCTTCCTGGATCAGGTCCAGGAAGCTCATTCCTCGGTTGCGGTATCTCTTGGCGATGGAGACCACGAGCCTCAGGTTGCCGGCCGACAGGTTACGTTTTGCGGCGTCGTATTCCTGCTGAAACTGGAGAATCTTGGCGACTTTTCGACGGAGCGTGGATGGACTCTCCAAGGTGATCCGCATCAGGTAACGTAGTTCTCGCCTTATTTTGACCACGCTATCGGCCGGTAGACGATCGCGCCGTGCATTGGTCAATTGCTGGGAGAGACTGTCCATGCGTTGGGAGATTTCTTTGATCCTATCCAAAAGCGGATGCAGGCGTTGTGTCCGCAAACCGAGTTCCTCAACCAGCCTTACGGCCTTGTTTCGACGGCAAACAAGGCTTTTCCAGGCCGCGCGCCGCTGTCGCATCTTGTAGTTCTTGCTCAGCGCAACGGCAAAATCTTCCTGATTCCGCTTCAACAGATGCTGGAGCGTGCGGAGGTTGGGCTCCAACAAAGCCATCAGATGCCGCTTATGCCGCACGTTGGTCACCGAGACCTCCACGGTGCGGTCCAAGCGCATTCGACCGGACCGGACCTTCTCCAGTAGGCCGATTGCCGCGTTCAATATGTAGTCGGTGGCCAGTGTTCCGTGTCGAAAGCGGTTCCGAGTTCTCTCGATCCGCTTGGCCGCAATGATCTCCTGGGATCGAGTTAGCAGCGGTATTTCACCCATCTGCATCAGGTAGATGCGCACCGGGTCGTCGATGTGATTGTCACGACCGGTCAGCTGAACGTCGCCGTCCGGCTCATCTTCCTCGACGACGTGCACCTTCAACTCGACCGGATCGACATCGACTTCAGTGCTCTGTTTCAAACGTACCCCTTTTCTCTTTCCGTTCGCCTTCCCATTCGACCCGTCTTTTCTTTTGCGTCTTGTTTTTCCGCTGCCAGACCTAACGGGAGCTTTCGAGCGGGTGGATTTTTTCGAGCCGGACTTGCGTGTGGCTTTCGACAAGATGCGTTCCTCGACCGGAAAGGGGCAACTAGCAAGCTGGAGCTACGCGACCGGTGGCTCCGCGTTGCACAAAACGCAGTTGTGGTGCCAAAACGGGTGCCAGTTGCGGAGACCGCGGCATAACTATTTGCAAAATTTAGACTTGCGCTCTCTCGTGCTACCGAGTCTCCCCCCGAAAAGGAGCCACACGTGCGCTTTAGTCACCAATGGGAAGTCGCGGACGTCGCGTTTGCGAATCACTCCTGGGGCCCGTCCATACCAGAACAACGGGCGGGGGGCCGTCGGAAGCTCTGCCATCCGGCATGTTGCAGCATAGAAAGCAAGCCGTTACTCTCCCCCCGCTAAAACAAGACTGTCGGACCACTGGCCGACTCCTAAACGGGACGACCGACCTCAACTTATGTCGCCCATATCCCCCGTTCCGCCTCGAAATCGGGATCACTTAAACACTGCACATTCTGTGTATACGCCTAAAGCTAACGAAGATTTTGATTTTGTCAACAGGGATAAATGGGTAAAATCGGCAATAATTTTAAGCTCAAACCTAGGCCAACATGCGACAAGAACTCACCGTTCCAGCTAAACCACGTTGGCGCACACCCATAAGTGGTACTATAGGAAATTGGGGATATTTGAGGCCAGGGAGAGGATACTAAGGCAATAGGGGCACGAAGAACGGCCTTTTACCGGTTTGGGCGATTGCTTACCACGTGCTGAAGGAAGAGCTTCTTTCGTCGCTCACTTGTAACCGCCAAAGGAATCTCGGCGATATAGGGGCATGAAACGGTAGTAGACTTCGAGTGTCATGACCGCCATGGCGGTGTTGTAAAGGCGCCCACCCACCTGGCCATAGCCGCCGCCGAAATACCAGCTCCCAGCCTCATGTCCACTCGTGGCTTGGGTGGCAATCAGATAGTCGCGCATTGCCCGGTTCCACCGGTCCCATTCAGGACCTCCCCAGTGATGCATGACTTGGGTGGCGTAGTAGTTGTAGTACATATTGTTGTTAGACGGCCCCCACTCGCTCAGATGGTAGACGACCCCCTGACGCAGTGTAAGGTTGTTCCGTTGCCATCCGGTGTACATGCGGCAAAGCAGCCCGATAGCCGTTGTTGTGTTCCGGGGCGTGGTGTTCATATAGCCGTATCTGGCGCCATTCTCGCATTGCACGCTGGTCAAGAACTTCTTGGCCAGGAAGATGGTCGGCGAGGGCACGTTGAGATTGGCCATTTGGCCGCTTTTCAGTGCCATCAACTGCCAGCCGGTGACGGTCGTGTCGCCGGGCTCACCCGGCGTGTAGCGCCAGCCACCACCTTTCTTGTCCTGGGCGTAGACGATGAAATCGATGGCAGCTTGTGCGATGTCTTTCAAGGCCGGATCAGCGGTCATCGCATAGGCCTCACAAAGGGCGATGGCTGCCAAACCTTGGGCGTACATTGTGCCATCTCGCAGATCCGCGCCGTCGGCGGTCAGTATTGTGCGGTTGCCCAAGTAGTAGAGCCCTCGCCTGACGACATCGCTGTATTCGCCTTGCTGGTGCGTGTAACCGGCGCCGAGCATTGGCAGCAGTGCCAGGGCTGTAGCGCCGGTGGTGCTGGCCGCGGTACCGGGATTGCGGCAGCGGCCTTGGCAGAGGCCGTTTTGGTGGTTGAAGTGCCAACTGCCGTCTTCCCGTTGATGGGCCATGAGCCACCTCAGCCCCATTTCGACGGCCTTTTCGCTGCGGTCGTTTCCTCCACCGCCTCGGACCAGCCTTGCACGGGCATCGGCAGTGCGGCCGTCGAGTGCACCGGCAACGTCTGTATCTGTGCACTGGAGCCAGTCGGTATGTGCCGTCGGCTGCAAACGGGAAACACGTGGCAAAGACGGCACCGGGTAGAGAATGTCCAGGGAGGGGTTGTCGACGTTGGCCAGATGGCGCGGTTCATCTTGGAGAAGGCCCAGTGTCAGCTTCGGATTCAAAGACGCGGGCTCCCGATGGTGGGTGTCGACTGCGGACTCCAAGGTAAGAGGCCTATCAATATGGGCGACCAGTTCGCCGTGCAGCGCCGGTTCGGGACGTGAAACCTCCGCCACCAGACCCAGAACCAGCAGCAACATGCAATGGAACACGGCACTGGCCAAGAAGCTGGATGCCTCACGACGCATCAGGAAGAATGGACGAGGGCGGCGCTTGATGGCCACGGACTGGCCGGGATCGACTTGCGGTTGTTTCGCGTGCAACCTTCCTGATAGTCCGGGTGGAGTGGCCGGCGACAACGGCAGCACCCGCTTGCTTCGCGCTTCACCGTGGTCCCGATTCTTCTTTCCAGCACCGGACGCATTCTCGACCGAGCCCGGCAGCTTACCGAGCAATTGGACCGGATCAGACCTTGAGGAAGCGCTGTCGGGCAAGATGCTGATTCTCGGATTACAGAGAAGTGAATAGGCGCATTCGCAGACGAGCAGGTCACTCCCCTTATTATAACATCGGAGGATGGCGCATTGCGTGAACCCTTTTCCGTTTCTGGGTGAAGAACCACCGGAATTTGGCAGTTGTGGTGGTATTTTCGGCAACTGGCGAGCCGCGTGGTTCATTCCCGTGCCGGCGCGAGACTGTTGTCGTCTGGATAAAGCCAGCAGCTCACAGTCACACACAAAACGGAAGGGCCCGCATGGCGGATCCATGGCCCACTGAGAGCCTAAGCGGGATACAGAAAAGGATGCACGGTCGAGTGCCACTTCCCTCGCCAGTGCATGGGCAAGATGCCCGTAGCACCCTGAAACCACCGTGCAAAGGTTCTTCAATCCTGCTTAGCGGACTATTCCTCGTCGACGGGCTTGAGCTTGATCGAGTCGAAGCAGATTTCACCGACGGCACCAAGAAGGCCGATGCGGAGGATGGCTTCGCGGCTACGGACGGGTACGGCAATGCGTTGCTTTTCGGACTGCCAGGGGAAGCTGCCGCGCCACGGTCCCATGATTGCTTCGCCGAGCGGCTGGCGGTTATCGTCGAAGAAAGTGACGACCAGCATCGGGAGTTGGTGGATCGACCGTCCGGGACGGATGTTGTCGCCACGAACCGTGAGGGAGATTTCAAGTTCCTTGACTTTCCGGCCGTCTACTGCAAACCCTTGCAATGCCTGCGAGCCACGGCCCGGCTCAAAGTTGTTGAACTGGACGTAGTGTTCACCCGAGGGGGCTTCGTCGCCGAAGACCAGCTTGAGTTGTCGTTGATAGTGCCAGCCGACCGGTTTCTGCGATTCCTCGAGGAACTTCTCGAAATCCCCGTTGAAGAGTGTCGGATTGGCCGGGTCGGGTTGCACGCGGCGGAGTTTTTCGGCCTGGCCGATCATCGGTACGAAGAGCGTGGGAAGCGTGCTTTCGACAACCAGCCGCCCCTTGGTCTTTTTCAGCAGGTAGAGTATTTGCTGGTAGCGCCGTCCCACCGGGATGACCATCCGCCCGCCTTCCTTTAGTTGCATGGCCAGGGCACGGGGAACACGTTCCGGTGAGCAGGTGACGATGATTTTGTCGAACGGCGCATGCTTGGGCCAGCCTTGGAAGCCGTCGCCGATATGGGTGTGTACGTTTTCATATCCCAGCCGCTTCAAGGTCTTCGCGGCCGCGCGGCCCAGCGGAGTAACAATCTCGATCGTGTAGACAGCGCGAACCAGGGAACTGAGCACGGCTGCCTGATAGCCGCTGCCCGTGCCAATCTCAAGAACCTTGTCGGAAGGCTGGGGGTCGAGTTGCTCGGTCATGTAAGCCACGACGAAGGGCGGCGAGATCGT
>Ga0180431_10007210_pt1 | contig 13012 bp, 15 predicted proteins | sample SS_ome_11_FD_132459 | JGI IMG/M metagenome (GOLD analysis project Ga0180431, IMG submission 132459) | Hypersaline lake sediment archaeal communities from the Salton Sea, California, USA - SS_1_MS_1 metaG | ecosystem: Environmental > Aquatic > Non-marine Saline and Alkaline > Hypersaline >... | reverse complement strand
CTGGTGATCTGTCATCAGGGCGACAACGTCACACCCAAGGACGGTGTCGAAGTCCGATGGCGTGAAGCCCATGGATCGGATCTCGTCGTCGGTGAACAGTGGGTCATGGAGGAGGACCTCTCTATAATCACCCAGCAGCCCCAGCAGCTTCATGGTCGGCGAGAGCCTGGTCTCCTTGACCCCTCCCCTGAAGGCCAGCCCCAGGATGCCGACCGAGGAGGTCCCGGGCGCCAACCCCCTGCTACGAATGCTGGAGTCGATGAGCTCCTTCATGTGGCCGGGCATCGAGTCGTTGACCCTCCGTGCCTCCCGGATCAGGGAAACATCGGTACCGTACTGGGTGCCCCTGGTTATCAGGAACCAAGGATAGACGGGGATGCAATGCCCTCCGACGCCGCTCCCGGGACGATGGATGTGGCAGTAATCCTGGGTCTGATGATTCGCGGCGTGGATGACCTCCCAGGCGTCAACCCCGTGGCTTTCGCAGAACATGGCGAGCGTGTTCGCGTACGCGATGTTCACGTCTCTGTAGACGCCCTCCGATACCTTGACCAGCTCAGCGGTTTCCAGGGAGGACACCCTTACGACCTCGCCGAAGGGGGTGTAGATCCCGGAGGCGGCCTCGGTGCTCTCGTCGTCGATCCCCCCCACGATCTTCGGATACCTGTAGATGTTCCTGATAACTCGGCCGGTCATGAGTCTTTCCGGCGCGTGGACCACGCCGAAGTCCTCGCCTCCTCGCAGGCCAGAGCTCTCAAGCATGGGCAGAACCACTCCCCTGGTCGAACCCGGCGGCATGGTTGTCTCCACGATCACAAGGTCGCCTTTCTCGATCCCGGCAGACGCCTTCACGCAGGCGGACTCCATCTGAGCGAAGTCCGGATTCCCCCTTTCGTCCACCAGCAGAGGGACGAGTATGAGGATAACGTCGGATTCCGTCGCGGCCCACTCCGCATCTGTGGTGGCCTCGAGCTTTCCCTTCGAGACCACCTCGGCGAGTATCTCATCCAGCTTGGGCTCCTCTTCTATCGGGCACCTGCCCGCGTTGATCTCATCGACCATCCTCTCGTTACGCCTTACGCCTATGACCCTTGCTCCTTCCCGGGCCAGCAGCGCGGCTAGGGGGAGGCCCATCTTCCCGATCCCGACGACGTCTATCGTTAGGGTGCCCGACCTCATGTGATCGGTAACCTCGTCGCTGGACAGGCCGTAGATCTTGACCAATCTGTTCACCAGAGATGACCGAGGGGTAATCTGCGACCGATAAATGTCTTGCCGCGCCCTAGCCGGAGAGCTCGACCCAGGTTTCGGGACCATCGGGGAGGACGAGTATCTTTGCTTCATCACCAAGCCTTTCGAGGGCGTCCTCTATGCCCTGCTCCACGCTCTCGATCGGCTTGAGCCACATACTTCTCACCTTCTCAGGTTTCAGGTTCTCTGAGTAGAGCGATATCTGGGCCTTGGAGAGAACTCGAGCCAGGATCTGCGTTTGCCACTGGTCGGGAACGAAGAAGTCGGGCGAGTGTACCTGTTCCAGGAACTTCTCCGGGGATCCGGCGTCAAGGATCATGTTCTCGAATGTCTCATGCCCTATCCCGTCGGAGCACTCCGCGGCCATGATGATCTCGCCGTCCTGTTTGATCACCGACTCCGGAGTGGTCATGCCTTTCACCGCTTGGTAGAGGTTCAGGTCGAGTGGGTATCCGCTGTTGTTGGTGATGGCGATGTCCACCTTGTCCGGGATGGTGACCTTGGATTTGGAGGCGATGAACTCAACGCCCTCCGCGTGGGCCTTAACGACGTCCCCGGAGAAGACGCGGGTGATCTCCTTCTCCCTGTTGAGGGTAACGTTCACGATGAAGTCGGCGCCCACCTGTTCCGCAACCTCGACCCCGTCTTCGTAGATCGGGTTGCCGCCGGTTACGCCGTAGCGAGCCTTGGGGTGACCGATATGATCCGCGCCGTGGTTGACGGCGACGGTATCAACCCCGGCACACCCGGGCAGTATCGCCTTTCTGCCCCCTGTGAAGCCGGCGAAGAAGTGGGGCTCGATGTAGCCAGTCAGTATCCGGAACTCCGCCTCATGGAGGACCTTGTTGATCCAGATCGGGGTCCCGCTCTTGGTCTCCCCGAGATACACGAGGGAATCCCTGTCCCTCGCGTCGTGGTTGACTACCTTCACCTGGTCCAGAACAGCGAGGCCCAGCATCTCCTGGAGTTCCTCCTCCGTGTTCGGGCGGTGTAGACCGGTTGCGACCAGAATGGTTATGTCCTCGTTACTAACTCCGGCCAGATTCAACCGGTCCAGAAGCGGAGGCAGTATCAGATCGCTGGGAACGGGCCTGGTCTTGTCGGAGACTACGACAGTGACCTTGGAGCCCGGCTTGACCAGCTCGCCCAGGGGCTTTGAGGCGATCGGCCTGTCGAGCGATTCCACTATCGCCTCCCTCGGGTTACCGATGCCGGGCACGAACTCCGGTTCGAGCACCCGGTAGAGATTCTCATCCGGCACGTCAACATAGAGCCCTTCCTTTCCGTAGGCGATCTTGATCCTCAATTGTATCGGATCTATCCTGTCATTCTAGAGTTAAGTGTCTTATCATAATCGGTTCTGAGTGCAAGCCGAACAATATTTTTTAGGTACTTTCGAACCATGTTGACTGCGTAATTCGGTCAAGCTCCGGTGGAAAGAGATGCTGGAATCGCTTCGTCTGGACGCAAGCCTGGGCAGTATCATACTGATCGTCCTCATAAGCTCGGCCCTGCTCGTATTCAGCTTCGCCAGGGAGGATATCGACAGCCCTGTGGTCGTGCTCAAGAACACGTATCCGGAGAAGATGTTCAGCCAAGCGTCCGTGACCACCAGGAAGAGGATGGATTTCTCGTTCACGATCGCGGCGAGGAGGGAGATCAATACCCTCGAGATCCAGTACGTCACCCTCGTCCAGCTGGATCCGGTTTTCCTCTCGGATGAGGTGGATACGGAGGCTTCGCTGGAGGATATGGCCGAACATATAGCGCCGGTTAAGGCCCTCCTCGATGAATCGGAAAACGGGTATCTTGGTCACGAGAAGCTGGCGGTCAAGGCCGATTTCAGGAACAGGACCTACGATGGGCTCTTCGTCGACTTCCCTGTCGTAAGGTACTACGCGTGGCCGGAGAACTCCGATCAGATCGTGACATCATTTTTGATTCTCGATAACGGCACGGGGATACTCTACTTCGAGGGTGTCTCCGACTTCTACGTCAACAGGCTCGGGCGGTATGTGGATATCGAGCTGCCCAAGGAGGAGCGGAACCGCAGCTCAATCGACGTCCTGCGGATTAGGAGGAATGAGAACGTGACCGCGTACTCCTCAGATACCGATGCCCCCGAGGGATGGCTACCGATAGAGGAGGTGCCCGAGATGGGCAGGGTCGTCTTCAAGGATGTTGAGAAGCATGACACCTTCTCGATAGACTTCACCATCGAGACGGCGAGGAGGCCGGCGGGAATGTCGGCCCATCTGATCAGGACCTACGCGGACGGGGAGCTGGTGGATACCAGGGTGAATCTGGTGGAGTGATGGATATGGATGTCTATAGAGCCGCTCTGGTCTTGGTATCACTCCTGATCCTGGTCCAGAGTGCGAACTGCGAGGAGATCTTCGACCCGATAGTGATAGTGTACACCGGGAGGATGCCCGAGTTCGGGGCAGCATTGGCCGAGATCGTTGAGGAGACGGGCACCCGGACGCTGGTTGCGAAGACGGACAGCGTCCTGAGGGGACTGATAAGCCTTCCACAGGTCAGATGCGTCGTTGTGGCGACCCAGAATCCCTCCGACTTCGGCTTTCTGTCACAGTTCTCATCGGTTCTGGTGGATTACTTCAGAGACGGAGGGTCCCTCGTCGGGATCGGTCCTTGCTGCAGCATGCGGATCGAGGAGCTGGCAACTACGGTGTTCCCGATCATGGGGAATGCGAGCGGAAGAGGTCGGCCGATTGAAGGCGTGCACGGCTCCAGATACGTGCTCGCCCAACCTCTGGCGTCGGTCACGGACCAGCTTCCGGAGAGCTTCGCGATTACCCAGAACGAGTTCGATTACCTCCGCATCGATTCAGCGCCGGTTGACCCGTCGAGCGAGCTAGGCGAGACAGAGGTGATCTATCGGGAGGAGGAAACCGGTGCCCCGATGGTCGTGATACTAGAGGGGTCGGAGGGGGGCAGGACGGTCTCCTGGCCCGGGTGTTATGTGGTGGATGTGGAGCGGCTCCCGTTCTACTGGGGGCGGCTTGTTGAGCAGGAGGAGTTCCGGACGCTCCTCGTCGGTCTACTGGATTGGGCAATGGAAGGTAACTCGAGATACGATGAGAGGGCGCCCTCGGCGCAGATGGATCTGCAGGCTGAGGCCGAGAGGCTGGATGAGGTAATGGAGGATGGGGAGGATCTCAGAAGGCGGAGCGAGCGGGGAAGGCTGTATACGTTGTTGATTCTGTGGTCGATCGCGATCGTTTTCCAGGGGTTCCTGGTGGTGAAGTTCTTACTGCCTGGGGTCAGGGAGGCATGAGGGTATCTTCATCTACCCTCTAGGAACCGCATCGCCTTCTGGAACTGGTCCTCGTACCCCAGCAGGATAACCTTGTCCTCCGGATCGATCTGAAGGTCGTCGTCCGGGTTGGTTATCTCCTTGCCTCCCTCCTTGACCTTGACCAGCCCAACGAGCACGGTTCCGGTTTCGCGGCGAAGGTTGATGAGGGCGTCTCCAACCTTCCCACCGGCAATGGGGCTTCCGCTCACTTTGAACTCCCTGAGATCGGCTCCCTCCAAGCCTGAAGTAACGTCGTCGACGAAGTCGATGACATCGGGCTCGAAGACGGAGCTGGCGAGCATCCGGCCCGTGAATGACTGGGGGGATACCACGCTCTCGACCCCGGACTCCCTGATGAGCTCGATCAGCTGCCTCTCCCTTATCGATGCCACGATTCGTACCGACCTGTTGACCTTCCTGCAGGCCAGGGCGGCAATTATGGTCTTGGAGTCATCCTGGAGATTGATGAGGACTGTGTCAGCTGACGCCAGGTTCGCGTTCTCCAACGATTCCGGCTGTGCGGGGTCCCCGAGCACCGGGTAGGCTTCCAGCCTATTCGCCCTGTCGACATCCTCGCTTGTCTCGACGACAACGGCCACCTGCCTGCGGCCGTGTACGAGCTGCCTTATCGCCTCTTCCACCACGTCGTTCATCCCCAGGATAACGACGTGGCCCTTGTAGCTGCACTTCTTCAAGCCCTTCGACTCCTTCAGACCCTTGTCTATGATCAGCGACGCGATGCCGCCGATTACGAAGACGTAGATGCTCAGGCCGAACAGGATGAAGAACATGGATATAGCTTTTCCCGCATCGCTCACGGGGGTGATGTCCCCGTAGCCCACGGTCGAAAGGGTGACGATCCCCCAGTAAACAACCTGAAAGTAGGTCAGCCTCTGATCCTCCGGCCTCTCTCGATTCTCGAAGAATGTGAAGAGGGTCGTTGCGGTGAGGAATATGAAGACGAGGGCGACGGCGGCAATGGCGAAGGTCCGAGATTCGTTTGCCATCTGGGATCACCAATAGGGTTACACGATATTAATGGTTATCAGATGCCGGCCGGAACAAGGCGGGTCCCAAGATTCCAGGTATGGATGAACGGTATCAGTCGGCGGTAGCCTGAGGGCGAGAAGAGTTGTCCGATAGTGAACCGTTTGCTCAGATATGCAACTGCCTTCTCGTGTAAGAGGGGGGATCTCTCGAGAAGTCCCCGTGCGAAGGCGGCGACCTTCATCTCGGCGCTGATTCCGGCCGACAGGAGGGCAGGATATGCATCCGGCGTTCTTTGTGCCAGACATTTTGCGGCTAGGGTGCCGGAGAACAGCGCGTTGTGAATGCCCCCGCCGTGATAGGGGTTGGCAAGGCCCGCGGCGTCCCCGCAGAGGAGGATATTGCCGTAAAACGGGACCTCAACTGGACTGATGGGGACTTGACCTGCCACGCGTTCCCCCGGTTCATATTTCTGGAGAGTTTCCCTGCAGAATTCCCCGAGGCGGCCCCATTTATCCCGAGGAGGGTCCTCTGTCCAGCCTATGCCCACGTTTGCCTCGCGTTCCGACTTTGGGAAGATCCATCTGTAACCCTTCTCGCCGGGGACGAACTGTACGTACATCTTGCCGAGAAGCGAACCGAAGTCGGCTCCGACCTTGACCTGAACTGCAAGTGCCGTTGAGCCAGGTCCGATTCCATACTCGGACGATGACTGGCTGGGGGAACCGCTGCAATCGAGAACGTAGTCGTATTCCTTTCTTGCCTCCGATATCTCTACCCTGGATCCCGTCTCGAGGTTGGCCCCCTCGGATTCCGCCTCGCGTGCAAGGTGGGCGAGCCAGACTTCCTTGTCAAGGATGTATGCGGGGGTCTCGTCCACAGCGAAACTGTAGAGGTTGTGGATCTTCACCAGCACCTCGCTGACGCCGACCCTGGTTCCCTCGGGCTGTCGGTCGTGATACCGATGAAGGTCAAATAGCCCCTCAGCGCACCGAATCTTTGCTCCCGGGCGCTCGTGCCTCTCGAAGACCGTTACGGGGGTATCGTTACGAGCGAGTTCGATGGCTGCAGCCAAACCGGCGGGACCTGCACCAATCACGGCTACCTTCATCACGGTTCACCCCTGGCCTTCTGTACCACGAAGACCTTGTTTGCTCTATTGAAATTCATTCCGGTCGGCAATAGTTATCAGAGCGCTGGTCAGCATCCTCTCCCTTGAAGGACAGGGAAATCGCGTACCGCAGGTTTCCTACGCTGGTCTTCGATGAGAGGGAGCCCTTCCTGCCCTCAAGGGTGGCGTACAGCATATTCCGGGAACCTTGCGACTCAAATGTCGACCCCAGGAGGCGCCTTGGCACCAAGAACCGCATAGTCTTCGCTCTGCCGGGCCTGGACAGCGTGGTCGAGTACGGTATCTGGTGGGACTGGGATATACAGCACCTTTACGAGCTGGAAGCGGCATGGGCTTACCTCGGTGAGGGAGGGGAATACCTGAAGTTGGAGGCAAGCTGGCACGGGAGATACAACGTCATGTACGAAGATCCCGCCGACTTCAAGGGCGGCAGGCCGGTTCTGTATTCCCAGCCCGGAAAGCACGCATTCGCCTCCGATCCCGCCGGCTTCCCGCGTGAGGTGACGAGAAACGCCTGTTCCAGGGATGCAGGTAGGATGGGGCTACACGTAACCCCCCTCTTTGAGGGAAAGATCGCCAAGAGCCCGAGGAGGGATCGCCTGGCCTCTCGATACCTACAGGGGAAGTCGTTCGTGCCCAACTTCAAATTTTCCAGGAATTGGCTGCCCTCACCGGGACAGATCGTAACCTGGGAAGATATGAAGGCGTGGATTCCAAGTAGAATCGAGGAGGTAATCTCGCTATTGGAGGGTAGAGATGTCGACGCATGTGATGACCATAGACCTCGGGACTAGCGTGTGCAAGGTACAGGTCTTCGATGACCGCTCGAATGAGCTGTTTCGCCATGTCCAGGAGATAGAGACCGCTCACCCGAGGCCTGACTGGGCCCAGCAGGACCCCGCGACCTGGTGGGGGGCGGTCAGAGACGGGATCCGGGAGGGCGCCAGGCATGTCGAAGGGGAGATCGCCGGAATCGGCATCTGCTCTCACAGGGAGAGCGTTCTCGGAATCGACAAGAATGGGGAGGTGGTCATTCCCTGCGTTCTTTGGGCCGATCGTAGGTGTGAGGTCGAGGCCGAGGAGCTCGCCGACCATTTCGGAGATGACCTGCATCAGAGGACGGGGATGAAAGCCGACCCCTACTTCAGCGCTCCGAAGATACTCTGGTTCAAGAGGAACAGGCCAGGCCTGATCGATCGTGTTGACAGGTTCCTCCTTCCCAAGGACTACATAGTATACCTCCTGACCGGCGAACTCTGCACCGATCCCTCCCTGGCATCCAGGACGATGATGTTCGATATCAGATCACTGGAGTGGTGGCCGGAGATGCTCGAGTACGTGGGTGCAGACGGTGGCAGGATGCCCGAGGTCAGGGCGTCCAGCGAGGTGGTCGGTCACGTAACGGACGACAGGGCAAGCGATCTCAGCCTCGATGCGCCGGTTCCTGTGGTGGCCGGGGCGGGGGACAGGCAGTGCGAGGCGATTGGGGCCGGGGTAGATCGGGAGACGGCGATGGAGTCGACCGGTAGCGCCACCAACCTCTCTGTGGCGACCGATATGCTGCCCGGCGAGCTCGCGGAGGGGCTTCTGTACTCGTGCCATGCCCTGCCCGGGCGTTATCTGATCGAACAGGGGATAGGTAGCACGGGACTGGCCCTGAGGTGGTTCAGGGACACCTTCAGGCCGCCTTCCGGGGATTCGGACTTCGATGAGGAGCCTTACGCGGTGATCGACGGGGCCGCAGGCAGATCCCAGCCCGGTTCCGAGGGGCTCATCTTTCTTCCGTTTTTGATGGGTGCCCAGGCCTCAAAGTGGGAGCCGGGTGCCAGGGGTGTGATATTCGGCCTCAGGCTGGGCCACACCTACGGGGATATCGCGCGTTCTATTCTGGAGGGCATCGCATACGAGATAAGGTCGTGCATCGAGGTCCTGGGGAAGCTGGGCGAGGACCCGAGGGATATCAAGGCCCTGGGGGGAGCTTCGAGGAGCTCGCTCTGGAACCAGATCAAGGCCGACGTTACGGGGAGGTGTTACTCGCGTCCCAGGGTCTCGGAGGCCGCGGCCCTTGGGGCGATGATGCTGGCGGCGGAGGGATGTGATCTGGAGATCGGGGACGTCGAGGAGATGAATCCCACCGAGGCCAGGTGGAGTCCTGCCCCCGAACTGAGAGAGGTCTATGACGAGGCGTACGACCTTTACGAGAGGCTGTACTCCGCGAACTCCATCATCTTCAAGGGGAGGGGGGCGCTCGAATGAGGATCGAGCCAGGTGATGAGGTGAAGGAGCGGCTGGGGGATTTCGATGTCTACGGGGCCAGGTTACTGGGTCTAGACGTCGGGCCCTCCTCAGAGGAAGTCGGTAGAAGGGCAAGGGAGGCGGAGCGAGATGTGAGGGAATCGACCACCGTCGACGCCCTGAAGAACGATAGCATCTACGGGGCTTTCCGTGACTTCTTCTGGAGGTCGGGGATCGATCCTACCAAGACCCGCCCCGCGTCAGAGGCGCTTGCGAGAAGGGTGCTGCACGGGAGCAAGCTGCCCTCCATAAACTCCTTCGTCGATTCCCTGAACATGGCGTCCCTCAAGACCAAGATACCGTTCGCCGCCTTCGACGATGGAATGCTGGAGGGCGCCTTCGTCCTGAGGTTCGCCACTCCAGGGGAGACCATTCTGCCGATAGGCAGGGAGGAGCAATTGGTCATGGAGGGAAACGAGATCGTGATATCCGATGAGGAGAAGCTCATAGCTCTCTACCCGCACCGGGATTCGGACGAGACCAAGATCACCCCCAAGACCCGGGATGCCTGGATACTGTCATGCGGCGTGCCGGGGCTGGGGTCCGAGCTGCTCCTGTCATCGCTGGATACGTGCATCGAGGAGGTTCGTTCCGCGTGCGAAGGGGTAGTTGACCCGGAAACCTACACCGAGACCGCATCCGGAAAACATTAAACCCCTCCGCTCGAATGATGAACCGGGAGAGTTGGATTCCGGAGAGAGGAGACAGCAACTTGAGAGGGCCATAGAGGCCAAACTCGGGGAGAGGGGGATAGAGGTAGGTAAGGTCTTCCTCGACCCTGAGAAGAACACCGTGATCGTTTTCTGCTCCCACATCACCGAGGGGATGAAGCTGTTCATGACCACCGGGGCGGTGTCCCTGGGCTCGACCGTGAGGGACTCGATGGTGAGCGTCCACATGGCGGTGGTTGACGGGGAGAAGATGGGCCTCATGGTCGTCCAGTGCAAGGAGTGCTCCAAGGGCGGGTTCAGCCTGCTTCTGGGAGGGGATTGAGATCTCGCGTGACATGTACTGGATGACATCAGGGGGACCGGTTCGTTGGAAGATCTACTCCCGGAGATACTGGGCCATAAGGTCGATTAGCTTGGCCAGCGACGAGATCATCGCCGGCCTGGCGATGGCGTTCATCCATCTTCTCTCAAGCTGGAAGATCCCGATATGGTTTGTCGCGCTGGTTTTCGGGGCATTGTTCGTGAAGGACGTGCTCGTTATGTGGCCGTGCATAGCGGTATCTAGGCTTTGGCCGATGACCGGTAAGGAGGCGATGATCGGGAAGAGAGGAACGGTTCAATCGGACCTCAACCCCTATGGCCTGGTCAGGATCGAGAACGAGATCTGGAAGGCGAGGGCTGACTCGGGGACACTTGACGAGGGCCAGATGGCGGAGGTGCTGGACGTGGACGGCCTCACCCTTCGTGTCAGGGAGGCGGAGACATGACCGTTGACTGGAGTCTGTTGCTCATGCTCGGCTTTCCGGCAGTCTATACACTGCTGATCTACCGGTACGTCACGAACAAGTATGGCGTCGCCGAGGGAGAGGAGGGGGGCTGAGGTTGCCCAGACGCCTGGATGTGAGGCAACAGTTCCTCATAAGCTGCGTCGAGGAGGCGGTCATCGGCACCTTCCTGATTGGGGTGCTCCTCGCTTACGCGGCAAGGTGGGTGCCCTGGGTGGTGTTGGGCCTGATCGCTTTCTTTGGGGTCAAGATCGCTCTCTTCCCGTGGCATCAGCCCGCGGTTGGCGTGGAGTCGATGATCGGACGGGAGGCGGTTGTGATAGAGGACCTCGACCCAACTGGCATTGCGAAGTATGACGGCGCGCTGTGGGTGGCGAGGTCGTCGGACGGCCAGATCGACGCGGGGGAGAGGGTGCTGATAGACGAGGTCTCCGGTTCCAAGCTGTATGTGTCGAAGCGCAGATAGCGCCACGGGTCCTGCGAGCCATTTTTCAAGCGTGGATCACAATATGGGCGAATTGTCCTGGAAGGCCGGCGTCCTGGGCTTGGAGGCCTTCTATGTCTGGGACTCGATGGTGACCTGGGTCGTCAGGGCTCACGACGGGGTGACCGAGCTGAACCCCGTGATAGCAGGCCTGCACGATATCAACCCCCTCTTCTACGTCTCCTACCGGGTCGGCGCCTTGCTGATGCTTAACGTGCTCCTCTGGCAGCTTTACCTAGAGGGTCCTGAGAACTTCAACAGGACCTGGTTCAGGGTCCTGGTGGGGGCAGGGGTCATGATCTACGCCATACCCCTGGCGATGAGCCTGTTCCTAGTGCTGTAATCGGACTCAATCGGAGTCCTCTTCCGATTCCTCCAGATCCTCCAGGGCCTGCCCCAAGATCTGGATTGCACTGTCCTTATCATCGCAACTCATGGCCGTTCCAACGAGCCTGTGGCCGAGCCTGACCAGCTCCCTCTCGGTCTCGTCGAAGAATGTCTCCTCGAAGAGCAACCTTCTTCCGGCGGTCCGCTTGCGATGTTCCGACCTCTGCTTCTCGATAGCCTCATCGAGAGCCGCCTTGCCCTTCTCCGTGGTCATGTAGGCCTTTCTCGCCCTCGCCCCCTCTTCCTCCCCGTGTATCAGTCCCTTCTCCTCCAGATCGGAGAGGATCGGATAGACCGTGCCCTTGCTGGGGCGCCACTCCCCCGTGGTCTTGCTCTCTATCTCCTTGAGTATGTCATACCCGGATTTTGGCTCTGCGGTCAGGGTCCTGAGGATGAAGAGCCTGAGCAGGCCTCTCTTCTTCCGGTCGTCATGGCCCTTCTTCCGGCTACTTGAAACCATGGAGATACCCTTATAGTTCGTAATCGAATAGTTCGGAAACGAGATAAAAATCTTTTCGATTTGAACGAAGAAGATATCAGGATGGAGACGAAAGGCAAAGTAGAGGTCAGTCCATGAGGATACACTACTTGGGTCACGCGTGTTTCAGAATAATCGGGGACCAGGTCGAGGTGGTTACCGATCCCTTCACCGGGATAGGACTGCCGGAGCCCGAGGCAGAGGCGGATCTTGTGCTCTGTTCTCATGAACACAGGGATCACTCACATGTGGGGAAGACTGCCAAGAACACCGCCCGGGTGCTGGTGGGTTACGAGGGAAAGACGGAGTGCTGCGGGGTGAAGGTAAAGGGAATCCCTTCCTTCCACGACGCCGAGAGGGGAGCGAAGAGAGGCAAGAACTCCATATACGTCTTCGATATCGAGGATATCACATTCTGTCACCTCGGGGATCTGGGCCACGAGCTCGACGACGATACGGTGGATCTGATCGGCACGGTTGAGGCCCTCTTCGTGCCAGTGGGCGGCTTCTACACTGTAGGGCCTGAGGAGGCGAACGCGGTCTGCGATCAGCTGATGCCGAACGTTGTGATCCCGATGCACTATCGAAGCGAGGCGCATTCCGAGAACTTCGATCGTCTCCACTCGGTGGAGGACTTCGTTGGCCTAAGGGAGACCGTGATCAGGATGGGCCGCGCTCCGCTGGACCTGGATGAGGAGGATCTTCCGGACAACGCCACGGTCGTATTCGAGCTCTGAGGCAAACGGAGGGAAATTGGATAGGAAGCCGAGGAGCGCGGGCTGCCGGCGCGCGATCCTCTGGAGATCCAATTCCTGGGCATGACCCTTTGCGATTCTGGGACTGAAGGAGTCCCTATCCGAAGTCAGGTTTCAGCCCGACAGCTCCGGGAAGAGGGGCGCCAGACGATCGTAGAGCTTCTTGTAGTTGGCGTAACCATCCTCGTACCCCTCGCATGGGGAAGGGGTGTGAACCCTGCTGACCTCGTAGGTTCGTTTCACGGCCTCCCGGTGGCTGCCGTAGGTGCCAGAGCCGATGCCGGCCAGCAAGGCAGCGCCCAGCGAGGACGCCTCCGGGATCGATGGTACATGTACGGGCAACCCGGTGATATCCGCTTTCAACTGGCACCAGAAGCTGGAGGCTGCGCCCCCGCCGACGGTCCTTATCTCCTGGGCGCCTATTCCTGCCGATCTCAGTGACTCGATATTCCTCCTAAGCTCGTAGGT
>Ga0180431_10007209_pt1 | contig 13013 bp, 13 predicted proteins | sample SS_ome_11_FD_132459 | JGI IMG/M metagenome (GOLD analysis project Ga0180431, IMG submission 132459) | Hypersaline lake sediment archaeal communities from the Salton Sea, California, USA - SS_1_MS_1 metaG | ecosystem: Environmental > Aquatic > Non-marine Saline and Alkaline > Hypersaline >... | reverse complement strand
TGCCCGCCACGGATTGGGCGGAGGTGCGCTATGAGGACCTGGTCGCCGATCCGGTCGGCTGCGTCACGGCCGTCCGGACCAAGCTCGGCATGTCGCCGCCGGACCGTGCCGCGCTTGAGGCGCATCTCGGGTCAGTTCGTGGGCATCGCCGCAACCCGCATCGGCTCGATGACGACACCGCGACGATGATCCGCCGCGAATGGCAGTGGTATTTCGATCGCTTCGGCTACGACGTGGCCGGCTAGGTTCGCTTGCCGAGCGCCCGGATCCGCGTGCCCGCCAGCGGCCCGCCGAAGAGCGCCGAGAACAGGCACACATCGAAAAGGCCGGCGAGCAGCGGTACGGCGCCGATGACGATCAGCACGATGCCGGCGGCTTCACCGATGATGATGCCGATCGCGATCAGGGCGATGCCGGCAAGAACGCGGGTGAGGCGGCCGGCGCTGCTGGCCATGAATTGACCGAAGGACGATGAAGCGAAGTTCATGTCGGATTCCTCAATGTTGCGATCCTTGAGATGAACGCCGCCGGACTCGGCTTCGCCTTGACCCTGATCAATCAGGAATCGGCCAGCCGCTTCAGCCTGTACAACAGTTCGAGAGCTTCGCGCGGAGAGAGGTCGTCGGGCGTGATGTCGGCAAGCGCGCTGCGCAGCGCGTCGTCCTCTTCTGCGGCGTCCGCCTGCGCGGCGGCGGAGAAGAGCGGCAGATCGTCGATCAGCCGTGTCGCCGCGTTGGCGCGATCGCTCGCCTCGAGCTGATCGAGGACGGCGCGGGCCCGCGCCACGACCGCCTTGGGGAGGCCCGCAAGTCGGGCCACCTGGACGCCATAGGAGCGGTCAGCGGCGCCGGCGACGATGCGGTGGAGGAAGGCGACCTCGCCTTTCCACTCCTTGACCTCGACCGTTGCGTTGTGGAGGCCGTCCAGCCGTTCGGCGAGCGCGGTCAGTTCGTGGAAATGCGTTGCGAACAGCGCCCGGCAGCGATTGATGTCGTGGAGATGCTCGACGGTCGCCCAGGCGATCGAGAGGCCGTCAAAGGTCGCCGTACCGCGCCCGATCTCGTCGAGGATGACGAGCGCCCGCTCGCCCGCCTGATTGAGGATGGCGGCAGTCTCGACCATCTCGACCATGAAGGTCGAGCGGCCACGGGCAAGGTCGTCGGCCGCGCCCACGCGAGAGAACAAGCGGTCGACGATCCCGATATGCGCTGCCGCCGCCGGCACGAAGGAGCCCATCTGCGCCAGCACCGCGATCAGCGCGTTCTGACGGAGGAAGGTCGACTTGCCTGCCATGTTCGGACCGGTGACCAGCCAGATCCGGCCCGGCTTGCCGGCTCCGGCGCCGAGGTCGCAGTCATTGGCGACGAACGGTTCGCCCGACCGTTTGAGCGCCGCCTCGACCACCGGGTGACGTCCGTCGACGACGCGGAATCCCGTCGAGTCGTCGAGCGTCGGGCGGCACCATCGCTGTGTCGCCGTGAGCTCGGCGAGGGCCGCGGTCACGTCGATCACCGCAATCGCGTTCGCGACCGCACGCAGCGTGTCGGCTTCGGCGACGACGCGCTCGCGCATTTCGGCAAACAGCGCGAGCTCGATGGCGAGCGCACGGTCGCCGGCTTCGGCGATCGCCGTCGCCAGATCGGCGAGGCGGGGCGTCGTGAAACGGAGCGAGCCCGACATCGTCTGGCGGTGGATGAACTGCTCGGACAGCGGCGGCTGGAGCAGCTTCTCGCCGGGTCCGGCACCGACCTCGATGAAATAGCCGAGGACGTTGTTGTGCTTGATGCGAAGACCGCGAAGGCCGGTCACCTCGGCATATTCGGCCTGAAGGGCGGCGATCACCTTGCGGCTCTCCGTCGCCAGCGACCGCGCCTCGTCGAGCCCGGTATCGGCGCCGGCGCGAATGAGACCGCCATCCCGGGTAAGCAGCGGCAATTCGTCGGCAAGTGTCTCGTCGAGTCGTTTGAGGAGGTCCCCCGGCGCGCTCGCCAGCACCGCCGTCGCAGCCGCGATCTCGGCCGGGGCGTCCTCCATGCCGTTCGCCGCGGCAAGCGCCTGCCCCGCCTTCAGCCCGTCGCGAACCGTTGCGAGGTCGCGCGGTCCACCGCGATCGAGCGACAGGCGCGAGACGGCACGCGCGATATCCGGCGCTGCTTCCAGTACGGCGCGAAGCTTCGATCGAGGGCCGCTCCGTTCTGCGAGGAATGCGACGGCGTCGAGCCGCTCGCCGATGATTGCCGCATCGGTCGACGGGCTTGCCAGCCGCGCCGCCAGTAGCCGGGATCCGGCGCCGGTCACCGTCCGGTCGATCGTGCCGAGAAGGCTGCCGCGCCGGTCGCCGGACAAGGTCGACGTCAGCTCCAGATTGGCGCGCGTCGCAGCGTCGATCTGCATGATCTCCGCCGGCTCCTCGCGCACCGGTGGCGCTAGCGCCGGCATCACGCCCTTCTGCGTCCGCTCGACATAGGAGAGCGCGGCGGCCGCCGCGGCGAGCTCGATATCGCCGAAGGAGCCGAAGGCATCGACCGATGCGACGCCGAAAGCCTCGGCAATCCGCGACGCCGCCGTCGACTGGTCGAACACGGCCGCTGGGAGGGGCGACGTCTCGAAGGACCTGAGGATCGGCCCAAGTTCATCGTCGCCGGTGAGGCGGTCTGGCACGATCACCTCGCGGGCGTCGATCCGCGCGAGGTCAGCCGCGATCGACGCGCGGTCGGTCGGGAACACGGTGAATGCCCCGGTCGAGATGTCGATGACGGCGATCGCCGCGGCGCCGTCGCGGCCCATCGCCAGCGCCGCCAGCGCGTTGCCGGCGCGCGCGTCGAGGAGTGATTCTTCCGTCAGCGTGCCGGGCGTCACCAGACGAATGACCTCACGACGGACAACGGATTTGGCGCCGCGCTTCTTCGCTTCCTCCGGCGGCTCGGTCTGGTCGCAGACGGCAACGCGATGGCCGGCTGCGATGAGCTTGCGGAGGTAGTCATCGGCCGTCCGCACCGGCACGCCGCACATCGGGATGTCTTCGCCGAGGTGCTTGCCGCGCCGGGTGAGGGCGATGCCGAGCGACGCCGACGCCACCTCCGCGTCGTCGAAGAAGAGCTCGTAGAAATCGCCCATCCGGTAGAACAGGAGGCAGCCGGGATTGGCCTCCTTGATCTCCAGATACTGCGCCATCATCGGCGTCGGCTGATGGTTGGGGCTGGGCGCGTCCATTGCGCGGTGAAGCTAGCGGGCGGAGCCGCCGGGTGTCACGCGACTAGGCGGATCAGGACCGCGAGTTCCACCGCTGCGAACAGGGTTCCGAAGATCAGCTTGTTGTTCCGCGCCAGCCATGGCGGCAGGAAGATGTCGAAGCCGACCGCCCGTTCGTCGGCGTAGCGCTCGGCGACACTGGTAAGCGGACAGCGCATGCGGTTGACGAAGAGGATGAGGCACTCGATCCACACCAGCCCCGAAAGCCATAGCGCGGCGCTGAGATTGTCGGCGGCGAGCGCGATCGGGATGGCAAGGATCGCGGCGGCGAAGACGACCCAGAAGAAGGTGTGGACGAGCCGGATCCGCAGGAGGACCAGGTCGGCGTCCCGGGATCGCGCCGCCTCGTTCATCAGCTTGCCGCCGACACCCGCCGCAGCGTGAGATTGACACGCGCCCCCGCCGGCAGGTCGAGCCCCACCGGGCCGGTCCCGAGATAGATGCGGTCGACGCCGTGATAGGCGAGCCGGTCGTCCCCGGCGAGGACGACGACATCGCCCGAGCGGAGCCGGAACGAGCGGGTCGGGCCCTTGCGCGTCGGCCCGCCGATGCGGAACCGGCACTCGTCGCCGAGCGACACGGAGACGACGGGGGCGCCGAAGTCCTTCTCGTCCTCGTCGCGATGAAGGCCCATCCGGGCATCGGCGGCATAGACGTTGATGAGGCAGGCTTCGGCGGGCGCCGGGTAGTCGGCGAAGCGCTCCCAGAGCGCGGCTATCGGCGCCGGCATCGGCGGCCAGGGGGCGCCGGTCTCGGGGTGATGGTCCTGATAGCGATAGCCGTCGATATCCGAGACCCAGCCGAGTGGGCCGCAATTGGTCATGCGCACCGAGAACGGTTTTCCGGTGCGCGGCATCCGCGGCGTGAACGGCGGCGCGGCGCGCATCACCTCGGCGACGGCTTCGGCCAATCCTTGCTGATCGTCCCGATCGAGTGCGCCTGCCCGCAGGAAACGATTGGGCTCGGCGGGTTCGTCGATGCCGAAAAGGCTCACTTCGCGGCAGGCGGCGGCTCCTCCGCGGCCTTATCGGGCGCGGCCCCGGCGCTGTCCTCGAAATCGGAGAAGAGATACTCGCCCGTACCCCAGGCGACGATGCCGACCCGGCCGCTGCCCATCCCTTCGATACCGCCGAGCAGCGCGACCATCTCGCCATTGACGAGCAGCGTGATCTGGTCGCCATCCTCGGCAATGGTCAGCTCGTTGACGCCGGGCCGGATCGCATCGCTCGTGGCCGACGTGATCGTTTCGACGCCGTCGAGATCGCGGCGATAGAGCGTGATGCGGTTATCCGATCGCAGCATGAACATGTAGTAGAAGGTCGAGCCGTCATCCTGCTCGCTGAACGCATAGAGTACGCCGGCATTCGAGGTCGACGTCGTCTGCAGCAACTCCACCGAGGCGGTGATCGTCCGGCTGCCGAGCGAGGAGTCCGGGCTCGTTGACCAGACATAACGAATCGATGCCGGGTCGGCCTTGTTCTCCATGTGGTAGCCGCCGGGCGTTATGGTCAGCTGCCACGGCTCGGTGAAGCCCTCGAAGAGGTCGGTAAGTGGCCCAAGCCGGGCGTCCTGCGCGGCTGCGGGCAGGACGAGCCCGGCGACAAGCGCCAGCACGACGGCCATCCGCGCCCTTGCCCTTGAGATCCGCTCGTCCATTCCCACCTGTTCCGACCGATGCGATTTCGGCGCACTAAGGCACAACTCGGCAGCTCATGCCAACTGCCTGTGGGCGCCGGCCGTCACGGGCTCCACATTCGCCGCGAAGCTGTGCTTGCGGGCCTAAAACGCCCTTCTTATATACGCCCGTGACACGCCGCGAAGGCAGGTTGAGTAACGGCAATCAGAGGCCGGGGATCGCGGGGTCTCGGGCGATTTGGCCAATTGCCGGCCAAACGACCGGATGGAGCGGGGGCCGTATGGGCCTGCTCGTGCGATCCGCCAGATGGAGATAGAGACTGATGGCTAAAGTAATCGGCATTGACCTTGGAACGACCAACTCCTGCGTCGCAGTGATGGACGGCAAGGATGCCAAGGTGATCGAGAATGCGGAGGGGGCGCGGACCACCCCTTCGATCGTGGCGTTTACCGATGACGGCGAACGCCTGGTCGGCCAGCCGGCGAAGCGCCAGGCGGTGACCAATCCCGAGGGAACGATCTTCGCGGTGAAGCGCCTGATCGGCCGCCGCTACGAGGATCCGACCGTCGAGAAGGACAAGAAGCTCGTTCCCTACGAGATCGTCAAAGCCGACAATGGCGATGCCTGGGTCCGGGCCAAGAACGAGAACTATTCCCCCTCTCAGATCTCCGCCTTCACCCTGCAGAAGATGAAGGAGACCGCCGAGGCCTATCTCGGCCAGAAGGTCGAGCAGGCGGTCATCACCGTACCCGCCTATTTCAACGACGCGCAGCGCCAGGCCACCAAGGATGCCGGCAAGATCGCCGGCCTTGAAGTCCTTCGCATCATCAACGAGCCGACGGCTGCAGCGCTCGCTTATGGCCTCGACAAGAAGGACGGCAAGACCATCGCCGTCTACGACCTTGGCGGCGGTACCTTCGACATCTCGATCCTCGAGATCGGCGACGGCGTCTTCGAGGTGAAGTCGACCAATGGCGACACCTTCCTGGGCGGCGAGGACTTCGACATGCGCCTCGTCAACTACCTCGCCGACGAGTTCAAGAAGGAGCAGGGGATCGACCTCCGCAACGACAAGCTCGCCCTCCAGCGCCTCAAGGAAGGCGCCGAGAAGGCCAAGATCGAGCTGTCGTCCGGCCAGCAGACCGAGATCAACCTGCCCTTCATCACCGCCGACCAGTCGGGTCCGAAGCATCTGACGATGAAGCTCACCCGCGCCAAGTTCGAGGCGTTGGTCGACGATCTCATTCAGCGCACGGTCGAGCCGTGCAAGGCCGCGCTCAAGGATGCCGGCCTTTCCGCCGGCCAGATCGACGAGGTCGTCCTCGTCGGCGGCATGACCCGCGTGCCGAAGGTGCAGGAGGTCGTGAAGCAGTTCTTCGGCAAGGAGCCGCACAAGGGCGTCAACCCGGACGAGGTCGTCGCCATCGGCGCCGCGATCCAGGCCGGCGTCCTCCAGGGCGACGTCAAGGACGTCCTCCTCCTCGACGTCACGCCGCTGTCGCTCGGCATCGAGACGCTTGGCGGCGTCTTCACCCGGCTGATCGACCGCAACACGACGATCCCGACCAAGAAGAGCCAGACCTTCTCGACCGCCGAGGACAGCCAGAATGCGGTGACGATCCGCGTCTTCCAGGGCGAGCGCGAGATGGCGGCCGACAACAAGATGCTTGGCCAGTTCGATCTGGTCGGCATTCCGCCGGCGCCGCGCGGCGTGCCGCAGATCGAGGTCACCTTCGACATCGACGCCAACGGCATCGTCAACGTTTCGGCCAAGGACAAGGGCACCGGCAAGGAGCAGCAGATCCGCATCCAGGCTTCCGGCGGTCTCACCGACGACGAGATCGAGAAGATGGTGCACGACGCCGAGACCCATGCCGAGGAGGACAAGAAGCGCCGCGGCCTGGTCGACGCCAGGGTCGAGGCCGAACGCCAGATCCACGCGGCCGAGAAGTCGATCGAGGAGCTCGGCGAGAAGGTCTCCGAGGCGGACAAGTCCGCGATCGAGGCGGCCATCGCCGATCTGAAGACCGCGGTCGAGGGCGAGGACGCCGAGGCGATCACCGCCAAGACGCAGGCGCTGGTTCAGGCTTCGATGAAGCTCGGCGAGGCGATGTACCAGTCGGCTACCGATGAGGCCGGCGAGGCGCCCGCGGACGGCGAATCCGAGACCACCGAGGATGTCGTCGACGCCGACTTCGAGGAAGTCGACGACGACGATCAGAAGAAGTCCGCCTGATTCTCCGGCGGAGAGTTGTCGGGGATGGCGTGCACCGGCATTGAAGCTGGCGCCCCGCTTCCTGACGATGTGACGAGCGCTTTGGCCGCCAATCGGGCGGCCAAAGTTGCATTTGAGCGACTGGCGCCGAGCCACCGGCGTGAATATCTTCAATGGATCGCCGAGGCCAAGCGGCCCGAGACACGGGCACGAAGGGTCGTCGGAATGATCGAACGGTTAGAGATTCCCGGAACGAATGAGCACGATGGCAAAGCGTGATTTCTACGAAGTGCTCGGGGTCGACCGCGGCTGCGATGCCGCGGCGCTGAAGACCTCCTTCCGCAAGCTCGCCATGCAGTTTCACCCCGATCGCAATCCCGGCGATGCGACGGCCGAAGTGAAGTTCAAGGAAGTCAACGAGGCCTATGAATGCCTCAAGGACCCGCAGCGCCGCGCGGCCTATGACCGCTTCGGCCATGCTGCCTTCGAGCGCGGCGGTCCCGGCGGCGCCGGCTTCGCCAGCGACTTCGCTTCATCGATGTCCGACATCTTCGACGACATCTTCGGCGACTTCATGGGCCGCCGCGGCGGCGGCGGCCGTTCCGGCCGCGAGCGCGGCGCCGACCTCCGCTACAACATGGAGCTCTCGCTCGAGGAGGCCTATGCCGGCAAGACGGCGCAGATTTCGGTGCCAACCAAGATCGCCTGCGACACCTGCTCCGGCACCGGCGCCAAGCCGGGCTCCTCGCCGAAGAAGTGCCCCGCCTGCGACGGCCGCGGCCGCGTCCGCGCCTCCACCGGCGGCTTCTTCTCGATCGAGCGCACCTGCCCTACCTGCCAGGGCCGCGGCGAGGTGATCTCCGATCCGTGCGAGGCCTGTGGTGGCGCCGGCCGCGTCACCCGCGAGCGGACGCTCTCGGTCAACATCCCCGCCGGCATCGAGGACGGCACCCGCATCCGCCTCGCCGGCGAGGGCGAGGCCGGTCTCCGGGGCGGTCCGGCAGGCGACCTCTACATCTTCCTGTCGCTGAAGCCGCACGAATTCCTGCAGCGCGACGGGGCCGACCTCTTCTGCCGCGTGCCGATCTCGATCACCACGGCGGCGCTCGGCGGCCAGTTCGAGGTGCCGACCATCGACGGCGGCCGCGCCAAGGTGAAGGTTGCCGAGGGCACGCAGAACGGCGAGCAGTTCCGCCTCAAGGGTAAGGGCATGCCCGTGCTGCGCTCGCCCAAGCTCGGCGACATGTACATCCAGGTCGCGGTCGAGACGCCGCGCAAGCTCACCAAGCGCCAGCGCGAGCTCCTCGAGGAGTTCGAGGCGGCGTCCTCCGACGAGAACAATCCCGATTCAACCGGCTTCTTCTCGAGGGTCCGCGAGATCCTCGGCGGCAAGACCGGCGCCTGAATGAACGCAGCGGCCGACGTCGTACGCTTCATCCGGACCTGGGGCACGACCGGCGCAATCGCGCCGTCGGGACGCGCCCTCGCCCGGCGCATGGTCGAGCATGTCGACCCGGCCGCCGAACAACCTGTGCTTGAGCTAGGCCCTGGCACCGGCGTCGTCACCCAGGCCCTGCTCGAACGCGGCGTGCCGGCCGAGAAGGTGGTAGCGGTCGAGTTCAACCCGGAATTCTGCATCATCCTTGGCGACCGTTTTCCGGGCGTCCGTGTCGTCGAGGGCGATGCCTACAAGCTCGGCGCAACGCTGGGCGCGATTCACGAAGGCCGGTTCTCGGCCGCGGTTTCCTCACTGCCGCTGCTGATGCGACCCCCGACCGAGCGCCGCGCATTGATCCTCGATGTCATGGCGCGGCTCGAGAAGGGTGGGGCGCTCGCGCAATTCTCCTACTCGCCGAAGCCGCCCGTACCGGCCGCCGCGGAGTATGACCTTGCCGGCAGCGGCTGGATCCTCATGAACATGCCGCCGGCCAAGGTCTGGACCTACCGGCCGACGACGGCGTGATTTGACGGGCCGGGCCTTAAGTTGGACACGGAGTGCCAACCACACAGGAGGCCCCCCTTTTGCCGAACCCCGAAATCCTCGTCTTTGGCGGCTCGATCCGCACCGGCTCTCTCAGCGCCAAGCTGGCGGCGCTGGCGGCCAAAGAGCTTGCCGTGCTCGGCGCCGATGTGACGCTGATCTCGCTCGCCGACTATCCACTGCCGATCTACAACGCCGACATCGAGAAGGATGAGGGCTACCCCGAGAACGCGCGCAAGCTGGCGCAACTGATCGCCCGCCATCAGGGCGTCTTCATCGCGACGCCGGAATACAATCACTCGCTGCCGCCGCTCCTGAAGAACGCGATCGACTGGGCAAGCCGGCCCGGCCTCGCCAAGGAGTACAAGCACCGCGGCCGCGTCTACGCGATCGGCAGCAGCTCCAACGGCATGGTCGGTGGCGCGCGGGCACTCATCGACCTTCGCAAGGTGCTTGCGACGGCGCTCGGCGCCTGGGTGGTGCCGAGCCAGGTGTCGATTTCGCAGGCCGGCAGCGCCTTCGACGATGCCGGCCATCTCGTCGCCGAGCCTCCGGCCGATCTCCTCCGCTCGGTCTGCCAGCAGCTGGTTGCCGGTGCAGCCCGCTTCCGGCCTGACGATTGATGGCGCGGCCCGGTAGCCCACGCGACCGCCTGATCGTCGCGCTCGACCTGCCGACGGTTGCCGACGCCGAGGCGATGATCGGCCGCATCGGCGATAATGTCGGCGTCTACAAGATCGGCCTGCAACTCGTCTTTGCCGGCGGCGTCGATCTCGCCCGCCGCCTCGCCGGCGAGGGCAAGGCCGTCTTCCTCGACGTCAAGCTTCTCGACATCGACAATACCGTCGCCTCCGCAATCGACAGCATCGTCCGTCTCGGCGTCCGCTTCGTCACCGTCCACGGCTATCCACAGGCGATGCGCGCCGCCGTCGCCGCGCGCGGCGATGCGCCGCTCAACCTCCTTGGCGTGACGGTGATGACTTCGATAGGCGAGGATGATTTCGCCGCCGCGGGCTATGCCGGGACGATCAGCGATCGCGTTGTCGCCCGCGCTGCCGATGCACGTGACGCCGGCATGAACGGCGTCGTTGCCTCGCCACTCGAGATCGCCGCGGTGCGTGCAGCGGTTGGCGAGGACATGGCGATCGTCATCCCGGGCGTCCGTCCCGCCGGGGCCGACATCGGCGACCAGAAGCGGATTGCCACGCCCACCGACGCGATTGCCGCTGGCGCCGACTACCTTGTCGTTGGCCGGCCGATCACTGCCGCCGCCGATCCGGCCGTGGCCGCCGCGGCCATTGTCGACGAGATCGCGGCGGCAGCTTGATGACCGAGGCGCGGTTCAGCGTCCGTGCCAGCCGCGTCGCCGATATCCCTGCCTTCGCCGCCGTCGAGCGAAGCGCCGCCGAACGCTTCAAGGGCACCGACCGCGCCTGGGTGATGGCCGATGCCCCGACTGTGGACGAGGTGCACCGAACCGCGATTGCCGAGGGCCATCACTGGCTGGCGGAAGTGGACGGCGAGATCGCCGGATTGCTCCTCGCCGAGCGCTTAGGCGAGACGCTTCACTTGGCCGAACTCAGCGTGGCGATGCCGTTTCAGGGGCGCGGCATCGGCACGGCGCTGATCGCAGCCGCCGAACGCGATGCCCGCAACGCGGCGTTCTCCGCCCTGACGCTCACGACCTATCGCGACATCGCCTGGAACGCGCCGTTCTACCGCCGCCGCGGCTTCGCCGAGCTGGGGCGCGAGGCGATTCCGCGGCACCTGACTGAAAGACTCGAGCGCGAGGCCCGCGCCGGCCATGATCCCGCCCTCCGCTGTGCGATGATAAAGCCTTTGCGCTGAGCCCCTTGCGACGGGTCAGCCGAGCGTTTACCTCCTCGCCGAGGCCGAAAGGCCATGAACCCCGGAGGCAGGATGAGCGAGATGCGCGCCGCAGTGGCGGGCGCCGGCGGTCGAATGGGCCGCGCGGTGATACGCCTTCTCGCCGAAACCGAGGGCGCCTCTCTCGTCGCGTCGATCGAGCGGACGGGCTCTCCGCATGTCGGGCAGGACGCCGGCTCCGTAGCCGAAATCGCGGCGAACGGCGTCATCATCACCGATGACCTCCAGGCTGCGCTTGGCGATGCCGACGCCGTCATCGATTTCTCCGCGCCCGCCTCGACCGTCGCGCTGGCGCAGGCTGCCGCCGAGGCCGGCGTCGTGCTCGTCACCGGAACGACGGGCCTCTCTGCCGAGGACGGTGCCGCGCTCAACGAGGCCGCCCGCAGCATCCCGGTCGTGCAAGCCGGCAATATGAGCCTTGGCGTCAACCTCCTGGCACAGTTTGTGCGGCAGGCTGCGCGAGCGCTCGATTCGTCATACGATATCGAGGTCGTGGAGATGCATCATCGCCACAAGGTCGACGCCCCGTCCGGCACCTCGCTGATGTTCGGCGCTGCCGCCGCCGAGGGTCGCGGGGTTGCGCTTGCCGATGTCGCGGTGCGCGGCCGTGACGGCCACACCGGCGAGCGCCCCGAAGGCGCCATCGGCTTCGCCGCCCTCAGGGGCGGCACCGTGGTCGGTGATCACACCGTCATGTTTGCCGGCGATGGTGAATCGATTGAACTGACGCACCGCGCCTTCGACCGCGCGATCTTCGCCCGCGGTGCGCTCGCCGCCGCCCGCTGGGCGATTGGCCGCCACCCCGGCCGCTATTCGATGGCCGACGTGCTCGGCCTTTCCGAGGAGAAGAATCCTGACTGACCGATTGCTTGTGCTTGTCCGCCACGGACAGAGCGAATGGAACCTCACCAACACCTTCACCGGCTTCACCGATGTCGGCCTCACCGACCGCGGCCGAGAGGAAGCCCGGATCGCCGGACACCTGCTTGCCGAGCGCGGCTACCGCTTCGGCGTCGCCTTCACCTCGGCGCTGAAGCGCGCCCATCAGACGCTCGACATCATGCAGGAGGAGCTCGGGCTCCCCGACCTTCCGGTGATCCGCGACGCCGCCCTCAACGAGCGCGACTACGGCGACCTTACCGGCCTCAACAAGGATGCGGCCCGCGAGGAGTTCGGCGAGGAGCAGGTGCATATCTGGCGCCGCTCCTATGACATCGCCCCACCGGGCGGCGAGTCGCTGCGCGACACCGGGGCGCGGGTCTGGCCGTACTACATCCACACCATCCTGCCGCGCGTGATGCGTGGCGAGGGCGTGCTGATTTCGGCGCACGGCAATTCGCTGCGCGCATTGATCATGGCGCTTGAGGGGCTGACGCCCGACGAGATCGTCCACCGCGAGCTCGCGACCGGCGTGCCGGTGGTCTACCGGCTCGCGGCCGATACCTCGCTCGAGGAAAGCCTGATCCTCGAGCACAGCGAGCACACCAAGACCGTCAACGCGTAGCGGCCGCCGCTTCGGACGCGATACCGGCCTCCCAGCCGAGGATCGCGCGCTTGCGTGTCGCGCCCCACAGATAGCCGGTGAGGCTGCCGTCGGCGCCGAGCACGCGGTGGCAGGGCACGACGAAAGAGATCGGATTGCGGCCGACGGCGGCGCCGACCGCACGCGCTGCCTTCTCGCGGCCGATGCCGCGCGCCACGGCGCCATAGCTCGTCGCCGCGGCGAACGGGACGCCCAGCAGCGTCCGCCACACCCGGATCTCGAAATCGGTACCGATGAGAACAAGTCGGAGCGGCGTTCCGCCTTGCCATTCCGACCGGTCGAAGATGCGGCTTGCGAGCGCCCTGGTCGTCTCCTCGTCCCGTACATAGCCGGCCTTCGGCCATCGCCCGGCGAAGTAGCGAAGCGGGCTCTCGCTGTCCTCGACGAAGCCGAGCCCGGCCAGCCGGCCGCCATTGGCGAGAATGATCACGTCGCCGAAGGGCGACGGATGGACGCCCCATTCGAACTGCAGCCCTTCTCCGCCGCGTCTGAACTCGCC
>Ga0180431_10007208_pt1 | contig 13013 bp, 12 predicted proteins | sample SS_ome_11_FD_132459 | JGI IMG/M metagenome (GOLD analysis project Ga0180431, IMG submission 132459) | Hypersaline lake sediment archaeal communities from the Salton Sea, California, USA - SS_1_MS_1 metaG | ecosystem: Environmental > Aquatic > Non-marine Saline and Alkaline > Hypersaline >... | reverse complement strand
GGTATTTAAACCGCCAGTAGGCAAACTCTTTCATCTCACCGATGGTGATTCACCATCAACCAGGGCGCTGTATAAACCCATCTTCTGCCACCGGCGCCGCAGGTACTTGAGTGCCTTGGAGGTATCACTGGCAACCTTTGCCTTCTCGCAGTGCTTCATCCGGTATTTAAACCGCCAGTAGGCAAACTCTTTCATCTCACCGATGGTGATAGACCGGAGGCGCGGGTAGCCACGTTCCTGCCGGAAGCATTTTAGTAGTCCTTCTCTGGCGACGCCATATATCCGCTGATAAGCCTCATCATTTGGCTCACGCTCCCTGCTTAAGCCCAGCGACTGCCTTTCTTTATATACCTCGTCCTTGACCGCCTGCACCAGTGCCTCCTCAACGGTTACGCCGTAGAAATAGTTAAGGTACTGGCAAAACTTGCTCTCGCCGAGAATCCTCCTGATTTCCTCCACACCCAGTTCCAGCGGCGGTCTGCCACGTAAAAGGAGCGCTTCCTCTTCATCCCTGGGCAGTAAACCGTCCACCGCCTCGCATAGCCGTTCCGCCAGGAGCAACCAGTCAAAGGCTTCGCCGGCGATAAGGTAACGCCTGGTACGGTCCTGGTGAATTTCCTCGGTACTGCTCCACATGCCCATCGCTTCCAGCAAGGCGATAAACCAGTGTTTGCCGGCTAACACTGCCTGCTCAAAGTGCCTTACTGCCTCAGCGTCGCCGGCAGCAACCAGCTGAGCCGGGGTTGCCCAATTACCCGGATAGTTCACTTTCGCCATACCTGCCGTTCAGTTTTTCTCTTCAACGAACTCAGCCTTCAGTCGCTCGTAGTAGCCGAGTTTGCCGGTGGTAACCAGCTCCGTTATCTTCCTGGTAATCGCCTCTCCCGCTCCCGGGATTTCCTTTAGCCGTTCCTCCGCCACCAGCTGCTCCACCGCTACCGGCAACTGCTCAATCTCACGGGCTACCCTGCGGTAGGCACGTATCTTAAAGATATTGTCCTTCTTCCGCTCCAGCAGTCCCGCGATTTCTTCAAACACGGTGGCAATTTCGGCATTTTGCACCGATGAAAAACCTCCTCACCGTCCGCAGCAATGCTTGTATTTCTTGCCGCTGCCGCAGGGGCAGGGGTCATTGCGGCCTATCTTCCTGCCCGCCACCTTCACTTTACTCTTTTTATGCCCGTCATCACCCGCCCCGGCTGCCTGAGCCACCGGGGTTGTCGCCGCCGTAGGGGAGGCTTCCCGCCGCTCAATACTCACCCGATAGATGGTGTGGGCTACATCATGCTGAATGGTGTCAAGTAACATCTGGAATTGCTGGTACCCCTGGTTCTTGTAGGCATCTACCGCCCTGGTCTGACGCAACGTCTGCCAGCCCGCCTGGAGACGCATATGTTCCATTGCCGTCAGGTGCTCCACCCACAGGGTGTCGATAATACGCAGCATTACCAGTCGTTCCAGCACCCGAATAGCGTCGGCGCCCGTCTCCTTCTCCCGTTGCTCGTACAGGGTATCGGCATACTCAGTCAACCGCTCCTCAATCTGCTCGGGTTTTAACTGAGCCAGGGCGTGGGCGGTGAATTGCGGCGGCAGGGGAAAGACGGTGGCTACATCGGCAATCAGTCCGTCGATATCCCAGTTAACACCGTGCTGTTCCGGGATGCGGGAGGCAATGATGCTCCGTAACTCGTCCTTGACCATGGAGAGTATATTCGCCTTGAGGTCGACACCCTCCAGTATCTTTCTCCGCTCGTCATAGATAACCTCACGGTGCTTGTTGACCACATCATCATACTCAACGAGGTGCTTGCGCATGTCAAAATGGTACCCCTCGACCCGCTTTTGCACATCGGTAATCGCCCGGTTAATCAGGGCATTTTCAATAGGGGCGTCTTCGTCCATGCCGGCCCACTCCATAAAGCCCTTGATGCGGTCACCGCCAAAGCGGCGCATGATATCATCCTCCAAGGAGACATAGAACCGCGAGCTCCCCGCGTCACCCTGCCGCCCCGCGCGACCCCGGAGCTGGTTATCAATCCGGCGCGCCTCATGCCGTTCGGTGCCGACAATGTAGAGACCGCCGAGGTCGACCACCTTATCATGCTTTCCCTGCCATTCCTGCGGGTTCTGCCCGTCCAGGCTCCCGCCGAGGATAATATCGACACCGCGCCCGGCCATATTGGTAGCCACGGTTACCGCCCCCGGCTCCCCGGCACGGGCAATAATATTCGCCTCCTTCTCGTGGAGCTTGGCATTCAGCACCTGGCAGGGAATCCCCTGCCTCTTCATCAAATCGCTTAAATATTCCGATTTTTCAATGGACACCGTGCCGATTAACACCGGACTCCCCTGCTCATGAAGTCGCTTGATTTCCCGCACCACCGCCCGGAATTTCGCCTCCTCGGTCTTATAAATCAGGTCGGTTAAGTCCTGTCGAACCATCGGCTTATGGGTGGGAACAACCACCACATCAAGCTGGTATATCTTGTAAAACTCCTCCGCCTCGGTGAGGGCGGTACCGGTCATGCCGCCCAGCTTGTCATACATGCGGAAGTAGTTCTGGATGGTGATGGTGGCATAGGTCATGCTCTCCCGCTGTACCTTGACACGTTCTTTGGCTTCTATCGCCTGGTGCAGCCCCTCGGAATAGCGCCGACCGTACATCAATCGCCCGGTGAATTCATCAACAATAATTACCTGGCCCTCCTTCACCACGTAATCACGGTCGCGCTTATACATGACCTGAGCCTTGAGGCTACTCTCCAGGTACCGGATCAGCGAGTGGTTCGCCGGGTCATATAAATTCGGCGATTTCAGTACACCTTCCCGCTTCAGTATTCGCTCCAGATTACTGATTCCGGCATCGGTCAGGTTAACCGTGCGGGATTTCTCATCCACAGTATAGTCTTCTTCCACCTGCAGCCGCGGTACCATACGGGCAAAGAGCTGGTACCGCTGGGCTGACTCCTCAGCCGGAGCGCTGATAATCAGCGGGGTGCGGGCTTCATCGATGAGCAGGTTATCGACCTCATCAACGATGGCATAGTGCAGGGGACACTGCACGCAATGGGAAAGGTCGACCACCATGTTGTCCCGTAAATAGTCAAAGCCGAACTCGCTACTGGTACCATAGGTAATGTCAGCCTGGTACGCCTCTTTCCGGGAAATGGGCCGGAAATGCCGCCAGCGAACATCACCGGAATCGTAATCAGGGTCGTAAAGCCGGGCGGGGGAATGCTCATCCGGGTTCTGCATGGGGTAAATGCTGGCTACCTTGACCCCCAGCATATGATAGACAGGTCCCATCCAGTACGGGTCACGCCGCGCCAGGTAATCATTGACCGTAGCCAGGTGACACCCGCTTCCGGTCAGGGAATTGAGATAAAGGGGCAGCGTAGCCACCAGGGTCTTGCCTTCACCGGTTTTCATCTCGGCAATCTTTCCCTGGTGAAGGACAATACCGCCCATCAACTGCACATCATAGTGGCGCTGACCGAGAGTCCGCTTGGCGGCTTCGCGGACGGCAGCGTAAGCTTCGGGCAAAATATCATCGAGAGAACTGCCGCCGGATAGCCGCGACTTAAACTCATCCGTCCTGGCGCGAAGCTCGGCATCAGTGAGCTTTTCAAACTCGGGCTCAAGGCTATTGATACGGCTGACCACCAGCTGCAGCCGCTTTAACTCTTTTTCATTGGAATCAACCAGTCCGCCCAGCCATTTAAGCATTCTCTCTCTCCTTAATCAACCCCCTGGCTCTTTCCGCCATGGAATCCCAGACCATGACCCTGACCTCACCCATACCGTCAACAGTAATGGCAAACACAGACTGGGTACCGTGTGTCTTCAGCAGACACGGTATCCCGTAGCTCTCCAGCAATCCCTTTATCACCTGAGCTTCCATCTCATTGGCGGCTTTATACACTTCCACCAGTTTCTCGTTGTTATTCAAATAAGGCTCCAATAGACATTCCGGTATGGATTCGGTGTATAGCCTCACCCAGCAGTGGGGCTATGGGCAATATCGAAATTTTGTCTGATATCCGGCCATCACTCACCGGAACCGTATTGGTGACCACTACTTCCTCCACCGGACAGGAAGCTATCCGCTGGACGGCCGACCCGGAGAATATGGGGTGGGAGCAGCACGAGTATACCCTCTTCACCCCGGCGTTATTCAGCGCCGTAACCACCCCTGCCAGGGAACCGCCGGTATCTATCTCATCATCGACGGTGAGCGCCACCCTGCCCTCCACAGTACCGATGATATTCATTGTTTCCGTCTTGTCTTCATTGCCCAATCGCCTCTTTTCCATGATTGCCAGTGGCGCATTGAGCTTGGCAGCCAGGTCGCGCGCCCGCTTGGTGATACCGATATCAGTAGCCACTACCACCAGGTCGGCAAGGTTCTTGTTAAGAAAATAATTAGCCAGTATATCGAGTGCGGTCAGCTCATCCACCGGAATGCTGAAAAACCCCTGAATCTGTCCCGCGTGTAAGTCCACGGTCAGCACCCGGTTGGCCCCGGCCACGGTCAGCAGGTCAGCCACCAGCCGGCCGGTAATGGGCACCCTCGGCTGGTCTTTCTTATCCGTACGCCCGTAGCCAAAATATGGTATGACTGCCGTTATCCGGCCCGCCGAGGCACGCTTCAAGGCATCAAGCATAATGAGTAACTCCACCAGGTTATTATTGACCGGCGAGCAGATAGGCTGAACTACGAAGGTATCCCGCTGGCGGACATTCTCCAGAATACGGACAAAAGTATTCTCATTACTGAACTGAAACACCTCGCACTTGCCGAGGGGTATCTTTAAATAATCGGCTATTTCCTGAGCCAGAGCCGGGTGAGCATTACCGGTAAATACCTTCAGTTCATCCATGAGCCATAATCTCCTTATCTATTGAATAAAGCGTTAGCCTAAATAATTATAGCACGATTGCCAACCCACCTCACCCCCACCAGACACACGCCAGGCAGGCACCTTCATGGCACTAAAATCCGGGAGAGTCCAGCTACGAAACAGAGAGCAGCCCCGTCCCACGCCATAATGAATTGCCATCACCAAAAGGACAGGGAGAATAATATAGACAATAAATTAAAGAGGAGGGATTCAGACCCGCTTAACCATCGATTCCGGTCAGTGGGAACCGCTGGCACATCCCGGCAATTTCCTGGCGCACCTGTTGCTGAATGTTGCGGTCATTAATGTTGGTGATAACCCTGACAATCAACGAAGCGATCTGTTCCATTTCCCCGGTGCCGAAGCCGCGGCTGGTCGCTGCCGGCGTACCCAGCCTGATGCCGCTGGCCAACCGTGGAGACCGGCGGTCAAAAGGAATGGCATTCCGGTTAATCACAATGCCGGCCCGCCCCAGAGCTTCTTCAGCCTGCTTGCCGGTGACGCCCGTCTCAGTAATGTCTACCAGAACAAGATGGTTATCGGTGCCACCGGATATCAAGCGCAGGCCCAGCTGTTGCAGCCCGCCAGCCAGGGCAAGGGCATTATCCAGCACTGCCTGCTGATAGGCAGCAAACTCCGGCTGCATCGCTTCATGGAAAGCCACTGCCTTGGCGGCGATAACATGCATCAGGGGCCCTCCCTGCATTTCCGGGAACACAGCGGCATCAACGGCTTTCGCCAGTTCCCGCCGGCACAGTATGAACCCGCTGCGTGGTCCCCGCAGGGTCTTATGGGTGGTTGAAGTGACCACGTCAGCGTAAGGCACCGGCGATGGGTGCAGCCCGGCGGCTACCAGACCGGCAATATGAGCCATATCCACAATAAGCCGCGCGCCCACCAGGTCAGCAATCTCACGGAAGCGCTTAAAATCAATGATGCGGGGATAGGCGCTGGCGCCAGCGACAATTACCTTTGGGCGGTGCTGTTGAGCCAGCTCGGCCACCATAGGATAATCGATCCTTTCCGTTTCCTTATCCAGCCCATAGGAAATAAAACGGTATGATTTGCCGGAAAAACTCGCCTTATCGCCATGAGTAAGGTGCCCGCCATGAGCCAGGCTCATCGCCATGACGGTATCACCGTATTCCAGCAGGGTATAATAAGCCGCCATATTTGCCTGGGCGCCGCTATGCGGCTGCACATTGGCATGCTCGGCGTGAAACAATTCCCTGGCTCGCCGGATGGCTAGATCTTCAACAATGTCCACATGGTCACAGCCACCGTAGTAACGCTGATGCGGGTAGCCCTCGGCGTATTTACCGGTCAGGAAAGAACCCTGAGCTTCGAGAACGGACTTACTGGCATAGTTCTCGGAAGCAATAAGATTTACGCTTTCTCGCTGACGCTTTACTTCATTGCTTATGGCACAGCTAACCTCGGGATCGGTCTGCACTAAGAAATCCATTTTTTTCTTTTCTCCTCGGGGGGGAAATACCTAAAATAGTCTACAATGACACTCATGAACTGTCAATTTTCAGTCGAGAAGGCACTATTTGATTCCAGTGGCAAACTCATTACCCCAGGCAAAACTTGACAAACGGCATTTGGCAAATTAGAATATATGTAAAGTTGTGTGATTTCCCCTTAAAATACTTGACACTAGAACGTTTTTCCTATATATATAGTGTCAAGAGAATGTCAATGATTCCGGGTTCTCGTTCAGGCAGTTCTGAACGATATCTTTAGGTAAAATTTCGAGAAGGACCAGAGACTTTCCAGTTCTGTTTTACAGTTCTCCCTGATGCCGAAGTATATATTTGTTACAGGTGGTGTAGTTAGTTCCGTTGGGAAGGGTATCGCTGTCGCTTCAATCGGCAATTTACTCAAGAACCGCCAGATCAGCGTGTCGGTACAGAAGCTAGATCCGTATCTTAATGTCGATCCGGGCACAATGTCCCCTTACCAGCACGGTGAGGTATTTGTCACCAGGGATGGAGCGGAAACCGACCTGGATTTAGGCAACTATGAACGTTTTATCGACGCTGATTTTACTGCTGATTGCAACGTGACCTCGGGGCAGATTTATAGCGCGGTTATCGCCAAGGAACGGCGGGGAGACTTTCTCGGTGGTACCATCCAGGTAGTACCTCATTTAACCTCTGAAATCAAGTCCCGGTTCAGGCAACTGGCTGAGAAATCAAAGGCTGATGTTATCCTTATTGAGGTAGGCGGCACCGTGGGCGATATTGAAGGGCAGCCGTTTCTGGAAGCTATCCGGCAAATGAGAAATGATGTCGGGCGTAACAACGTGCTGTACATCCACGTTACCTTCCTGCCCTATCTTAACTCTACGCGGGAATTGAAGACCAAGCCCACCCAGCATAGCGTGAATGAGTTGCGCCGCATGGGTATCCAGCCCGATATTATCATCTGTCGCAGTGACCTGCCGGTATCGGAAGGCATCCGGGACAAAATATCCCTCTTCTGTGATGTCGACAAACAGGCGGTTATTTCCCTGCCCACAGTGGATACCATATATGAGATACCCCTTATCCTTGAAGAAACCGGGCTGGGCAAACTGATTGTTGACAAGCTCGGTATTGAAGCCGGCCCGGTTGACCTGGGTCAGTGGCAGGAGATGGTCAGACGCATCAGGAGTCCCCGCGAACCAGTCAATATTGTGCTGGTGGGCAAGTACGTGGAACTGACCGATGCCTACTTTTCGGTTCGAGAAGCGCTCTACCATGCCGCCCTTTACCATGACCGGGACATCAATTTGCAGTGGGTACAGTCCGAAAATCTGCAAGACGACGGCTGCGATGCCCTGCTGCGCACCGCCCAGGGCATAATTGTGCCCGGCGGCTTTGGCACCCGTGGGATTGAAGGCATGATAAAGGCAGCCGAATATGCCCGAAATAATGAAATCCCCTACTTCGGGCTGTGTCTGGGTATGCAGGTAATGGTCATTGAGTTTGCCCGCCATATCCTGGAGTCGGTAAAGGTAAACTCCACTGAATTTGACCCCGACACCCCCTATCCGGTCATCGACCTGATGCCGGAACAAAAAAAGGTAGACGCCAAGGGGGCAACCATGCGTCTGGGTAACTACCCCTGCCATCTGCTACCGGGCACTCACGCTGCCCGCGCCTATAGCCAGGAGGTAATCTACGAGCGGCATCGCCACCGCTTTGAGTTCAATAACGAATATCGCCGTCAACTGAGTGAAGCGGGTATGGTTTACAGCGGCCTGTCTCCTGACGAGAAACTGGTTGAAATCTGCGAACTCACCAACCACCCCTGGATGCTGAGCTGCCAGTTCCATCCCGAGTTTCGCTCACGCCCGGCACGACCACATCCCCTGTTCCGCGACTTTGTCGGGGTTGCCAAGGATGTGCTCCGTGAAGGTGCTCAACCCCCGTTACCACTTACATCGTAATTCATGAAGAGGAGACTCCAATGCAAATCTTCTTAGACACCGCCAATATCGACCAGATCCGGCAAGCTGCCAGGCTGGGCATTATCAGCGGGGTGACCACCAACCCCAGCCTGGTTGCCCAGGAATCCACCAACGATTATGAAACCGTGGTGAAGACGATTTGCTCCATAATCAGTGGCCCGGTCTCGGCCGAAGTGCTGGCGGAAGACACCGAGTCGATAGTGGAAGAAGCCCGGGTAAAAGCATCCTGGGCGCCGAATGTCGCCATCAAGATACCGGTAACCGCCGACGGGCTCGCGGCAACCGCTACCCTGAGCCGGGAAAACATCGCGGTCAACATGACGCTCTGCTTCTCGGTAAACCAGGCGCTGCTTGCCGCCAGAGCCGGCGCTGCCTTTGTCAGCCCCTTCGTCGGCCGTCTCGATGACGCCGGGCATGATGGCATGCAGGTAGTGAGCGATATCGTCGAGATATATGACCGCTACCAGCTCCAGACCAAGGTAATTGCCGCCAGCATCCGTCACCCCCTCCACTGCGTGGCAGCGGCGAAGGCAGGGGCGCATATCGCCACCATACCCTACAGTGTACTGATGCAAATGATCAGACACCCGCTCACCGATGCCGGCATCAGCCGTTTTCTCGCCGACTGGCAGCGGGTCTCATCGAAACAGTAAACTAGTAACATTCCTCCCTTCCTGACCAAAAAAGGGGGTGAGAGCGAGGTAAAAATCATGGAGATTAGCGATCTGGAACACAAGACCAAAGAAGAACTGACCACAATGGCTAAAGAAATGGGCATCACTGACATTGCCGGCATTAAGAAGCAAGACATCATCATGCGCTTGCTCCAGACTAATGCCGAGCAGCAGGGCTACATTTTCTGCAGCGGTATCCTGGAGATAATGACTGACGGCTACGGCTTCCTCCGGCAGGACACCCTGCTGCCCAGCCAGACCGATGTCTATATTTCACCGTCGCAGATTCGCCGCTTCGGTCTGCGCAACGGTGACATGGTCTCCGGACATGGCCGACCGCCCAAAAGCAATGAGAAATACTACAGTCTGCTCCAGGTACTGGCGATTAACGACCTCAACCCGGAACTCGCCAAAAAGCGGCCTTATTTCGGCACCCTTACTCCCACCTTCCCCGATAATCGCATTAACCTGGAACACTCACCCAATGAATTGTCGACCCGACTGCTCAATCTCATTGCACCGATCGGCCGCGGACAGCGAGGTCTGATTGTATCCCCCCCCAAAGCCGGTAAAACGATATTGCTCAAGTCCATCGCTAATGCCATCACGGTTACCTATACTGATATTCACATTATGGTGTGCCTCATCGGCGAGCGGCCGGAAGAGGTTACCGATATGAAGCGCTCGGTCAGGGGAGAGGTAATCAGCGCTACCTTTGATGAGATGGTAGAAAACCAGACCCGTGTCGCCGAACTGGCGCTGGAAAGAGCCAAGCGCATCGTGGAGAGTGGCAAGGACGTAATTATCCTTCTCGATGGCATCACCCGTCTTACCCGAGCCTACAACCTCGCCATGCCGTCAAGTGGCCGCACCCTGTCCGGAGGCATTGACCCCGCCGCCCTGCACCCGGCCAAGCGCTTTTTCGGGGCTGCCCGCAATACTGCGGAAGGTGGCAGCCTGACCATCATTGCCACCTGCCTCATCGATACCGGCAGTCGCATGGATGACCTTATCTACGAAGAGTTCAAGGGAACCGGCAACATGGAACTCCACCTTGACCGGCGCCTGTCCGAGCGCCGTATCTTCCCGGCAATGGACATTCAGCGCAGCGCTACCCGGCGCGAGGAACTGTTGCTCGATGAAAACACCCTGAAGCAGGTATGGCTACTGCGCCGCATGGTGACGATGATTGCCTCCGACTCCATCAACGTGGTGGAGGCTACCGAGCGAGTTCTTGACCGCATGGCGAAAGCAAGAACCAACGCCGAGTTTCTGGATAGCCTGAACAAAGAAATGTAAACCTCTTTCCTCATTGGGAACAGCCTCTTGATAGTGGGCAACGAAATCCTATCACGGAGTGGAGGGAAAGGAAAAGACGGTGATGCAGATCAGGAAAACCTACCAGGGAATAAACCCGGAGCTACTGTACGCCGAGATCAGGGACTTTGTCCTCAAGCAAGGGGTGGTCCTCGATGAGCAAAAGCAGGAAACCTATACCCTGCCCGACCAGTCGGCATCCTTTATCTCCCGCGGCACCCTTATCTTCAAGGCTACGGCCGATTCCTCGGCAAAGGAATGCCTGCGGGCTCACCTTGTCGGTTCAGTACGGGGTGAGACCAAGGTAATGATTGACGTTGACGAGAGACTGTTTCCGCAGGAGAAGGTATCGGCGTTCCAGGCAGACCTGGACTTTATCTTTGGCTCCTATGAGTCAACGTAGCTTTATAACCACTCCACGAGCCGGTACATGTTCTCGTAAGCCCTGCCGAAATCCGGTGCGTTCCGTTCCAGTTCGGCCCGTAACTCACCTATCCGCTGGATAAACTGCCGCCTGTCCTTACGTTCCACCAGGTCCGTCCACCATCTCGCTTTGCGCTGGAACAGTTTTTCCATATCAGCCAGTCCGGGCAAATTCATCTGGAGGGACGCATAGAGCTCCGGGTCTTCAGAAATCACGCTCTCCACCAGGGTCAACAATACTTTATAGGTAATGCCGCCAATGGGAGCCATCTGCCGCAACTTGCCCACACTCAACAGGGTATCCGCCGAAGCAATGGCGATGAAATGGGCGAGGCCAAGGATAACGGTCATCATTTCGTCATGTTCCTGTGGCGTCATCAGGCTGACCTTCGCCCCCCTGTTTTCCAGGTAAACGCGTACCTTCTCCGCCAGCGCTGCCTCCGGCTCGCTGGTCGGCGTGAGAATAATATTTTGATTCACCAGACTCCGGGCGCCGGGACCGAACAGGGAATGACCACCAAGCACTGTGCCCTGCCCAATATGCCGGTGCATGAGGTCCACGGGAAGCACCTTGATGGAGGTAATATCAACCACAATCTGTCCGGGGCGGATATGCGGTCCCACCTCTCTGACCACATCGGCAAAGCTCTCTATGGGCACGGAAAACAGCACGGCGTCAGCACTCTTGACCGCTTCTACATTGGAAGCGGTCTCAACCCCCAGCTGCCGTTTTGCCTCCAGAAGTTTCGCCTCGGTGCGGCCGCTTATCACCACTTCCTTGCCATCACCCGTCAGCTGGGCGGCAAACCACCGCCCCATTTTCCCTGAGCCACCCAGAATCGCTACTCTCACCATATCATCCGGGCCCGGATCACTATACTGAGCCCGCACCTGCCTCTCTGGACCTGGGATAAGAGCCGAGGACCTTCAGAAAGATGGCATGCTTCTCCAGGTTATCTAGAGTCTCACCGGTCAGCCGGTCCTGGCGATGGCCTTCAAAGTCCAGATAGAAATTATACTCCCAGGGTTTCTGCCTGGTCGGTCTTGATTCCAGCTTGGTCAGGCTGATATTTCGGGAAGCAAACTCCCTCAGTGCTGCATAGAGCACTCCCGGCCGGTCTTTTGCCGAAAAGACGACCGAGGTTTTATCATCCCCCGAGGGCGGGGAGTCTTCCCTGGAGAGGATGAAAAACCGGGTAAAATTGTGCGGGTTATCCTCAATTTCCCGGGCCACCACCTTCATCGCGTAGATTTCAGCAGCTTGGGCGCTGGCGATGGCGGCGTGCTCCGGCGCACCCTCTTCTTTCACCAGTCTTACGCTGCCAGCGGTGTCACTGGTGGTGATAATTTCACAGTGCAACTGCTTCAGGAAACTGCGGCACTGGGCAAGCGCCTGCGGGTGGGAATACACCCTCTTTATAGTCGCCAGGTCCGAATCAGGCAGGGTAATCAGGCAATGGCTAACCCGAAGTTCAATCTCACCGCATACCTTGAGGGTTGAGTCCAGCAGCAGGTCATAGACCTGATTAACACTCCCTTCCAGGGAATTCTCAATAGGCACCACCCCGAACTGCGCCTCACCCCGCTCCACCATACCGAACACGTCAGCGAAGCTTTCACAGGGCCGGGTCTGCAGATATGGCCCGAAGAAGCGGGAAGCGGCTTCCTCGCTATAGGCACCGGTCTCGCCCTGAAAGGCAACCTCGACCACGCCCTGGACACGCTTGCTGGCGGTAACTATCTGTTTAAAGATAGCCTCAATGTCACGCTGGCTGATATTTTTCTCCCGGGCAAGCGACCTGATATTTTCCATCAGCCGGTACTCCCGGGCGATATCCTCGATGATTCTATTCTTTCGCCGCTTTGCCCTGCCGATTTCCTCAGCCAGCCTCAGCCTTTCCTGAATAAGCTCGACTATCCGGATATCTATTTCGTCGATTTTCTTTCTCAACTCTTCCAGAGTCATTTAATTACCCCCGGCATCAGCCCGGCTCTCAGCGCAAAATCAACCAGGGTCACCGCCATCATCGCTTCCACCACCACTACCGCGCGGGGTACGATGCACACGTCATGGCGTCCCTTCACCACAATGGCGGAGTCCTCCATAGTCTTCAGATTCACCGTCGGCTGCTCTAGGGCGATTGAAGACGTCGGCTTCACCGCCACCCTGACCACCAGCGGCATGCCCGTGCTCATCCCGCCGAGGATGCCGCCGGCATTGTTGGTGGTGGTAACCACCTT
>Ga0180431_10007207_pt1 | contig 13014 bp, 14 predicted proteins | sample SS_ome_11_FD_132459 | JGI IMG/M metagenome (GOLD analysis project Ga0180431, IMG submission 132459) | Hypersaline lake sediment archaeal communities from the Salton Sea, California, USA - SS_1_MS_1 metaG | ecosystem: Environmental > Aquatic > Non-marine Saline and Alkaline > Hypersaline >... | reverse complement strand
GGTGTGTTCGCTCAAACTGATCCTTGGGAAAATGTCTTGCAGATCAAAAACAAGAACAAAATACATATACTTGTCTAGCTTTCGATTTTGTCAAGGATCAGTTTGAGCGAACACACCTCTAGTGGTGAGGGCAAATTCATTTGTCCTCACCTCTAATAAATGGAATTTCCTCCCATATCTCTGCTGGAGAATTCCATGTGGCTTGGGTCTCAACGTGATGCCTCTAATCTTCCCTGGCTACGTGCCACCGGTATCCGTCACGTGGTCAATGTCGGCCACCACCCTGGCAGACCCTCGTGGCACACACCTGGGAAGGCCAACCCGGAGGGTATCGATTCCTACACGGAGATTTTGGCCTATGACGCGGCAGGCTACCCCATCCTCCAACATCTTCGTGAGGTCCTTGAAGTTATATTGAAAATTTTTGATGAGCCGGGAAGTGGCCAAGTTCTTATCAATTGTCACCAAGGAATTAACCGGTCTGGTGCTCTTGCCGCTGCCTTTTTGGCGATCATTACGAATGCCCCCGTCCACGAGATTATTTCAATTATGCGCCAAGGGAGACCAGTCTTGTCCAACCCATCCTTTGTGGTCCAACTCTACCAATGGGATGCAACACGACCCAGGTCGGCGATTAAATGACTTTTCGTTGGTCGTATCGTTTCGTTGCTCTTATTAGGGTGAGGGTCAGATGAACTGACACCTCATAATCCGCTAGGTAGCTCACCCCTAAGTGTTTCGGACAAAATTACAATAAATTACGAGGGCCTTGTCATCGCGACTCATGTGACTTTGTTCTTAGCTGCAGGGAATACACCACTCCTACAGAAATAAATCGCAAGTAGAATTAAAACAATGTGGACTTGGCTCAAGCGTCTTTTTGGCTTGGAGACGCCAAAGAGGCGGAGACATCATCGTCACCACCACCACCATTATGACAGGCGTGTTCCCTATTTCCCACCCGGCGTATACAAGAAAGACAAGGTTCTTCCCAAGCCTGCCAAGCCTTTCCCAAATCCCCACCAGGTAACGTCTTGGAGAAATATTCCAGAGAGGGGGAAGGCATTTTGTGACTACTGGAAGACCCACCGGGTGACCCCCAAGGAGAGACGTGTACTCTTTGACAAACTCTACAAGGGGGCATTGGATCTTGGCTTTGATGAGCGTCTTGACAAGATGGACGGCCCTCGCCTCTTGAAACTTTTTGCCCTCGTAGACGTCATGTGGCTTGGTGGTATTCTTGGACGGTACATTCGTCGCCACCAAATCCACCAAAAATGTGGCGTCTCGCCATACCATCCCAAGATGCGCCGCCACACACGCGACAAACCAGGGGCGAAATTGACATCTACGGGTGTCGCCGGCTACTGCAAGTGGAGCCATCATCGCCTCGGAAAAATTCTAAAGATTAACATGTCCAAGGATGTATTGTGTCACAAGGATTTGTTTCATGCAGAAAAGTCGCCCAAGACCTACTCGGTTGGTGGGATCCTATGCTCTTCCCCCTTGAGATGTATGCTTCAGGTGTTTGTACATGAAATGGTGCATGCCATGGTCGAAATGTTTTGTCCTGAGAAGGACGGTCATGGGGTACGTTTCCGACGGATCAACAAGGCCCTATTTGGCCAAACTACCTACCGCCACGCTCTTGGCCAGAAGCTTGGCTATACGGAAGAAAATATAGGGGAAGACGAAAGAGTCATCTACTTGAAGAAAAATCTCAAGGTGGGTCAAATGGTAGGATTTTATCCGGGGCCCAACATGGCGAAACTCTATGGGACCTACAAAGGTCCTGCCGATGGAGGAAAAACGGCCCAAGTCATAGTAGGCAGGTCCTCCTCTTACCATGTCCCATGGTTGTGGTTGGCGACGCGTGTGCCGCCCCTGCGTGGAGCGAGGAAACAATCGGTTATCAAGAAGAAGACCACAACAAAGAAGAAAAAGAAGATTACCACAAAGAAGACCAAGAAAAACCAATAAATATTATTCCCATAGGTTTATGACCGTCAGTGGACCAAAGACCATCTTGGCCAAAGTGATTGGTGGAGTCGGACATCTTGAACCCTCACAACACCATTTACATACCATAAACCATTCCTTCAAGGCATCAGAAACGTCATCTCCGTCAATCACACCATTTTTGGGTAAATCTTCATCGTCCTCAATCCACCAGAGAGTGTTTTCGCGGAGGCGCTGTAGAGCGGGAACCAACTTGGGAATTTCGTCTTCCAAGACCATTTCCTCGAGGCTCCACCCCTTGGGTCCCAGGGTGACGAGACGTTCTGGTCCATCAAGTGCCAAGAAGAATTTTGCAGCGTAAGACCTATCTCTTGGTTCTAAACATACTCCACAGTGACAAGGGAGACCAAAGCCAAGCCATCTTTCTTTTTTACATTGTTCTTGGACAGAAGCTGGTTCCATTGGGAATTGACAGAATGACCCTCACCGGTTCCATTATCGTTATGATAAAGTTTCTTTGAGAATCTTTACAATGCAACCATAAAACTGCCGAATGGCGCAGACCTTCTCCCCACAACACCTGTTGGGAAGGTTGAGAGTCACGGGCCCCGTCAAGCCAAAGGTCCACCAGCCACGAAGTTCATCTTCGACGACACGGGTCAAGGGACCAATGGCCAAGCTTGACGAGTCATAAGGGCAGCCAAGCCGGTCAAACGCCTTGGTAGCCTCTTCGCGAAGCTTGAAAAAATCAATGGTTGCAGGATCAATCTTCTTGGCAAGACGAAAAGTGGAAATGGCCTTGATGGGAGAGAGGGGCGAATGTTGAGCCAAGGTCTGGCCAGGAGGAGCTGCCTTGAGGATAAAGTCCCAAGTCACTTGGTTCTGCATGGAAAGAAGGGTTAAAATTGTTCAAGTCTTTTTCATCATTTGGCCAAGATGCGGTTTTTCGAAACCTTGGTCACATAATAAAAAATGGACTCTAAGGAAAATTTGTATGCCTTGGCCCAAGGCCAGTTGGCCAAGGCCGCAGACTGCCCAGAGGTGGATCCAGACTTGAGGGCGACGGTTGAGGAACCCGATCGTGAGGTCATGTTCCACTTTCCCGTCCGCCTCACCTCTGGGGAGCTCCGGGTCTTTAAAGGCTACCGGGTTCAACACTCCAACATTCTTGGGCCCTACAAGGGAGGGATGCGCTTCCACCCTCACACCTACCTCGACGAGTGCAAGGCCTTGGCTGCCTGGATGACCTACAAGTGCGCCCTCCAAGGCCTTCCCCTAGGAGGTGCCAAGGGAGGCATCAAATTCGACCCGCGTGACTACTCCAAGGAGGACTTGAAGCGCATCACACGCGCCTTTACCTTTGGGATGGGCAAGTTGATTGGGCCTCACACCGACATTCCGGGACCTGACATGGGGACTGATGACCAAACCATGGATTGGATGATGTGGGCCTTTTCGGAACGGTCGGGACGCACCGTCTATCCCGTAACGACAGGCAAGTCACTTGCGTGTGGAGGTTCCTTGGGACGTACCTCCGCTACAGCGACAGGTCTTTTCCTCTGCCTCAAGGAATATTGTCGAGTGACGGGTGTGGAGTGGAAGGGAAAGGATTTTATTTTGCAAGGCTTTGGAAATGTTGGGTCCCACTTGGCCCAAATTCTTGCGGGGGAGGGCATGCGTATGGTCGGTGTGGGTGACCACACCGGCTACTACGCTGCCTCTTCCTCATCCGGCCTTGACATTGGCGCCTTGGTACGTCACGCCAAGGCTCATCGGGGCCTGGATGGTGTAGCATCCATTCCAGGGGTGCGTGCCATCCGGCGCCAAGATTTTTGGGGCCTCCAAGCCTTCCTTTGTGTCCCGGCCGCCCTTCAACTCCAGATTGGCTCCACCGAGGCGCGTGCCCTCAAGTGCAAGGTCGTATTGGAAGGTGCGAATGGACCTACCGACCTTCTTGCGGACGACATCTTGGACCAACGAGGCATCGACGTCGTTCCAGACATCTTGGCCAACTCGGGGGGTGTCACCGTCTCCTACGCAGAATGGGTCCAGAACCAACGCCATGATCAATGGACCGAGGCCCGCGTGGACGATTTTCTCCAAGCCAAAATGGTCAAGGCCTTTCATCGGGTGTTTGAATACGCGAGGGCTCGCAAAGTGTCCTTGAGGACGGCCGCCCACCGCCTCGCCCTGCTTCACCTCCAGGATCTTGTCAAACGAAAATAAAACCAACCACACTTTTATCTCACCAAATGGTCAAGCTGCGTTTTCAATCCAAGCCAAGAAGTGAAGATGAGGAAAGGGTTGAAGCACTTGATATTCTTTTCGAGTTTCTCAGGTGGCTTGCGGTCTTGGGGTCTCAAGAAGGAGGAGAAAATCAAAGAACGTTTGATCAACCCCGACCGAAACTTTAGAGTCTACCTCATCAAGTAGGCACCTGCCAAGCCTATGGTCAGGCCACCCGTCAGGCCACCCAAAGCACCTATACAAAACTTTGTCTTGGCGTCAGTATCACATGAAGGACACCACACATGTTTCCCGCAAGTGAAACCGTCACCTATCGGGTCAGTCACAAAGGCAGCATGGCGATGGTCAGCACATATTGGAGCACCACACCAGTGGCAAGTGGACAAGGGAAGGGCTTGGCCCCCTCCCCACCCTTCCACTTCACCCGTCTTCACGTGGACTTTACAGCCCTTGACAGAGCATCGAGGCGCCGCGCGTTGTAGTCAGACAGGGACTGCGCCATCATGGAGACCTCTTCCCCGGGAGTGGCGGGGGGTCGGCGGAGGCGCGCGCCTGGACGGGCGCTTCTATAACCGCACAGTTCTCCTTCTGATGTGACCCTCTCTACGGATGACATAGTTTTCATTCACTTCAGACGGGCCTTGGCCGTATCGCAGGCGAATTCCTGGCGCGCAACGGCGATCTACAAGTGTTATTGATTCTAAGCGACCCTAAGTAGCTTTCTGCCTCACACTTGTTCTTACCGCGTCTCAGAGACGCCCTCCCTCTCTCAGAACCCCACCCCCCACTCCCTTCCCCTACCTGCTTGCTCCTTGTCATGGCCACACCCTACATTGCAAGCTCTGGTTCCGGCGCCGGTGTCGGCGGCCTGAGCGACGGGCCGACGAAGACGGGGGAGGACTCTCGTTCGCCGGACGCCGGCTCTTTCTCCCGCCCGCGGCGCGGCGGCGGCGTGTCCAACATGTGGCTTTACGTCAAGACGGGCAAGACGACCAGCGACGAGTTCGAAATCTTTCCGAACCGGCCTCTGTACATCGGCCGCGAGAAGGTTCGCCAGCTGATTCTGGCGTCGTACCCAAACGCGCGGTTCTACAGCCCGCGCAGCCCGGAGCAGCAGGCGCTGCTTACCTCCCGCCAAGCGCACTGCGTCTTTGAGTACATCGAGTCCACCGACCCACGGGTGGAGGAGAAGGGCTTCTTCATCAGTGTCATCCCGAGGAGCGACGGGACCGCTCCGACCAATCCGCTGTGGATCCTGAAGCGGTCGCAGGACGGGCAGGCCAAGCCCCACTGGGTGCAGATCGCCTTCACGTCGACGCCGATCCGCCTGCACGAGCACCAGCGCTACTGCATCGGCGGGCAGTTCCACTTTGCAGTGGGCGACATCCACTTGCAAGTCACCGCGGCGGCTGACACCCACGTCGAGGGCGGCCGCACGCGCGAGAGGACGGCGTTCAACCCGGCGCGACCGGCGCGCCTCCTGCGCTGGCTGAACGTCAAGGTGACGCGCCCCGAGCTGGCGCCCAACCTGTACCACGGCGAGCTGCTGTCCAAGCCGGCGCTGCTGCACACGCGGTGCCGCAAGGGCCTGGAGAGCGACGGCGGCGGGCTGGTCATGCTGCGGCACGAGAACGTGGTGCAGGTGATCGGCATGACCAAGGACACGGCGGTGGGCGACGAGTCGCTGGGCACCGTGCTGCTGTCCCACCCGCCGACGACGCCCGACGGCCGGACGTCGTTCGAGCTGCTGCACATGTGGACCGCGCCCAGCGACGCCCTCATGTTCTGCCGCGCCGTCATCAAGATGCTGCTGCAGCTGAGCAAGGGCTTCCAGTACATCCACAAGATGGGCTGGGCGCACGGCTCCATCGACGACGGCAGCGTGATTGTGACGCCCGACATACGCGGCTTTGTGGCACACATCACCAACTTTTCGCGGGCGCGGCCTGCACCAGAGTATTCGAGCGGGCGCCCGGCGCCGGGCGTCCCGGCGGCGCGCCCCGGGTCACGGTCCGACGACGTGTACGCCTTTGGCGTCCTCATCGTGCAGGCGTTCCTGACGTACCGCCAGCGCGACGAGCGCACGACGGCCGAGAACCTGACGGAGCTCCAGAAGGTGCGCGCCAAGCTGGAGAAGTCTGTGGACCCCACACCTCTCCTGCACGGCGACGTTAGAGGGGTCATGCGGGAACTCTCCTTTCCCCTCCCCATGTTGGTAGAGTCCTGCCTCCACCGCGACGTCTCGCGGCGCCCGACCTTTGACGAGTTGCGCGCCGAGTTGCGCCGCTGGACGCACTACTGAGTAGATAGAACAAAACGAAGAGTGACATGACCCTCACAAACGGACAAAGTTGTGTCTGGTAAAATCTCACTGCACCCATCTGCCTCCTCCTCCTCCTCAAGGCTTTGGAAGCATTGGGTACAATAGTCCTTGGTTGTCCCAATAAATGGGAAGTTCCTTGTATGGCAAATGTCAAGAAAGGTTTGAAAGGGTGGTTGGGGATGCCCGTCCGGGCTTTTACAAAATTCATCTTCGCTAAGCTCCTGGAACCACCTTTCCGTCTCATCAGAAATTTCAAATTCATAGGTCAAGGTTACCTGGTTGGGAATGACATGACCATTTCAATCATGACCACTTCAATCACGGCCACATGCATAACAATAACGAGCCCCTCCACACTTGCATGCCATCCGGTACCAATGAAATGTCGGAGAAATCTGACGCTTGACGGAACCAATGTCTCCCGCCTCATAAGCCGCCATCCACGACTCATTGAAGAAGGTTCGCAACTCTTCCAAGTCTTTCATGAGGGTGACTGTGTCAATCTTGGAGGCACCGGCAGTCGTGATTCGGCAATTGACCCCATCCATCCCCGTAATGTAGGTTTCAAAAAGTTGAGTCTTGGCCTCGATCCGCTGACGTGCCAAGTCAAACCGTCTCACCTTGGCTTCCCATTCCTTGGCATCAAGTTCACCTGTGAGGTAGGCAAGGCGTGCCATCCGGAGGGTTCCATTATTGGCAAGAGGTGCCCGGATTCGAGTAATGAGATGGGCAAAATGGTTGCGGAGGGTCCATGCCTGGGTCAGAATCCCCGTCTTTGGGTCACGCTGGAGAATGGCACGGAAGTTTTGAAAGGTGTTGTAGTCGGCACGATTGAGACCCATCCGTCTACGGGCAGCATCACCAAGCTGGCCGGCATTATGCATAAGCCATTGGGCCATGTGTGGATTGTGGGTCCTGGCAGCATTCAAGACGCGCAAGGAATTCCAGCAAAACGCCGTGTGACACGCCGTGCACCACATGTGGGAGCACCCTGAAATCCGATGGATGGGTGCGGCACAGTTGGGGCATGGCTTGGAATCCTTCTTGAGAAAAGCCACCGACTTGACATCCTCCTCTTTGCACTCGTGGTCTTCGTCAACATAGGCAGCCTTGGTCTTGCGACACTTGGCACACACAAAGACGTTGCAAACGCCACATTGGGATCTCTCCCCGACAAATCCACGACATCCATCCTCAGGGCATCCCATCGTCACGGCTGGCTTGTGGTCCTTGGAACCATCATCCCCTTGATCTCCAGCGTCAATGAACCGTCCATCCTCCGTCTCGACCAAACGACGTTGGCCCGTCTGCATGTCACGCAAGAGGCGAGCTTCTTCATTCATGGACTTCCGCCAAACACCTTCTGCTTCGCGGAGCTGCCGTTTCAATTCAAGAATCTTCTTATGGGACTCTTCATGTCGATCTTTACTCGTCCGCCACCTCTTGTAGTGGGCCACCCAAGTCTGGCTTTGGGGTAGCACATTGCGCTCGCGATCCATGACGAGCCGTTGCATGTGATCCCGGAACGCCCCCTTCCAAAACGTCTTTGTGCAGACGGATTGGACAAACGAGTTGAGCCATGGCTCACGACACTTCATACAATGAGGTGCATCGTAGGTGTCTTCTGAAAGGTACTTCATGACGCAGGCCTTGCATGCCTTGAAATCACATGCCGCCAAGGGGCATTCAATGGCAGGGCGTTTAACCTTGGTATAGGTATCACAACAAATTGGGCAAGCTTCTTCGATTGGCTTCGACGACTTGGTTTTCGATGACTTGGTTCTTGCACTCATCTCTGCAGGTTCACGTACCCTTTTCATAATAGTGTGATTGTAAAGTGAAGAAAAATAACATTTCGACATTTTTGATTAGACTGGAATGTCTTCATCAGCCAAATATATACTTATGAAATAAGAAATTATACAAAATAGCTACTGAAACAACTTGATTCTTGTACCCACCGCAAAATTCCCAAGTGTATATTTGGGTTTACCGGCCCCTATTCACTTGAAACTTGAGTAACATGGTCTTACATTGTCGATGTTATACAGGGCCAGACCAGCCTGAGACGGTGTTGGATTTCCGAAGTATTTATTTCCAAGTTAAAGCTCCAAGAGGGGAATGAGGGGAAAGTCCAGGGTTGCACGTTCCTTGTCTCCTTGGTCAATGACAAAGAGAACCGACAGGCCAGCCACTTCGTAACCCAACTTTTCGGCGAGATCCCCTACGGCTGATGCCCGCCTACCCGAGGCCAAGATGTCATCCACGAGCAAAATCTTGGAGCCGGTGGGCAAGAGGTGGGGAGCCCACCCGACAGCAAAGGGTCCGACAGCCGACTCGCCTCCAGCCCACTCGACGGGGTAGGGGACCAAGTCTTCGTGGACATGGGTGTGGTAGAGGAGAGACGGGTTGGACTTGTTCAACATGTAGGTCAAGCAGGTCGTCAGGGGAACCGCCTTGGCCGACACGGCAACAATGGCATCAATCTTGGAGTGCACATTCTTGGTCTTGAGCAGGGCGGCAAACATGTACATGCAGGCAAAGAGGGTTCCTGGATCTGCAAAGAGGGCATTGGTGTCGTAATAGACCACGTCCTCTGTTCGAATCACATGGCTCTCAAGACCTTTCCTCACATCCTCAAGGTCCATCATGCCCTTGAGGGCCGGCAAGATGTGGCCCGAAAAATACAGACCAATTTGCTCCCCCAATTCTTCTCGGGTTCCCGTGTTGCGCACACAATAGTCCGCAAAGGGAAGTGGGTCGACGGTGGGTGAATTCACGACGTGAAGAACAATGACCGTCTTGAAGCGGGATTGGAGGAAGCGGATTTCCGTCTCCGAGGTCAAGTCGGAAATCAAAAAAACAGTGGGTGACCGAGAACGTTCCCATGCACGCTGGCAGACAAGTTTCACGTAGGCGGTCCCGTCAACGGCAGTCAATTCCCCATAACGTTGGAGAAGTTCACTGATGGCATCCTCCGAGTAGCCCCCTGAGCGGTAGCCCTGACCCAAAACATTGGCCAAGGTCAAGTGGCGTGTCTGAAAAGACCATGCACCCAACCAAGGTCGCATGGTGTCAACAACCGAGGCACGACCTGAGCCGGGAACACCCAAGGTGACAATGGCCACCGATGCCCCAAAGAGATCTATCATTTCCTTTTCGTGGTCGTCTTCTCCACAAGCTGTCACCGGGGACAATGGCCTCAAGGATTGGTTCGATGCACCAAGTTTGGCGTGGGACTGAAGGGCAGCTTCAAGGGGTTCAAAGGTTAAGGTCCTTGACGGTTTGACTGGGGTTGGTGTCTGGCCAATTTCCTTGGTCTTTTCTTTTTGCTGCTTCAGGTAGGCTTTCCATGCAGCAAAAATCCCTGTACCTACTGCACCGACACCCAAGGCTCCGAGCAACAATTTTCCTGATCCAGAGCTGGCAGACATGAGAGAAAGAGGGAGTGTGCTTTAAAATTTGTATTGGCAACACAAATTCTTTTTGCAGAAAAAGAAACGGAAATTCTTATTTTTTTTTTAAATTCCCAAACAAGAAGAGACTTTCCCCTGAAAATCTCTAGATTGGCTAACGCCAATTGAAACAAGATGCAAACCTAATGGTTTGGATTGGCTAACGCCAATTGAAACCAAAAGTGTTTTCACCGGCATAGACAACATACAACAACCCGTCGTCTCGGTCTTTGCACCGTTCATAGATGGCGGACATGAGGGCTGCCGTAGGGGGGAGGGCATTTCCCACAAAAAGAAAAATGGCTTGCTCAGGTGCGAGGGTAAGACGTTTCCGGATAACATAGGCAAATTGGCCGACGGTCAAATCAGAGGGTACAAGGAATTGGGTCTTGTCAATGTCTGGCACATCTGACTTGGGTTGCTTTTCCACAATGACGGGGACTCGCGAGGGAAACTTTTGGCGGATTTTTCGCGAACGGTATTGACGTTCCTTCAAATTATATTTTTTTTTAAAGGCTGACATTTATTGGATGGGTCAGAGTTTGTGACCAGGTCTCAAACTTAAGGCCACACGTAGGAATCCTAAACTGAGTAGAAAACCAAATTTTATGTGTTGTCATTCCAATCATTTATTTCAAGGCTTCACTGCACGTTTACGGATTCTCGATGATCTCCTGGGGGGTGGAGGAGACCTCCGTCGCTTGGTCTGGGTTGACGCCTTGGGTTCGGGGTCTGACTTTTCCTTTGCAGAAGCATGATGAGTCTTGGGACTGTTACAAGACGATTTGGACCTTGATTCGGTGGAGCCTTTGTCAATCACTTTGGAGGGTTTGGTCCTGGCTTCTCTTTTTGCCCGAGTTTTGGGAAGCGAAACTCCAGAATAGGGCAAGAGGTGTGGTTTTTGATTTTGTTTTGAACGTTCGGGTGTCCTTCGCTTTTTTGCCTCACACTCCTCCTCGTCTTCGCCACTATCACTTGTTTCCTCCTCCTCACTCCCTACCCGAAATAAATCTTCAAATGTCAATTGGCGAGGAGGTGGTTCATTGGCTTTTGCTTCAGCTAAATCTTGTGCTTCCTTGACGGCTGCCGCAGCATCGTCTTCCATCTTTTCAATCTCTTTCAGAGTGTGATGGCGTAACAGGGCCTCTCGTGTCGCACGCGGAAAGCGGGCCCGAATGGGTTCACATGCGGCCTCGTAGGCTTCGAGGATCTCATCCTCACGCCTTTCATGCTCTTTGGACCGAAACATGGAGTCCATCATGGTCTTGGGGATACCCGCCGGGATGACATTGGCTTCTCGCTCCTTTTGCTTCTTAAAGAGGGACTTGAATTCTTCCGTCATTATCTGACCGGGACGCAATTTTGATTCGGGGAGGGACGACCATGGCTTTCGACACATGGCTTCATCCTTGGCGTCAAAGTTGGAGAAATGTTTTCGTTGCCACCGGGTTTTGTGAGACATTCCCCTTGGCCAATACTCATGTTCCCATCGGTTTCTAGGCAAGTCAAATTTTTCCTTTTCACGAGCATCCCCTCCCCTCCCTCCCTCAAAAGACACACTCTGAGCAGGCACCTTGTCCTTGATAAAGGCATAACGTTTGGAAGGCAAGTAGCGAGGAGCCCAAGGGGGCAAGGTATGGGAAGACACAACAATCCATTGATTGGGTTTAATCTTGGCCGAGTCTGGAATAGGGGTGCACTTGGTCAAATCCCCCTTTGCATCTGCAAAGTCTCGCCAATAGTAACCCTTGATGTAGGCACGAAATGCCCGCGTCTTCCATTTTGGATCAAACCCAATGTCCTGCAAGGAGGCTGAGTAGGTAGCATAATTGTGATAACCAAACATGCACTCAATCAAGGCACGACGATCCTTCCACGGACCCACTACCATTTTGTGCTTGTGGGTATAAGGCTTTTTGAAGTCAAAGTTGACACAGAAGCGGTCGCCCACATAAAAGTAGGGTTGGCTTGGTGATTGGTTGGGCACCTTGGCCTCTTTGGATCTGCGAGAGGTCATTTAGAATGTTGATCCTTTTTCGGAGAAAAAGAAACTGAGTTGAATTTCTCTTTCGGATAGTAACACCAATTCGTTCCATTTTTCGCGCGTGTGGCTTGGTGATTTAACAAAAATTGGTTGATTTTTTCCAAATGCCTTGTCACTACCTGATAAACCATGAAACTTCAATTGGTTGTCATCCTCGCCCTCGTGTTCTTTTTGCTCATTGCCATTTTTGCAATTGTGTCCCAGCGCCGGGCCATGACCACCTGCCAGTCGGACAATGACGAAATGACCAAAAAGATCCAAGAAATATCCTTCCAGCTCCGAGAGGCGGAGCGTATCAAGGAAGAAGGAGAAGAAGAGGTGGAGTCCAAGGTGAAGGAGCAGGAACAGACCATCACGGACCTCAAGGCAAATTTCGAGAGTTCCCTCAACCGCAAGAACGACCACGTCACCCAGCTCACCAACCAGTTGCGCCAGACGGAGAATGCCAACCAAATGTTGATGGCAGAGGTCCAGCGTCTCCAGGCCCAGATGCACCACCTCATGCATGGTGGCGGGGGAGGGGATCAAGGTGCTCATCAGACCCCTGCCGCGCCACCTCAGGCCCCCAGTGGCCAGCCTCGCCAGGTTCCGGCGGCTGTGATTGCACCCCAGGCAGAGAGCCAGGCAGCTCCCGCCCCGGGGTCCAGCTGTGACTTGACAACCGGCCAATGCACCGTGGCACCACAGGCTGAGCCTGCACCTGCCGGAACGCCTGAACCCGTCGAGTCAATCACGGCCCAGCCAACCTTTGCCGCTTCGATGTTTTCTTCGGCGCCGCCCGAGACGGTTGTGGCTGACCATTCTCCTCCTGCCACCCACTAAATTCCTATTCCATTTTCCAATAAATCTTATTGAGGTTATTACTAGAGGCGTGTGCAACCAAACAGGCAGGTGGGAATCTGGATTGAAATTTCATTTCCCAAACAAAATTAACCTTGGTTTTGATTTTTTCCAAAATTCCCACCTGCCTGTTTGGTTGCACACGC
>Ga0180431_10007204_pt1 | contig 13017 bp, 8 predicted proteins | sample SS_ome_11_FD_132459 | JGI IMG/M metagenome (GOLD analysis project Ga0180431, IMG submission 132459) | Hypersaline lake sediment archaeal communities from the Salton Sea, California, USA - SS_1_MS_1 metaG | ecosystem: Environmental > Aquatic > Non-marine Saline and Alkaline > Hypersaline >... | reverse complement strand
TGGACGCGTCCTCCATCAAGCCGCGCTTCGGTGATGCGGGCGAGGATTGCCCGTAATCCCGAGCGCGACCCAACGTCGTAGCTGACTCCAACCAACCTGCCCGCCCGCGGCGACTGCCGCGGGCGGGCTTCTTTTTTCGGGTGCCCGGTGTGCACACCCGGCAGTCCGAGCCGCGCGGCGCCAGCCCGCGGACCGGGCCCGCCCACACGATCGCCTGCCCCCCCCACGCCGCCCAGGTCACCAGGCTCGCGCCAGGTGCTCTGACCGGCCCGCCGGCAGCAGCCCGCGGATCAGGCATCGCAGCACCCTCCGCCGGAAAACCCCCCGCGATTCCGCGGCAGACACCCGGACCACGCTCCGTATGCAAGAATGATGCTTCGTGTCGAGAGATACCGTTTGTGTACCCCGGGCGAGGCAATGGGCGGCTGTCTGAGGTTCTCCACGATCGAGGATCTGCTGGCGGGCAACCTGTCGCCGGACGAGCAGGTTGCGGCCGAGGCCCATATCGCCGCGTGCGAGCGTTGCCGCCGCTGCTGTTCGATTTCCTCTTTCACGTGGAGATGGAGGGTGGCGGGCATCCGGTGGCCGTACCCAACCCGGCCATGGTGGAAACCGTGCGCAAGAGCAACGACCAGTTGACCTGGCACATCACCTTGCAGCCCGACCTTCGCTGGCACGACGGGCAGCCTGACTGACAACTGCACGGTGGCCGCCTTCGGCCCGGACAACGTGCTTCTGTCCACGCCGCTGGCCGGCACGCTCGAATCCTCGACGGCCACCGCGGAGATCTCCTTCGAGCCGGGCTTCTCGGCCGTCCAGCTCCGGGCGTTCTTCGACGCCGCCGAGGGTGAGGCATTCGGCCGCGCGATGCCGCCCGGTCTGCGGGACCTGCGAACGCTCAGCGGCGAGCGGATCACCGGCATGCAGTACGTCAGCACGATGGGAGGCGGCTGGCGGGTGGTCTATGTGACCGAGTCCGGCCGGAAGATCCCCATCGAGATGTGGTAGCGGTGTGGCACCGTTCTCCAACCGGTGTGGCGGCGTGGCACCGGTGTTCAACCGGTGTGAACGTGCCCCGTAGGGGCAGCCGAGAGTAGCCCAGCGATTCATCGCTGGGAAGAGAGCGACCCAAGACGTTCTTACAGTCCCGTAGGGACGAATGAGAGGCAGTCATGTTGTCCTCGCCTGGACAACTCAGGCCGCTTGAAAGGCGATCGTTGCCCGGCGCAGGCATGAGAGTGGGGATCGGCACGATGCGCACGGTGACGCCCCACCGCATGAGGTTCAACCGTCCCTACGGGACTACGTTGGTGGGGGGAGCGGTCCTCGAACCCAGCCATGAATGGCTGGGCTACTTTCGCGCGGTCCCCCGGGACTGGGTGGTAGGGAACCATCGCTCCCGGAGGCTAATCCCGGCGCGCCGGGATGTCCTCACCGGTTGAGAACCGGTGCCACACGGTCACCCGAACTGCGCGAATCTCCTGGAGAGTCTATCATGAACCGATGCCAACTGCTCCTCGCGGCCTGCATCCTCGCCGGCGCCGCCGAGCTCGCCTCCGGCGAGGAGGCCAGCGCCTGGTCTCGCGAGGTCAACGTCTACAACGGTGACTACTTCACCGTGGACATCACCGATGCGTCTTCGCGCGAGTTCAGCGTGTACCTGCCGCCGCTGGTGCTGGCCATGGACGTGTCGCCGCCCGATGCCGGAACCACCATCCCGGACATCTGTGAATCGGGTTACGAGATCGACGACGTCGTCGACATCTACGCCCTGCCCTACCCCGGATTCGCGTTCGACCATTGGGAGGCCGAGGGCGGCATTCTGGGTGATCCCGACTTCCCCTGCACGACCATCACGCTCACCGACAACGCCTCGGTGACCGCCTAGTTCATCGGCCCCGTACCAGTGGTCTCGCTCGACTGGACGGGCCTGGGCGACGGGAGCTCGTGGGGCGACCCGGACAACTGGTGTCCACCGATCGTGCCCGACGAGATCGGCGAGGAGGCCTCCAAGGCCGTGATCGACGGGGACTTCACTGTCAATCTCGACATCTCGCCGAAGATCACCCTGCCGGACGTGCTGAACGGGGCGGAGCTGCAGGTCATCGCCGCCACGGGCTCGCACGCCCTGACCGTTAGCGGTCACGAGGACGAAGCGGTCATCAACCACGGCGTCCTGCGGGCCAACGACGGCGAGATCTTCACGATCACCACGCCGGGCATCGACCAGGATCCCGACGGTGCGATCGAGGCGTTCAACAGCGCCAGGGTGGTGGTCGTCGACGCTCTCGTGTCGCACGGCTTCGTGCAGGTGGGCGGCGGCCTGATCGATTTGCAGGGCACGGCCACGCTGGACAACGTCGGCGTGTCGGACCTGATCGTGCCCGACACGCAGTCGATCAGCCTGGACGGCGTGGCGATCAACGTGAACACGATCTTCGTCGACGCCCAGACGGCCTCCACCCGGCTGAACGCGCTGAGCGAACTGACGCTCCGCCCGCCGCCGGACTGGGTGGAGCCCTCCGAGCTGATCCTGGGGCACGGGACTTTCGCGTTTCTGGGTGACGCCGGGCAGGCCATCATCAACGACGTCGGCCACGAGATCCTGGGCGCCGGGCTGATCCAGGGGGCGAGTCTGATCAACCGCGAGCTGATCGAGGCCGGCCCGACCGGGCCCGGCGGGACGGTGCCCGAGACGCTGACGCTTCAGGCGGAGCTGACCTCCAGCGAGGGCGTGCTGCGGGCGGTCGAGGGATTTACGCTGGAGGTGGCCGGCCCGGTCGAGCAGACCGACACCGGGCTGATCGAGGCCGGTGAGCAGGGGTCCGTGGTGATCGACGCGGCCGTCTCGGAACCCAACTACCTGGCCTTCCGGATGCTCGTGCTCCAGGACTGTACCGTCGACGACGTGTGCGACCGTCTGGACATGAACCGCAACCAGGTCTACAAGGCGAAGTCCCGCGTCCTGCACCGCGTCCGCCGCATCCTGGCCGAACTGGATCCCGACAGCACGGACGACACCTGAGCCCGCGTCGCCCCCGCAAGCCATCCACTCGCGGCGTAGCCCGATAGAATGCGCGAGCCCGGAGTCGAACCGGGACGGGTTTCCCCACAGGAACCTAAATCCTGCGCGTCTGCCAATTCCGCCACTCGCGCGGGGCCGGCGCTCAACCGGCGTGACCCGAAGAGTTTCATGGTCACTCGACCAGGATTATACCGTCCGGCGTTGCGGTGCCCAGGGCGCCACCGCGGGCGGTCACGGGGTGGCGTGCCGGTTGCCCCTCTCGGGCGGTCGGGGTTCTGACCGGTGCCCGGTGCGTTGTCGGCGGGTTCGTCACAAGCAGGCTCTTCTCTGGTAGCATGCCCGGGCGCCGGCGGGGCTGCCCCGTGGAGAACGCGCGACAGGGATGCCTGCGATGAAGATCTCGGAGTTGGTGGAGCGGTTTGGCGGAACACTGGAGGGCGACGGATCGGCCGAGGTCAGCGGCGTGGGCGGCGTCGAGTTCGCCGGGCCGCAGGACGTCACCTTCGCCGTCGATGACAGAATGCTGGCTTCGGCCGAGGCGTCGGCCGCCTGCGGCGTGATTGTGCCGGGCGAGGCCCGGTCGTCGCCCGCCAAGCCGCTGATTCGTTGTGATTCGCCCAACCGCTACGCCGCCGAGTTGCTGTCGTTCTTCCACCCGGTGCCCGCGGCCCGGCCGGGCATTCATCCGACGGCCGTAGTGGATGACACCGCCGAGATCGCCCCCTCCGCCGAGATCGGCCCGCAGGTGGTCATCGGCGGTGGCTGCCGCATCGGCGAGCGGGTGCGGCTGATGGCCTCGGTGTCCGTCGCGGACGACTGCTCCATCGGCGACGACACCGTGATCCACCCCAACACGACCCTCTACGCCCACACGCGGATCGGCACGGGCGTTCTGATCCACGCGGGGGTGGTGATCGGGGCAGACGGCTTCGGCTTCTTCCCGGATGCGGGCGGGCTGCGGAAGTGGCCGCACGTCGGCAACGTGGTCATAGAGGACGGGGTGGAGATCGGGGCCAACGCCTGCATCGACCGGGCCAAGTTCGGCACCACGCTCATCGAGCGCGGGGCCAAGATCGACAACCTGGTGCAGGTGGCCCACAACTGCCGCGTGGGCCCCGGCGCCATCCTGGCCGGCCAGGTCGGGCTGTCGGGCAGCGTTGTGCTGGAGGCCGGCGTGGTATGCGGCGGCCAGGTGGGTATCGCCGACCACATCACCATCAGCGGTGGTGCCCGGCTCGCCGCCCAGACCGGCGTCATATCGCACATCTCGGCCGGAACGGCGCACATGGGCTCGCCCTCGATGCCGCGACAGGATGCCCTGCGGGCTCACGCCATGCTCAAGCTGCTGGCCAAACACGCCAGCGCCGTGCGCCGGCTGGTTCGGAAGGCGGGCGGCGGGCCGTCCGAGTAACCCGGGTCTGCACGCGGACCAGGGGGTGGTGCCCGCCGGCGGTCGGCCGGCGAAGATCCTGTCGGCGGCCTCGCAAACGGCCTGCGGCCCCACACCCATTGAAGCAGCACTTCTTCGCTCGACTTGAAAACGGCCAACCGGAACCGGCGTCAGACCGACCTGGGCCACGGTGTGCCGAGAATCACGGCTGTTGATCCTGGCGTGGTGGGTTTCGGCTGCGGCCTGTGTCGTTACCAGGCCTTTCTGTGGCGGTTGGGCGTGGCCCTGTGGCCGCGCCGCGGGCCGTGCGTGGAGGCATTCGGGCGCATCTCGCGGCCGGACGACGGCGATGAGTTACGTAAGTCGTGATGGCAGGCCAACCGATACAACGGACTGAGGACCTCGCTGTCCGAACAACGCCCAGGAGGTGTCATGCACCGCGAGAACACGTACGCCCGGCCGGGGGTGGACGCGATGACGGCCACAGCCGAGCCCCCCGGAACACTCGGCGAACCGCTGGAGCTGCTCAGACGATACCATGCGGGTCAGCAGGAGCTGCGTCGGGGAGTCTGCCTGCTCAACGCGGGGCAGTACGACCAGGCCGCCCGGGCCTTCACCGCCGCGGTGGCCGCCAACCCGCAGGGCCTTTCCCTGCCCCGGCTGCTGGCCGCCTGCCACGTCGGCGACGGCCGCTTCGACCTGGCCGCCGCCAACCTGGAACAGGTGACCCGCGACGAACCGGACGACGTCGTCGCCCGGATCCGCCTGGCACTCACCCTGTGGAAGGACGCCCGCCAGCGCGACGCCATCCGGCTCCTGCGCCGGGCGCTGATCTCCCATCCCGATTCCGCGGAGCTGCACTTCCAGCTCGGCACGCTCCTGGCGGCCGTCGGCGAGATCACCGAGGCCGAGTTGCGCTTCGCCCAGGTGACCGCCATCGACCGCAACCACAGCGAAGCCCTGGTATCGCTGGCGCTCTGCTGCGCCGCCCAGCAGCGGGTGGCCGAAGCCCGACGTTTCCTGGAACGGGCCCAGCGGCGGCGGCCGCACGACGCCCGCATCGGGCTGCTGCTGGCCCAGGCCGCCCAGAGCCTGGCCGATCAGGGCACGCCGGTAGCCCTGAACGCTGAGATCCCCCCCGCGGAACAGCCGGACAACGAGGCCATTGACCAGCTCAGCCGCATCGTGCAGGCCACGCCGGACTTCATCGACGCGTTCCTCGCCCTGCCCACCAAGGACCTGGACCACGACACCTTCGCCATGCTGGCCGAGACACTCAACCGGGCGCTCGAGCACCAGCCGGACAACGTCTCGCTGCGCGTCGCCCGGGGTGGCATCCTTGACCGCCTGGGGCGGGCCGAGGAAGCAATCCAGGACACCGAGCAAGCGGTGGACCTGGACCCGCGCTCGATCAAGGCCCTGCTCCAGCTCGCCCGGCTGTACCAGCAGACCGACCGGCTGGCCGACGCCCGAGCCCGCCTGGAGGAGGCCCTGGAGCACCAGGCCGAGTATGCCGACATCTACTACCTGCTGGGGAACCTGTATCGGCACGACGGCGAGTTCGATCGTGCCCGGTGGGCCTACGCCGAGGCACTGAAGATCAACAACCAGTACGAGGCAGCGCGGACGGCACTGGACTCACTGGCGGCCTAGCCCTTCGGCGCGGGGAAGCAATGTCCTATTTGCTGGAAATACTGGGTCGGGGGCTGCTGGCCGAATTGTCGGCCGCGTTTCGCGGTCTGCTCAAGGATGACGGCCACTACTCCACGGAGGAGTTGCGGGCAGCCTACACCCGCTCTTCGGCGTCGCCGGAGCCGGCCATCCTGCTGGGTGCCCGCCTGCTGGCCAGCCGGGACTACGCCCAGGCCCGCAGCGCGTTCGAGACCGCCCTGGCCATCGAACCGGAGAACCTGGCGGCTCGCGTGGGCATGGCCTGCGTGTGCGACGAGCTGGGCCGCAGCGAGGACGCCATCGGGCACCTGAACATCGCCCGCCGCGATCATCCGGGCGACGCCACGGTGCTGTTCGCCCTGGGGTTCTGCCACGAGAAGTGGGGCAAGGCGGACCTGGCGGTGGCGGAGTACGAGGCCTGCCTGGAGGCGGCGCCGAACCTGCGGAACGGTCACGAGCGGCTGGCGGCCATCTACCTGAAGGGCAACCAGCTGGACCGGGCGATCGAGCATTACGAACAGGTGAGCTGGTACGAGCCGGCGGACGTGGTGGCCGCCCTGACCCTGGCCAACCTCTACCTCCAGGCGGGGCAGACGGAGGAGGCGGTGCGGCGGTACCAGTACGCCCTGACCATCGAACCGGACAACTGGGAGCTGCGCGACGACTTGGTGGCGGCCTACGAACAGGCCGGCCTGTTCCAGGAAGCGGCCGAACAGCTCAACGAGATGATCAAGGGCCAGCCGGAGTTCCCGGACAACTACCTGCGGCTGGGCGACCTCTACGCCAAGATGGGCGACGAACCGGCGGCGCTGCGGCAGTACCTCACCGCCGTCGATGTGCACCCTGACTACCTGGAGGCCACCATCAAGGTCGGCGTGACCCACCTGCGGGCGGGCAAGTACCTGGACGCGGCCAAGTGGTTCAGCCGGGCCGTGGAGATCAACGACCGGCTGCTGACCGCCTACGTGGGACTGGCGGTCGCCCAATACGAGCTCGGAGACAGCGAGGAGGCCATGGCCAGCTTCGAGATGGCCGCCAGCGTCGAGCCCAACAGCACGCTGCTGTTCAGCGAGACGGCCCGCCTCCAGCTCACCCTGGCGGCCAACCGGCAGGTCGACCGCTATCTGGCCCCGGCGCAGATGGCCCGAGAGGATTCGGCCGCCCTGGCCCCCCCCGTGGCCGACCTGATCGACCGGCAGATCGAGCGGCACCGGGCGACGCTCGAACGCCGCCCTCACTACGCCGATCTGCACTACCGCCTGGGTCTGCTGCTCAAGCACCGGGGTGACACCGGCGAGGCGGTCGAGTCCTTCCGGGAGGCGACCGAGATCAACCCGTCCTACACCAAGGCGCTCATTCAACTGGGTCTGTCGCTGCACGAGCTGGGCCGCAGGGACGAGGCCCTGGCGGTCCTCCGCAGGGCCCTGGGTGCGGATCCGCAGGCCGTGGAGCTGCACTACCAGCTCGGCCTGATGTACGCCGATCGTCACCAGTTCGATCTGGCCGTTGCCCACTTCGAGCAGGCCGCCGAGACCGATCCCGGGAGCATCGACTTCCGGGCCAACCTGGCGCTGGCCCTGCAGAACGCGGGCCTGATCGACCGGGCGACCGCCACCTGGCACACCCTCGCCGAGCTGCTGCCCGAGGCCGGCCAGGAATGCGAGCTACCCGGCAACGCGCGCCGCAAGCCGTCGAGCTGACCCGCCACGACACCGCCGGCCGCCACCGGGCGAGCTTCCGGCTTTTCGCTCGACCCCTCAGATCCCCAGGGCTATACTCCGCACCCGGCGCGGCAAGGAGAGGCGTCAGCCGTTCCGGCCTGTCTCTGGGGCGGGGCGGTGCAGGCAGACTCGAACACGGAACCAGGCAGATCCAGCAGACGGAGCGCCACGGCCACAGGAGGTGACAAATGATGACCAGGACGATGCGCGGGTTCATGATCGCGGCAGGGTGCCTCACCCTGGGCATGATGCACGGATGCGCCACCGGCGGTGGAGGAGGCGGCGGCGGAGCCCCGGCCGCGGAGGAGATCACCTACAACGTCGACCCCCTCGAAGCGGGGACCATCGCGGTGACGGAGGACGAGACCGCGACCTCGGCGGGCCCCGCGGATCTGGGCGGGGAGGCTCCCGCCGGGAGCACCGCGGGCACCATCTCGGTGGCCGCCGAGAACGTGGACTTCGTCGGTGACGAGGGCATGGCAGTGCGCGAGGCGGAGATCACCGTGCACATCGCCCCCGGCGCCGCCGAGACGCCCTGCGCCGACGAGTTCGAGGTGCTCCGTTTCACCGCCACAGCCACGAGTGACGGAACCACGACACTGGAGGGGGCCAGTGCGGCGCTCGATGCCGACGCCATCGAGCTGGTCAGCCAGCGCGGCTTCGCCCTCTGTTTCGAGGTGGTGGCCAACTTCGACGGCACTGTCGAGATCGACTTTGTGGACATCTCGCTGACCGGCGCGGCGGACGGCAACGACAACGTCGACGGCGAGGAGTTCTACACCTGCACCTCGCCCGGCGGCGAGGACGAGGGCGTGGAGTTCGGCGAGCCGGGGACGACGCGGGTGGTGGCCAGCACGCTCGGTGAGGGCCGGCACATGGCCCTGGTCGACGACACGGTGCTGCTGGAGGGCTGGAACCTGGTGTACCAGTTCGACCAGCCGGTCCGCACCTGCGCCGTCATACCGGAGCACTTCACGCTGACCGAGGTGGGCAGCGGTGAGGAGATCGCCCTGGCGGCGGAGAACCTGGCTCATGCCCACATCGTGGAAGGCGGCGTGGTGGTGGCCAGCCAGATCAGCATCACGCTGCCGGCCGCGGTCCAGGCCGGGGCAGACTACGAGCTGGTGCTCAGCGCCGCAGGCCTGAGCCTGGACGGCGAGTTCGCGGTGAACAGCGGCACGAACCTGGCGGCCAACGGCACGCTGCCCAGCGGCGACGGGGTGGCCGGCGGCGACTTCGTGCAGCTCTTCCGGGCGGTGGGCGTCAGCGACTACCTGACCGCGGCCCCCGCCGCCGGCGGGATGGCCCTGGATGAGGCGGACCAGCTCTACATCGTGGCCGAAGAGGGCCTGTACGGGCCGTTCGACGCCCCCGGGCAGGTGACCGAGGCCGACCGGCTCGGAGCCACACTCCCGCTGCTGAGCAGTCGGAACGTGGTCTGGACCGCAGAGGGCACCCTGATCGTCAAGGGCCGCTCGGACGGCAAGATCTTCGAGGTGGACCCGGACACCGGCGCGCCGACGGAAGTGGCCATCGCGGCCGATCTGGACAGCTACCCCAAGGCGTCGGTGCGGGCGCCGGAGGGCTACGCCAGCATCGAGCTGGCCGGCGTGCAGCCCGGCGACATCCTCTTCGCCGACGACTCGGGCATCTCGGTGCTCGACCTGCCCGGGCAGGCCGGCCAGAAGGGCGGCGTGGACCTCGTCGAGCGCAGCGACATCAGCAGTGCCTACGTCAACCTGTGGACACCCCCCAGGCGGGGCAGCCGTCCCGGCGAGATCTACGGCGGGCACAAACCCGAGGAATCGGACGGCGGCTTCGAGATCCATCGCATCCTGCCCAACGGGCTGACCGATCGGGCTGTCCTGCCCGGCGCCCTGTTCGGCTTCGAGGGCAGCAGCGCCACGCACCTCGAGGACATTCAGGGGCGCCAGGAGTTCCTGCTGCTCGGCGATCTGACCGACACGACCACCCTCGACACCAAACAGCTCTTCCCGCAGGGCTTCGACGGCGTCGGCGTGTACGTCTACGAGGTCGACCGCGACCGCCTGCAGCTCGTGGCCCCGCTGCCGCTCAAGACCTTCGCCTTCGACTTCGCGGCGTTCTCGCAGGTGGTGCTGACGCCGGACTACGCCCGGGCCTACGTGACCATGCCGACGGCGAACCTGGTGCTGGCCCTGGAAGGCCTGTCCAACGAGAACACGGTAGGCAACTGGCCCTGCGACGACATCCATGATCTGGGCGTCGACTTCGCCGACGGCGGACCGGCCCAGGTCGTGGCCACGTCCTTCGGCGTCGGCCGCTACCTGCTGGCGGGAGCCCCCACCGTCGTGGAGTTCGAGTTCGACCGGCCAGTGCCCTACTGCTCCTTCACCGCGGACAACGTCACGCTGATTGACCGGGACGACCCTGCCGAGGCGGAGATCAGCCTGGAGGCGGGAGACGTCAAGCGCATCCCCATCTACGACGGGAGCATCATGCTGGCCTGCCGGGCGATGATCGACCTTCCGCCGACGCTCGAGGCCGGCCACCGTTACCAGCTCACGCTCTCCGGCGACGGCTTCAACCTCGACGGCGAGTTTGACGGCACGCTCCCCAGCGGCGACGGCAGTCCCGGCGGGGACTTCGTCCAGACCTTCCGGCTGATCGCCGGCAGCAACTTCCTGACCGAGACGCGGAGCGCGACCGGCCTGACCCTCGACAACAGCGGGCGGCTGTTCGTGGCCAACGAAGAGCAACTCTTCGGTCCCTTCGCCACACCGGCCGAGGTGACCGCCGCAGACGAACTGGGCGAGCTGCCCCTCCTCTCGGGCGGCGGCCGGCCCATCGCCGCGGCGAACAACGGCAACGTCATCGCCGCCGGACGCAACAACGGGACCGTGCTGACCATCGACCCGGAGACCGGCGCGGTCACGGAAATCGGGCGCCAGGCCGGCGGGACCTTCGAGATCGACGTGGTCATCGCCCCGCCGGGGTTCACCGCGCCGGGTGTGGCCGCGGGTGACATCATCGTCTGCAACGAGGGGCGGGGCACCGTGCCCGACCTGATCAGCGGGTCCGGCGCCACACAGATCTTCAGCGACTCCGACATCTCCAGCGGCTACACCAACTTCTTCGTCACGCCGCCGGACATTCTCGGGCCGCCGCTGCTCTACGGCGGGTACCGGGTCAGCGCCGCTGATGTCGGGTACACCTTCCGCCGGATCACGCCGGACGGCGACCAGGTGGACCTGCTGCCCGAAATGCTCACCGGTGTGGACGGCAAGGGCGGGGTGCGACTGCCGGACTACGACGGCGAGGCGGAGTTCCTCATCCTGGCCGACTTCTCCCAGGCGAGTTCGCCGCAGTTGCCCACCGGGCAGATCCGTGCCGCGACGGGCGGGCTGGAGCTGCTGGTCTACGACGTGGCCACCGGCCGGCTTCAGATGCTCGGGGCGCTCTCCCGAGGATTGGAAGGCGCCTTCACCTCGCCGGAGCCCGACCTGGCCTTCTCCGACGACCTGACCAACGTCTACGTCACCCAGCCGATCACCCGGACCGTCGTGGAACTCACCGGGTTCGGCAGCGAGTAGAACCACCAGGCACCCGCCGAAGTGCGGGCACCGGCATCAGCAGAGGGCGGGCAGGTCTTCGGACCTGGCCGCCCTCGTTTCTTCGCGCCGGGCGGTTGTGCCGCAGAAGGCCCCCGGTCTCGCCAGGCATGCCGCCGCGCGGCAGAGCGCTGCAGAGATTCGGTCAGACCGACAGCCGGATCAGAAGCTGACCGGCAGGTGGTGGGACTCGGCGATCCCGCGGGCCTGATCCACCGGGATCCAGGGATCCTCACTCAGCCGGGAAGCGAGCACCGGATGCGGGTTGCCGGAAGGGATCGGCGGGCTGTGCCCCCAGGCGACCTCCTCGGGAGGAACGCGGAGGAGCAGTCCGGTGTCGTGGAGGACGTACGCCCCGGGGGCGTCGATATCTCCGTACTCGACCAGGGGAAGTGGATCGCAATTCGGTTCGATTGACGTGGTCATTACCTTGCTCCCAACGACCATGGCCCTCGGACAGCAGGAACCTGCCCCCTTCCCCTGCACGGACCGCAGGAAACGGTCCGCAGCCTGCCCGGCTCCGGGCAGTAGGAATATGCGTTCCTTAATGATTATAGCGTGTCCGACCTGCGGCGCCCACCATCTGCGCAGGTTGAATCCGACGGGCTCCGGCGCGGCAGCTCGCCCGGCGGGCGGCCTTACGGCGTGGGGGCGGACACCGCGTAGCGGGCGTTCCAGGGCCGATCGCCGCCGGTCTGCCGGACCCCCCGATCGGGGTTGGCGGCCAAGTGCCCGAGGATGTGGCAGACGGTCTCCACCTGGTCGGCGGCCCCGACGGCCGCGGCGAGTTCCTCGGCCGTGTGGTCCCGGCCGGGCGACCCCCGCAGTTCGGCCAGCACCCGCCGCTGCAGATCCACGACTCCGGCGGCGGCCTGCTTGCCGGCCTCCACGCCCGGCTGATGGTAGGCGTTCACATGGATCAGCGAGGCGTACAGGCCGACGGCCCTCTCGTAGAGCGCGATCAGGACACCGACGGTTCGCGGTGTCAGCTCATCGAGGGTGATGGTCAGAGACTGCCGGCCCTTCTCGTGCAGGGCCTGGCGCGTCCCCAGCAGGAAGCCGTGCAGGTAGTCACCGCTGGTCACATCCTCCTCGACCGTGATGGATTCCGCCGCCCGATCCCGGCGGACACCGACGAAGGTCACGAAGAAGTTGTGCAGGCCCTCCCGGAGCTGCTGGACGTAGGCATGCTGATCGGTGGAGCCCTTGTTGCCGTAGACGGCCAGGCCCTGGTTGACGACTCGGCCGTCCAGATCGGTCTCCTTGCCCAGCGATTCCATCACCAGTTGCTGAAGGTACCGGGCCATCAGGGCGAGGCGATCCTTGTAGGGGATGATGACCATGTCCCGGACACCGCGGCCCTCCCCGGCGTGGTACCACATCAGGGCGAGCAGGGCGGCCGGGTTCCTCGTGATGTCGCGAGCGCGGGTGAGGCGGTCGGCCTCGCGGGCCCCGGCCAGCAGGGCATCGATCTCCAGCCCCTGCAAGGCGGCGGGCAGCATGCCGACAGCGGAGGTGACGGACGTTCGGCCACCCACCCAGTCCCACATGGGGAACCGGGCCAGCCAGCCCTCGCCCTCACACCGCTGATCCAGCCGCGAGCCGGCCTGAGTGATCGCC
>Ga0180431_10007196_pt1 | contig 13031 bp, 10 predicted proteins | sample SS_ome_11_FD_132459 | JGI IMG/M metagenome (GOLD analysis project Ga0180431, IMG submission 132459) | Hypersaline lake sediment archaeal communities from the Salton Sea, California, USA - SS_1_MS_1 metaG | ecosystem: Environmental > Aquatic > Non-marine Saline and Alkaline > Hypersaline >... | reverse complement strand
TCGGTCTGCACGATACGGCGCGGCAGGCCGACCCGCGCCACGCGAATGAGGCAGCCCACGCCGCGCACCGTCGGCGTCGCCAGCAGGTTGTAGAGGTTGACGGTCTGGTACATGCTGAGCACGGCGTCGATGCGCTCCTGCACGATCAACCGCCTCAGCCCCCACAGCAGCCTGAGGTCCAGCTTGGCGCGCTTGGGCAGCACGAAGCTGCGCACGCCGGCCGCCGCCAGCTCGGTGTCCAGGCCCTCGTGCGGCACATAGGTCAGCAGCAGCGGGGTGACGCGGCTGCGGTCGAAGGCCAGGCACAGGTTGCGCGCCATCCGCTCGGCGCCGCCGGCGCTGAGTCTGCCCAGCGGGTCGATACTGGGAACCACCAGCAGTGTCTTCAGCGGCTCGGGCGGCATCGCCCGCATTATAGCCCGGCAGCCGGGGCTGCTAGAATTGGCCGAGTGCTGGCCACCGAAACGGTGGCGATAGAGGTTGTCGGTTTGGCGGGTATCAGGTCACAGCTGCAGCGCGGGATCTATGCCTGGCGGCGCTACGCCACTCCGGACTATGCGCGGGGGACGCGCTGGTGTGAGACCGGACTACGGCTGGATCGCGACGCGCGCGAGGCCCGGGAGCTTGCGCGATTGGAGCAGCTGATCGCAGGTCTGCGCCGCAACGGCTTTTGCGATGCTCCGGCATTTCAGCGCTTCAGCGCCGCGGCCGGCGCTGCCGCTCTGCGGTGGCTGCCGGTGCTGACCAGGCGGGATCTGCGCGAGCTGTGGCCCAGACTCAGCAAGCTGCTGGTGGCCCGGCCGGATGTCTATTCCTACGCGACCGGGGGCTCGACCGGCGAGCCGGTCAAGTACCTGCGAAGCCAGCGTCTGGACCGCCTGGCGGGCGGAGCCGTCTACGCCATGCACCACATCCTGGGCTGGCGGCCGGGGATGGAGCGCCTGTGCCTGTGGGGCAGCGAGCGTGACATCGGCCGTGCCGAGCAGGAGGCGCGCGGGCTGCGTGGGTGGTTGCAGGACACCGCGGTCTTCGGGGCCTACGCGCCGGGCCAGGCCGAGTACGAGAGCTTCGCGGAAGCCGTCTGGGAGCGGCCCGGCTGCGCCGTCTACGGCTTCACCTCGCTGCTTATCGAGTGCGCGCGCGTGATGCTGGAGCGCGGCTGGCAGCTGGGGCCCGGCCACGTCAGGGCGGCCTGGGTTGGTGCGGAGTCACTGGCGGACGCCCAGCGCGCGGTGTTCCGCGAGGCATTCGGCGTCCAGCTGCGCGACCACTACGGCAGCCGCGAGTGCAGCTCGATCGCGGCGGAGTGCGCACGGGGCAGCCGCCACGTCAACCCGCGCTACGTCGTCGAGGTCGTCGATCCCGAGACGCACGAGGCGCTGCCGGCGGGTGAGACCGGCAGCCTGCTGGTCACCGACCTGTTCAACGAGGTCACGCCGCTGATCCGCTACGAGATCGGCGACATCGGCGCCATCGAATGGCGGGACTGCGCCTGTGGCCGTCGCGGACCGTGCCTGACGGAACTGGCGGGCAGGGTCGCCGCGCTGTTCACGCTGCCGTCGGGCAGCAAGATCAGCGCCCTGTTCTTCAACCACCTGCTCAAGGACTACCCGGCGGTGCACCAGTTTCAGGTGCTGAGGACCGGCGCAAGCAGCTTCGAGCTGCGCTATCGCGGAGAGGAGCTGTCGGACGAGGCGCGCGCCGGGCTGATCGAGGCGGCCGCGAGGCTGCTGGAGGGCGCCCGGGTCACAGTGGCGCGCTTCGAGAAGCTCGATCGCTGCACTTCGGGCAAGCTGGTCCAGTACCGCGATCTGACCGCCTAACGCTAGCCCCGCTGCAACGCCGGGTGGGCGCTGTGCTGCGACACCGTGGCAGCAGGCTCGACCGCCGGCGGAGCCAGTTCCAGGTTGCCCAGGCGGCCGCCGCCGATCAGCAGTGCCAGCGCCACGATCAGGGGGCTGGTGGCCAGCATCCACCAGATCAGGCAGCCGCTGACCAGGACTGCCAGTTCCGGCTGCAGCCCTCGCCGGGCCAGCTGCACCGCGGCGAGCGTCACGAACGCCAGCAGCGCCGCCAGCGCGAACAGCCCACCGTGCATCACGATGTACAGATAGGCGTTGTCCACCGTGTAGTAAGCCCACTCGCTCCAGGCCTGGCCGCCACGGGCGCCGAACACGATCGAGGCGCGGGCGGTGCGATAGGAGGGCTTGATGCCGGTCAGCCAGCCGTGCTGGCGCGTGATATCGTCGGCGACCCGCGACCAGATCGTGATCCGGCCGGCACGGGTGGCCGAGATCAGGTTGGTCGGATCGAGCAGGTCGATGCCGTAGGCATTGCGGACAGCAACAGCCGTCAGCAGACCTACCGACAGGACTGCTGCCAGCGCCAGCACAATCGCGCGGGCTGCCCATGCGGTGGGTACTGGTGCGCTTCGCGAGCACTTGATCGCCCAGACCACGTAGAGCCAGATGTAGATGGCGAACATCGTCAAGATGCCGCCGCGGCTGAAGCTGGCCAGCACCATGTAGAGCGAGCCGGCGGCCAGCAGCGCGTAGGCGATCCGGAGCCGGAGCGTGGCCCGGCCGCTCAGTGTCTGGTGCCACGCGATCGCGCCCGCCACCACGAACAGCGCGGTCATCACCGTCCGTTCCAGGATCAGCGGCATCGGCACGACGACCAGCTGCTCGAACTTGCCGAAGGTCAGCGCCGCCGATTCACCGAAGACGGTGCGGTAGGCGTCCATCCACAGCCGGTACTGGTCCATGAACAGCAGGCTGATGATCAGGGCGGCGGCGATGTTGACGGCGGCGATGACCAGCAGGGCGGCGCGCACCTTGCGCCAGTCGAAGCCGGTCAGGATGCCGGTGCCGAAGGCCAGCAACGGGTAGAGCAGGCCCTTGATCTCATTGGCCTGGGCCATCGAATCCAGCTGCAGGCTGAGAAACGCCGCGCAGACCAGCAGGCAGACCACCTGCCACCAGACGTAGGGTACGGCGAAGCGCCGCCGCCAGGTGGGGTCGGCCGCCATCCGCCAGACGCCCATCAGCAGCAGGGCCAGCAGCACGGCGTCGCGCCAGGGCAGCGGGGGGATGCGGAAGCCGGTCAGCAGCGGGGCCAGCTCGGTGCCCAGAATGCGGATGAACAGGTCGTGAAACAGCAGAATCAGGAGCAGCGTCACCAGCGCGTCCCGCAGGCGCAGCCAGCGCCCGGCGCCGGACCAGGCCGGCCCCGGCTCAGCCCAGGTCTCCCGTTTCTCCACGGCGCCATTGTATCAGGGCTGAGGCCGCCGTCGGATTACTGACCGGCGGCCGGGCGGGGTTCAGCGGTGCTAGAATTGCCGCGTGCCGACCCAGCCGCTCAAGGTGCTGCGCATCCTGCCCGACCTGGCCACGGGCGGCGGCGTGCGCCAGTGCCTGGAGGTCATGGAGCGCTTCCAGCAGGAGCGCGACTGGCACCAGATTGAGGTCGATCTGGCCACCATGTACCAGCCCCGCTCGGGCTTCTCCATGACGGTGCCCGAGGGGGTAGTGCACCACGCGCTGGATCTGCCCAAGTCGCCGCTGGGGCTGCTCAGCGCCGCGCGGAGACTGCGGCCCATCCTGGCCGACTACGACTGCGTGCATGCGCTGATCTGGCACGCTACTTACGCGGCGGTGCTGGCGGGCGGATGCGTGCCGCTGGTGGCCTCGATCCACTTCACCCAGCTGCGCGACGGCGTCCTGGGCTGGAAGAGGCAGCTCGACCGCTGCTTCTACGGCAAGGCGGCGGCGATCGTGTTCTGCAGCGCGGCCTCGCGGCAATACCTCGCCGGCAGGTTCCGGCAGGATCCCGCCGCCGCGCCGTACATCAACAACGGCAAGCGGATCTACGACGGGCCGTGGCCCGAGCGGTCCGGCCTGGTGACGATCACGCGGCACGGCGCATTCACCTGGACGCGCAACGGCAAGCGCCCGGACCTGCTGCTTGACGCGGCGGTGCTGCTCGGCGACCGCGGCGACTTCGAGTTGCGCTTCCTCGGTTTCGGTACGGGGACGGCGGAGTTTCGCCGCGAGGTCGAGCAGCGTGGGCTGACCGGCGTCGCCTGCCTGGGTGAGGTGCCGGAGGTCAGTCCCTATCTGGCGGCGGCCGAGATTCTGGCGCTGCCCACCGACCACGAGGGGATGCCCAACACCATTCTGGAGGCCTGGAACACGCGCACCGCGGTGATCGCCAGCCGCGTCTCCGGCGTGCAGGAACTGGTGCGCGACGGGGTGGACGGTCTGCTGGTGGACAACACGCCCGCGGCCTGGGCGGCGGGGCTTGAGCGGTTGATGGCCAGCGAGGAGCTGCGCCGCAGTCTGGCCGAGGCGGGGCGGGAGCGGCTGGAGCGGGAGTTCTCGCTGGACGGCACAGTCGAGGCCTGGGCCAGGATCTATCGCAAGGTTACGGGCACCAGGTAGCAGGCCGGCGGTGCGGCCGGGGACCCGTGGGCCCGCCGCGATGTTACAATCTCAGCCATGACAACCGCGCAGGCAACCTACCGCGCGATCGTGGCCAAGCCTGGGCTGGACGGCCATGACCGCGGCGCGCGCGTGGTGGCCCGGGCGCTGCGCGACGCCGGCATCGAGGTGATCTACACCGGCCTGCACCAGACGCCCGAGATGATCGTGCGCGCCTGCCAGCAGGAGGATCCGGACGTGGTGCTGCTCTCGATTCTGTCCGGCGCGCACCTGGCGCTGATCCCGCGCGTGCTCAGCGCGATGCGCGACGCCGGACTGGATGGCACGCCGGTGCTGGCCGGGGGGATCATCCCCGAGCAGGATGCCGCGGCGCTGCTTAAGGCCGGCGTGAAACGGGTGATGGGACCCGGAACGGACACCCGCGAGATCGCGGAGCTTGTCAAACAGCTGGCGGCCGAGCGGCGTGCCGCGCTGGAGAGCTAGGATGGCCAAGATCGAAATCAAGGTGCCGGACCTCGGCATGGACAGCAAGGAGATCCACTTCGGCTTGTGGCTGAAGGAGCTGGACGACGAGGTCGAGGTCGGCGAGGACCTGTTCGAGGTCGAGGCGGACAAGGCGACGGTGGTCTGCGAGTCGCCCGCCAGCGGGGTGCTGGTCGTCAAGGAGATCACCCAGGGCACCGTCAAACCGGGGGACGTCATAGGGTATCTCAATGCTCGATAAGAAGCTGCTGCGCGCTGATCCCGAGTCCGTGAAACAAGGCCTGGCCCGCCGTGGCGAGGAGTTCGCCGCCCAGGTGGATGAGTTTCTGGCGCTGGATAAGGAGAGGCGAGAAGCGCAAGCAAGCTTGGATAGCCTGCGCAACGCCATTGGGACTCTCAGTAAGGACATCGGGCGGCTGATCAAGGATGGTCTCACTGATGAAGCCGAGTATGCCAAGTCGGAGGTCAGGAAGTACAAGGAGACCCTCGGTGCGGAGGAGGCCAGCTTCGCCGAACTCGATGCGCGCGAGCAGCAGCTGCTGCTGGCGATGCCCAACCTGACCCACGAGTCGGTTCCGGTCGGTGGCGAGGAGTGCGCCGAGGTGGTCAAGGAGTGGGGCGAGCCGCGCGATTTCGACTTCGAGCCGCTCGATCACGTCGAGCTGTGCCAGCGGCTCAGGCTGGTCAACTTCGAGGCCGGGGCGCGGCTGGCGGGCGGGGGATTCCCGGTGATGCACGGCCAGGGGGCGGTGCTGCAGCGGGCGCTGATCAACCTGATGCTGGATGTGCACGCCGCCGAGCACGGCTACACCGAGCTGCGCACGCCGTTCATGGTCCATCCGCGCTGCGCGGTCGGCACGGGCCAGCTGCCCAAGTTCGGCTCCGAGATGTATCACGTCAGCGTGGAGGGGGTGCCGCCGCCGGACGACGCGCCGGATGGTCCGCACTTCTATCTGATCCCCACCGCCGAAGTGACGATCTGCAACTACTACCGCGACACCATCCTGGAAGCCCCGGCGCTGCCGATCAAGCTCTGCGCCTACAGTCCCTGCTGGCGCGTCGAAGCGGGCAGCTACGGCAAGGAGGCGCGCGGCCTGACCCGCGTGCACCAGTTCGACAAGGTGGAACTGGTCCGCATCGCCGATCCCGAGCATGGCTGGGACGACCTGGAGGATCTGACCCGCGAGGCGGAGCACATCCTGGAACTGCTGGAGCTGCCCTACCGCCGCAAGGTGCTGCCCACCGGCGACATGACCTTCGGCAGCGCCAAGACCTACGACCTGGAGGTCCACTGCCCGGCGGAGGACGCCTGGCGTGAGATCAGCTCGGCCTCCAACACCGCGGAGTACCAGGCGCGGCGGATGAATCTGCGAATCCGGCGGAGCAAGGGCGACAAGCCGGTGTTCCCGCACCTGCTCAACGCCTCAGGCACGGCGCTGCCGCGGCTGGTGATCGCGCTGATCGAGACCTATCAGACGCCGGCCGGCACGGTGACGATTCCCCAGGTGCTGCGGCCCTACATGCCGCGTCTCCCGGAGCTCACCCCGCAGGAAAATGGTGTGCCGTTTGTGTGATTCAGGAGTGGGTCTACGGTGGGACGGGTCTCCGTGCCCGTCCGCAGCGACAGGCGAGGCGACCTTGGAGCGCAATTAGCAGGGCATAGGCATGAGCAGTGACGGCATCGGCGCGAGTGACGAATCCGGGTTGCGATCCTACGTAAGACACTTGCCTCACTGGCGTGTTCCGGGTTCAGTCTACTTCGTCACGTGGCGGCTTCATCCGAGGCAGCAGCTTCTCAGCTCAGATGAACGCAGCGTAGTAGTAGAAGTCGTCAGGCATTTCGCGGGAGAGCGATTCGAGCTCTATGCGTATGTGGTTATGGATGATCACGTTCATGTCATTGCCAGGCCGACGGCTGATCACGCACTGGAGTCAATCGTTTACTCTTGGAAGTCCTACACGGCTTATCGCCTGCAGCGTGAGCACGGCAGGACGGGGGCGCTGTGGCAGGACGAGTACTTCGACCGTATTGTCAGAGACGAGGATGAGTTCTGGGAGAAGTGCCAGTACATCCTGAACAACCCGAGGAAGCGGTGGCCTGAGTCAGGTCGCTATGCCTGGGTATGGGTATTCACAGGGGACGGGCACGGAGACCCGTCCCACCATGACCCCGGCAGCCCAGATCGACCTTCCTATGCAGTGTCCCGTCTGGATTACGAACTCCCGCCGGAGCTGATCGCCCAGCAGCCGCTGCGCGGACGTACCGAATCGCGACTGCTGCATATCGAGGTAGTCAGCGGGGCCATCACGGACCGGCGGTTCACGGAGCTGCCCGAGTTGTTGCCGCCCGATACGCTGATCGTGCTCAACGACAGCCGGGTGGTGCCCGCGCGCGTCTATGGCCGGCGTCCGGTCGGCGAGCTGGGGCAGGGCGGGGGCCGCGTCGAGGTGCTGTTCCACCGCTGGCTGGGGGACGGCGTCTGCGAGGCGGTGATCGGCAGCGGTGCCGGCCAGCCCGCCGGCGAGCGCGTGCTGCTGCCCGGTGGGTGGCGCTGCGAGCTGCTTGAGCCCAAGGCGCTGGACGGTCTCCGCGTGCGCTACCTGGACGCAGCCGGCGAGCCGGCCTCGTTTGAGGCGCTGACGCGCTACCTGGAGGAGCACGGCCTGCCGCCGACGCCGCCGTACATCAAGCGCAGCGCGGACTCGCCGGACACGGCGGCGCGGCTGGCCGAGGACCACCAGCGCTACCAGACGGTCTACGCCGAACGGGACGGCTCGGTGGCGGCGCCGACGGCCGGGCTGCACTTCGATGAGGCGATGTTGGGTGTGCTCGGGGAGCGTGGGCATTCGCTGCGGCGGGTGACGCTCCATGTCGGCCTCGGCACCTTCGCGCCGGTGCGGGTGGACGATCTGGCGCAGCACGACATGCATGAGGAAGCGTACAGCGTTGAGGCGCAATTCACAGAAGAATACAGCCGGCGACGGGCGAACGGAGAGCCGGTGCTGGCGGTGGGCACCACCAGCCTGCGAGTGCTGCATACGCTGGCCGGGTCAGAAGGGGCCGCAACCACTGGAATGACCCGGGCCTTCATTTACCCCGGGCGGGGCACCAGCGCCTGCGAGCTGCTGCTGACCAACTTCCACCTGCCGCGCTCGACGCTGCTGGCGCTGGTCTACGCCTTCGGCGGGGAGCAGCTGCTGCGCCGGGCCTACCGGCACGCCATCGCCGAGCGCTATCGCTTCTACAGCTACGGCGACTGCATGCTGATCGACCGGCGCGCGCCGCTACAATAGCCCCGTGAAAGCCCTGCTGCTAATCGGGGGTCAGGCGACGCGGCTGGCGCCGCTGAGCAAGACGCTGCCCAAGTCGCTGCTGCCGGTCTGCGACCGCGAGATTTTGCACTACCAGATCACCCAGCTGGCGCTGGCCGGCATCGGCGAGATCGTGCTGGCGGCGGGGCATCTGGTGGAGCAGCTGCGCTACTTCGTCGAGGGCTACAGCGGCGGGCTCAGCTTCCACTTCAGCATCGAGCCCACCCCGCGGGGCACCGCCGGTGCGATCGCCGAGGCGCGAGACTACCTGGGCGGCGAGCCGGTGGTGGTGCTCAACGCCGACATCCTCAGCGCGATCAGGATTCAGGAGGTGGTGAAGCGTCATCGGGACGGCGGCCGCCCGGCGACGGTCGTCGGCTTCGCCGTGCCCGACCCATCGCGATACGGCCTGCTGAGGGTCGAGGGTGACCGGTTGCTGGGCTTCAGTGAGAAGCCCGAGGGCGAGCTGGGCGAGGGGCCGCACTTCATCAACGCCGGAGTCTACGTGCTGGAGTACGAGGCCTACCGGGAGATTCCGGCCGGGCGGCCGGTCAGTATCGAGCGCCAGACCTTTCCGCACCTGCTGGCTCGGCACGGCAGCCTGTCGCACTACGCCCACGAGGGGCTGTGGATCGATATCGGCACCTTCGAGAGCTACTTCCAGGCCAACTTCGCCCTGCTGGCGCGCCGCTACACCGGCAGCGACGACTGGCTGTGGGGCCAGCGCGACGACTGCGCGATCTTCAAGGACCTGGTGATGCTGAGCAAGAGCGCGCGGCTGGGCAGCGGCGTCGACCTCTTCCACCGCGTGATCGTGATGCGCGGCGCGTCGATCGGGGAAGATTGCCGGCTGCAGGACTGCCTGGTGCTGCCCGGCGCGTCGATCGGCGCCGGCTGCCGGCTGCGGGAGTGCATTGTCGGTCCCGGCGCGATGGTGGCCGAGGGCCGGCAGCTGGCCAATCAGGTGGTCATCGACGGCGAGGCTGAGACGCCGTTCTTCCCGCAGGCGGTTGACGGCGGCTAGCCGCGGCTAATCCGGGATACTGATCGGCGGCGGACCGTCACCAGCGGGCAGGCTGAACAGGTCGTCACCGGCGGGCGCCGGGGGCTCCTCGTGCATCGCGCGGCGCGGCCTGAGGTCCAGCTTGACCATGCCGCCCTTGAGTGGGCCGAGGCTGAACTCGCGCAGCTCGCTGTGCAGCTCCGGGTCGGCGCCGCTGAGGTCCACCATCTGGCGGTGAACCAGCAGGCGCCGGCCGCCGTATTGGTCTTCGACCGAGAGGTAGATCGTCTCGCCGTCACTGGCCCACAGGCGCTGCTTGTTCAGGCCGTCGACGCTCGCCGCCCACAGCTCCCACTGCATGCCGTCACCGGCGGGATGCTGGCGCGTATAGAACAGCACGCCGTCTGCGGCGACGAAGGGCAGTCCGGCGGGCAGGTGATCCTCCACCAGCACCGGGACGGCGTCGCGCACGTCGGTCACCACCAGCCGGAACAGCCCCTGGTAGTTGCCCCGCGGCTCCTCTCCCGCGGGGGCCGGCAGGAACTGCACCGTGGCCAGCTGATTCTCGGAGACCCACGCGAGTGGTGGCCGCCACTCGAAGGCGGTGTAGCTTACGTGGTAGGGCAGCACCGCCAGTTCCTGCTCGGAGCCGGGGCGCGCGCTGAGCGCCGTGCGGTAGCTGATGGTCGCCTGCGCGGGCAGCACCGGCTCGTAGTCGATGGTGTATCCGGCCAGCCGGGAGCGCGGCGCGTTGGCCGCGAACAGCCCGCTGTCATCGTCGATCCATAGCCCGCCCGCCGCGCGGTAGCGCCGGGCCGGTCCCTGCCAGTCCAGACTGGCCGCCAGCAGCCCGTTGTCCAGCTGCATCGCCGTCACCCGGCGGCAGATCAGGCTGTGATCGTCGATGAACCCCAGCGGCAGCAGGCGCTCGTCCGCCTCAGCGTCCGGCGGGAAGACCAGGACGCCGCCGCCGCCGAGCACGATCGAGGCCTGATCGGCGGTCGGCGCATCGCTGAAATCGGCGGACGCCACTGCCCAGGCCAGCTTGCTGGGGCTGACCGTCGCCGCGAAGGGCAAGACATCCGCGCCGGTTTCGATGAGGTCGCTCGTACCGGCGTCCAGGGTCAGCAGCGCCGCGGTCTGCGCGTCGGGCCGGTCGCCGCGCCGGTCGCTGTAGTCGCGCAGCAGCAGCAGGGCCGCGGGCGGCTGATCCTCGCCCTCGGGCAGCACGTAGCTCGCCTGACGCAGGTCGAGGCCGCAGGGCGTCCGCAGGCGCAGCGCGTCGTCAACTCGCGCCGCGGGATTGAGCCACGGCGACTCGGGTACGGTGATCCGCTCGGGCTGGGAGTCGGTTGGGATCGACTTGTCCGCCTGGTCCGGCAGGACGCAGCCCGCCAAAGCCACGGCCAGCAGTGCCGCCGCCAGCAATCGCATTTGCTCAGCATAGCATGGCGGCTATAATCGCGCTGCCGTGCGCATCGGTATCTCTGGACTGGCGGTAGGCAATCCCGGCGGGCTGGGACGGCTCAGCCGCACCTATCTGCTGGCCCTGGCCCGGGCCGCGCCGGACTGGGAGCTGCGCGTCTACTTCCGCGATCGACGCCAGGCGGCGCTGCTGGCCGGTGAGCTTCCCACGCGTGACGCCGATGCGCCCGCCGGCATCGTGGCGCACTACGCCCCGCTGGGCGGGCTCAACCGGCTGCTGCTGGAGGAGTTCGATCTGCCGCGCCAACTGGGACCGCTGGAGCTGGACGCCTACCTGGGCTGCGACTTCACTTTGCCGCCGCGGCCGCTGGCCCCCCGCGAGCTGGTGGTGCTGCCCGATCTGCTGCCGTTTACCCGCCCGGCCACCGTCGGCTGGCGCGCGCGCTTCCTCTATCGGCGCGGGATTCGCCGCAGCATCCGGCGCCGGGCCACGCTGCTGTGCATCTCGCAGCGGACGGCGGAACTGCTGGGCCAGGTCTTTCCTGGTGACGAGTGCGACGCGCGGGTGGTGCGTCCCGCGCTCAGCCCGCGGCTGCTCAAGCTGGCCGTGGATCAGCGGAGCGCCGACGTGCCGCTGCAGGTGCGGGGCAGCCTCCACGGCGTCAGCTCGCCGGGCCGCTATCTGCTCAGCGTGGGCGTGGCGGGCTCGCGCAAGAACACCGCGCTGCTGCTTGACGTCTACCGGCGGCTGGTGCTCAGCGGCGACTATCACGGCTCGTTGATCCTGGCGGGCGGGAATGGCAGCTATCACACCGCGCCGGGCGAGCGCAAGCTGGTGCTGGAGGCGGCGCATCCGCTGCCGCGTCCGGCGGGCGATCCTGTGCCGGCGGTCTATGACCTCGGCCACGTCAGCGACACGGACTTGAGCCAGCTCTACCGCGACGCGGACTTGCTGGTCAGCCTCTCCGCGGAGGAGGGCTTCGGCTATCCCGTGCTCGAGGCGCTGGCCCACGGCACGCCGGCGCTGGTGACCGACGGTTCGGTGATGGCGGGCATCGCCGCGGGGGGGATTGCCACCACCAGGCTGAGCCTGCGGGAGTGCAGCCAGCGCCTGAAGTCCGCCCTGGCGGCATTGCCGATGCTGCGTCAGGAGGCGGCGGCGCTCAGGCTGGAGGACTACTCGATCGAGCGGCTGGGCCGTGAACTGGTGGCGGCGATCGCGGATGCACCGTCCGGCGAGCCGCCCGCCCCGTGAAACCGCGAGGACTTCAGTGCGTCCTGAGGTGAGGATGATGATGAGAGCAACGAACTGGCTGATGGTGCTGGCGATCATCGCGCTGGCCGGCTGCCCGACCGGCGAGTCCACGGATGGCACCGGCGGCGGCGCGGGTGCCGGGTCGGATGCGCCGGGCGCGGCCCCCGTCGTCGAGCCCGCGGCGGGCGGGGTGGTGCGGCTGCCGCTGACGATCGACGGCGGTGAGCTGGGCCTGGACGGCCGGTATGACCTCGGCGATCCGCGGCTCTGGGCGCTGGCGCGCTGCATCGAGCTGCCCTTGGTCCGCGTCACCCCGGGCGGTGAAGTATTGTCGGGCCTTGCAGTCCGCTGGGAATCGGACGACTCCGGTGCTGAGTGGACCTTTGAGCTGGCGGCGGACAGTGAGCGCGCGATCGAGCCGGAGCAGCTGGCAGGATCACTGCAGCAGCACTGGATGGAGATCCTGCGCGATGAGCCGTCTCCCCTGCAGGCGCAGCTGGCTGATTTGGTCATCGGGGCGGCCGACTACCGCGACGGGCGGGCGCTGGAGATCTCGGGGATCAGCTTCGAGGATTCGGTTCTCACCATTGAGCTGACCAGACCGAACCGGCTGCTGCCGCTGTGGGTCAGCCAGCCGGGGCTGGGCGTTGGCGGCTCATACGGACCGTTCGTCGTGGCGGAGACCATCACGCCCGAGGAGGGGCCCGCCGAGCTGTCGCTCAGGCCCAACCCGCAGTCCCTGGTCGGCCAGCCGCTGCTCGAGGAGCTGCGCTTCATCTGCGAGCCGGATCGCGCGGAGCAGGTGCGCTTGTTCACCGAGGGCGGTCTCGATGCCGCCAACGTGCCGCCGCGAGCAGCCGTGCCCGCTGAGCTGGAGCCGGCGCTGGTGCGCCACGAGACGGCGGCGATGCTGCTCTGCGTGTTCAACTACTCGCACTTCCCCTGGGACGACGTCCAGTTCCAGTCGCGGGTGGGCCTCCGCCAGGCGATAAACTGGGGGCTGGACCTCGACCTGCTGGCGGAGATGAACGGCGAGATGCTGAGGCCCTGGCCGCACTTCCTGCCGGCGGCGCTGCGCGACTACATCGATCCCGAACTGGTGCAGTCGCCGCTC
>Ga0180431_10007194_pt1 | contig 13033 bp, 13 predicted proteins | sample SS_ome_11_FD_132459 | JGI IMG/M metagenome (GOLD analysis project Ga0180431, IMG submission 132459) | Hypersaline lake sediment archaeal communities from the Salton Sea, California, USA - SS_1_MS_1 metaG | ecosystem: Environmental > Aquatic > Non-marine Saline and Alkaline > Hypersaline >... | reverse complement strand
TCTGTTGTGTATATATTTGATTCATTTCAGACCTTTTGTTGCGTAACATTTTCGATGTTCATATTTTGCAGACACCTTTTTGCCGCCCGATATAGACTATGAATGGAAAAAGGATCCCAAGGGTGATAGAGAGCGAAGAGGGAGTCGGCGGAACCGTTATGCTGAAGCATAAGGGTGCGGATGGGGGACAAGGCTTCGAGCTCGTGGTGGGGGGCCACTACGCAATGGCCGCCACCGACGGGGAAACCGAGCGTATCCTCGCCAGGGAGGCGGTGAGGATTGCCCCGAAGGGGGCGGGGTTTACCGCCCTTGTCGGGGGGCTCGGCTTGGGCCAGACGCTGAGCGAGATACTGAAGGAGGTGGGGATATCGGAGGTGTGGGTCTCCGAGATCGAGGAGGCGGTGATTCGCTGGAACAGGACGCACCTGAGAAGTTACAACGGCGGCGCCCTCTTCGATCGCAGGGTCAAAATCCACCACGGGGACGTGATGGGGCTGATGGAAAAGAAAAAGCGCTTTTTCGACCTGATCCTCATGGACGTGGACAACGGCCCCTCCTTTCTTATCCTCGAGGGGAACGGCTGTCTCTACACCGCCTCGGGGATGAAAAAGGTCAAAAGGGCGCTGAAGCCGGGCGGCGTCTTCGCCCTCTGGTCGCACAGGCCGGACGGGGAGATCGAAGGCGTTTTGGATGAGGTCTTCGGGGGATTCAATATTAAACAGATTGATGACCCGAGCGTCAGGGAGGACCTGCCCCCCACGGCGATCTATACGGCCCTTCGCGGTTGATCGTAACGTAAACGCCGGTTTTTGCTGTTGGAATAAAAATAAGACCATGAAAATATTGGTGATTTTAGCCCACCCCGATCCAGAGAGTCTCAACCACGCCGTCTCGAAAAGGGCTGTAGAGGTGCTGGAGGAGATGGGACACTCGGTCGTTTTTCACGACCTCTACAAGGAGGGGTTCGATCCAATCCTCCCCTCCGCCGAGATCCCGGACGACGCCCCCCTCGACGATCTAATCGAGAGACATTGCTCGGAGCTTCACAATGCTGACGGAATAGTGATAATCCACCCGAACTGGTGGGGACAGCCGCCCGCCGTCCTGAAGGGGTGGGTGGACAGGGTCTTTCGCCCCGGCGTCGCCTACAGGTTTGTTATGGGGGACGCGGGAGACGGCGTCCCGATAGGTTTGCTCAAGGCGAAGGCCGCCCTGGTCTTAAATACGTCCAACACCCCGGACGAGAGGGAGGTGGAGGTCTTCTCCGATCCCATCGAAACATTGTGAAAAAGGTGCATCTTCGATCTCTGCGGCGTGGTGAACTTTCACAGGAAGATGTTCAACGTGGTTGTGACAAGCTCGCTTGAGGAGCGAAGGGAGTGGCTGGAGGAGGTCGAGAAGATCGTTGAGAGGGTCTTCCTCCCGGATAATGTGGCGGATGTTTAGGGTGTAGCGAGATGAAGCTTCAAAGGAGGACGGGTGAGATCCGCGACACTCAAAATTTGACGCTGGAAGAATATCGCTCCCCTTTCTTGCCTTTAAACAAACCGTTCAGCGCCCTGCTGATGCCCCCCCTGATTTTCAGGAGGCGGGAGGATATTGTTTTCCTGACGAGCCTTGTGAGACCCGCCTCGTTGCCGCCAGCGTAGCCAGTAAGGATATGGCCGAAGTCGTCGTCCGTGGTCGGCAGACCTGAGCCCGCCAGCTTCCTCGCCGAGCGCAGAAGCCGCCTCAGGTTTCTCTCCCGCCTGCGCCGGGAGAGAAGATCGCAGACCCCGGCCCTGTCGAAATCGATGATATAGACCTCTCCCTCTCCGCTCACGACGAGGAGGTTATTCATGTTGAGGTCCCTGTGGTATATCCCGGCGTCGTGCATCTTTTTTATCGCCGCGCCGGCCCGTACGAGGGTTTCCTCCTTTGTTTTCGAGTTATCCTCTCTTCTCAGATATTCCGGTAGGTTTACGCTGCCCGAAATCTCCGTGGTTGCGATGGCGGCGGTGTAGAGGGGGGAGGGGATAAACCAGAGGCGCCTTCTTTTCTCCGATGCCCCGAGGGCATCGGGCGCGGAAACCCCCCTCGCCCTTGCGGTGGTGAGGGAGAAGAGCTCGCCAAGGGCGCGGTGCGGGACGAAGTAACCATCTTTTATGATCTTCCCGAAGAGCCCACCGCGGCGGTAGCGCCTGACCACCACGCCCCCAACCTCCGCAATCTCCGTCCTGAAGGCGCTCCCTCTGCCCCCCCCGAGGGGTGCGGTCGGGCTTTTGAGGGAGCCTCTTTTGTCCAGTGACAGCACGCCCGATTTCAGGATGGGATCAATAAGATCCCCTCTCAGATAGTAGCTCGTCTCCCCCTCTTTCATCTTTTTAAAGCCGAAGGGGAGAAAAGAGTCGGCCCTGACACCGGTTCGGGGCTTTACCCTTTCGCTCTTGTCTTTGCGGCCTTTTCCCCTTTTACTCATTGCTCCTACTCATTGATATATACCCTCGGGACGCGCTTTCCCACGATGCACGTGACCTCGTAGTTGATGGTGTCGAGCCACTCCGCCATCCGGTCTATATGGATTTCGCTTTCTCCCTGGCGGCCGAAGAGGACGACCTCGTCTCCCACCTCGACCCCGGGGATATCGGTCACATCGACCATGGTCATGTCCATGCAGACCCGCCCTATGATCGGGGCCGGCTTTCCCCCGACCAGTACGTGTCTTTTGTTGGAGAGGATCCTCGGGTAGCCGTCCGCGTATCCCACCGGGAGCGTGGCGACCGTCGTCTCCCTCTCCGTGACGTAGGTCCTGCCGTAGCTTATCGGGGCTCCCCTGGGAACCCTCTTCACGTACCTGACTTTTGTGACAAAGCTCATGGCCGGGGTCAATGGCACGGATCGCTCGACCTCCCCGGACGGGTAGAGGCCGTAGAGCATTATCCCGGCCCTGACGGTCGTCAGGTAGGATTGCCGGTGGGCCAGGATCCCGCCGCTGTTTGCCATGTGCGCCTTCGGGATGTCGATCCCCCTTCCCTTCAGCTCCTTCAGGAGGCCCAGGAATGCGTCGACCTGTCGCCTCGTGAATTCTTTGTCCGCCTCGTCCGACGAGGGAAAGTGGGTGTATATCCCCTCTATCTCGATATTTTTGAGGCTTTTGAGAAATGAGATGTACTCGATAACGTCCTCGATCCCTATCCCGATCCTCCCCATACCGGTGTCGACATTGATGTGGACGGGAATCCTCTTTCCATCGGGAGACGCCGCGTTCAGGGCCCTGGGGAGCTCGGCGTCCGCCACGGTCTGGGTGAGGCCACAGCCCACGACCTTCTCCACCGCCCCCTTGATCTCCGGCGGAGTAAGCCCCAGGAGGAGTACCGGCGCCGTTATGGCGTTTTCCCGAAGCTCCGCCCCCTCCTCCGGGTAGGCCACGGCGAGAGAGTCCGCCCCCGATCTCAGCGCCTTTTTGGCCACCCTCACCGCCCCGTGGCCGTAGCCGTCCGCCTTGACCACCGCCATGATCTCGACGCCGTTCCCCACGAGTTTCCTGATGCCGGAGACGGACTGCCTGATGCGGTCGAGGTCGACGACGGCCCTGGTGTCCCTTATGACGGTTTCGTTAAACATTAGTCTGTTAAAATAGTTAGGACTGTAAAAAAATAGGGAAAATCACTTTTTCGCCCCGCGATATTCGACCAGGTAGAGGCCGTTGTTCTTTGTGCCGACCCAGAAGAGGGAGCCGGGGCCGGGCGCCAGAGCCGTGACAGATCCGCCAAACCCCGACAGCTTACATCTCGTAAGCGTCGTCAAGTCCCCGACAAAGAGCCCGCCGTCCGCCGCAACGCAGAGCCTTCCGTTGTCCAGAAGGATGTCGTTTATCTTGGCCGTAGGGGCGGTCGTGGTTATCTTCCTTACCTCCCCCCCCTCTCCCAACAGATATACCCCCGAGGACTCGGTGCCAATAACGAGGCCTCTGCCTGTGGGCAGGAGGACGGTGACCTCGCGTCCCGAGAGCCCCTCGACCCAGCCGGTCACGCCGAATATCTCCCCCCCGATGATCTTGAGGCCGTACCTGTTGGATTTCGCATCCTTCATACCGAGGGCCAGGGTTCCGTCCCCCATCGATGCGATCGCGTTTATCGACACGCCGGTCAATATCTCCCTGTATTCGACATTCAAATCCCCTTCGAGTTCCGACTCTTCGATGTAGAAAAGGGAGCTGCCCGTCCCGATGTAGAGGGTTCTGTGCCGGGCTGAGAGCGCCGTGACCTCCTCTTCAGGGGGATTGAGCCTCTCCGCCGTCCAGAGGCCGCTCTCTGATACGATCCGGTAGATGAGGTCGTCCTCACCCTTCTCCCCCGCGGCGTAGGTCCAGAGGATCTCGGTTGGGTCTCCCTCCTTTGTAGTTGCGTATTCCGCTTTCAGAACTACCGCCTTCCTTCCCTGGAATATCGAGAGGAAGACATCGTCGATGTAGACGTGAAGGCCGCCCACCGAGGCGATGAAGATCCCCCACCCCTTGCCGAGGGACTCCGCCACCAGGCCGAAGATCTGGTTTGAGGAAAGCCCCTTCTCCTCGTCGAAATGAGTTATTACCTTAACCGCCTCGACCTCCTCGGCCGACGCCGCGGTTGAAAATGCGCCGGCCGATACGACGAGTAGGGATAAGAGAATTGCCGTGGAAATCTTGAATCTTCTCACTGTTTTAATCCAAATAAATTATTGACATCTATTTAGGTTTGGGTACCATGAACTTTATATATCGATTTTTGGGTTTTGTAAAGGGGATAATATCGGCGTTGCTTCCAACGACATCATTTGCGGTTGCTTGCAAAAAGTCCATTTGGGAATTAAAAATACCCTTGACACAGAAACAGAAATTAATTACAATTACATTTGGCAAAATATCGGTTAATATGTGTTGGGGGCGAGAAATGAAAGATGATGAGAAGAATGAGATTGCAAGAAAAGTTGCAAATAAGGTAACAAAGAGGATAATCTACATTGTCTTTGCAGTTTTATTTTTTTAAAGGAACTAATTCATATCTTTAATACTTCCACAAAAATCGTGGGAAAACTTACAAACGAAGATTGATTTTTCAGTTTTATATGCTCCGAATAAAATTGGTGTAAGTTTCTACATTTCCCTTTTAACATTGACACTATATCAACATTAACATATAATATTGTGTACAATATAGTTAATCTGCTTACCGGAGAATAAAATGAAGCTGAAAAAGCTGAAAGAAAAAATGCCAAAAAGCTTTATGGGGTGGCTTGAATACTTTCTTCTTTTTTTGGCAATACTTCTATTATTGTATATAGTGCTTCATATAGTTCTTCTGGTAGCTGTATCTGTTAGATATCTCTTTTTGCCTAAAGAAGTCAAACTATATGAAAAAGCTATATCCAGTATATCTGAAGGTGAAAGAGTTGAAGCCCTAAAATTTTTCAATGAGTCATTAGAAATTGATCCCGAATACTAGATTGTCTACAGAGACAGATCTCAAATATATTTAGAGATGGCAAGATTCGATGATGCCATCTCAGACCTGACAAGGGCGATTGAGCTGAACTCTTCCTCATCAAAGAGCTATTACTACAGGGGCAATATCTATTTTGAATTGGAGGAATACAAGAAGGCGATAGAGGATTACGGCAAGGCCATTTCTTTAGTTCCCGAATATGGATTATACTATGATGCCAGAGGCGATGCATATAAAAAATCAGGTAATATAGAAAAGGCAAGAGAAGATTACTATAAAGAATGTGACCTTGGAAATAGTTTTGCGTGTGATCGCCTTAAATCAATCATATTAAAGGAAAAAAAGGAAGGAAAATTCGAGATCGAAAAATAGATAAAAAAGGAATAGGTTTTTTAATATTTTTTATAGTGTTGACTCTTTTATGAGAAAATCCAGATAAATGAGATTAGCGGTTAATCTCAAAATGAACAATCCTCATAAAAGGAGTTAAAAATGACAAAGGGATACGAAGTATGGCGAGATTGACAAGAAAGAATGAAATTAAATAAACAACAACAAGAGATCACGGAAAAGTTGGAAAAACTTGGTGGAATTACAAAGGAGTCCATTTACTCTGGCCTAATCGTTGCAGCAATCGTTAATGTCATCTCATTACTGCTTGTTTCAATGTTTAATATTACATCAAAGGAGATTCATGATATATATAAAAGAGTGGTAAGTATGGATGAAGGTCTCAAAGAAATTGCAGCGCAACTTGGAACGGAATATGGAAAATGGCATGAAAAAAAAGTTCCACAATCCTGGCTTAGAGAAACCTACGAAAATATTTCTAAAGACAAGGTATCGCTGGGCAAAGACTTGGATGCCATGTTCAATATGCTTTATGAAATTGACAAATTGAGCATATCCGAAAAGCAGGCTAAGGAAAGGGGCTGGTTTGGAGGGATTTTTAAAGATTTCGGTTCTGGGGCTTTTGACAAATACAACGAATTTGTAAATAAAGTATTCCCAGATTTAGTTTGGATGAAAATTCCAACAGAAACAGAACTAGAAATGTATAGTACTAAAGAAGATTCACTTAATGAGGATGAAGCAAAGAAGTTAGAGGAAATGAAAAAATTAAACGAAGACAGCAAAGAGCTTCTCAAGTGTGTTATAGACAAACTCATTAATGAGAACTATGAGAGAACCAAAGAAAGCATAGAGGATATGTCAATCCCTCGTGAGGAACCCCGTTATGGTATAGAAGTTGAAAGAACAAGCTACATCCCGACAAAAGACTAGGGTAACCTTATGGTCGAAGTAAGAGAAGTAGCCACAAAGATGACGACTGTTATGGAAACCCTTCAATTTGTAAAGACATCCGTGGAACTTCCCAATGATTCAGACACTGCAATGTCCACAACCATAAGCGAGGCGGATGCCGAGCTGATCGTCGATAAGTTTTTTGCAAAACTACAGGGTGAAAAAACGGTAGACTCCCCGGGAAAAAACGAAGAGGCCGTATCCCACGAGGACCTCGGTATCGAGATCAGGGACTCGAAGCGCTCCGTGAAAAGCGATATTGCCGAAATCAAAAGCCTCCTCAACAAGCTTATCAATTTTATTGAAAAGAGGGCCATGACGTTCGATCAGATCTACGATAATCTCTGCATAAGGATAGTACGCGAGCACAGGAACAGCACCGGGCGCACACTTAGATGAGTTGAGTGGAATGAAAAACGATAAAAGACAGTAGATTTTAGGGGAGCCGACGATAACATGACGACTCCCCCTTTTTGTACTTTTTCCCTACCCTACTTCAATTTTCTTGACATTGCCTCCCATTGATGATAGTTAATTAAATTTAATCTTATTTTGGGGAGGTTCGCGCTCTTGCCGGAGCTGACCTTCCCGTGGAGAAGATCGTCAATGGTAAAAGACTCGGCCCTGACATTTCAGGGGCTCATCCTCGCCCTGGAGCGCTTCTGGGGTGACAGGGGGTGCATCATCCAGCAGCCCTACGACATCGAGGTGGGGGCGGGCACCATGAATCCGGCGACCTTTCTGAGGGTCCTTGGGCCGGAGCCGTGGAACGTGGCCTACGTGGAGCCGTCCAGGCGCCCCACCGACGGCCGCTACGGCGAAAATCCGAACAGGCTTGCCCACTACTACCAGTATCAGGTTATCCTGAAACCCTCCCCCATGGACGTGCAGGAGATATACCTCGAAAGCCTGAAAAGCTTTGGCATCGATCCCCTCGCTCACGACATCAGGTTCGTCGAGGACGACTGGGAGTCCCCCACCCTCGGGGCGTGGGGCCTCGGCTGGGAGGTGTGGCTGGACGGGATGGAGATCACCCAGTTCACCTACTTTCAGCAGGCGGGGGGGATTGACCTTAACCCGGTCTCGGTCGAGCTGACCTACGGGATCGAGCGGATCGCAATGTACATACAGGGGGTGGACAGCGTCTACGACCTTAAGTGGGCCCACGGCGTTACCTACGGCGACGTCCACCACCGGGGGGAAGTGGAGAACTCCACGTACAACTTCGAGGAGTCGGACCAGGATATGCTCTTTAAGATGTTTGACATGTGCGAGGCGGAATCGGCAAGGATGATAGAAAAGGGTCTCGTCTTCCCCGCCTACGACTACTGCCTCAAGTGCTCCCACCTCTTCAACCTCTTGGACGCGCGGGGCGCCATCAGCGTGGCTGAGAGGGTGAGGTTTATCGGCCGCGTCCGCGACCTGGCCAGGGGGTGCGCACTGGGGTACCTCGCCGTAAGGGAGGAGATGGGCTACCCGATGATGGACAGGTGGGCAAATCTGAAGTGGTAGCGGGGGGGCTGAGGCCGACGGCATTTGTGATAAGGGAATAGATGTTGATTTGATAAATAGTTGAAATAATTAAGGATTATAGGGAACAACGATTTGAGCGGCGAACTAATATTAGAAATTGGAACCGAGGAGATACCGGCGGGATTCGTGCAGGTGGCGCTTAAGGCGATGGAGCGGATCTTGGCAGATCTCCTCTCCCAGTACAGGATCGGCATCACGGGAGAGATAAGAACCCTCGGGACTCCCAGGCGCCTTACCGTTGCGGCTTTTGGGCTCGACAAATCCCAGAGCCACAGGAAAACAGAGAAGATCGGGCCGCCCGCCGCAAAAGCGTTTGACGAGAACGGCAAGCCGAACAAGATGGCGGAGGGATTCGCAAAGGGGCAGGGCGTCAGGGTCGAGGACCTCGTGAGGATGAAGACGGATAAGGGGGAGTATCTCGCGGTGGTGATCGAGGATAAGGGAAAGCCGACCGTAGAGCTTCTGCCGGAGATAATCGAGAGGCTGATCGGTGAGATCCCCTTCAAGAAGAGCATGAGGTGGATGGAACTGGACGTCAGGTTCGGGAGGCCGGTCCACTGGATATTGGCCCTCTTTGACGGCGGAGTCATTCCTGTATCATTCGGAAACGTGAAGAGCGGCGACAAGACGAGGGGTCACCGGTTCATGGCGCCCGAAGAGATAGCTGTAAAGGATTTCAAGGACTACCTCGAGAAGTTGGAAAAGGCGTCTGTTATTTGCGACCCGGAGGAGAGAAAGAGGATTATCGAGGACGGGGTTAATGAAGTCGCGAAGTCCTTCGGGGGGGTGCCGCTCCCCGACCAGGGGCTGATCGACGAGGTGGTTTATTTAGTAGAGTACCCGGTCGCCGTTGGGGGTTCGTTCCCGAAGGAGTACCTGAAGCTTCCAAAGGATGTGCTGGTCACATCCATGCGTTCCCACCAGCGATATTTCAGCGTGGTGGATAAAGTTGGAAAGCTCCTGCCCCACTTCATCACGGTGAGCAACACCAAGGCGAAGGACAACGACGTGGTCTCCAGGGGAAACGAGAGGGTTCTGGTGGCGAGGCTCGAGGACGCGAAGTTCTACTTCGAGGAGGATGTAAAGGTTCCTCTGAGGGAGAGGGTCGAGGACCTCAAGGGGGTGGTGTTTCACTCCAAGCTCGGGACCTCCTACGAGAAGGTGATGCGCTTCAGGGAGCTCTCCGGCTGGCTCGCAGAGAGGCTGCTCGCGGAAAAGAAAGAGGCGGTGATGGAGGCGGCCTATCTGGCCAAGGCGGACCTGGACACGGGGATGGTCCAGGAGTTCCCGTCACTCCAGGGGAAGATAGGAAGGGAATACGCCCTGAGGGACGGCGTGGCCCCGGAGATTGCGGATGCCGTTTACGAACATTATCTTCCCGTGGGCGCAAGGGACGAGATACCGAGGGGTGAGATCGGGACGATCGTGTCGCTTTCCGACAAGATGGACACCATCTGCGGCTTTTTCGGCGTGGGGATGACCCCCACCGGAACCGCCGATCCGTATGCCCTGAGGCGGAGCGTTATAGCGATTATTAATATTATCTTAGGAAAGGATATCAGGCTCTCGCTTCTAAACTTCATAGATAAATCGATCGAGATCCTCGACGGGAAGGCAACGAGGGGGAGGGAAGAGCTGAAGGATGATGTGATCGACTTCTTCAGGGGAAGGCTTGCGGTCCTCCTTGAAGATTCCGGTTATCCCCAGGATGTGGTGGACGCCGTCCTTACTGTTTCTATCGACGATCTTGTGTTGGTAAAAAAGAGGGCGGAGGCAGTGGCGGAATGGAAAAACCGCCCTGAATTCAGCGACTTGGCAACCTCCATAAAGCGCGTGGGGAATATCATCAAGGGGAAGGACTTGGAGGGGGAGGCAGGGGATGTGGATGAGAAGCTCCTTGAGAAAGGGGCGGAAGGAGATCTCTTCAAAAAGTTGGCGGAGGTAGAGAAGGACGTTGAAGCGTTGGTTACGGAAGAGAACTACAAGGAGGCCGTTGGGGAGCTTCTCAAGCTCAAGGCGCCTGTGGACGCCTTCTTCGACGATGTCATGGTTATGGACGAAAACCCGGAAGTTCGTAAAAACCGCCTCTCGCTCCTCAACAGGATAAAATCATTGTTTGTGAATATATGCGATTTTCAGAAGATCGAGCAGGAGAAGTGATCTTGAATACTATAAGGGGTTTGGAGAGAAAATTTATAAGGGAAGGAGAGATTTTCGATAGGGATTAGATGGGAATCATTAATAATTGTATAGTAAATTTCGTTAAGGAGCAATAAAAATGGCTGATAAGTACGTATACTTTTTCGGCGAGGGGAAGGCGGAGGGAGACGCCTCTATGAAGATACTCCTGGGGGGGAAGGGGGCGAACCTGGCCGAGATGACAAACCTCAAGGTCCCGGTTCCCGCCGGATTTACTATCTCGACGGATGTTTGCAGCTACTACTATGAGAACGACCGTAAATACCCGGCGAAGCTCGAGAAGGAGGTAAAGGATAACATCGCAAAGGTGGAAAAGGCCATGGGGGCGAAGTTCGGCGATCCGGAAAATCCCCTCCTCTTTTCCGTCAGGAGCGGGGCGCCCGCCTCCATGCCCGGGATGATGGACACCGTCCTAAACCTGGGGCTGAACGATAAGACCCTGAAGGGCCTGATAAAGAAGAGTGGCAACGAGCGCTTCGCCTACGACTCCTACAGGCGCCTGATCCAGATGTACGGCGATGTTGTGATGGGTCTCAAGCCGGAGAGCGAGGACGAGGAAGACCCCTTCGAGGTGATAATCGAGAAGAAGAAAGAGGAGCTGGGGATAGAGCTGGACCTTGACCTCACGGCGGAGGACCTGAAAGACCTGGCGGATCGCTTCATCAAGGCCATAAAGGAGAGGCTGGGAGTGGATTTCCCCCAGGACCCGATGGATCAGCTCTGGGGATCGATAGGGGCGGTCTTCGGCTCGTGGAACAACCCAAGGGCCATAACGTACCGTAACCTGAACAATATCCCCGCCCACTGGGGAACGGCGGTCAACGTCCAGGCTATGGTCTTCGGGAACATGGGGGACGACAGCGCCACCGGCGTCGCCTTTACGAGGGATCCCTCGACCGGCGAGAACGTCTTCTACGGCGAGTACCTGAAGAACGCCCAGGGGGAGGACGTCGTCGCCGGCATCAGGACGCCCCAGCCGATAAACAGGGCGAAGAAGATCGAAGAGTCGATGGACTCCCTCGAGGAGGAGATGCCGGTGCAGTACGGCGAGCTGGTCGGGATATACAAGAAGCTGGAGTCCCACTACAGGGAGATGCAGGACATCGAGTTTACGATCCAGGACGAAAAGCTCTGGATGCTCCAGACGAGGACAGGAAAGAGGACGGCCCAGGCGGCCGTGAGGATAGCCGTCGAGATGGTAAACGAGGGCCTGATAGACAAGGAGGAGGCGGTGCTTCGCCTCGACCCGGATCAGGTCGATCAGCTCCTCCATCCGATGATAGACCCGAAGGCGGAGAGGGACGTGGTTGCCAAGGGGCTTCCCGCATCCCCAGGGGCGGCGGTGGGAAAGGTCGTCTTTACCGCCAACGACGCGGAGAAGGAGGCTAAGGACGGGGAGAAAGTTATCCTGGTGAGAATCGAGACATCGCCCGAGGACATCCACGGCATGAACGCCGCCCAGGGGATATTGACTGCCCGGGGGGGGATGACCTCCCACGCGGCGGTCGTAGCAAGGGGGATGGGAACCCCATGCGTTGCCGGCGCCGGCGACATCAGGGTCAGCTACGAGAAGCAGGCCTTCACCGCGGGTAACAGGACGATCAAGAGGGGGGATTTCATTACCCTCGACGGTAGCACCGGGGAGGTGATGGCAGGCGAGATGCCCCTCGTCAAGGCGGAGCTCTCCGGGGATTTCGGGACCCTCATGGGATGGGTCGACGGGATAAGGAGGCTCAAGGTCCGTACCAACGCCGACACCCCCAACGATTCCCAGGTGGCCGTCGACTTCGGCGCCGAGGGGATCGGCCTCTGCAGAACGGAGCACATGTTCTTCGAGGGGGAAAGGATAGATGCCGTGAGGGAGATGATCCTGGCCGACGACAGAGAGGCGAGGAGAAAAGCGCTCAAGAAGATCGAGCCGATGCAGCAGGGGGACTTCGAGGGGATATTCAGGGTTATGAAGGAGCGTCCGGTTACGATCAGGCTTTTGGACCCGCCCCTCCACGAGTTTCTTCCCCACACCGACAACGAGATCAAGGAGCTCTCCAAGAAGATGGGGGTGAAGCCGGAGAGGATCAAGGAGAAGGTGGAGGAGCTCCACGAGTTCAACCCGATGCTGGGCCACAGGGGGTGTCGCCTCGGCGTCATCTATCCGGAGATTTCGGAGATGCAGGCCACGGCGATAATCAGGGCGGCTTGCGTGGTCAAGAAGGAGGGGATCGACGTCCACCCGGAGGTTATGATTCCCCTCGTGGGAATCGTGAAGGAGCTGGAGCTACAGCGGGAGGTCGTCATTAAAGCGGCCGAGGAGGTCTTCGATGAGGAGGGTATCAAGGTGGACTACCTCGTCGGGACGATGATCGAGCTTCCCAGGGCCTGCCTTACGGCGGACGAGATCGCGAAGGTTGCAGAGTTCTTCTCCTTCGGCACCAACGACCTTACGCAGACCACCTTCGGCCTCTCCAGGGACGACGCCGGCTCATTTCTGCCGGATTACGTGGAGTTGGGAATCCTTGATGTGGACCCCTTTGTTG
>Ga0180431_10007193_pt1 | contig 13034 bp, 15 predicted proteins | sample SS_ome_11_FD_132459 | JGI IMG/M metagenome (GOLD analysis project Ga0180431, IMG submission 132459) | Hypersaline lake sediment archaeal communities from the Salton Sea, California, USA - SS_1_MS_1 metaG | ecosystem: Environmental > Aquatic > Non-marine Saline and Alkaline > Hypersaline >... | reverse complement strand
GCTGAGCCGCCAGCCGGCACCATCGCCCAGCAGCCGAACACCGACCAGGACGACAAGGGCGGCCAGCACCACGACTGCGGTCGGGCCGATCAGGGCCAGGGCCAGGCGGCCGGGCCCAACGGCATCATTGGCAACAGCCGCCTGCACCGCGGCCACGGCGGCAGCCGTCGTTGCCCGTCCCCACCAGGGCACCGCCACCAGCACCACCGCCGCCAGCAGCGGCCAGGTGATGGCGGCAGCCGTTGGGGCCAGGCCCTGTTCACGGGCCGCCTCGCGACGGCGAGGAGTTGCGGGAATCGTGCGATCACCACCGGCAGTCATGGCGAGGTCTCCTCGCGCGGCACCAGTGCTGTCTCGGGATCACCAGGCACCGCCACGGCTGCGAAGGTCGCCTCCAGTGGTGGCACCAACAATTGGCCAGCCTGCTCTGACCACTGCCGGCTGCCGAGCAACAGCCCACCGAGCAGCACGGCTGCAGCCAGGCTTTGCAGCAGCCCGATGCCCGGCGTGAACGAGACCGTCCGCAGGCAGATCGTCGCGATGACGTGCGTGGTCAGCACTGCTACCAGAACCGGCAAGGCGAGCGAAACAGCGAGCGAAAGCCCGATCGCCGGCAGCTGGATGACCAGCTCAGCCAGCGGAAACTCCGCCCTGCCGAGGCTGCCGGCAAGCCGCCCGATCGGCAATCGCCAGCAGCTTTCCAGCAGGCCGTTGACGACGAGTCGCTGGCCTCCGGCTGCGACGAATGCAGCGAGCCCAAGCCAGCCGCAGAGCCGGGCCACGCCCGGCCGATCCTGACTGCCTGGCGTGAAGGCAGCAGCCCAATCGAGCCCGGCCGTGGCGGCCAGCATCCCACCGGCTGCTGCAACTGCCGAGAGGACGACCGCCACGGCGAGTCCCAGGCCAAGCCCGACCAGTAATTCTGACAGAAAAAGAAAAGCAAGCGGGGGCAGGGGTTCCTGCACCGACTGGTTGGCAGCGATGGCGGCAGGGGCTGTCGCCACCGCAAAGACCAGTAACAGCCCCAGCCCCACCTGGGGCGTGAGCCCAGGGTAGAGCCGCTGCCCACCGACCAACATGAGCCCGGCCACCCGGACCGCCAGTCCCGCTACCACGATGGCAGCTGCCGGCTCCACGAGCGGTGGCGACAGGGCAACAGCGAAAGGGGCAGGCAGCGGAAGCATTGGACGGCGGGCTTTTCCCTGCGCAGTTAGGGGCCGAGAACGCTCACCCGGAACAGTGCGACGAACCGCTCCAGCATCCAGCCCCCGGTCAGGAACAGCATCAGCATGACGACTACCAGCCTGGGCACCATGCCGACAAGCGGTTCGTGGATGCTGGTCGCCGCTTGCAGCAGGCCGATGATCAGGGCAACGGTAAAGCTCGCTGCCAGCACCGGCGCCAGGACCATCCCCCCCTCGAGAAGCGTGATCCGCACGTACTGAACAAGGTCGATGCCAGCCATCGAGTCTCCAAATCTGTCGGTGGCGGTCCCGCCGGAGGCTGCGGCCCCGCCGTTCAAGAACCGGTGAGCCGCACACCGTCAAGCAGCCCGCGTACAACCAGGGTCCAGCCATCAGCCATGACGAACACAAGCAACTTGAGAGGCAGCGATACCAAGGTCGGCGGCAGCATCACCAGCCCGGTCGAGACCACCAGCGTGGCGACCACGCAGTCGAGCACCAGAAACGGCAACAGGATCCGGAAACCGATCATGAAGGCGACTTCAAGTTCACTCACCAGGAAGGCGGGCAGCAACACCTCGAGGGGGATGTCGTCGTAGCTGCTGACCTCCCGCGGCCCGTGAGGATGCCGGCTGAGAAACAGTGCAATGGTGTCGCGGTTGTCGGCCTCCTCGATCTGTGCGGCCATCCAGCGGCGGATCGGCAGGCTGCCCTGCTCAAAGGCCTCCTGCCATGAGGCCGTGCCGGCCTGATAGGGCACGACGCCGTCCTCATAGGCCGCCGTCCAGACCGGCCACATCACCAGCGCCGACAAAAACAGGGCCAGCGACGTGATGATCTGAGTCGCCGGCAGGTTGGTCGTGCCGATGGCCTGCCGCGTCAGAGACAGCACGATTGACATCCGAACGAAACAGGTGGTCATGAGCAGCAGGGCTGGCGCCAGGCTCATCACGCCCAAGGTGATCGCAGCCGGTAACAGCCGGTCAAGCCAGCGGCGGTCCAGCACCGCCGTCACGTCGGCCGGCAGCGGCACCGCCGACTCACTGACGGCTCCCGGCCCCGACTGCTCTTGAATCGGGGCGAATGCCGCTCCTCCCTCGGGAAGTGCTGCCGGCAGGTTGACCGCTGCCGCTGGTGGGTCCGCCGGACCGACTGGCGGCACGACAGGCTCGTCGGCCGCTGCCAGGGCAACGAGAGCAAACCAAGCCGCTGACAGGAACCATCCGTATCGACCGACCGAGTAGACCCGGTTCATCAGGCTACCTCGGCGGACTGGAGACTCGGCTCAAGCGACTCCGGGCCCGACGAAGAGGATCGGGCTGTGGATCGCCGTGCATCTCTGCCGTTCACCGGGTCAACTCGTCCCGCCGGCGGGTGAACGGCCCGCAGCGTGCGATCACCACGGCAGGCGGCAGCAATCCATTCGGTAGCCAGCGGATCATCGAGTTCCGCCAAGGTCCGGGGCCCACCGCTTCCGGTGGTCACCAGCAGTGTCTTCGGTCCGAAGCGAACAATGCGAACCGGCTGCCCCCCCCCAAGCGTTGCCTCACCGAGCAGTTCGAAGACGTCGGTCGGCAAGGGCTGGGTTCGTTGGCGGCCAAAGAACCGCAGGCCGAGCATCCCGGCAACGGCCAACGCGACCACCGCCCAGGCCTGCCAGTCGAACGATAGTGGCCCTCCTTCAGTTGGCCCATCAGCCTGACCGGCAGCGGAGGCGCCCGGTTCGACGGCCTGTTCAAGCGTGAGCGGAATGCTCGCCGGCCGAGCCTTGGCAGGCTGATCCGCCTTCACTGCGGCGGCCGGGAAGACGGCCAAGCCGGCCACCATTACGACCCACGAGAGGCAGCGGACGGCGGTGCATCGAAATGGTCGCATGACCGCGAGGTGACCGCCCCTTCGTATCGATCGCTCGCGATGGAAGCCGAGCGAAAACTCCTCACCGGTGTTCATGCGGCCTCCCGGTGGGTGTCGAAGGAACCGGGCCGCCTGAGGGTGGACCAGTCGATTGCGTCGCGTGGTCCACCGGGCAACGGCTGGGGCAGTTGTCGTTTCGATCCTCCCAACAGCAACGCGAGGCCACCGAGCACGGCCAGCCCCAGGCTGACAGCCAGCACGATGGACCGCTCTCCCGAGAGCGGCAACCCGGCAAGCATGCGGTCAATCGGCTCAGCGGAAGCAGGCGGTTGCGGCGCAGCCGCTGGTTCCCGCCCGGCAGGCCCGGCCGCCGGCCGGGCCACTTCCGGAACCGCAGGCTGGAGCGGTTCAACCGGCAGCATTGCCGCCGCAAGCTGACCAGGGAAACGGGTGATCGTGACCCGGGCGTGATCCCAGGGCGGGCTGATCGGGACCAGTCCGGCGACCAGCCGCTCGAGCCGATCGAGCTCCGTGGAGGCCGCGTCGCCGGCTGCTTGGCTGGCCCCCGGCATTCGTTCACGCACTTTCAGCAGATAGCCCTCTGGAATCGCGATCGACACCTGGACGGCACGTTTCGGCACTGGCCCCCTGTTCGCTGGAGCCTTGGTCACCGAGACCGTGGCCGGTGCATTGGCTGCCGCACGCGGCAGCTGGTGGGCCGCCGGCCGGGTGTCAGGCTCAGTCAGTGCCGGCAGGCAGGAAGAGGCGTTGACCTCAACCACCGCATTGGGCATGAACGAAAGTGCTTGGCGAATCTTTGCGGTCACATGCCGCTCGTAGGCCACAGCCCGGGCCCGGTCAGGATCACTGGCGATCAGCTCAGCATCAGAAACCAGCGGACCGTCATAGACCCGGCCGCTGCGGAGGTCGGTCACCGCCACCCGCTCGGCGCGAAGCCCCGCAATCGACGAGGCGACCAGCACCCGAATCGCCTGTACCCGATGGGCATCGAGCGTCGCTCCCGGTTCGGTCCGCACGCTGACACTGGCGGTCTGAATCCTCTCGCCGCGGTCCGGAAAGAGCTGGCCGCCCGCTTTGAGGTCGTAGAGCACCGCAGCCTGCTCGATGCCCGGCATGGTGCGAATCACCAGCGAGAGCTCCTCCTGGGTGGCAATCCGCAGCCGGTCAGCCTGGCTTGCCTGGCTCCGCCAGGGGCTGTCGTTTTCGACCGCCCGCCGCAGGCTACCGCCGAATTCAGGGGGTAAGGCGCCGGCATCCACCAGTGCTCTCAGGTAACTGCTCCGCCGCCCACGGCTGACGAAGAGCCGTCCTGCCTCCACTCGGTGGCCGGAGAGATCCGCCCGGTCAAAGACCGCCTCCATCAGGGCGAGGTCGGCCGGGCCGAGGACCGTTCCGGCCAGCAGTTCGACTTCCGCGACCGTCAGCTGCGGTCGTTCCTGAACCGCCCAGACCGCAACGCCAACCGCCACCAGCAGAAGGCCGGCGGCGATGACTTGGATCGGAGTCGGCCCGGACCGGCGGCCGGCTTCGGCAGCAAGGTCTGGCTCCATCGACGGGCCTCCGGAAAACAATGGTGATGCGGGCACGTTGATCCTGGCTCAGGCGGCCGCCCGCCTGGCTGCGGCCAGCGGAATCGAGAAGGTCAGCGCGACGCCCCCTTCGGGACAGTCGTCGAGTCGCACCGCTGCGGCCAGGCGGTCGAGCAATTGCTGCGTACCGGTCGCTGCGAAACTTCCACCGAAAAGCCCGTCGGCAGCATGCCGTTCGGCCCGGGAGGGACCACTGTCGGCAATTTCGAGCTCGAGACGGTCAGGATATTGGATACTGGTCACGACCACCTCAGCAGTGCGGGCCATGGTGGCGCTGGCGGCAGTCGCCCGCACGGCCTCGGTGAGTCCCCGCTCCAAGAGCGTCCGCAGGGCAGCGACGTCGGCCGGCAGCCGGTGGTCGTCTGCCACATCGACCGACAACTGTGGCAAGGGGCGGCCACGGTCTGCCGCCTGCCGCTGGAGATCGTCGATCACCGCTCCAACCAGGGACTTGAGAGTTGCGTGCTCGGCCGAACGCAGGGCCGCGGGAGTGGGAATGATCTGTCGCATGAAGACCTCGGCGGCATTGGTGACAACCGCAAACCGACAGCAGGTCGCGGCGGAGGGAACGTGATTGTCAAACGCTGGCGGCAGCCAGTGTCAGCGGGCCACGGCTGACGCCGTCCATGACCCAGCGGTCGATGTCCCGCAGCACCGCCCGACTGCGGGAGAGGCACTGCCGGCCGCTCGCCGCGGGGTAGATCCGCAGGCCAAGCTGCCCTCCGGCGGCATGAAACAGCCGCAGGGTACGATCGACATCGGCAGTGGTCGGGGACGTCGGCTCAATTGGCTCAGCCGTACAACAGAGCAGCATCGGCAGGCTGCGGACTTCAGCAAGCCGGCCGAAGAGCCCTTCATTGAGCGGAAACCTGCCGGCGATCGAAACGACCCCGGCAAGTGCGTTCGGCTCTCGACAGGCAATTCGGAAGGCCGCCTCGCCACCGTCACCGGCGCCGACGAGATGGATCCGCTGCGGGTGCACACTGTAACGATCGGACATCCGCTCGATGGCAGCCCAGCAGGCCTCAACACTGGTTCCGCTGGCGCGGACGGCGAGATAGTTCCGCAGGCTCAGCCGGGACATCGTTCGGCCAAGATCGAAACGCTCGTCCCGGCTGTCGGGCAGCCAGACCAGCAGCGGGTAGTCGTAGGCAGGCTCATACCCCAGCGGCAGGAAGACCTGGTCGTCTCGCCTGTCCGTGGATGGCAGCCCGGCTGCGGGACCTCGGGACGTTCGCTCCTCCACCGCTGCCGGACCGATACGGCCAGCAACCATGGGGCGTTCCTGGCATTTGCTGAGACCCTGTTTCATTGACGGCTCCTCTGCATGCTCGGCCACGCGGCAGCCTTCGGCGGCTGTCGCGGGCCGGTTTCTAGCGGAGTGCCGGCGAGCGGACAATGGCAGGATCAGGATCCGCACAGCCCCGCCACACGCTGGCGAAGTGGCGCAAGGCAGGCAGCCTGGCAGCTCCCTGTTCTTCACTGATCGACAGGCGGACCTGTGCCAATTTTTGTTTTTTCAGCCTTCCCGTGCAGCGGGTCAGCGGTCGCCGTGAGCGGCAGCTCAATCCGATCGGGGAGTGCTGCGGCTGGTGGCCGCCGCCGCCACGATCGTTGCCACAGCAGGAAAGCGGCAGCCACTGCCAAGGCGACCGGAAGCCACCGCAGCCACACCGGCAGTTGGGCGGCCGCTGCCGCCGGCAGCCAGAGTGGCCGACCGGCCAGCAGCAGAGGTGACTCGCGGACCAGGGCCGCAGCCGGCCCCTGCTGCTGCCGCGTTTCGTAGCGATACCGCTTGAAGCCGAACCCGGCCAGCCGCAGCCGCTCTGTCACCTGATCGCCGGTGGGCAGCCCCGGTGGCAGATCGAGGCAGCAGCAGACAACGGGGTATGACTCCTGCATCTTTCCGGCAATCTCGATCAGCGGCGTCGAAACAAAAAGAAAGAGCTCCCAATAGTGGTCCTGGCCGATCAGCTTCTGCCAACGCTCCGACGTTACTGCAATCCTGGTGATCCGCCGAGCCGTCCCCTCGAGCACCAGCCGGTCGCCGCGGTGGGCCGCAAACCAGCCTGCTCTGGGGTCGATCAGGGGTACGAGATCGGCGGCTGGCAGGGGCCGCATCTCAGCCGTGGGGGCCAGCTGTTTGCTCGCCTCCAGACAGTTGTAAAAGGCTTCTGCCTCTGCTGCGGCCAGCGGACGACCGTCGACAACGCTGGTGAATAGCCCATAGTCCATCCCGGCATCCGCAAGCGGCGTGTCGGGCCACCTGGACAGCCGCAGTGACACCGCCAGCAGGTCCACCCCCCCCGGCCCCACAGCCGCTGGGCCGGTAATCAGCAATGCCTCACTCGCGGCCCGCTCATTGAGCCGGCCAGCGGCGGGCCAGCCGGTCGGCTGCTGAGGAACCACCAGCCAGACATCGGGCCCGGCGTCCTGCTGCAACCGCACGAGGCTCAAAGCACTGCGGCCGGCGATCTCGGCGAGTTCATCGGGCAGGCCAACCTGCCTGGTCTCGACAGCCCGGCCGGAGAGCCTTACCGGGCGACTCTGCTCGAGGCACTCAGCCAGGTCGACAGCGGGGGCCGGCAACGCCTGCTCCCGCCAGGCCTGCTGCCAGTCCTGCGGGGCGGCCTGCAAACGATCGAGCAGTCGGATCAACAGGTTTAACGCAGCAGGTGGTGCCGCCGCAGCGGGCGTTCTGCCCGGCAAGAGCTCGATCAGCACCTCACGATCAGCCGCGGCCAGTTGCCAAGCGGCGAGATAACCCTCAAGCGATTGCGGGTTCGCCTCGGCAACGACGGCCCACCCCGGCAGGACGATGACGGCAAGCAGCCAGCAAAGCCGGCCCCCAGCCGGCGGCCCAAGCACAGGCAGCCTCACGACGAACGCTGATGCAAGCCAGCGTTCAGGTCGAAGTCACCAGCAGTTCCAGCGGCTCCAACCGAGGCTCCAGGCGGCGAGCCTGGTTCGGCCTGCTGCTGACGACGATACTCCCTCCAGACGTAAAGCCCGAACGATCCCGCCAAGGTGAAGGGCATCGCCAGCATGAGGAGGATGCTATAGAAATAGCCGCGGGCGATGTTCGCCCCCTGCGAGTCGGCAGCCGCGAGCCCGTCCTTACAGGTCGGGCATGCCTCTACCGATCCTGCGAGCAGCAGCACCAGCAGGCAGGTGGCAAGAACGAGATGAGCGTGACGCAACCTCATATCTCGATTATACCCATCAGCCCGCCGGCGAGGGCCTCCGGCGGGGCTGGGTAGAGGTGGTAGACCATCAGATAGATGATCACCCCCGTGACCGAGACGTAAAGCCAGATTGGCAGGGTGATCCGGCCCAGCAGCCGATGCTGTCGCCACCTGCCCCGCCAGGCCAGCACAAACATCGCGATCGCCAGAACGGGCACCGCCACCGCGAGAACGATGTGGGTCAGCAGGATGGCCAGATAGACGACTCGGATAGCCCCCTGCCCTGCAAAGCCAACATGCCCCACGAGGTAGTGATAGGTGAGATACGACACGAGGAAGCAGGCCGAAACGACAAAGGCGGCCACCATAGCTGAGCGATGGGCTCGCCAGTTCCCGCGGGCGATGAAAATCCAGCCGGCCGTCAGCAGCACGGTGGCCACCGCATTGAGGACCGCATTGAGAGTCGCCAGCGGATGGACGGCAAGCAGCGGCGCGAGCGTGTTCACGGCGAGTCCTCGGCCAACACGTCGCGGATCAGCTTCTTCAGCCGCTGCACCCGGTCTTCCTGAAGCAAATGATAGCTGCCTCGCATTCGTCCCTGCCGGTCAAACACCACGCCGCGTTCGGAGTGCACACCGACCTCAACCGGCAATTTGAAGGTCTCCATGCCAACCCGTTTGATCACCTCCATGTCACCGGTCAGAAATTTCCAGTGGTCAGGGTCCGCCTCGAACCGGGAGGCATAGTGCTCGAGGACCTCGGGGGTATCGTTGTCAGGATCACAGGTGAGGCTGACCGCCACAAACTCGGGATCGTCGATCTCCCGGATGATGTCGGCAATCGCCTGATTCTCACGAAAACAGGGGCCGGGACAGTTGGCAAAAAAGATGCTTCCCATCCAGACCTTTCCAGCCAATCCTGCCGAGTCGAATGGCCTGCCCTGCTGATCAGTGAGTTGAAACCTTTCGGCAACCGCTCCGGGCGGAGACTGATCCGCAGTCGCCTCAGGCTCCGCTCCGCGGTCGGGCGTCCCGGTGGGCCGTTGCCCGGCACCACAGCCGGTGATCGCCAGTCCAACTGCCGCAGCGAGCCAGATCATTCCGTAGACGCGGGAGCCAACGAGCGGTCGCCGTTCAGTGGTCATGGTTGCCCACATGGTCAGCACCTTCTTCGGCCGCACTGGCAGCCTGTTCGAGCAACAAAACATCAGCAGGCCTGGCCATGTGCAAGGCTCGTTCCTGAGAAACCATTCGGTTCCGCAGCCCGATATCCGGAATCAACATGACCGCGAGGAAAATCGCCATCATTGCCGCCGGGATCGTGAGTACATATTTCCAATTTGCCTCCCAAAGCACGTGCATGAAGAACAAAACCACCAGCAACGCCTTCGTACACGAGACCGCCATCATGAAGGCCCAGCCAACCTGAGGCTCGTCCCGCCAGGGCCAGTAAGACGAATAGGTGAAAAACGACATCGTCGTGAGAAAGCAGAGGGCTGCGAAGACGGCGAGATACAGGCCCAGGCCGCCATGGCTCTCGTCACCATGGACGGTCGCATGCCCGGCCGCTGCGTTTCCCTCGAGGGCCGGGGTTTCGGCGAGTTGCCCAGGTGCGGTGATCGGGCCGTGGGCAGCGGCTGGATCGTGGGGAGCTGGTGTCGACATGGTGAAGCCTCGCAGTAATACGGCGACGTTGAAACGGCTCCGCTGCCGTCAAAAGAGATACAGCAGGGGGAACAGGAAGATCCAGACAAGGTCAACAAAGTGCCAATAAAGCCCGGCATTTTCGATCATCCCGGCATGCTTCGGACCGAGGTCGTAAAGCAGCAGGATGCCAAAGACAATCAGGCCGACGATGACATGAATGGCATGGAACCCCGTGAGTAAGAAATAAGTGCTCGCCCACATGTTCCCCCCGGGAATCACGATCGGCAGTTGCAGCCAGGGAAAGGTCTCGTTGAGCCCCCCCCCATGGCCGTGCCCACCGGCAGCGTCATCCGGCAGTGGCATCACCTGATCGGCGATAACCGCCATATCAAAGGCCTGCTGATCAGCACCCATTGCCATTTCGCGAACCTGCTGCAGCCGACGACGGCCGGTTACCTCGTCGGGCGTCAGTTCAGACTCGGGCCGAGCGTTGAGTTCCTTCATCTGCTCGATAATGGCCGGCTCACCCAATCGTGCCCGGACAGCCGAGCCGTAATAAAGGTCGGGGCGCTCATAGATCAGTCCGCGGGGGGCTGCCGGGTAGATGCCATGGCTGAACTTGGCGGCGTATTCGTAGGCCTTGATGCCGAGAAAGAACGATCCCAGCAGCAGTGTCGCCAGCATCCAGGTTTTCGCCAGCGACCGCTTGTTGGCCCGGGCTGCTTCAAGCGCCAGCACAACCGTAACGCTGGAGCAAATCAGGACAAACGTGTTAAAGGCGCCGATGGGTTCACTCAGATGAACATGGTGCGGCTTGGGCCAGACTGCGGCCCCGAACCGCAACACCACGTAGCTGCCAAGCAAGGCCGCGAAAAACATGATCTCAGTTGACAAAAACAGCCACATGATCAGCTTGCCACGGGAAAGCGGCAGACCCGGCTGATACTGCAGGACCGGACCATGATGACCGTGGGCGTCATGTCCAACTGAGGCGGCGGAGGCGTTCATGGGAAGAATCCCGGGTTTTCGAAAAGAGTGATTCAGCGAGGAAGCAGCGGAAGTGATCTGAACTCGTCGAACAGCGGGCTCACCGGCTGAACGCTGGGACCACCGAATCCGATGGCCGCAGCCATGAGGACGAGGAGCACCGCAAGCGAGGTGAGCAGCAACGATCGGGCCGATCGGTCGTCACGATGGACCGCAAACCAAACCGCCCCGATAGCATAAACAATCGTCGCCAGCCCAGCCGCCAGAAACAGCCGGATGCTCCCCGACGGCACTGCCAGCACCAGACTGACCGGAACCAGTGCGATCGCCGCTGCAAGCGACTGTCCTGCCGCCCGAAGGCCGGTCGGATCGGCGACCGTCAACATCTGCAACCCCGCGGCGGCGTACTGCCGGCGGTAAAGCCAAGCGATCGCCATGAAGTGCGGGAACTGCCAAAGGTACAGCACCGTACCCAGGGCCGCTGCGGCCAGTCCGCCGGCAGCGTCGCCCGCCAGCAACCGCTCTGGCCCATCAGCCGCCAGCCAGCCGATACCGACCGGCAGGCTCCCGGCGACTGCCCCCACCGCGGTGTTCAGCGGCGAAAGCCGCTTCAGCGGCGTGTAAACGACGACGTAGATCAACCACGTCGAGAAGGCAACGACGGCCGCCCCCGAGCCTCCCAACCAGCCGACAAGTGCCATTCCAACGGCGAGGCTGCCAGCAGTCAGCAGCCAAGCCTGTGCTGGCGACAGTCGTCCGGCTGCCAATGGACGGTCTGCCGTTCGTGACATCAGGCGATCGGTGTGTCGCTCCAGAATCTGATTCGCAATACTTGAACTTGCTGCAACGAGGCCAGTACCCAGCAGCACGCCGAGAACCGGCAACCAGAGCAGTGTTCCCGGCCGTGCGGTCAGCCACATCGCCGCAAACACGGTCACAAGCACCATTAAAGCGATGCGGGGACGAACAAGGGCGGTGATCTCGCTGGTGATCGACCGCGCCGATTCTCCCGCGGCGGTGTCCAAGGTGTGCTGCGAATATCCAGCCCCGACCACAGGAGCAGCCGGTGCTACCAGTCGGCTCATACCCACGCCCTCCGCCCTGAGGCCAGCGGCGAGAGCCCGAGCCGGGGAAGACCACCTGAGACGATCGCGAGCACGACGCTGGCCGCCAGGATGAGCATGCCGAGCAGCACGTGGCCTGTCACGACCACAGCAGAAAATCCACTCCGGGCGACCGTTACGCCGGTCGGTTCAGGAAGGGCTGCGACCAATGCATCGGGGAGCAGTCCCAGCGGCATTCCCCAGCTGACGATCCAGGCCAGACAGCCCAGCACCACCTGGCAGCCGACCAGCCCCGCCACCGTAACGGACCACCGCCTGATGGCGGTCTTGTGTCCGCCACACTGCCCATTCCCGGAAAACATTCCCAGGGCATTTCCAACCAGAGCCAAACTCAGCCCAGTGACGACGGCCGCGCCGGCAACATGGAGAAGCACCAACCAGCGGAATCCATCATGGCTCACGGTGGCGTCGAGATGCCGCAGCTGCGCGCCGGCCACGAGTTGAACATAGGATGCCACCAGCAAGCCACCGGCAAGCCAGCCACCGATCGAAACCGGCTCCGTCCCGCCGGGGCTCGGCTGCCGGCCCGCTGGACCCCGCAGCCAGGGCGATGTCAGTGTTGCAACCGCCACGGCAACAGCAAGGAACAGCGGCCCCGTACAGGCGTGAATTTTCGCGATTGTCTTGTCGTCAAGCAGCACACGCAGCCCGCCCAGCACCCCTTGCAGCACGACGAGCAGCACCGCCGCAACGGCCAACGCCCGCACCGCGGCGGGCTGCCGCGAGGACCAGATCGTGGCAACCAGGCAGAGTGTGATCAGCCCGACGGTCGCCCCAAGCAGCCGGTGCCCATGCTCCAGAAAAAGATCCCAAGGGCCGAAAAACCAGTCGGCAAATGGGAACAGGAACATATTGTGGCCGTAGGTTGCCGGCCAGTCTGGCACCGCCATCGCCGCCTCGTAGGTGGTCACCAGTGCTCCGAACGTGAGCAGCACTCCGGTCACCGCCACGAGGCAGCAGGCAACTGGAAAGACCCAATTCCGGAGGCGGTCTGTCATTGAAGCGACTCTGGCAGCAGCGGCGTCTGAGGAGCGGAGGTGAAAACAAAATCGGCAGAAACCACTTCGCTAATGAGCGGCAGCCGCCGCGGCCGCCGCTGTCTGACTCGGGGGATCAGTCTGCATCAGGTGATCGCCCTCAACCCCCGGCACAGAGTACTCATACGGCCCCCGATACACGATTGGCTGGAAGTCGAAATTGCCATGCCCCGGGGGGCTCGGCGCCGTCCACTCCAAGGTGTTGGCATTCCAAGGGTTTCGGCCCGCCACTGGGCCGTAAAACATGCTCCAAAAGAAGTTCACGGCAAAAATAATCTGCGACGCGACCATGCCGATGGCACAGTAGGTCATGAAGGCATTCAGTGGTTGCAGATGGTGGAACGTTTCATAGTGATAGGCATCAGCCAGTCGCCGCGGAAAGCCGACGGCACCGAGGATATGCATCG
>Ga0180431_10007192_pt1 | contig 13034 bp, 11 predicted proteins | sample SS_ome_11_FD_132459 | JGI IMG/M metagenome (GOLD analysis project Ga0180431, IMG submission 132459) | Hypersaline lake sediment archaeal communities from the Salton Sea, California, USA - SS_1_MS_1 metaG | ecosystem: Environmental > Aquatic > Non-marine Saline and Alkaline > Hypersaline >... | reverse complement strand
ATAAACATCCTCAAACAGATACTCATGACGCGTGAATTGACCGTAGAAAATTCCGATTGCGCTTGGCAGGCACTGAGCGAGTTCCAGAAGGGCGATGCCGATTTCACGGATTATTTCCTGGGATCCACGAATAAAGCCTCGGGATGCGAGGTTACCGTCACGTTCGACAAGAAAGCATCCCTCAGTCCAAACTTTAAATTGCTCTAAGTACGCTCGCTCAGCAACCTGAAGTCGATCGATTCTTCAAGGTTGCTCTAAAAACAACGCCACGCTTCATCCTCGATTATTCTTCGTGTAGATAAGACATTTCCGGCAGCATGAACTATTCCATTCCATATTGCTCAGATTCCCATATGCAGGGACGAGCGGTCTCCTTGATCCTGTCCATACATCAAGGAGTATGAATAGCATCCTTCCATGGATGTCATCACGGGATTATCAATTTGTATTAAAAACGATGGGAATGCGCTGAGTAAAAGGTAGGTTGGTTCACAGAACAACGGCTCACTTGCCGACCGTCTTCACGCCCAGCAATCGGCCGATGGTCTGGACGAGAACCTCGGTCTGGAAAGGCTTCTGTATGAAAGGAATATCCCGTAGCTGCCGGAGCTCCGGCCTGTCCTGCAGACCATAACCGCTGGTATAAACGATTTTTACGTCTGGATCGATCTCTTTCAGTCGGCGGTGCGTCTCCCGCCCTCCCATGCCCGGCATGATGAGGTCCAGCAGCACAACACCGATGGCATCCCTGTTTTTTTCGTAGATGGTCAAAGCTTCCTTGCCGTTGGAGGCCAGAAGAACGTCGTAGCCCCCCCGCTCCAGCATTCGGCTGGCCACCTGCCGGATCACATACTCGTCATCCACCAGGAGTACTTTGTTGCCCCCCTCGGGCACCGGAACACCGGCCTCGACTTCGGATACTCTGGCTTCGACATATCGCGGCAGATAGATAACCACCTCCGTGCCCTTCCCCGCCTCGCTGGTAACCTGGATGGCTCCGTCGTGATTCGTGATGATGCCGTAGACCATGGCCAGGCCGAAACCCGTGCCCGCTCCCGTGGGCTTCGTCGTGAAAAACGGCTCGAACATCCGGGATTTCGTCTTCTCGTCCATCCCGATACCGGTATCCGACACAGAAATGCACACGTATTCACCTGCCGAGATGCCCAACTGTTCCTGAGCGGCCGATTCGTCCAGGGTCGTGTTGGATGTGGAAATCACCAGCCTGCCGCCCCCGGGCATGGCCTCCACAGCGTTCAGGCATACGTTCAGCACAGCCTGCTGAATCTGCCTGGAATCGCCCAGCACCGGCCACAGATCGTCCTTTAACCGCGTCTTCAAGGAGATGGACGTGCTCTCCGGTATGGACAGCACATCCACGATCTCGCCCACCATGTCGTTCATATCGATGGAGGCGATCTGGTACTTCCCCCCTCTGGCAAAGCCCAGAAGCCGGTTCGTCAGATCGGCGGCTCTCTTGGTGGTCTCGGCGATAGCATTGATGTCGTCGAAATAGGGATGGTCTTCCGACATGTCGGTGAGCAGCAGCGATGCGTAGCCCAGGATGCCCCCCAGGAGGTTGTTGAAATCGTGAGCAATACCGCCAGCCAGCGTGCCGATGGATTCCATCTTCTGCTTTTCCAGGAGTTGTGCCTCCAGATAGCGCCGCTGGGATATATCGATGACATTGCCGATGACCGCCGCCTTGCCGTCGAGCATGACGCGTCCGGCACGCAACTCGGCCCAGAATTTCTCTCCCGTCTTCTTGATAAAGCGGACTTCGTAGTGGTCGGGCTCGTCCGATCCCTGTTCCCGGTGTATCTCCCGCTCCTTGACGAGATCCCTGTCCTCGGGCGCCACCAGTTCGAAGAAGTCTTTTTCCAGGAGCTCATTCTTCTCATACTCGGCCAATCCTTCGAAGGTCGTGTTCACGAACAGAATCGTCCCGTTGTGGATGATGAACACACCCACCAGAGACGATTCCACCAGCATGCGGTACTTCTCCTTGGATTCGCGGAGGCTCTCCTCCAGCGCCCTCCTCAACGAGATATCCCGGATGAACGTCTGGATGGCTTCCTTGCCGTTGAACCGCACCCTGTGGCTGCTCAATTCGGCGTGGAACGTGGACCCGTCCTTCTTTCGGAGCATGGTTTCGAACAGCGTGGCCCGTACACGCGCCAGCACCCTCTTGAAGAAGGCGGCTTGATCCTGACGGTAATCGGGCACCACCAGATCGTTCCACTGCTTCTTCAGCAACGCACCTTTATCGTAGCCCAGAAGCCGGCAGGCCGTACGATTCGTCTCCATCAGCTTTCCCGATGCATCGTGCACGAGAATGCCGTCGTTGGAACCCTCGAACAGAACATGATACCGGAATTCCTTCTCCAGCATCTTCTTCGTGCCCTCTTCGATGCGCTTCTCGACATGGCCCACCCATTTTTTCAATTCATCGTCCTTTTGTGTCAGTTTGGCGTACAGACGCGAATTCTGGATGGCCAATGCCAGCACGGACGAAATGAAGGAAATAAAATCCAGGATGCGGGAAGCGGAACTGCCCGGAAGGTAATTCACGATAAGCAGGACATCCACCGTATGCTGATTGATGTTGAGGGGACAAAGAACGAGCGTGTCGAACGGTATGTATCGGAACGATCCCCGGAGATGCTCATCCTCCATTAAATCCTCGTATTTCAGGATGCGTTTCTTCTCCGCGGCCTTCTGAATCAGGGGTATTTGCGCCCGCTGGGGAATGATGGGCTTGTCTCCGGTCGGGGATATACCCAGAACCTTGCATTCGTTCCGCTGGATATCCCACGACAGGAGAAGTACCTGCTCGGAAAGACTTCGTTTCTGTATCTCGGTCAGGAGTTGCTGCAAACGGTTTGTGAAATCGGCTTGATTGAACAGAAAATCTTTCCCCGTCGCCCATTCCAGGAACGGAACAATACCCTGGGATAAGTCTGATCCGTCCCTATTTTTTTTCCAAAATCCGGACAATAAATGCCTCAGTTATCTCCATTCCATAGTACTCTTTTATTCCAAAAAAGTCAAGAAAAAAAGTGTTAAAGCTTTGTAACAATTATATTTGCTATTTCTGGAAGCGATGACGCGGTGTGGACACATAAAAAACGACATCCATCCCGTAAAACAGCCGACAAGATGGATGCGTTCAATGGCGGTTGGTATTTTTTATTCACTCATTATTGCTGTCCGATGGTCGCAGCAGCCCCCCTGCCAGGACGCCGATACCGATGACAATCAGCACCACGGGCCAGTATTGCTCGATGAGATCTTCCCAGTGCCAAAAATAGCCATGAAACAGGCGCATGCACAGAACACCGCCGAAAAAAAGGAAAAGTCCCGCTGGTATGAGCACGCCCCAGTCCCGCGGACGGTAGACAAAAAGGGCCAGGAAGCCCAACCCCAGGGCGAACATAAAAACCGGCCAGTATTCATCGGCATAGTAGTATGCAATGATTCCATAATTTCTCAGGCAGAAGAATGCCCCCACGACCAGAAGCACGATCCCCCAGAAGAGAGCAGACGTATTGCGGCGACGTGACGACTCGTAGACAAGGAAACCGGCAAAAAGCACGAGAAGCACGGGATAGATATGGAACGAATGAGGCTCGAAAATAGGAAAACGACGGGCAAACAACCACAACCCGAGGACGATGAAGAGGACACCGGGTATCAGTGAGGATTTTTTCTCATCCATACGCTCTCTCCTTATCACATACGGCTACTCAGCAGCAACGGCCTGCTGGGTCTCTTGTTGCGGAAGGGCGATAAACAGAACGGCATACACGACAATTCCCACGAATACGTTGGTCACCAGGGCAATCACGACAAATCCCAGACGAACGACCGTGGAATCGATACCCAGGTAACGGCCCAGGCCGCCGCACACGCCGCCGATTATCTTATCGTCGGGGGTTCGGACGAGTTTTTTTTTACCCTCGGACTCGGGTTTGGCCGTTTCTTTACCAGTGTCTTTCTCCTTGTCCCTCCGCATGATATAGAGGATATAGATCACACCCAATAGAACCAGGGCCAACGGCCAGAGGGTTTCCCACGGCACGCGCCACCAGGGAAGAAACCTGAAATCCCAGGGAGAATGCCAATGGTACCGGAAATCCCATCGGTCGGAGAGCAGCAGGAATCCCAGGATGACCAGAAAAATACCCCAGTAGAAAGCCGGATTCCCCTTTTTCTTCTCCTCGCCTTTCAGTTCCTTGTGCTGGGGATTCACAGGAACCACGATCATGGCCAGGATGTAGGCGATAATGCCCAAACCGTCCAGGAATATACTCAGAAGCCAGACCACCCGCACCAGGTTCACATCGACGTTCAGGTATTCGGCCAGTCCGCCGCAAACACCGTCGATCATCCTGTTTTTTCGGGATTTGTAGAATTTCTTGGGCGCTTTGTCCACCGGGCTCTTCTTTTCAGTCATCTTGTTTCCCCTTTTTCATTTACGTCCTATTCTAAATAACGTAATTTTATGACTTTTGTTTCTATTAAAATCGATGTCAACCGGCGGGATTGCGGTTTATGCTGTCTTTTTATCCGATGAACCCGACTTTCTTCTTCTATTTCCTCTGACGAAATCCTTATCACGTTTCTTGGATATAAATCGATCCTCTTACAAATCATGCTGAGCAGGTGGAAGGCGATTTGTCTTCTGTAGGTTGGACGACATCCATAAATACGATAATCCTTGCAATTCATCCCAAAATTTCGTTCATTACAGACCATACGGACATCATCCAGCACCTCTGCCCGCGGCTTCAAACGGCCGCAGGATCACATCCGGTATGGCAGCGCGAATTCATCCAATCGTTCAACATAATAAAAAACAAATCAAGGAGATACATCATGATCCTCCATTTGATGAACCTTCTGATCTCCCTAAGCCTGATCGTTCCTCACGGACCCGCGTATAAAATCCAGGCGATCCGGTACGGCGTCATCCCTCAGTATCCCACGGCGGAACTCGTGACGGGAGCGCCCGAGGGAGAAAAAATCGACATTCCTCTGGTATTCTGGACGATCCGCGGACAGGGCCGGAACATCCTGTTCGACTGCGGATTCCATCGTGAACAATGGATCAAAGACTTCAACGTCACGGATTTCATCCGCCCGGACAAGGCCGTGGAACTGGCCGGTTTGAACGCGGCCGACGTCACGGACATCATCATCAGCCATACGCACTGGGATCACATGGGCGGCCTCGACCTGTTCCCCGACGCCACGCTCTGGATTCAGAAGGACGAGTACGACTATTACGTGGGCCCGGCCTGGCAGGAAGGCGGAAACAGCGACGGCATCGACCCTCAGGATGTGATGGAACTCGTGCGCCGGAACACCCAGGGCAAGCTGAAGTTCATCCACGGGGACGACGTCGAGGTTTTTCCGGGCATTCGCGCCTACACGGGCGGCCGCCATACGTACGCGTCCCAATACCTCCTGGTGCAGACCGACCCGCCGTTCGTACTGGCATCGGACAACTGCTACCTGTACATCAACCTGGAAAAGCACCTGCCCATTGCCACGTTCTTGCCCGAGGACGCACCCTCCAACCTGGCAGCGCTGGAACGCATGATCTCCCTGGCAGGCGACATCGATCACGTCGTGCCGGGCCACGAACCCCTGGTGTTCGAGAAATTTTCCGGCACGGACCGTGTGGTTGATATCAAGTAAGCATCGGCCATACGGACGATTTTTTCTCGTCTTCTTATTCGTCCCGAAACCCCGGGACCTTAACGACTCCGAATAGACGCTCATCGGATTCCATGCCTTCGGAACACGGTTCTATCTGCTAGAAAAGGGGTCAGCGGTGTGTTTCCTCATGCCGTACGAATCCAAACGAAGGTGAAGGACACTCTCGTATCGTACGAGAGAAAACAACCGTTCACAGAGATCATCGACTCTGGAATCATGTCGAAAAAGGGAATCGGTTCTGATGCGAAGTCGCTTCACAGCCTTTGCTCTTTTTACATTACTCTTTTTGAATACATGCGATGTGACCACGGAAAAGCTGGAAATCGATATTCGAGGACGTGTCTCATCTGCTTCGGGAGGCTCTCCCATTCAAGAGGCCGATGTGGTGCTGAAAGAATACGTGTGGTTAGAGGACGATTTCGAATTGACCCGCGTCTCCACCGATGAAAACGGGCATTACCATATCACATACGGCTTTGAGAACAGAGACGAATGCGCAGAAGACCGTCTTGTACTTGAAGTGACAAAGAACGGGTATTTGATGGGCATATTCGCACCCACGGGTGAACAACGCATCGAATGCCATAACGACGTCCAAACCATCGACTTTCAGCTTATACGAATCGGTACAGAAAACTGATTCCAGCCCGCTCTGAAAAATAAAATCACCGTCCGCGAGAACATGCGATAGCGCATGCGTATTACCGGTTGGAATCCATGCGTAGAAACATACACCCGATTCATTTGTCGGAAACGGTACCTGTGCCCTCCGCCCGATAGCGTCCCCACCCTCCGGATATGCTTCAGCAAATTCGGTCATCCATTCTCTGTTCTGAGGAGTCAGGAAGCGATCCTGCGTGTCGTCGTCGTACGGACATCGCTCCTGCGATGCTACTTCTCGTTCTTCTTCTGAATTTTGCCGGTCATGGGAACGAACCGGACGGGAATCAAGCGTTCCTTTTCCACCTTTCCTTTCCGTTTCGTGATGAGGATGAGATCCTGAAACCACGTGCCCACGGGAACGATCATCCGTCCCCCCTCTTTGAGCTGTTGGATGAGAGGCTCCGGTATGCTGGGCGGTGCGGCCGTGACGATGATTCCGTCAAATGGAGCTGCTTCGGGCCACCCCTGATAGCCGTCGCCCACCCGGCAGTGGATGTTCTGGTATCCCTCTTCCTCCAGGACAGCCTTCGCCTCTTTGCCCAGCGGTTCCACGATCTCGATGGTATACACGTCCCCGGCGATTTCGGCCAGAACGGCTGCCTGATAACCGGAGCCCGTACCGATCTCCAGTACCTTCTCCCCGCCCTTGAGCCGCAGCGCTTCCGTCATGTAGGCCACGATGTACGGCTGTGAGATGGTCTGTCCGTGTCCGATGGGCAAGGGTTCGTCGTTGTAGGCCGCGTACTGAAGATTCTCGGGCACGTACCGGTGGCGTTTCACGCGGGTCATCGCTTTCAAGACCAGAGAATCCTGGACGCCCCGCGCCATGATCTGTGTTTTGACCATTCGCTGTCGCTGCCCTACGAAGGTATCGTGCGCTTCCTGGCTCATCTCATCTCCCTCTCTCGGAATTTGCCGGCAAAATGTCCCGACGATGACCGCCAACATCAGGCAAGAAAAGGATTTTATCATCATACGTGTTCCTCCCTCTACCGTTGGATCGTGCGTCTCGCGATGAAGGTGTCTGAGCCCCTCGCACCCGGAGACGCTGGCTCAGTTGATGCGCCTTCCGTACGGGCTCGGGAAGGCGGTACGACCGGCAGCTCCTCAGAACCACATCCGCGGCCTCGTCCAGCCCGATACGGTGCCCCGGAGAGACGAACACGGGCTTCACACCCTCCCGCGTCCGGAGAACCCATCCGATGATTGTTCCCCTCAACCGCAATTCCGATCGGGAGCCCCGGGCGGTACCCACGGGCTCAAAGTCGCCCACCAGCCGCGATTTGGCACAGCCGACGGTCGGCACATCCAGGAAGAGCCCCACATGGGCGCCGATGCCCATGCGCCGGGGATGAGCCGTTCCCTGGCCGTCCAGGATGACCGCATCGGGTGACGATGCGACTTTCTCGAACGCCGCGAGCAGGGCGGGCATTTCCCGGAACGAAAGGTATCCGGGGATGTACGGCATCGAGATGTGGCTCTCCGACCACTGCTCTTCCACCACCTCCCACGTCGTTATATCCAGGACGACCACGCATGCCCAGAGCCGGCCGTCGCTCCGACTGTATGAGACATCGGCACCGGCCACCCGAACCAGCCTATCGGGCTTGCCCCGGATGATCAATTGCCGGGCCAGTTCTGACTGAATCTGTCTGGCCTGTTGAATCCCGATGTTCCAGTCGTGGAGATGTTTGATCTTCACAGGAAAACCTTGGCCCTCGTTTCGACGAACCGGCTGTTGCATGTCTTAATGCTGAGAAATCCGAAACAATACGTCCGTACGATGCGTCTTACTTCTGCTGAAACGCATCGTTCCGAAGAACATCCTTCTCTTCATCGGAGTGGTTTATCAGGGCGATCCACTATTTATATATGACCTTCTACCATGGCAAAGATGATAGGAGTCCGATACGATCCTATCACACGAGAATGATTTTTTATTGCGACGAAACCCGGCTTCCATGATCATCCGTCTCCGCAAGGGTCTGGATGGCGAATCGGACGGGAAGATGGATTCTAACATGATTCATGGGAAGACCGTATCGCCTTCTGCCGGATGCGTTCCCACAGCGCCCGGTAATTCCCTCCCCAGTGCTGCCGCTGGATTTCGTATACGACGATTCCGAAAGCCACGGCCACGTTGATGGAGTTTTTGTAGCCCAGCATGGGTATCTCGACGATGTCGTCGGCCATGGCCAGCACACCTTCGGACACGCCCAATGCCTCGTTCCCCAAGACCAGGGCCACGGGCAGCGGAAAATCGATGTCCCAGACCAGACGGCTCTTGTTCGTAAGTTCCAGGGCAACCACGGGAATTCCCACTTCCTTCAACTCGCCCACGGCCTCTTCCACGGTGGGCCGGTGCTCGCAGGATACGTACGGCAGGGCGCCCAGCGATGTTTTTTCCAGTTTTTTATGAGGAGGGGAAGCCGTGATCCCGCAGAGATACACCTTTTCCAAAAGCGCACAGTCGGCCGTGCGAATAATGGAGCCCACGTTGAAGGCACTCCTTAGGTTGTCCAGCACGGCGTACACGGGACACCGGGGGACATCCTTGAATTCCTCGGGTGTCAGGGGGGAATCGAACGAACGAACGTTGAGTTTTGTATCCATGAATCGCGATGCGTCGGTTACGTTGTCACGGCTTCCTCGGGCCCTCTTCCCATCTTCCTGTCGGCCTCGGCAGTCCAGTCCATCATATGACGGTCCAGCAACTCGGGCGTCAGTGTCTCTCCATCCACGGTATCCCATATGGGTCGCCCCATGGCCACGTAGCACCTGGAAAACGGCTTGGGCAGTAGGTACCGGCACCACGTGCTCTTGAGAATCCAGCAGCGATCCGCCGACGTCGCCGTGGGGATGATGGGATACCCGAATTTCTGAGCCAGAAATAGAATCCCCGGTTTCGACCGATGAATCGGCCCCCTGGGTCCGTCCAGGGCAAAGCCCGCCGGAAATCCCCTCTCCATGGCCTTCTTCATGTTCAACAGTGCCTGCACGCCCTTTCGCTTGCTGGACCCCCGGACGATGACATATCCCATGCGCGACAGGATTCGGGATTGGATATCGCCGGCCCAGCTCACATCTGTCATCAGGACCACGTGCCAACGGCCATAGCTGGGCACCAGCAGGAATTGTCTGCCGTGCCAGAAACCGAAGACGGTTCTATTCCGATCCAGCTTTAAGAATTCGGGATGATAATAATACCGAATCTTCAGCGTTTTTGTATAAACAACGATGACCAGGGTGGCCAGCACAGCAAGAAAATGGATAAAGCGTTCCGAGTATGTTAGACGACGACGCCATTGTTTAAATCGTATTCGTATCCTGCTCCACCATTCTCCTGCCGAGAGGCTCATAACAGAATGCCCAATGTAATCGATAGAATCTGCGGTTGGGGACTGGGATCGAACAGCAGATGCCACCGGACCTCCGTGACCATGCTGAACCGCGCCCAGTGCCGCCAGTCTACCAAGCCTAAACAGATACCCGTCGTATTCAGGTTATCCTCTTGACTCTCGAATTGCTGCATGAGATGATACCGTCCCACACCCGCCAGGATGAAATTGGAGTGCCTGTAAACGCCCCGTAGGCGGCGCAGGAGGTCGAACGTTGCCCACGCCACGTTAAACTTAAGCTCTCCGCCGTCACCGTGGGCCGTGCCCATATTGAACGTATAGAGCGCATATCCATCCGCCTGGACCAGCCAATTATCGAACAGCCGAAAGTTCAAGGAAGTGCCTCCCAAGACAGAAATGGGCGTTCTAAAGTGAGAGAACGGAATCTTGGGCAGGCCGAAACCACCCGAAAGGCTCACGTGGAATCGTCTCAATTCCGACGATTGGGCATGGATATTCCCACATAGAACGCATAACCAGAGTATGCATACACCGATAAACACGATTCGCTTTTTCATCATCATCTCCATAGCAGCTTATACCAAAATGTACGAAAATGGACAGTGCTTGTCAAACATTTCATCAACGATTCTCCTTTAAAAACCGCTTTATTCCGTCGTAAATGGCCCGGGCACACTTTTTCCGAAAATCCGGCCGGTAAAGCAGCATCTCCTGCTCCGGGATCATCATGAACGCCTCCTCGGTCAGGATCGCCGGCATCTGGGTGGGCCGGCACAGAGCCAGGTTGGCGTAGTACAGCCCGAAATCAGGAAGCTTCAGCTCCTCCAGTACCTCCTGGTGGATCAGCTCGGCCAGCCGCCGGCTCATGGGATGGTAATAATACACCGAGCTCCCGTTGTTCCTCCACGGATTGACACCGTCGGGCAGAGCGTTAAAATGAATGCTGATCAGGATATCGGCATCCACGGCATCGGCGAGTCGCGGACGGGATCGCAGAGAAATACCCTCGGTGGCCTCCCGGGTCATGACCACGACGGCGCCGTCGGATTCCAGCATGCGTTTCAGTTCACCGGCCACGGCGATGTTCACGTCCCGCTCCTGAAGCCCCGTGGGCCCCACGGCACCCATGTCGGGATGATGGCCCGCGTCCAGACAGATCACGCAATTCTTGAAGGGTGAACTCGGCCATCCGGGAATCCTCGGCCTCTTTTTGATATCGATCTCCAGCATCGTTCCGTTGTACTTGGGATCGTATCCCCACTGCTGGGGCTGATCCAGCAGGATTTCCAGCTCGTAGACCCGACTGGACCGTTGATACCATCGAATATCCCGGAGAATCGGATCGGAAAAATCCTGCGGTATCCAGTCCGTATCCGATGCAACACCGTAAAGGGTTATGATGAGGGACGACGGATTCGTCCTCTGCCGGATGTGAAACGGCAGCCGCTCTTCCAAAGGAATGGAAATACGCACCCTGTCTGAAAGACCCTCTGCCCTGACGAATCGAACGATGCCCTTGGGGATGGACGTTCCAGGGGGTAAAACCTGGAATGATCCGTCGGGAACCCAGGCTTCATGACCCTCGGCCAGCCGGGCCCGATGCCATACGCCCCGCCGTCCGGTAAGCCACAGCTTGATCCCCTTGGGAAGAAACCACGTATACGCCTGGCCCGGACTGGGACGGGCAATGACCGTCTCCTCGGTGAGCACGGCTATCGTGGGTACGGAGGAGCCATCGACTGTGAGGGTGCCGGCCGCCTGAATCGACACCGTATCCGATTCCGCATTCACCAGGTGGAAAACGACACGTGCGTCCTTGATCATATCCCATGGGCTTATCTCGTAAACGCCCGTGTAAATGCCCTGTACGAACGTGGTATCCGTCTTTAAGTCGCCAAACACGGCATCGCCCCAGGGAAACCGGGGCAGCGGCATCCGCTCGATCATGGGGATTTCCCATGCCAATCCTTCAATGTCGAAAAACGCCCGGCAGCCCGGCGTGCCCTTCACCGATACTTCGAAGATGTCGCCTCCGCGAAGCACGGACTCAAAATCAGGGTGGATGTACGTCGGATCGAATCCCAGAGAATCCACGGGAAACGCCATCATGCGTGTGGATACTCGGACGCGACGTTCAACCCGGGTTGTATCCGGCCCGGATACGGCCGTGCAGTGAAACACGAACTCCCCCGGTGTTATAGGTAGGAATGCGAGGAACGCGCCGTTGGGATAGACGCGTACCGGCGTGTCGTTGATCCACAAACGGGATACCGGGGTAACCGAACCGAAGATGAAACTGGAATCCCGGGCTGCGATTTCCTGGTTTTCCAGGGGGTAGATGATGCGGAACCGGGGCTTACTGGCCAGGACGGCCGAAGAGGCAAACAGGAGGCTGGCGATAAGGATGAAACACCATCCAAAGATGGAAATCGTCGTCTTTCTTCTTATCACTCCTTTCACGTTCAAGATCCTCATTCAAGAGTGATGCCCAAGGGCGTTCCAAGGAGGCATCTGCATATAATAATACGAACGAGGAAAATACAAATCCTCACCCGACAGCTGTCTGCTGGATGGTCTATTTTGTTAATGTACGTCGATTGGATGAATTCTGCAAGGATAAAACGCAAGGCACGTGGAAGGACCTAATTTTATCGCTCGGGTTGATCCATCATTCGATCATGGTTCATGCCGACTCTTCAATTACAGGATTTAAAACGTCTCGTCGAGACGGATGTATTTTCTGTATATTCAGGAGGATAACTAAAATCGATTAAGTCATAAAAAAATCCGCATGCGTGCCTTTCCCTCTATGAGGAATTAATGATGGCCTTTATTTTAAAATAGAGTCACAGAATACCTTTTAAGAGTGCCGTTCAAACCGCTCACGATGTATTTATCAGCCCCGTAAGATAGACCGTCATTACGATGGCAAAAAGACCCAGCATCGCCAGTAAGGGGTATAAAAACTCGGTATCAATCCGTCGGGTCTGTATTTGATCGACTTCGTACAACGGGATAGAGAGGGATTCTATATCCTCTTCAACGCCCTGTATGATCACTTTTTCTCCATAGATCTCTCGTTTCCATACGATCCTGTTGTCATGAATTCTGGCAGGATTTCCTTTGGGAAATTCGATGAAGTCGCCTGTAAATTTGGTTACACTGATAATATTTCTACCCCCCGAAATGTCTTCGTAACTTTCCTGTGTGACGTTGTAACAAGACATCACATGACCGATTATAACGGATAAAAGGGTGAGGATAAGCGATTTCTTCCCGAAGCGATTT
>Ga0180431_10007186_pt1 | contig 13037 bp, 8 predicted proteins | sample SS_ome_11_FD_132459 | JGI IMG/M metagenome (GOLD analysis project Ga0180431, IMG submission 132459) | Hypersaline lake sediment archaeal communities from the Salton Sea, California, USA - SS_1_MS_1 metaG | ecosystem: Environmental > Aquatic > Non-marine Saline and Alkaline > Hypersaline >... | reverse complement strand
TGGAGTCGGGCACAATTGTTACGCTTCTCCCGGACAGGGGCGACCGCTACCTGAGCACAATGCTGTTTCGTTCCATCTGCGCGAAGTGCCCGCCGTGATTCCCCGAGCGCAGGGAAGTGGAGACGGCTGGGCGAAAGCTACCCGTGAACAGCTTGAGATCGAGGTCAATGGGGATCGGAAAGACCGAGACGGAATATGCAGGGCCGCCCGCTGACAATTCCAACGGAACCGTACGATAAGAGGTACGAGACCACGGAGCGAAACAACATTGCCGCGATCCGATATTAGCGCCCGAGGAGTGCAACGCGCCGAGAGGATCAGGGAGCAGCTTCTTGCGATGGGCGAGGGGGTGAGGGGTTCGCTCCGCGAAAGGCTGATCAGGGAGTCTCTGGCAAAGACGGAATCCCAGGCATGGCCGATCCGGCGAGCGAAGGCGTTCAAGCACATCCTGGATAATACCGAGCCGGTGATCCTGGAAGGGGAGCCGATCGTGGGCTCGATCATGGGGCTGTTCCCGTTGAGGGAGCCGCAACCGGTACATGCAGGGATACGGGAGGAGGCCGAGCGGCACCTGTTCGACGTCGTTGAAAGCGGCGAGGGCGTTTCGTGCGACCGTGAGCTGATGGAGCACGACTACAACTACCGGGGCGGAAGAGTGGGGTTCGAGGAGTTGAAGTCGCTCTCTGAGGAGATCTCCGAAAAACGAGGTGAGGAGCTGGGGCTCTCTTATGGGCAGATTTTCGGCGAGCTTCAGAGGTACTTCTCGGAGGAGCCGCAGGTCAGGCATCTGTCGCAGCAGTTCTTCCACGGGCGCAAAGAGCCGGAGGGTCCGCTGTGGAACTTTGCCAACCATCTCGCCGTGGACTATGGGAAGGTGCTGCAAGCGGGGTACGGCGGCCTGCTGGAAGAAACTGAACGGTATCTCGAAGGCGCAGCCGGGAAGAAAAGGGAATTCTACGAAGCGGTGGTGATTTCGCTGCGGGCGGTGATGGAGTTCATATCGAAGTATGCGGATGCGGTGGCGGAACGGGCCGAGAAGGAGGCCGACGCCGAGAGAGCTGATGAGTTCCGGCTGATGGGAGCGATCCTGAAGAGGATTTCGAGCGAGCCGGCGCGAGGTTTCCGTGAGGCGCTGCAGCTCTTCTGGATGACGCACATCTGCCTGGCGCTGGCCGGAGGGATGGCTCTCGCCGCCGGCAGGTTCGATCAATATGCGTATCCTTTCTACAAACGGGATGTCGAGACGGGGCGGATCACGCCGGACGAGGCCGTCGAGCTGCTTAGCTGCCTCTGGTTGAAGTTCAACGAGCCTAAGCTCGGCGCGGTTCAGAACCTGACCATCGGGGGAGTGACCCCCGAGGGGACGGACGGGACGAACGAGCTTTCGTACCTGTGCTTGGATGCCGCGAGGCGGGCGAGGGTCCCGTATCCGAACGTCTCAGCACGCGTGCACGGAGATACGCCCGAACGGCTTTTCGCCGAGACGGCGAAGACAATAAGAGTGGGGCTGGGGTGCCCGTCGGTCTTCAACGACGGGATCATCATACCTGCGCTGTGCGAGGCCGGATTCGAGCTGGAGGACGCGAGGGACTACATGGTTATGGGGTGCCAGGAGATCATGATAGCGAGTAAGCAGCCCTCGTGGGACGTGAGCTATGGCTTCAACCTTCCCGGCTCGCTCAATAGGGTGTTGGATCGCTTGGCGGCGGAAGGGCCGGCGGGTTCGTTCGAGGAGCTGGTTGAAGCCTACAAGTCGGAGTTGGCGAGGGAGATAGGTTGGGTGGTGGCGTTCGCCGGCAAGAAGTACGAGCGAGTGTTCGAGACAGGGTCGGATCCGTTCGGTTCCGCGCTGCTGCAGGATTGCCTGGCCGAAGGGAGGGACATGTACCAGGGGGGAGCGAAGTACCCGGCGACGATAGGAATGTGGGCGCTGGGGCCGGCGACCGCGGCGGACTCGCTGGCCGCGGTTCGCAAGTTCGTGTTCGAGGACAAGGCGATGGAGTTGGCGGAACTCGTGGGGATCATGAAAAGGGATTTCGAGAAAGAGGAGGCGCTCCGGCAGTACCTTCTGAAGAAGCTGCCCAAGTTCGGAAACGATGACGAGAGGGTCGATCTGATTGCCAAGGAAGTGGCGGAATTTTTCTGCCGTGAAGTGCTCAGGCATCGCGGCCCGCACGGTGAATACTTCCTGCCGCTGCTGGCCTCGTACCTGGGGCACGTCGGAGCGGGAGCACAGACGGGGGCGACGCCGGATGGGAGGAAGGCGGGCGAGCCGCTGAGCGATGCCGCGTCCCCAGCGCAGGGAAGGGACGTGAGCGGCCCGACGGCGGCTCTCAAATCCATAACGAGGGTGGATCACAGGCTTTCTCCCGGAGGAGTGGCCGTGAACATCAAGTTCTCGCCGACCGCGCTGGAGGGTGAGAGGGGGTTGGGGAACCTGGGGTCCCTGCTGAGGGCCTATTTCGAGATGGGCGGGCAGGAGATACAGGTGAACGTCGTGAGCGGGAAGACCTTGTTGGCGGCAAAAAAGGACCCCGAACGATACAGGGACCTCGTGGTCAGGGTGGCGGGATTCAACGAATACTTCGTGAAGCTGGACTCGGAGCTTCAGGATGAGATCATCGCCAGGACCGAGCAGTGATCTCTTGAGCCGCGCGGGGAGGGTAGGCTGACCTTCTGAGTCCCTCCGCACAAGCACGTCCCGAGCCCGCACGGTGCGCAGGCATGGGGGATTCGACGCATGGCTTCCAGAGAATCGCAGGAGAGAGGCATCGTCCTGGAGGGAAAGGTGCTTAGGGTTGTGCTGGACGTGGAAACGGGGGCTTTTGCTTCCATCAAGAACAAGGCTGCTGGACTAGAACTGGTCACACAGTGTCCCGCGGAGCCAAAGCCGCCGTGGGTTTTGGGCTTCACGCGGGTGCCGGGAGGAAAGCCCTTCAACCACGAAGTGGACGAGTCCCGGCAGTTCGATAGCTTTAAGTGGAAGCGACTGGCGGAATGCCAGGGAGTGCTGCTGGAGTGGAAGACGACCGAAGGGCCGACCGTCGAGATGAAGGTGATGCTGAGGGGGGCGACTGCGGAATGGCCCGAGAGAGTGGACATATGGGCCGAGGCGGACAACCCTACGGGGCGAGTGCTTCAGACGCTTAATGCGCCATACGTCGAGGGGATCGGTCGACTTGGGAATGAGGAAGAAGCGAGGCTGAACCGGCTGGCGCATTCCGCCCATTCGGGATTCTTGGTTGACGACCCTGTGGGCTTGATGCATGAGCCCTTCGCGCCCGGCGAGCCGCTGTTCGAGTTCTGGCCGATGAGGTATCCGAACGGGTTCCACGCGCCGATGCAGTTCTTCTCCTACTATGTCGAGAGACGCGGAGGGTTCTACTTCGCTGCGCACGATCCGCATCACTCGGCGAAGTGCATCGATTTCAAGAAAGAGGCCGGCGGACAGGTCGTTATAAGCACGCCCAACTACCAGTGGGTGGAGCGCGGGGGCGAGGCGATGCGGCTGCGCTATCCGTACGTGATCGCGCCTTTGACGCGGGGAGACTGGTACGAGGGTGCGGAACTCTACCGGAAGTGGGTGACGGGCTCCGATGTCGAAAGCCCGACTTGGACGCGTCGCGGGCGCATCGAGGACAGGGCGAAGCGTGGTGACTGGGCATCGTGGCTGAGCGATGGCGTGGCCGTGTGCACATTCGGCTTGCCGGCGAGTTACGACGTGTCGCCGTGGCTGAGGGCCATCGATGCCGCGGCCGGCGGGCCGGTTTTTCACGTGTTCGGTCACGACTGGCCTGCGTACGCACCCGTATTCGTCGAGGGCAAGGAGTACGACGCGCTGGCTGCGGAGTGCGGGTGCCTGTGGGCGCGATGGCGACCTGTGGGTCCGGCGCAAGCGGGACAATTCGGGTACTGGGGCGGCCGGTTGTCGGAGGAGGAATGGCACGATGACTCGGCGGTGAAGGACATGCTTGCGAAAGCGGGGCTGCCGAACGGGCGCGGAGACGTGGAGACTGCGCGGGCGCTGCGGCGGGCGAATGCGGCGCTTCAGGAGTTCCGGCGGAGATACGACACGGGCATGACGGGGGCGGAAGTGGACAACTACTTCCCGACGCGGCTGACGCCGGAGAACGAAGAGGCGTGCGCGGAGAATAAGGATCCGAAAGCGCCTTTCCATTTTGACTATTTCCCGCACGGGCTGGATGTCGAGAAGCTGGGTTTGCTGACACGGGAGCGCGCCGAGAAGGTGGATAAGGACGCGGCGCGGTTTCTGCATCCGGCGTCGGAGTTCTTCCGGGATTTCCATGCGCGTCGGAGCGCGGCCATCGTGGAGCGAGGAGGATTTGAGGCGCTGTACTACGATATATCGGCGTCCAGCGGCGGCGAATACTCGGACAGGAGCGATTTCGGGATTCCGGCCGGGGCTGGCCGGAAGCTTATCGAGGCGCATCGTCGGCTTTTCGCCGAGACGCGAGAGCAGGCTTGCCGCGCGGGAGGAAGATACGTGCCGCAGGGGACGGAGGTGATGATCGAGAACTTCCTGGACGTGGTTGATTACGGTCAGTGGCGCGTGGGGGGAGGAGTGCATGGGGATATGGAAGGAGAGAACCTCGTGCCGTTTGTGAAAGCCGGACGGGCGCGGCGGATTCCGATGTGGACGTACGTGTATCACGAATTCGGCGGAGTGCGAATGGACGGGTGGACCAAGCTTTCCAAGAACTTCGGCGAATTGTTCTTCCACACGGCGGCGCAGATTGCCGTGGAGGGGCAGATACTGGAGGTGAACTATGAGTTTTCGCCGCTGGAAAGTTTTCCGGGCATCGATCGTCCGTCGCCACAGCTTGTCTACCTGAACCAGGTGAGACTTGATAACGACGTGCCGGAAGTCGATCCGGAGAAGCTGGCGTGGCTTGGGGAGGCGACGGCGGCAAGGACGGGGTTTGCGAAGGACTACCTCGCCTGGGGACGGATGGTTCCGCCGGGGAAAGTATCAGGTGGTGCGGAAGATGTGGAGTTCGACTGGTGGCACTACAACGACATTGACGGGCGGGAAGAGAAGGGAACGCTGCGGGTGCCGTCGGTAGTTCACGCGGCGTGGGCGTACCGGGATGAGCGGGTGGGCTTGGTGTTCGTGAACATCCTCGGGAAAAGGAAGCAGACTGTGAACGTGGAATTCGATCTCGCAGTGGCGGGAGTGAAAGGGGGCCTTGTGCGCGGGCGGCGCGCTACCCGTGACGAAAAGAGGCACTTGCCGGTGGAGTTCGGCGAAGGATCGGCGAGGTTCGAGTTGACGTTGCCTCCTAGGAAGATCGTCCTGGTGGAACTGACGCAGTAGCTGCGGGTCAAAGACTCTTCTGCTGAGCCGGGAAGTGGATGGTGATCCAGTCTGAGCGAATCCAGAATCTGAATGAGGGGGACACGCGGCGAGGGCGGTATGTGCTGTACTGGATGCAGCAGTCGCAGCGGGTGCGGTGCAATCATGCGCTGGAGTATGCGATCCGGAGGGCTAACGGGCTGAAGCTGCCGCTGGTTGTGCTGTTTGCGATAACGCAGCGCTTCCCCGAGGCGAACGCGAGGCACTATGCGTTCATGCTGGAGGGCCTGGCGGAAACGGAGGCGGCTCTGCGCAGGCGAGGGATAAGGCTGGTGATTCGGGTAGAGTCCCCGGTGACCGCGGCTACTAAGCTTTCGAAACAAGCCGCGCTGCTGGTGACGGATCGCGGGTACTTGAGAGTGCAGAAGCGATGGAGAAGGCGGGTCGCCGAGAGTGTTCCGTGCCGGATGGAGCAGGTGGAAGCCGACGTGGTCGTACCTGTCGAGGTGGCGTCGGGCAAGGAAGAGTACGCGGCGCGAACGATAAGGCCGAAGATTCATAGGCATCTGCCTCGATTCCTGAAGGGGCTGGAAGAGACGAAGGTGGAGAGGGGTTCGCTGAGGCTGCCGGTCGAGGGGGAGATGGGTAGGGGGACGCCGCCTTCGCTGGAGAAACTGCGAGTGGGCCGCGGGGTGGGGCCGGTGTCCGCCTTGAAGGGCGGCGCGTCGGAGGCGGAAAGGCTCCTGGGGAAGTTCGTCTCCGATAAGCTGGGGGAGTTCTCTCAGAGGCGCAACGATCCTAGCGGGGACTTCGTATCGCACATGAGCCCGTATCTTCACTTCGGCCAAATATCTCCGCTTTGGATCGCACTGAACGTGATCGGATGGCGGGGTGTGAGGGATGCGGAGAAGGAAGCGTACCTGGAAGAGTTGATAGTGAGGCGGGAACTGAGCATGAATTTCTGCGAGTACAATCCCAAGTACGACTCGTTCGAAGCCGTGCCGGAATGGGCGCGAAAGACGCTTCGGAAACATGAGAAAGACGGGCGCGAGTACTCGTATGGTGTGGGTGAGCTCGAAGGTGGGAAGACGCACGATCCGTACTGGAACGCGGCGCAGAAAGAGATGGTTCTTACAGGTAAAATGCAGGGCTACATGCGAATGTACTGGGGGAAGAAGATCCTGGAGTGGCTGGCGGAGCCGGGCGAGGCGTTTGGAATCGCACTTCATCTGAACAACAAGTACGAGCTAGACGGGAGGGACCCTAACTCGTTCGCGGGGGTGGCGTGGTGCTTCGGAAAGCACGACAGGCCTTGGGCGGATCGTCGAGTGTTCGGTACGGTTAGGTATATGAGCGCGAGCGGGCTGGAGCGGAAGTTCGACATTGGGGCGTACGTGCGCAAGGCAGAATCGCTGGGATAGGGCGAGGAGGATAAGGTGAGAAGTCCTGGTGCGACAGCGGAAGCTCAAGAGAGGCCGCGGATCGGCATCAGCGCCTGTCTGGTCGGCCAGGCGGTCCGGTATGACGGGGGGCACAGGAGGGACAGGTTCCTGACGGACACCCTGGGGAAGTTCGTAGAATGGGTGCCGGTCTGTCCTGAGGTGGAATGCGGTCTGCCGATCCCGCGAGAGTCGATGCATCTGGAGGGCGATTCGGAGTCACCTCGGCTCGTGACCACCCGCACCCACATCGATCACACTGAGCGGATGCTCCGATGGGCTAGGAAGCGGCTGGGGGAGTTGGCCGCGGAGGATCTGTGTGGGTTCGTTTTCAAGACGAATTCGCCCAGCTCGGGTATGAGGGGCATTAAGGTTTACGGTAAAGGAAGGATGACGAGGAAGGTGGGGGTAGGACTCTTTGCGCGGGCATTCATGGAGCGCTTTCCGCTGCTTCCGGTCGAGGATGAGGGACGGCTGCACGACGCGGGATTACGCGAGACCTTCGTGGAACGGATATTCGCATTGAGAAGGTACAGACGATACCGGGAGTTGGATGGCAGCGTGGGTGGACTGGTCGAGTTCCATGCGAGACACAAGATGCAGCTAATGGCTCACGGCCCGAAGTTGCTTTCGGAGATGGGAAGGGCTACGGCGCACGCGAACGAGAATCGAAGAAGCGGAGTGCTGGAGCAGTATGAAGAACTGCTGTTGAAGGCGCTGAAGCAGAAGACCACGGTGGGCAAGAACGCCAACGTGCTATTCCACATGCTGGGGTTCTTCAAAGATAAGTTGTCAGCGGACGAGAAGAGGGAGATGCTGGAGGTGATAGGCGAGTACAAAGGCGAGCTTGTGCCGTTGATCGTCCCGGTGACGCTCATGAGGCACTATGTGCGAAAGTACGGCGAGCCGTACCTCGCGGTTCAGACCTACCTGAATCCCCATCCGGTCGAGCTAAAGCTTCGGAACCACGCGTGAAGGGGCAAGATATGCGGGAGAACCCCGCTTGACTAAGATGTGCGACGGGGATAGCCTCACGGTTAGATGAATCGGTTGGCTTGACGTCCGAAGGGGGACACAGGATGGCAAAGATATTCGAGGACATAACGCAGGTGATAGGCCGCACGCCTCTTGTCAAGATCAGAAAGATGATCAAGTCCGAGGCGACCGTACTGGGAAAGCTTGAGAGCCTGAACCCGATGAGTTCAGTCAAGGATCGGATAGGGCTGTCGATGATCGAGGCGGGAGAGCGGGACGGTAAGATCAAGTCCGGAACTACGATTATAGAACCTACGAGCGGAAACACGGGGATCGCGTTGGCACTCATTTGCGCCGCGCGGGGGTACAGGTGCATACTCACGATGCCCGAGTCGATGAGCCTCGAGCGGCGGAAGGTTCTGCGCGCTATGGGGGCTGAACTGGTGCTGACTCCCGCCGGAGAGGGGATGCCGGGCGCGATCCGGAAGGCCGAGGAGCTTGTGGCGAACACGCCCGACAGCTTCATGCCGCAGCAGTAGAATCCGGCTAACCCGGAGGTTCACCGCCGCACCACGGCCGAAGAGATATGGGAGGACACTGACGGAAAGGTCGATATTCTAGTGGCCGGCGTCGGCACAGGGGGAACCATCACGGGCGTTGCGGAGGTCATCAAGCAGCGCAAACCTGAGTTCAAAGCTGTTGCCGTTGAGCCGCTCCAGAGCCCCGTTCTGACGCAGATGCGAGAGGGGGAAGAGCTTCACCCCGGTCCGCACAAGATACAGGGAATTGGTGCCGGATTCCTTCCAAAGGTGTTGGATATGGACCTGGTTGATGAAGTTATCGAGGTGGATCAGAACGACGCGATCGAGTGGGGTCGGCGGGCAGCTAAGGAAGAGGGACTGTTCGTGGGCATATCGTCCGGGGCGGCGCTCAAGGCCGCGAGCGTCGTCGCCGCCAGGCCGGAGAGCAGCGGGAAGATGATCGTCGTGATCATTCCGAGTTTCGGAGAACGGTATCTTTCGACCGTGCTCTTCGAGCATCTTGAGGATTGAGGCCCGTGCCAACGCCGGGTTGAGGTGCCAGGGGACAGCGGCGCGCGCCTCCATACTCTTTCATTCAAGAGGATATCTCTCGTGGTAAAGCTGCGGGCGGGAGGCCTGGTTGAGCCTGCGTTGATGCGGAGGATATTTTGATCGCCGTTGGAATTGACGCGGGATCGAGAGCGCTGAAGATTGCCTTGCTGCATTCGGGGACATCCGAAATACTAGCCTCGGGGGTAGTGGATCAGGGGGTGAAGCAGGAGGCGCTGGCGAAGGCACTATTCGAGGAACTTCTCGACGGGAGTGGGATCGAGCGAGGGGACATCGACGCGGTTGTGGCGACAGGGTACGGGCGGGATACGATCAGCTTTGCAGACATGACCGTTACCGAGATCACCTGCCATGCGCGCGGCGTGCGGATGGTTGTTCCCGACGCGATGACGATCATCGACATCGGGGGCCAGGACAGCAAGCTGACGCGCCTGGATGACGGCGGAGTCGTGCGCGATTTCGTAATGAACGACAGGTGCGCTGCGGGAACCGGGAGCTTTCTGGAGGTCATTGCGGAGCGCATGAAAGTCGGGATCGAAGGGCTTGGCGAGATGGTAGCGCGGAGCCGGAAGCCTGCGGCGATCAGCAGCACGTGCGTGGTATTCGCGGAGACGGAGATCCTTGGTCTTCTCGCCGAGGGTGTCCCGCCGGAAGACATCGTGGCGGGAGTCCTGCGCTCGATTGCAACTCGGGTGTCTTCCATGGCGGGGCGGAACGTGAGGCCGCCCATAGTTTTCACCGGCGGCGTAGCCCTGATCCCCGGAATGGCTGATGCGCTGGAGTCGGCGCTGGGCCATCCGGTCGTCATCGCGCCGGACCCGCAAATGACGGGGGCTCTTGGGGCGGCGATTGTGGCGTTGGGGCTTAAGGCGAGCCGTTGAGAGAGCAATGCGACCGCCGATGATTCACGCAAGCCGGCGGCGAGACCGACAATCACCTGTACCCCCCAGGGGAGTCGAACCCCTGTCTCTAGGCTGAGAACCTAGTATCCTAGGCCACTAGACGAGGGGGGCACATTGTGCTGAGGAACCAGGATTCGAACCTGGATTACCTGATCCAGAGTCAGGCGTGTTACCGTTACACCATTCCTCAACGCGCGGTTTTTCAATGCTATCACATGAACCGGGGAAGTCAACCCCTGCTCGTACCTTTCGAGAGTGCGTGCGGTCGACCACGGCGCATGCCTGGCGGTTCGGGTTGACAGTAGGGGCATCATGGGTAAGAATGTTGGTTCATCTTCCCCTTGATAACGGAAGCGCGGCGAATGAGTTACGAGTGCATAGTTCTGGCGAAGCAGGTCGTTGACGCCCGGAACATCACCGGTGAGGCGATGACTCCGGAGGGAACGGTCAACCGCTCGGCGCTGCCGTCGATATTCAACCCGGAGGACCTGAACGCGCTGGAGATGGCGCTTCGCGTGCGGAACGAGCGCGGGGGGAAAGTGACGGTGGTGACGATGGGCCCGCCGCAGGCGACGCAACTGCTGCGGGAGGCGCTATACATGGGGGCGGACAGGGTGATCCTGCTTTCCGATGCGGCTTTCGCGGTTTCCGACACGCTTGCGACCTCCTATGCGCTGGCCAGGGCGCTGGACAAGCTGCGACCTTTCCACCTGGTGTTCTGCGGGAGGCAGGCGATGGACGGTGACACGGCGCAGGTGGGGCCGCAGGTCGCGGAGAAGATTTCAGTACCGCAGGCGACGTACGTCGAGGAGCTGCTGGAGCTCGGCGACTCCACTGTGCAGGTGAGAAAGGATACGGAGGACGGGTACGAGGTTCTGCGATTGCCGCTTCCAGCGCTTCTGACCGTTACAGCAACAGCGGCGACGGCAAGGCCATACTCGGCGAAGCGGCTGATGAAATACAAGCGCGCGTCGAGCCAACTGGAGCTTTTCTATTCCATGCTGGCCGCGAATCCGTCCATGTCGCGAGACGACGCAGGGGAACGGGCGGCGGAGGAGGCGCGGAAACTCGAGGCCAAGGGCCTTTTGATCCCGACGTGGACCCCGGCCGAGATAGATGCGGCTCCAGATAGGATCGGCAGAAGGGGCTCTCCGACTCAGGTGATGAAGGTGGATTGGGTCGTGTTGAAGTGCGACATTACGAGGAACATCGAACCGGCGGAAGACGCGGTTCGCAAGCTTGTGAGGGATTTGATTGACAAGCACATCCTCAGTTGACGGTCCCCAGGTGTGGGTCTTTGCCGAGCAGGAAGAGGGGAAGCTGGCGGACGTTTCGCTTGAGCTTCTTGGGAAGGCCAGAGAGCTTGCGGGGGACTTGGGGGGCGAAGCCGCCTCGGTGCTGCTGGGACACTCGGTCGAGCCGCTGGCCGCGACGCTGTTCTCCTACGGCGCCGACCTGGTCTACCTTGTGGACGACGAGACGCTGGGAGTATACCGAACTCAGCCTTATGCGAGAGCGATATGCGACTTGGTGAGGAAGCACAAGCCCGAGGTGGTTCTTTACGGCGCGAGTGTCATCGGGCGCGATTTGGCTCCGCGGGTGGCTTCGGAACTGCTGACGGGGCTGACCGCCGACTGCACGGACCTTAGCATAGGCGATTACGAGGACAAGCGAGCGGAGAAGAAGTACGAGAGGGTGTTGTATCAGATACGTCCGGCGTTCGGCGGGAACATCATAGCGACGATCGTTTCGCCGGACCACCGGCCGCAGATGGCGACTGTCCGTGAAGGGGTGGTCCGGATGCCGGAAGCGGCCGCCGGGAGGGACGGAAGGCTGATCCGGGAGAAGGTAAGACTCTCGCCGGACGAGCTGATGGTGGAGGTGATCGAGAGATACAGGGAACCGAGGGAGGTGGACCTAAAGTCTGCCAGGATAATCGTGGCGGGCGGAATGGGGGTGGGAAGCGCGAAGGGTTTCGAGTTGATAAGCGAGCTTGCCGAGGTGCTCGGAGGGGCGGTGGGCGCAAGCCGGGCAGCCGTGGATGCGGGTTTCATAACTAAGGCCCACCAGGTCGGGCAGACCGGGACGACGGTGAGGCCGGTGCTTTACATCGCGTGCGGAATATCCGGGTCGGTTCAGCACAGAGCGGGGATGCAGGAGTCGGCGAATATCATTGCCATCAACACCGATCCGTGCGCGCCCATTTTCCAGATCGCGCACTACGCGATCTGCGGAGACCTGAACGTGGTGATCCCGATGATGATAGATTCGTACAAGAGCAGGGGCTGCTGAGAAGTTGGCGAATTTCTACCTGGACAACCCCGACATAGAGCACGTGCTGAGAAGGATCGACCTGAGCGAGGTGAGCAGGCTCAGGGAGAGGGACTTCGCGGAGGCGAAGGAGTGTGACTTCGCTCCTGCGGACGCGGAGGATGCGCTGGAGAACTACCTGAAGGTCCTGGAGTTGGTGGGGGAGATAGCTGGGGAGCACATCGCGCCGCTGGCGGAAGAAGTGGATAGGGAGGGGGCGGGTTTCTCCGACGGCAACGTCTGCTACGCTCCGGGGACGTCGCGGGCGCTCAAGATGCTGTCGGATGCAGACCTGATGGGAATGACGTTGCCGCGTAAGTTCGGGGGTTTGAACTTCCCGGTGACGGTCTATTCGGCGGCGATTGAGATAGTGTCGCGGGCGGATGCGGCGCTGATGACGATCTTCGGGCTTCAAGACATTGCGGAGACGATCAGCTCCTTCGCGGACGAGGAGATGAAAAGTGAGTACCTGCCGAGATTCTCCGCCGGGCAGGTGACGGGGGCGATGGTTCTGACCGAGCCGGACGCGGGGTCGGACTTGCAGGCGGTGATGCTGCAGGCGACGGAGGACTCGGAAAAGCCTGGACTATGGCGGCTGAACGGGGTGAAGCGGTTCATAACCAACGGGTGCGGCGACGTGCTGCTGGTGCTCGGGCGGAGCGAGCCGAACACGACGGACGGGCGGGGCTTGAGCCTGTTTTTGTGCGAGAAGGGGCCGAGCGTGCGCATCCGTAGGATTGAGAACAAGCTTGGGATCAAGGGCTCTCCGACGTGCGAGATACAGTTCTGCAACGTACCGGCGAGGCTGATCGGAAAGAGGCGCAGGGGGCTGACGCAGTACGTTATGGACCTGATGAACGGTGCGCGGATTGCGATCGCTTCGCAAGGGTTGGGAATAGCGCAAGCGGCGTTCGTCGCGGCGAAGGAGTTCGCCGAGGCGAGGGAGCAGTTCGGGAAGAAGATCAAGGACATTCCGGCCGTTCGGGACATCCTGGTGGGCATGAAG
>Ga0180431_10007185_pt1 | contig 13037 bp, 9 predicted proteins | sample SS_ome_11_FD_132459 | JGI IMG/M metagenome (GOLD analysis project Ga0180431, IMG submission 132459) | Hypersaline lake sediment archaeal communities from the Salton Sea, California, USA - SS_1_MS_1 metaG | ecosystem: Environmental > Aquatic > Non-marine Saline and Alkaline > Hypersaline >... | reverse complement strand
GCCCGGCGTCCTGAGCACGCCGCAACTGATCGGATCGACCACGGCGATCAGCAGGGCCCCCGCCTCGTGGGCGATCCGGGCGACGTCGCCCAGCCGCTCGAGGCAGCCGAGGAAGTTGGGCGACTGAACCACGACCGCCGCGGTCCTGCCGTCCACCGTGTTGGCCAGGGCCATCAGGTCGGTCACCCCGCCGCCGGCCGGCAGGACCTCCGTCTCGATGGGCAGGTCGCGGGTGTAGGTGGCCAGCACCTCGCGGATGTCAGGGTGCAGGGCGTCGGAAACCAGCACCCGGCCCTTGCGGGTCACCGTCCGGGCCATCATCGCCGCTTCGGCCACGGCGCTGGCCTGCTCGTAGAGCGAGGCGTTGGCCACGTCCATGCCGGTGAGCTGGCAGACCATGGTCTGGAACTCGTAGAAGGCCTGCAACGACCCCTGGGACGCCTCGGCCTGGTACGGGGTGTAGGCGGTGAGGAACTCGCCGCGCATGGCCAGGTCGTCGACCAGGGTGGGAACGAAGTGGTCGTAGGCCCCCGCCCCCAGGAAACAGACCAGCTCGCCGGGGTCGGCGTTCCGGGCGGCCAGGCGCTGCACATCCTCGAGGATCTCGATCTCCGAGACGCCCTCCGGGATGTCCAGGTGGCCTTTGAGACGCTGCGCCTCGGGGATCACGGCAAAGAGCTCGTCGATGCTGCCCACACCGATGGTCTGGAGCATCGATCCAACCTGCTCGTCGGTAATCTGCGTGTACTTCATGTTCGAATCGTTCTAACTCGGTCGGTCATGGAGGACGTCGGGCTTGAAGATCCGCGTCTCCAGGGCGCGGTTGTACTCGGTCCACCGGCTGTCGGGATCGGAATCCGCGTCGATCTCGCGGAGCATCATGTTGAGCTTGGCATCCAGGTTGTCGAGGTGGTGGATGGCCATGACCTCGGGGATGGCGGGGAGTTTGGGGCTGCCGAACTCGTACCGCCCGTGGTGGGCGAGCACGATATGCTGGAGGACCCACTTGATGTCGTTGGGGAAGGGCTTGCCGAGCCGCCGGGCGGCGGCGGCGGTCTTGAGCTCGATCCACACGGCCCCCAGGACGATGTGGCCCACGAGCTGCCCGCCGTCGGCGAAGGCGAAGTTGGTCTCGTAAACCAGCTCGGCGGTCTTGCCGATGTCGTGCAACAGGACGCCGGCGATGACCAGGTCGAGCGAGACCTTGGGGTAGCGGGGGATCACCAGCAGGGCGAGTTCGAGGACGGAGAGGGTGTGTTCGAGCAGGCCGCCGACATAGGCGTGGTGCATGGCGACAGCCGCCGGGGCGGTCCGCAACCGCCGGACCAGTTGCTGGTCGGCCAGGAATTCCTCGACCAGGGCGGCCACGTACTCGTTCCTGATGCCGGCCAGGATCTCGCCCAGCCGGGACCACATCTCCTCGATGTTGCGCTCGGTGTGGGGCAGGAACTCGCCGAGGTCGACGGCGGCCTGGTTCTCGACCGACCGGAGCGCCTCGATGATGAACTGCAGGGAGCCCTTGTAGCTCTCGGCCCGGCCCTTGAGGTGCATGAACCCCCCGGCAGGCATGCTCCGGTACATGTCCTCGGTGGCCTGCCAGACGCGGGCCGGCACCTGTCCGGTGCGGTCCGCCAGCACCGCGTGGATGTACAGGGAACCGTTGCTGGTGGTCCGCAGATCCTTGGAGGCAATCAGGAAGACCTGGTCCTCGATGCGTTCGCCGGGGTTGAGGTCTGCGATGTACCGCCGGGCCATGAACCCTCCTGGGCAAGTACGCCGGGGCTGAAACCGGAGCGAGATTCTAGTGCCGGCTGGAGGGCGATTCAAGCAAGCTGCGTGCCGCGCCGCCTTGGCCGGGACGGAGCGGGCGGGCCGGCGGGGCCACTTGATGCCCGGTCCGGCTTCGGGTATCGAAAAAAGCCGGTCAGAGCGCCCGCCGCGGCCCGGCGGCCCGGAGGGGCGGACCGGCCGCTGCCCGCAAGGGCGCGCCGGACAGTCGGTCCGGGCGTAAGATAGGCTGGTGCACCGGCCGGCCCACGACGTGGGACGAACGCCCGGGCGGGGGCCCCTCGAGCGCTCGCGGGGGATGCTGCCCGGGACACCGGCGTACAACGCAAAACGGGACACACCCATGCTCCGCCTCAGCGATCGAATGCAGAACGTCCTGGTGCTCGTCGGCCTGGCAGCCCTGCTGGCCTGGTCTGGCGGCTGCGGCGCGTCTTCCGCCGGTCCGGCCGCGAGCCTGCCTGCCGATCCCGCTGCCCAGGAGCCGGACACGGAACAGACCCCCGAGGACGGGGAGGGCGGCGAGACGCTCGTCTCCCGGAACGAGGGCGGCGAGGAGCTCGCCGCCCGGGTCGGCGGGACGACCTGGACCGGAAACGCGGAAGGCTCGGCCGTGGGCGGATCGCTCAGCGTGACCTTCGCTGCCGACGGAACACTCACCAGCATGGGCGGGGCGGTGCTCGGCGAGTACTTCGACCTGCCCCCCGGCAGCGAGCTGTTCTTCGACTACGGCAACGACACCGTGAACGGCACGTACGGCAACACGCCGGAAGTCGGGACCCTGGAGAACACCCTGGCCGCCTCGGGCCAGTCGGTCGAGATCCTGCAAGTCGTCGTCACCCTGGCCGGCAACTCCCTGGCCATCCGCACGGTGTACCGCTCCAACCTGCCCGGCCCCTCCGCGGGCGATCACATCATCGATGTGGAGGCCACCCTGCGTCCCCAGGCCAACGACACCTTGCAGGGCGCCCTGCTGCTGCCCGGCCACCTGGACGAGGACGTGCCCGTCTTCACGCTGGAGCCGCAGTAGTCCCCCGCCCGCGGCCCGATTGCCCCTCGCCGCCCCCGCGGGGCGGCTTGGCCGTCCGGACGGTCGCTCCCGGCGGCAGGGCAACGGTCCGGGTCTGATAACCTCCCCGCCCCCCTCGGCCGAGCACGGGAACACCGCCCGCCGGCCCGCCGACTTCGTGCGCTTGAGTCCGTTTTTTCTACCGAACACGCCGCCTCGGCTATCCGATAACGCTGATGTCGGCGCGGCCGGGCCGCGCCGGGATCGGGAAACGGCTGGCTACGGGGAGTTCACCATGCAGCGCAGCATCCGCATGTGCTTCTACAACACCGACGACGAGAGCGGCGAGCAAATCCGGCGTCCCTTGCGCGAGGTATCACACCTCCAGGTGCTCTGCGAGTGCAACTCCTGGGAGGATACCCGGAACTGCCTGAACGGCACGCAGGTGGACATGGTCCTGGTCAACCTCGACCCGGACCTGGCAGAAGCCCTGCACGTCGTGCAGCTTATCGGGCGGCTGACACCGGGGATCGGCATCATCGGCGTCAGCCAGCACAGCGATCCGGACACCATCATCCGGGCCATGCGGGCCGGCTGCTCGCAGTTCGTCTGCTCTCCGATCGAACTGGAAGACCTCAACAACGCGGTGACCCGCATCGAGGCCACCCGGGTGAACCGGGTGCACGTGTCGCGGCGGATCTGCGTGCTGGGTTCGGCGGGCGGCGTGGGGGCGACCATGGTGGCCTGCAACCTGGCTCTGGAGCTGGCCCACCTGACCGACCGGCCCAGCGCCCTGCTGGACCTGAACCTGGAGTTCGGCGACGTGGCCGCCAGCTTCGACTGCCGGCCCAAGTACTCACTCGCGGACCTGTGCCTGGATGATGCCGACCTGGACCGCACCATGGTCGAGTCCGCCATTCACACGCTGCCCTGCAACGTGCACATCCTTGGCCGGCCGGAGAACCTGGAGGACACCCAGGAGGTCCAGCCCGACAAACTGGACCGCCTGCTGAACCTGCTGTCCGGCATGTACGCCAACATCGTGCTCGATCTGCCGCGGCATTTCAGCCCGCTGAACTCCGCCGCCCTGGAGCGGGCCGACATGGTCCTGATCATCGCCCAGCTCAGCGTGCCGTCCATTCGCAACGCCCGGCGGCTCTACGACCTGCTGCTGCAGTCCGGCGTGGACGAGGAGTGCGTGGAGATCGTCCTGAACCGGTACAAGGCGGACCACGAGCGCATCAGCCCCGACGACGTGGAGCAACACTTCGCCCGTCCGGTGTTCGCCATGATTCCCAACGACTACCGGCGGGTGATGGCCGCCCTGGACTTCGGCCACCCCATCCTCGCCGACGCCCCGACCAGCCCGGCCCGCATGGCCATCTACGAGATGGCCAAGAAGATCACCCAGGATCTCAAGGGCGAGGAGGCCGAAGCGCAGCAGCGGCGGGGCATCTTCGGGCGGATCCTGGGCAAGAAGCAGTCGGTGAGCTGAGCCTCACCGCAGGGCGCGGGACGAACCGGCGCGGCCGCGGCGGGCGGTGACCAGCAGCCCGACACGTTCGGCCGCACCACCGCCGACCACCGGTCGGCGTCGCCCGGTCCTTGGCCAACTCGGAGGTTGGCCGCCAGAAACAGCGACACGGCAGGGATGTCTCGATACCTGGAAAGGTGGCATCCCGGCCATGAACAACAGCATCCTGCCCTCCGACCTGACGGCCTCCCCCCGTCCGAACGACTTTCTACGCCCCGCGAAGCCTGCGTCGCGGCACGGCCCGCTGAGCCGTTCGGCCGGCAGGGCCCGCTCGGCGGCGGTGGTGTGGGCTCTGCCGGCCCTGGTGCTGCTGGGCCTCATCTGGCGTGCGCCCTGGCTGATGCAGGCGGAGCGTACGCTGGACGCCGACGAGGCCGTTACCGGGCTGATGGCCATGGACATCGTCCAGGGCGCCCGGCCCGTCTACTACTACGGGCAGGGTTACCTGGGCACGATCGAGCCGTTCACGGCCGCGGGCCTGTTCGCGGTGCTGGGGTCTGGCCCTGAGGCCTTGCGGCTGGCCCCCCTGCTGCTGTTCGTCCTCTCGCTCTGCTTCCAGTTCGTCGTGGTGCGGCACTGGTTCGGGTGCCGGGCAGCGTGGTGGAGCCTGCTGCCGTGGTGTGCTGCCCCGGCCACGGTGGCGCTGTGGACCGTGAAGGCCCGCGGCGGGTTCACGGCGGTCCTGCTCTTCGGCATGATGCTGACCTGGACGTACCAGCAGGGCGTCGCCGCCTCGCCGCGCCGTCGCACGCGGTGGCTGCTGCTGGCCGGCCTGGTGCTCGGCTTCGGCTGGTGGACCAACGCCATGGTGATCTTCTACGCCCTGCCGCTCGCCGTGCTGGTGCTGCGCAGGATCCGGGCGGCCGAACGGTGTATGGCCGGCGGGCAAACCGCCGAGACCGACGACGAGGGCCTGGGCAACGGCATGCCCATCCGCTACGTCGCCCTGGTGGCGGCCGGGCTGACGGTGGGTCTGATCCCGGCCGTGTTGTATCGCCTCGCACCCGGCGGCATGCCGCCGCGGCAGCTCTTCGACCCAGATCCGTCACTGTGGGTATCCGGCACCCGCGTTCTCTTCGGGGAGGCCCTGCCCGCCCTGCTGGACACGGCGGGCTCGGCGCTGGGCGTGGCCGCCCTGCTGGGGGCGGCGGTCCTGGCACTCGCGATGCTGGTGGCCGGATTCCGCGCTGCCCGGGCGCCCGGGCACACCCCGCTCGCCGACGCCCCCGCGGAAACGCCCGAGGGAACCATCTACCTTGCCCTGCTGTGGATCGCGGTTCCGCTGGTGGCGGTGCTCAGCAACCAGGTCACCGACGTGCACGGCTTCCGCTACCTCCTGCCGCTGTTCAGTGCCCTGAGCCTCTCCTTCGGCGTGACCTGGGCGTACCTGGCCGGCCACTCCCGCGGGTACCGGGCGGTCCTGATCCTGGCCTCCGTCGTGTGGCTGGTCCACAGCGGCCTGTCCCTGAACTCCCGCCGCGGCGAGGAGGTCCGACCCCTGGCGGCCGGCTCGATCGCCCGTGCCCTGTCGGCGGTGGATGCCTCGGTCGTGACTGCTCCCTACTGGGACAGCTACCGACTGAGCTTCCTCACCGGGCGGCGTCTGGCGGCCGTGCCGTTCACCGGTCCCATCCGTGACCTGGCCGGGCTCCGCGCCTGGCAGGACCAGACCCCCTTCTGCGCCCTGCTGGCCGAGGACAATGGTACGGTGTCGACTGCTCTGACGCAGGCCCTCACGCCGCAGGAACGTGTTCGCATGATCCCCACCGCCGGGCGGCAGCTCGTGGTGGTCGAACCGGCGGATGAGACCGGCTGGGAGCAGCGCAAGGCGGAGCTGCTGGCCCTGCTCCGGGATACGTCGGAGGTGGACAGCGCCCGAAGCCCCGACTGGGCTGCGCTGCAGTAGCCGGCACCCGGGCCGGTGAGACACACCTCCCGAAACAGATGACCGCAAAGCGGGGTCCGGCCTGTTGAGACGGGGTCGCTCGTGACGCCTGGGCGGTGCCGGTCAACAGAAACCGCCGTCTATCCAGCGCAACCATCTGAAACCTGACGATCCCAGATCTGAGATGCGGGTGCCGCCGGGCATGCCAGAGCCGGCCCCGCCAGCAGCATGTGAATCCAGTCCCCTCCGGACCGCTCAGCGATCAACCCGGCACGCCCACCGCGGCCAGCACCCTGCGGCGCTTGCCGGCCATCCGTCGCCACTGAACGACGCAAACGCCAGCCGCCCCGAGCATGAGCGCGCCAGGCACGATGACAGCAGGGAACTGCACGAGGATCAACCACCTGCCCACTCTATCCATGCTCGCCGGCGGCAACTGCTGCCCCAGCAGGTACCGAGTCACCATGGCACCAAGCTGGACCAGGAGCGTCAGCCCCAATCCGGCCTTCAGCAGCCGGTGCGCCCATCGCCCCGCCGAAGTGGCCTTCCACATGGCGTAGCCGTGCTCGAAAACGTACTGCCTGACCAGCAGCTCGCCCCGCTCGAAGGGCTCCCCGCATTCGGGGCAGCGCCCGTCGGGCAGGCCGCGGAGCAGGTAGTCACACTTCGGGCAGCGGACGGGGAACTCGTCCTCCGGCAGCAGATCGGTGTCGGCGACCGCATCGGCCGGCACGGGGGAGTGTCCCCACAGGGGCCGGTTCAGGAAGCGCTGGATGGCAATCCTCCGGTTGCGGCGCATGTCCGCAGGGTACCGGGCCTACGGTGCCGCGGCAAAACCGCCTGCGCCGGCGAATCGCCCCGCGGGGCAGACTCTCGAGGAGACGGTGGTATAATCCCGGTGCGGCGGAGCGGGCGAGACGGCCGCTCGGTCGGTCTGTTACGCGTGCGTAACAACCGGCCGGGAGGAAAGTCCGAACTGGGCAGGGCACGGTGGTTGGTAACACCAACCCGGCGCAAGCCGAGGGAAAGTGCCACAGAAACGACACCGCCCGGGACACGCCGCGCCGCGCTTCGGGATCGCCGGGTGAGGCCCGGCGCGGCGTGTTCCGGGTAAGGGTGAAATGGTGCGGTAAGAGCGCACCGCGCGGCTGGTGACAGCCGCGGCAGGGTAAACCCCACCGCCAGCAAGCCCGCATAGGCAGCGTGAGGCGGCCCGTCTCGAGCGGCGGTCTGCGGACCGGCGCGGCGCTGCGGGTAGGGTGCTCGAGCCGGCCGGCGACGGCCGGCCCAGATGAATGGCCGTCCGTCCGCGGATCACCGCGGGCGAACAGAATTCGGCTTACGTCCCGCTCCGCCGCCCTGTCTGCTCCCGCCCGCCCAACAACTGCGCCCCGCGGCTTGCGGGCCTGCGGCCGGGGCGGTTGGCTTCTTGTACCCCCCCCGCTCGACCGCTATAATCCCTCCCTCAATCGACCGGCGGCGGCGGGTAGACGGTCCGGGTCGGGCCCGGCTGGCCCGCCTTTCTGTTACCGGGAAACCCACTGAATCCGAAAGGTGTAGACATGAAGGCAAGCTGGACGTCCCGCACACCTTTGCTGGCCCTGGTGATCGGGCTGCTGCTCGCCGCGCCGCTCACGGCCCAGCAGGCGGAGAGCGAGGCCGCGACCATCGCGGAGCTCAAGCAGCAGCAGGAGGCGCTCCAGGGCGAGCTGACCACCATCAAATCCGAACTCCAGGCCATCCGCGGCGAGCTGAAGGTCGTGCTCCGGGAGCTGCGGGCCCTGCGGGCGAGCCAGGCCCAGGCCAAGAAGCCCCAGCGCAAGGCGGACACCACCGTGTACGACATCGAGATCGGTGATTCGCCGTTCCGCGGCCCCAAGGACGCCAAGGTCACCATCGTGGAATACTCCTCCTTCGCCTGCGGATGGTGCACCAAGGAGGTCCCCACGCTCAAGAGCGTGCTGGAGAAGTACCCCAACGACGTGCGCTGGGTCTTCAAGCACTTCCCGCTGTGGGATCGGGCCAAGCCGGCCCACGCCGCCGCGGCCCTGGCCTACAGGCAGCAGGGCAACGAGGGCTTCTGGAAGATGCACGACCTGGTCTTCAGCGACCGCAAGAAGCTGGACAAGGACAGCCTGCGCGGCTACGCCGAGCAGTTGGGCCTGGACCTGGCGGAGTTCGACGCCGTCATGGCCGACGACGCCAAGATCAACGAACTGTCCTCGGTGGACACGGCGGCCGCCCGCACCAAGTACGGGGTCCGCGGCACACCCTCGGTATTTGTCAACGGGCTCAAGCTGTCCCCGCGCGGCATGGACAACTACCAGAAGCGCATCGACACCCTGCTGAAGGGCAAGCCCGCGGCCGCACTCAAGGTCGAGTAGTCCTCCCGGCGGGCGGCAGTCGCCGCGCCCGGCCTCGGGCTAGGGTGCGCACCGCTGCCGCAAGCCAAACGCCCAAAGAAGCACAACGGGGCGCCGAGCCGCGGTCGTGAACCGGGCCCGGCGCCCCTTTCCCTGGCCCCCCCGGGTCCGAGCGCCGGGCGCCAGCCCGGTGACGCTGCACGGTGGGAGGGCACCGGGAAACCCTGTCCGCGGGCTCGCGCCCGCGGCTCCGATTGTGGCGGCGGAACGCGGCCGGCGCCGTCAGTGGGCGTAGTAGCTGTGGTAGTGGTCGATGATGCGGGCGTCGACGTTGAAGCTGTAGGCGATCAGCGCGGCCCGCATCCACATCCCGTTGCGAACCTGATCCCAGTACTTGGCCCGCGGCTCGTTGTCCAGCCGCTTGTCGATCTCGTGGCGGCGGGGCAGCGGATGCATGATGACCAGGTCGGGCTTGAACTGGTCGGCCATCTCGTAGCTGAGGGTGTAGCGACTGTAGTCGATGGCCGGCGGCTCGTCCCCGGTATCCCACTCGTCCTGCAGGCGGGTCATGTAGACGGCGTGGCACTGGCCGATCACGCCGCGCAGGTCGTCGAGGATCTCGAAGGAGACGTTGTGCCGCTCGATGTACTCGATGATGTCCTCGCCGATCTGCAGGTCGGGATGGGAGACGAACAGCATGCGCACGCCCGGATACGCGCACAACAGGTAGGCCAGCGATCGGACGGTCCGGCCCCGCTTCAGGTCGCCCACGAAGGCCACCGTCCGCCCCTCGAAGGGGTTGGAGATGAAATCGGGGCAGGCCCGGTCCTGCGTCTGGCGGCCGAAGCAGCGCATCAGCGTGTAGATGTCCAGCAGGGCCTGGGTGGGGTGCTGGTCCTTGCCCGAACCGCCGTTGATCAGGGGGATGGTCCGGCGCATGCGGTTGAGCATGTGGGCCATCCGCTCGGCGAAACCCTCCTCCGGGTGCCGCATGATGATCAGATCGAAGTACTGGCTGAGGACGCGGATGGTGTCGTCCTCGGTCTCGCCCTTGACCTCCGAGGAGGTCGAGGGGTTGCGCACCTCGTTGTAGGGCATGCCCAGGATCTGGCAGGCGGCGGTGAAGGAGAGGAACGTACGGGTGGACGGCTGAATGAAGTAGAGCATGGCCCGCTTGTGCCCCAGCAGGGTCCGCAGGAACTGGGCGCCCGGGCGGGCCTCGGCCACGCTGCGGATCATCTCGGCCAGGCGGCACAGCTCCTCGATGAGACCGGGGTCGAACTGCTGGGCGAGCACCACGTGGAACAGGCGGTCGTTGCGGGACAGCAGGGCGACCCGGTGCGCGGTGGGCAACTGGGTGGGGTCTTCCGGTTCGGGATACATGGTCAGGTTCTACTCTGAAAACAGCGCTGTCGAGCCTGCAAGAGGCTCGCACCCGCCGGATCAGAACCACGATCCCGGCACACCGGGAGAGCAGCCCTGCTTTCCGGGTTCCGGGTGTCGCCGACGGCGTCACGGCCACTCAGAGGAAGACACACGGTTCGCGGGCTCCGGGCCAGCATTAGACCGACGGTCCGGCAGCGTGTCAAACCCGGCGTGACGGCGGGGCGAGCCCGGCGAAGGGAGCGGCAGGATGGGTGGATCCCGACGGGGCTGGCGGTCTCACGCGGCGGAGGTGCTGGCGGGGCCGGCCGCGGCGGCGCCCAGCAGAACCCCGAGCCGGACGATCGCCTCCCGCCGGTATACCCAAACAATTCCCGGCTGTATTCCCAGCATGTCGGCGACGCGGGCGTAGGGCATCTGCAGCAGGTCCCGCAGGACCACCACGTCCCGCAGTCGCCGGGGGAGCAGGGGCAGAGCCCGCCGCAACTCGTCGAGACAGGCCCCCCCCGGCACCGCGTTTCGCTCCCGGCCGTCCGCCCCGTCGGAAACGAACGCGGCGCCCCGGGCAGGCTCGAACCGCCCGTGGTGCAGCCGGCGGCGCTGGCGGGACCGGATGCTCTCGACCGCCAGGTTGGCGGCCGTCCGGTAGGCATAGGCGCGCAGGTCGCGGGCCGAGATGTCTTCCGACCGGCGCACCAGGTGGAACAGGCAGTCCTGGTACACGTCCAGAACCTCATCCTCGTTCCCCAGCATGCGGCGGAGCATCCCGCGGATCCGCACCCCATGCTGAGCCGCGAGCCGCTCCACCCAGCGATGCTCGGCAGGGACCTGCGACCCGGCGGATGGCGGGGCACTGGGCAGTGTCGTCGGTGCGACCATCGGAACGGCTCCGACCCTGCGACGCCCCGGAACCGCCCCGGCCGGCGTCGGCGGGGCTCCGGTCCGGGCTGTGCCGGCCTACAATTGCTTCGGTGGGCCCTGCGTTTTCTTACAGATTCGCCGCGTACACCCCCCCGCAGCGCCCCGGATGGCGTATCCTGGACTGCCGGCGTGGATCCCCCCGGGGCGAACCGCGGGAACCACCTCGACGGTGAGGCCAGGCATGGAAACCGAGCCAAGCAACGCCCAGCCGACGCAACACCTGCTCCTGCGCAGGGTTCGCAACGCCGACGACCGCCAGGCCTGGAGCGAGTTCCACCGGATCTACGCCCCGCTGATCACCTCTTTCCTGCGGCGGATGGGGCTGACGCACGCCGACACCGAGGACGCCATCCAGGAGATCATGCTGGTCGCTCATCAGGGGCTGCGCAGCGGCAAGTACGACCGGTCGAGGGGGAGCTTCCGGGGCTGGCTCTACGGAATCGCCCGGAACAAGGCCCTGGTCGCCCACCGCAACCGGCGGCGGCCCAGCCGAGCCCAGGCCCCGGTGAGCGAGAGCGGCGTGGACCTGCTGGGCGGGATCGAGGACCGCAGCGACGAGACCGACCGGGTGATCTGGGAGCAGGAGTGGCGGTACGCCATGCTCGCCGAGGCTCTGCGCCACGTGCGGCTGACGCTGAGCGAGAAGGTGTACGAGGCCTTTCTGCGCTACGGCGTGCACCGCCGCCCGGTGGAGGACGTGGCCGCGGAGTTGGGCACCAGCACGTCGACGGTCTACGTCTACAAGGCCCGGGCCCTGGAGGCCATCCGGCGGTGGATCGCCGAGTACGAGGGGGAGACCAGCGAGGAGCGGGTGTGAGCGGCGACTGTCTGAGTGACGAACTGCTGGAACGCTACTGTCGGGGGGAGCTTTCGGGAGCCCCCGCCGAGGCGGCGGCCGGCCACCTGGCAGGCTGCCAGACCTGCCGGCAGCGGCTGCGTGCCCAGCAGGAAACCGTCGAACTGCTGGACGACATCCGGCTGGTCGTGGACCGGGAGGCGGCCCAGCCCGGGGCGGATCCGTTCGCCCGCCGCCACGCCCGCGGCACCCGCGCGGGCCCCTACGAGATCCAGGACCTGCTGGGCACCGGCGGCATGGCCCGCGTCTACCGGGCGGTCCACGTGCGCACCGGAGAGGTTGTGGCGCTGAAGCTGCTCAAGGACGAACACCAGGGGTCGGGCGAGATCCGGGCCCGTTTCCTCCGCGAGGCCCGGGCCACGGCCCGCCTGGATCATCCCAATGTCCTGCGGGTCTTCCCGCCGGAGGAGGACGCGGGCGGCGGGCCGTTCACGGGCATCGCCATGGAGCTGCTGGCCGGCGGCAGCCTCGCGGAACGGATCGCCGCCCAGCGCCGGGAGGGCAGCCTGCCGGAGCCGGACCGGGTGCTGGCACTCTCCCTGCAGGCGGCGCGGGGCCTGGGCGCCGCCCACAGCCACGGGCTGGTGCACCGGGACATCAAGCCGTCGAACCTGCTGCTGGACGAGCACGGTTGCCTGAAGGTCTCCGACTTCGGCGTGGTCCAGGCCCTGGAATCGACGACCTGGATCACGGGCACCGGACACCAGATCGGCACCCCGGCCTACATGAGCCCCGAGCAGTGCAAGGGGGAGAAGTGCACACCCGCCAGCGACGTGTACTCGCTCGGGGTGACCATGTTCGAGCTGGCCACCAACCGCCTGCCCTTCACCGTGGAGGGCGGCAGCCCCTTCGCCCAGATGCTCAAGCACATCTCGGAGCGGGCCCCTGACCCGGTGCGCTACCATCCGCAGCTACCCGATCGGTTCGCGTCGGTCATTCTGCGGTGCCTGGAAAAGGACCCCGCGGACCGTTTCTGCGACGGTGACGCCCTCAGCGCCGCCCTGGACCTGGCCTCTCGAGGCGAGGAGCCCTCGGCCCCACGCGCGGCGGGCGAGGGCCGCAAGACGCCCTGGCAGATGAACGCCCCGATCATCCGCGAGCAGTTGGAGCGCCTGCCGCAGCGGTCCATCGTGGCCTGGGCCTGCCGGTGCGCCCGGCGGGTGCAGGGGTTCAACAATGACCCGCGGGTGGAGCAGGCCATCGCCATGGCGGAGTCGGTGGCCGCGGGTGCCGACAGGGCCAGCGACCGCCCGGCCAGCAGCCGGATCCTGGCCCGCATGCAGAAGCTGCGGGCGGCCTCG
>Ga0180431_10007184_pt1 | contig 13038 bp, 8 predicted proteins | sample SS_ome_11_FD_132459 | JGI IMG/M metagenome (GOLD analysis project Ga0180431, IMG submission 132459) | Hypersaline lake sediment archaeal communities from the Salton Sea, California, USA - SS_1_MS_1 metaG | ecosystem: Environmental > Aquatic > Non-marine Saline and Alkaline > Hypersaline >... | reverse complement strand
GGAAATCCAGAACTCCCCCATGCCTAAAAAAACCTCCTTGCCGAAGGCAAGGCTCTCTCTTAACTGTAAAATGGATTTGTCCAATTCACGCTGAACCAGTACAGTTCTATATGCGTACCCCTTTGCCGGGAGGCCGAAGAGCTGATAGCGAAGTCGTCGTTAAGTTCGATTTGCAAGGCCAGGTAATTCGCGTTGACACATGGGGAATTGATGAGTGACTGCGACTCCATACCAGAGTCAGCACCAGCGTAGCGCGGATGGCAACATTCGCCAACAGAAAACACCTTAATCCGAAAAACCCATATCTTCAGCCACCACTTCCCCCCTTGCACCGTCTTGCACCTTCTGGTACCATTACCCCCGCAACATCTCCAAACGACGTATCACTGTGTCCGAATCAGCCACAACTCTACAACCGAAAGGAGACCAACCATGGGCTGGGGACGAACACTACTCTTAGGCGACATCGGCAACCGACTCGATATTGAAGACACCGAAAACGACATTGCCCACCTCAAGCATCAATTGGCCACCGCCTTCCACAAGGACATGCCCCAGGACCAGAAACTCGACGCCCTTGTCAACGAAAACGCCGAACTCAAACTCTACCTCGCCTCCCTCATCCGCCTGCTCCTGACCAAGAACCTCCTCGCCCGCGAGGAACTCGAAACCATGGTCGCCACCCTCGACGCCGAAGATGGCCATGCCGACGGCCGCCACCAGAGCCCCATCCTCTGACAACAGTCACGGCCCTGCCCATCGCTACGTGGAACCGGTACCAGCGTCTGGCCTGGCATCACGCCGTCCTCCAGCCGGCCCCGCCCGGGCGAGGTTGTGTCCGTAAATCGTCAAAAACGCCCGTGTCAAGATAGGCAATCTGGGCAAGATGAATCTGTGCGCACTCCTGAAAATACCCCCTCAAAAACACCCCAAAACCGCCCCATTGGGGCCCAAAAACATGTAAGTTTGACCCCAAAACAGCTCAGTTTGGCCCAACTTCTTCACACTTTTTGACACCCGCTGACCGAATCGCGCACGCTACAACCGCTACAAATTACCCATCTTAACAAAACTTTCTCCGCCAACCGCGCCGCGATCGCGCACACACCCCCATTTTTCGCCCAAAAACGCACCCGTCGTTGCCGCACTTGCGTCAGCACCCCTGCTATGGGGCCCATGCTGCCCCGTCCTCCCCGCACGCCCCCCCGGCGCGCAATCCTACCGCTGTGCTGCCCTGGAGCAGCCAGACCCTCCAACGGCCACCATATAGATACCGCCAGCGTCCCCTTTGCTGCCGGCTAGGACATATCCTCGTCGTCCAGCGACTCCTCACTCTCGTCCATGTCGAAATTCAGCTGGTCGATCCGATCCAAAAACCCCTCCAGCTTGCGCGAACGCACTGGGTGTTGGAGCTTGCGAATCGCCTTGGCCTCGACCTGCCGCACACGCTCACGGGTCACCTTAAAGATCCGCCCCACCTCTTCCAGCGTATAGGTATACCCGTCCCCGATACCGTAACGCAGCTTGATAATCTCACGCTCGCGATACGTCAGCGTTTTAAGGACATCCTCGATCTTGTCTTTAAGCATTTCCTGCGTGGCTGCATGCACCGGCGATTCTGCTGCTTCATCCTCGATAAAGTCCCCGAAGTAGCTGTCCTCGCTCTCACCCACCGGCCGATCGAGACTGATCGGATGCCGCGAAATCTTGAGCACCCGTCGCGCCTCGGCCACCGGCATATCCGCCGCCGCGGCAATCTCCTCGATGCTCGGCTCCGAGCCCATTTCCTGCTGGAGCTTACGGCTGACGTTTCGCAGTCGGCTCATCGTCTCGATCATGTGCACGGGTATACGAATCGTCCGCGCGTGGTCCGCTATCGCCCGCGTGATGGCCTGGCGTATCCACCATGTCGCATAGGTGCTGAACTTGTACCCCCGCCGATACTCGTACTTGTCCACCGCTCGCATCAACCCGGTGTTGCCTTCCTGGATAATGTCCAGAAAGCTCAGGCCCCGGTTACGATACTTCTTGGCAATGGAGACCACCAGACGCAGGTTCGCCCCACTGAGCTTACGCTTGGCCTCTTCGTACTCGCCAAACACCTTGCGAATCCGACGACAACGCTCCTCCATATCCGTACTGTCTTCCAGCGTCAGATCCATGAGCCCTTCCCGCTCTTCCCCCATCACCGCCAGATCGTCTTCGGTCATGTCCGCCGGGGGATCAGCCAAACGCCGCTCCACCTGTTTGAGCTTGCCCAGCACGTTCTCCAGCTTGTACATCAACGGCTGAATCCGGCTGGTCCGCAGGGCCAGTTCTTCGAGCAGCAGCGCCGCATGCCGCCGACGACGACGCATCTGCTGCCTGATCCGGCTACGCACCTCAGGATCGTCCGACTCCCGCAGGGCCTGCCAGCCCTCCTGATCGGCCCGCAAGATACTTGCTACGGTCCCCAGGTTCTGCGGAATGCGCTTCATCACCGAATTTTTGGCTGAGTGATTGGCCGTCGAGACCCGCATTGTCCGATCAAAGGGCAGCATGCCCTCGGCGACCTGCTCCAGAATCGTCGTCGCCGTCGCCGAGGCCAGGTCGCTCTCGAGAACCTTGCGTCGAAACACCATCCGCGCCATCTCGATCTTCTTGGCCAGGGCGATCTCCTCACCCCGATTCAACAAGGGAATCTCCCCCATTTGTGTCAGGTACATCCGCACGGGGTCATCGATCCGACGTTGCGTCTCGGCCCCCATAAGCACCCGCTCCAGGTGCGTATCCTGCTCATCGGCCTTGCCGGCGGTGGCCCCGGCGGCGCTGGCCTCGCGTTTGTCGGCCTCGGCCTCATCGATCAGCTCAACCCCCATGTCGTCGAGCGTCATCAGCAGATTATCGAGCCTGTCCGGGGAAAACCCCTCGTCGGGCAGTTCGTCGTTCATCTCTTCGTACGTGACAAACCCCCGCTGCTTACCCTTTTCCAACAGGGCCCGCAAGCTGTCTTCGACCGTCTGCTCTTTCGTGTTGTTCTTCACCAAAGTTTTGCTCTCCAATGCCTCCGAGGGCATACCACCAATTCCTTAACCAATAAGCTATCTGTACTAGCTTGCCAACTCTCTCATACCGCCCCCTTGCCAACTCTATGCAACGTCGTTGCGTGTCAGGGCCACTTAGCCGAGGCCATTCAGATATCCTCGCCGCGTCGATGCCTCGGGTGGGCCTGAAGCCTCGCCTGGTAATCCAGCAACATGGCCGTCTGGGCGGCCTGTCCGTAATCCTGGCCCAAGGCCACTCGCAACGACTGTCGCTGCCCCTGGGCCTTGAGCTCCGCCAGCTTTTGCAGCGCCCCAGTGAGTGTGGCCTCGTAGTTGCCTCGGCAGGAGCCTCGCCAGGCCAACTCGGTCATCAAGCCGCTCAACCCCACGCTCTCACAGCCGGCGACCATCTCCGCCAGAGGTCCCTCGCCCCCGGCCTGGCAATAAGGCCACACCTGCTGGGCCACCTGGCGCAAGGCGGCGTCCTCAAATTCGTCCGGCTCGGCAATGGCCAGCTCGGCCTGGGCAAAGAGGTCGGGACGATTCAAGAGCACCTCCAAGACCTCTCGCTGGGCATTGGTCACGCCGTCGGCGGTCAAGAACTCGTCCCGCCGCTGGGCCGTGGCCGTTTCCGCCGGCCGGTCCGTTTGCCTCTTGAAGCCCCTTTGGAGCTCCTTTTCGAGCATCCGCAGGCGCCGTTCGACCAAATCTACTGGCTGATCCACCAGCTTGGCCACCTTGTTCAACTGAAAGCCACGTTGTATCGCATCGGCGCGGTGGGCCCGAAAGGCCTGGGCCACCACCCGCAAAAAGGCATCGACGGCCCGCTGCCTGCCGTTGACGCTGTCCTCCTGCTGGAGGCGCCAAAGGGTCTGCTCCCACTTGTACGCCAGCGCGTCGGGGGCTTGTTGGAGCAACTGCTCAAAGGCCTCCTTGCCCTGGGCGAGCAGGAAGTCGCACGGGTCCTGCCCGGCAGGCAGGCTGACGAGGCAGACATCGAGCCGCTGGGCAAAAAGTATCTCCAAGGCACGCTCGGCGGCCTTTTGGCCTGCGCCGTCGGAATCGAACACCAGCACCAGCCGTTGCGCATAGCGGCTGAGCATGCGTCCGTGGTCGGCAGTAAAGGCGGTGCCCAGCGTGGCCACGACGTTTTCCACGCCGCACTGATGGGCCATGATGCAGTCGGTGTACCCCTCGACCACCACGGCGGTGCGGCTGCGAACGATGGCGTCCTTGGCCACGTCAATACCGTAGAGGCCCCGTCCCTTACTGAAGACGCTGCTTTCAGGGCTATTCAAATACTTGGCGGGATCGTCGCCGAGCGTCCTGCCGCCAAAGGCGATGATCGAGCCCATGGCGTCACGCACGGGGAACATGAGGCGTTCTCTGAAGCGGTCGTAGTAGCCGCCGTGGTCGCGTTCCATGACCAAGCCGAGCTCGGCCAACACCGTAATGTCTTTGGCCTGACTGTGGGCGGCCTTGGCCAGCGTGTCCCACTGGGCCGGGGCCCACCCAAGGCCGAACCGCGAGGCGGTCTCGTCGGTGATGCCCCGATCCTGCACGTATTGGCGAGCCCGCTGGCCGAGGGTGTCGTCGTCGTAGAGCCTTCGGAACTCTCGATTGGCCCAGGCGTTAGCTCCCAGGAGCGTTCGGCGATCGCGGCTTCGTCCCGGCGTGGCTGGCCCCTCGCGTCGCGGCAATTCGATGCCGGCGCGTTCCGCCAACATCTCGACCGCTTCGGGAAAGGTCAACTTCTCCCGCTGCATCAAGAACTTGAAGACATCGCCCCCGGCCCCGCAGGAAAAACATTTGTAAATCTGCTTGCTGGGACTGACATGGAAGGAGGGCTTGTGATCGTCGTGAAACGGACACAAGCCGAGCGCGTCCTTACCCTTCATGGTGAGGGCAACGTACTGACCGACCACATCGACAATGTTTACGGACTGCAATATCTGCTGTAGATGTACCTGTTCGAAATAACCCGCCACGTTTCTCCTTGGGCCGCCTCGTTCGCTACTCTAGGGATCACAAAGGGTTGCGAAGTCCTAAATCATGTAAGTATACACCCATTTTGAAAAGGTGTCAAACCGGTGGGCCCAATACGCCGACGGGAAGAGCACTTTCTCCGTTGGCTTTTGACGACAGGGCCGCACCGACAATTCAAACCACCCAGCTTGCCTAGTTGTTCCAAGCCGACGCCCGCCACAACATACTCCAGTAAAGACACTTAACTCTATTTCAAGGTTGTCAGGCTGCGTCGGCTGACGGTCGCCCGCCCGAGTATCGCGTGGCTCTCCAGGGGCATGGCCACGTGGTGGGTCCAGCAGGGGAGGCTGCAACAGACGCCTTGTGTGGGCCTTCCGGGTGGCCGGCCCGTGCCGCTCAAGGTAGCACTGGTAATGTCCGGCCGCTGTGTCGTCCTGTCAGCGTGGCAGGTCGGCCAGGGCCTGAGCCAGCCCGTCAATGTCGTCGGCGGTGTGCTCGCTCATGAGCGAGAGCCGCAATCGGCAACTGGCGGGCCCGACGGTCGGCGGTCTAATAGGCCATGCCAGGTAACCGCGTCGTTGCAGTTTACTGGCGGCCGCGGTGGTCGCCTCGGCTGATCCCAGGATGATCGGGAGGATATAGCTTTGCGACGAGCCTGTGTCAAGTCCCAATGCGTGACAATGCTCGCGCAGGCGTTGGGCGTTGCTGGCCAATCGCTGGCGTCGCAGGGGCTCGGCAGAGACGATGTCCAAGGCAGCTTCAACGGCGAGACAACCGGCGGGCGGTGGGGCCGTGGTGTAGATGAAGGGTCTGGCTTTATTGACCAGATATTCCATCAGCAGGGCGTTTCCAGCCACGAACCCTCCGGTGCCGCCCAGGGCTTTGGAAAACGTGGCAACGAACAGATCAACCTGGTCGAGGAGGCCCGACGCCGACGCCCAGCCCAGGCCTTCGGGGGCCAGACACCCAAACGCGTGTGCCTCATCGACCATGAGCATCGCTTCGAAGCGACGTTTGAGGTCGACGAGGGCTGCCAGGTCGGCAAAGTCGCCGTCCATGCTGAAGAGCGAATCAGTCACAATCAGAGCGCGACGATAGCCGCCCCGCTCGAGCAGGCGGAGCAACTTGTCGGGCTGGCGGTGGGGCCAAACGCGAACGCGAGCGCCGCAAGCCCGTGCCCCGTCGATCAGGGAGGCGTGCACCAGTTTGTCGAGGGCGATCAGATCGCCTGGGCCCATGAGGGTGCTTAGTACGGCAGTGTTGGCGGCATAGCCGCTGCCAAAGATCAGCGAGGCCTCTTTGTCCAACAGCCTGGCTAGCCGTTTTTGCAGATGGTCGTGGGCGTCGGTATTGCCACAGATCAATCGCGAAGCGCCGGCGCCCCAGCCCCACTGAGCGAGCCCGCGGCTTAGGGCGTCCAACACCACGGGGTGATTGGCCAGGCCCAGATAATTGTTGGAACAGAAACAGAGCAGCTCACGTTTGTCGAGGCGTACGCGCGGGCCCGGCGGGCTGTTCAGGGAGGCCATTCGTCGGTAGAGTCCCTGGCGTTTCAACATCTGCAATTGCTCTGCGTAGTGATGGAGCATGGTGCACTCCTGCTGTGGCGCGGCCTTTTGCCAGGCCGTTCCGGCTAAATCCGATGGCGTCTTAGGAGCCGCTTTCTCTCGAAAACCGCCATGGCGGCTTGCAAAACCGTGGTGAATGGGTAATAATACTGCATAACCGACTGGCAATCACGCACCGCTTCGTTGCTGAGCACCGCTTTGCCATCGGGCGAAGATCTGTCATTCTCTGTGCCAACACGACGCGTCTGAGTAAGGAGCCTGCCATGGACGAGTACAGCCCGAACAAGTCGGAAGACAGCCAGTCGCAAACGTCCGATAATCAACCGCCTGCCGGCGAGGGTGCCGGGCCAGGTGGTTGTGAGCAGGTGGCCCAGCCGGAGGGGCAAGGGGCAGGCCCCGCCGAGGCGGGCGAAGCGGTCGGGGTGCTGGACAAGGACACGCGCCTTTGGGGTATGCTCTGTCATCTGGCTGGACTGCTCGGCTGGATAGGACCTCTTGTCATCTGGCTCATCAAGAGGGAAGATCATCCCTTCATTGACGCCCAGGGCAAGGCAGCCCTCAATTTTCAGATTTCCATTATGATCTACGCCTTCGCTGCCAGCCTCCTTGTGTTGGCGATCATCGGATTCATCCTGCTGCCGGCAATCGGCATTTTTAACCTGATTATGATCGTCATGGCCTCGATGAAGGCCAATGAGGGCCAATCATACCGGTATCCTCTGTCCTTTCAATTTATCAAATAGGGCAGGCGGCGAGCCGGGGGGGGAGGTTTGGTCGCAGGGCGGCTCATTCACGGGGTTTCGCTTTGGAGCGGTCTGTTGGTGTCCGCAACTGGCGTGTTCCCCGTAACTGCATTGCAGGCAGAGGTTTATGGCAGTGCTACCAAGAACTGATGAACCATGGGGGCTAGCGTCAGTGGTGGGTCGAGGGGGGTGATGTGGGGCACGTCGGGCAGGCAAGGTTGTGGCGGGGTCGCGGCGGGGCCCGGCGGGGTGATAAATATTGGCTAGATAGGGAAGTTAGGTCTTTCACAAGGGCGGCTAATCTGGTAAATTTCGGGTTTTGCCTGCTGGCAGGGGTGCTGATGGGCGTTGGCTGGGCCAGCGCGAGGCCGCACGGATGTTGCGGGGGCACCAGGCGGGCAGAAACTTAACAGACTGACTGTGCGTAAGGCCCCTGGGCAACTGGTCGAGGCGAAGCGTCTCGCGAAGAACCTAAGAGAGGGACATGATGACAAAATTGCCAGCGATGATCGCAGTGGTGCTGTGCCTGGGTGTCTCGGCGGCGTATGCCGTTCGGACCAGCTTTGTGGAGCACAGCAGCGAGGCGGCGTTTCGGGGCGGTGAGCCGAACCAGGTGCTCATCAGCAGCACGGGCGAGCTATCGCTGGGCTATCAGAGCAGAGAGCTGCTCCAGGATGTAGAAGGGGTATGGCTGGTCAACGCAATCGTGCAGGCGGCCAACGGGGACGTGTACGTGGCGACGAGCGGGCAGGGTGGGATTTATCGTCTGCGGGAGGGTGTCGAAGCGGAGCAGATCTACGGCAAGGACCCCAACGACGCACGGCGTGTGCTAAGTCTGGCATTGGACGGGCAGGGGCGTCTGCTGGCGGGGACGGGGGGCGAGCAGGGCAAGCTGTTGCGGCTGGACGGCCAGGGTGAGGCGACAGAGCTGTACGCAGACGAGGATATTCAGTACGTCTGGAGCATTGTCGTTGGTCCGGCGGGGCGTATCTATCTTGCGACCGGGACCAACGGTCAAATCGTGACGCTGGACGCCGACGGGCAAAACGGGCGAGTGGTCTACGACGCCCCTGAGAAGAACCTGCTGGCGTTGGCCCTTGACGACCAGGGGATTTTGTACGCGGGCACGGACGAAAAGGGCCTTATCTACCGTGTCGACCCGAGCACCAAAGAGGGGCGGGTGGTCTACGACACCAACCACAGCGAAATCAGCGGTCTGGTCTTCGACGAAGCTGGTAATCTGTACGCTTCGACGGCCGACGCGGACGCGGCCAAGCCTGGGGCCAAGTTGATTCTTTCTAACGGCGAGACGAGTCGGCCTGAGACAGAGGAGGATTCGTCGGACAAGCCTGATGAAGCCGGGGACGCGGGCGAAGCCCAGGCCGAGGGCCTGGCGGACGAGACGGCCACGGACAGTGCCCAAGGGGGCGCGGAGGACGCTGGGGATCTGGGCGAGGAGGCCTCGACCGACGGTGACGAGGCGGACGAGCGGGAGCAGGACGAATCTGAGGATACGGATGAGCAAGGCGACGAAGATGAGGAATCGCCTGATGACGCGTTAGGGGGGGGCACGAAGGGCTTGGCGTGCGGGGTGGCCGGTGAGTCGGAAGTGGCGGGCACGGTTGCTCTGTCGGACACGACGACGGCAAGCGTGCAAACATCGCCTGGGGGGCATGGCGTGAGGGTTTGCGGCGTGGTGGGTGCGGCGCGGGCGGGCGACCTGAGCGAAACGGCGCTGCCGGCACGGCAACTGCGGCCGGCAGCAACGCAAGTGGGCGGCCAGGGGGTGGCCAGCGGAGGGTCGCAGCCCGGCGGTGCTCAGCCATCACGGGGCCCGGGGCAAACGAAGGCCAATGAAGTCTATAAGATCACGCCGCAGGGTTACGTGACGAGCATCTTCAACAAGCCTGTGGTGATCCTGGCGTTGGCGTACGCGGGCAACGGGCAGTTGCTGCTGGCGACGGGCAATGACGGGCAGTTGCTTCGTCTGGACGTGGAAAAGCAGGAAGGGGTGGTGCTGCACGATGATGAGCAGTCGGCGCAGGTTTGTGCGTTGTATGCCAGCTCGGACGGGAGGATCCTGGCGGGCTTGGCGAACCCGGGGGGGGCTCTGATGATAGACGACGTTTACGCACCGGAAGGCATCTACGAATCGTCGGTAATCGACGCCAAGCAGATCAGCCGTTGGGGCACGCTGGCCTTGGCGGCGGACCTGGGTGGGCATACGACGTTGGACGTGTCGACGCGTTCGGGCAACACGCGCGACGCCGAAAGCGGCGCGTGGGAGGCGTGGACGGTTTGGCGGCCGGTGACGGACGAGGCGGCGATCCGCTCGGCCACGGGTCGTTTCCTGCAGTATCGGTTGCGATTCGCCTCGACGGACGCTGAGGGGACACCGACGGTGAGGCAAGTGAAGGTCGCTTATATGATTCCCAACTTGCCGCCCAAGGTGGCGAATTTGAAGGTAGCGGCGGCGCAGGGACAGGCGTCCAACAAGCGTAACCAAGGGTCCAACCCGCAAGCGAAGAAGTTGGCCGTGACGTGGCAGGCGGCGGATGCGAACAACGACGTGTTGACGTTTGGTGTTTATGTACGTCAGGAAGGTGGCGGTCCGTGGATCAAGCTGGCGGAAGATCTGGGTAAGCCCCAATGGGCCTGGGATACGCTGACGGTTGCGGACGGTCGGTATGAGCTGAAGGTAGTGGCCTCTGATGAACCGTCCAACGCCGAGTCGGCGGCGTTGTCGGGCGTGCGTATCAGCGCGCCGGTGGTAGTCGACAACACCGGGGTGGAGGTGGAGGAAGTGGCGTGCGTGGTGGAGGGGCGTACGGTTCATGTGACGGGTCGTGTGCGTGACGAGCTGAGCGTCATCAGGGCGATCTCGTACTGTCTCGACAGCGAGGAGACATGGCAGAGCGTAGCGTCGCTTGATGGTATTTATGACACGCGGAGCGAGGGTTTCGCGTTTGACGTCACGGCCGAGTCGGCCGGGCAGCATTTGTTGGCCCTGCGTTTTGACGACGCGTCGGGCAACACGGTTTACCGTAATTTCATCATTGAAGTCCCGTAAGCAAAGGAGTTTCTCGTGGAGAACCATCGTAAGAGTAAGATCAAACAGCTTCGCAAGAGTGGATTCCGTGCCCGGATGCGCACGAGCAAAGGCCGCAGTATCGTCAATCGTCGTCGTCGTGCGGGCCGGACCCCGACGAGCGTATCCTGATAGTAGTGGCGTAAGCGGCGTTGGTGCGTATGGGCATCGGCGTGCGCTGTGGTGCGTTGACGGCATAGACATCACCAGGGAGTATTCATGAACTCGGACAAGGTCAAGAAGGGTTTCGAGCGGGCGCCGCATCGCGCGTTGCTCAAGGCGTGTGGCGTGACAGATGAGGATATGGGCAAGCCATTTATTGGTATAGCGAACAGCCATGTCGATATTGTGCCCGGCCATGTGCACCTCAACGCAGTGGGTGAGCAGGTCAAGCAGGCGGTACGCGAGGCCGGAGGGGTGCCATTCGTCTTCAACACCATAGGCATTTGTGACGGAGTGGCGATGGGTCACACGGGGATGAAGTATTCGCTGGCGAGTCGCGAGGTGATTGCGGACGCGGTGGAGTGCATGTTGCGTGCACACTGTTTTGACGGCATGATCTGTATCCCGAATTGCGACAAGATTGTTCCGGGCATGCTGATGGCGGCGGTGCGAGTGAACATTCCGACGATTTTCGTTTCGGGCGGGCCGATGAAGGCGGGCCATACGCCCTCGGGCAAGACGGTTGACCTTATCAGTGTTTTTGAAGGTGTGGCGGCGTACAACAATGGGCAGATCGACGCCGACGAGTTGGCGGAGCTGGAGAATTATGGGTGTCCCACCTGCGGGTCGTGTTCGGGCATGTTTACAGCGAACAGCATGAATTGCCTGTGCGAAGCGATTGGTATGGCGTTGCCGGGTAACGGGACGATTCCGGCGGTTGACGAGCGGCGTGGCGCGCTCTACCGGCAGGCAGCGGGGCAGATACTGGAGCTGATTAAGAGGGATCTGAAACCGCGTGACATTATTACGCGGGAGTCGCTGGACAACGCGTTGGCGTTGGACGTGGCGATGGGCGGTTCGACAAACACGGTGCTGCACACGTTGGCGGTGGCTTACGAGGCGGGGATCGCGTACGACCTGGACCGCATCAACAGCATTGCGCAGCGTTGTCCCAATATCTGCAAGGTGTCGCCGTCGAGCGATTATCATGTGGAGGACGTGGACGCGGCGGGAGGCATCAGTGCGATATTGAAGGAAATTTCGAAGGTGAAGGGGCTGCTCAACCTGGACTGTGTGACGGTGACGGGCAAGACGCTTGGCAAGAATATTGGTGGTGCGGCGGTGAAGGACGCGCAGTGCATCCGGTCGCTGGATAAGGCGTATTCGGAACGGGGCGGTCTGGCGATTCTTCGGGGCAATCTGGCGCCGGACGGGGCGGTAGTCAAGAGTGCCGGCGTGGCGTCGAGCATGTTGCAGCACCGTGGGCCTGCGGTGATCTTTGACAGTCAGGAAGAGGCGTGTGAGGGAATTCTGGCGGGCAAGGTAAAGGCGGGCGACGTGGTGGTGATCCGGTATGAGGGTCCTCGGGGCGGGCCGGGCATGCAGGAGATGCTGAGCCCGACGAGTTACATTATGGGTGCGGGTCTGGGAGAGTCGGTGGCATTGATAACGGACGGTCGCTTCAGCGGTGGTACACGGGGGGCGTGCATCGGCCACATCAGTCCGGAAGCGGCCTCTGGTGGGCCTATCGGGCTGCTGCAGGACGGCGACATTGTCGAAATCGACATCCCCAACAATAGTATCAGCGTTCGGCTGAGCAGTGCGGATTTGGCTTTGCGGCGTGAGAAGTGGCAAGTGCCGGCCCCGCGAGTGAATCATGGGGCGCTGGGCAAATATGCCAGTATGGCGTTGTCGGCTGACAAGGGGGCGGTGCTCAGTTGGGATTGACGGGCTCGGGTTCGCTGAGGGCAAGTCGTGGCCCCAAGGCTGGGCGTGGGTCCTTAGTGGCGCGTCGGGCGTGGTGCCGAGAGGGCGGTGCGGCAGTGCATTGGTCATGAGCCGCTCCGGGGGCAATCCGTGTAAATCGATTGTGCCGTTTGCGTGCCTTGCGTTGGCGTATGGCACGGACCGTGGGTGGTTAGGCTTGACAAGGCCCCGGTCGGCAGGTTTCAATAGGCGCTGCCCGAAGGGCGGCAAAGGACAACGACAAGGTTCCAGGCAAGGAGACAGGCGATGAAGCGAAACCATCTCATCAGATCGACCAGGACGACGGTGCTCACGTTGGGTTTGCTGGCGTTGAGCTGCCTGCTTGGCTGCCAAAGGCCGCAGCGGGAAGCCGATCTTGAAGGTCAACTGACCGACCCACTGGCGGTCGCGGGCGCGGATCTGGAACGTAGCACCGAGGTGGAGCTGGTGGAACAGATGGCGCGTTACCGGGGGCGTTACACGTCGCAGCTGGAGTTGCTCGAGCAGTTTTATGATCGTCAGGGCAACCACCTCAAGGCGAGCTGGGCGCGGGACGAACGTGACTATCTGCGGACGGGTCCTCAGCGAGAGTACCTGGTGATCGCGGAAGTGGCGGGGCCGGACCTGCGGGCTTCGGAATCGATTCCCACGGCGGACGGTCTTTACGAAAAAGGGATGGAGCAGTTTAAGAAGGCCCGTGGTAGCCTGGGCGGTTTGTTTTT
>Ga0180431_10007182_pt1 | contig 13039 bp, 7 predicted proteins | sample SS_ome_11_FD_132459 | JGI IMG/M metagenome (GOLD analysis project Ga0180431, IMG submission 132459) | Hypersaline lake sediment archaeal communities from the Salton Sea, California, USA - SS_1_MS_1 metaG | ecosystem: Environmental > Aquatic > Non-marine Saline and Alkaline > Hypersaline >... | reverse complement strand
TCAGTCGATGAGGATCGCCCGGAGCCCGCCGAGTATCGGTAGGTACGTAGTGCTGACGAACGGGGGCAGGTGACCTCCCTCATCTGAAGAGGCGTGAGGCCGGAACCATGGAACTCAAGAAGCTGAAACAGCACATTCGAACACTAGCATCCCTGGAAGAAAGCGAAGCGCTCGTTATCAGCTGTTACCTCAACCTAGAAGGGGGCATAGGTGGATTTCGAGAGACCTTTAACAAGCGGGTGGGGATGCTGCAGCGGGCCATTCGCCAAGAACACCGGCAACCGTTTGTGGCATCGCTTCAACGGATCGATGCCTGTATCCAGAAAGAGCTGGACCCCAAGGCCAGGGGAGTGGCCGTGTTCGCTCGCGATGGGAATCAGCCCTTCTTCTTGCCGCTTCAGTTCCGAGTCCCGCTGCCGACATGGGTCGCGGCCGACGCGACCCCCAACATCTACCACTTGGTGGAACTCAAGGACACCTACCACCGCTATGTGGTCATGCTCTGTGCGGCGGAGCGGATGCGAATCTTGGAGATCAACCTGGGCTCTGTAACGGCACAAGTCTGGAAGGACCGACCCGAACTGAGGAAGCGCGTTGGACGAGAATGGACCAAGCGCCATTACCAGAACCATCGCCGGGAGCGCACCAATCGGTTCGTCACGGAGATGACCGAGATCTTGAATCAACGGATGTCAGCTGGCGGTTATGAGCACCTGATTCTTACCGGCAGCCCTCGCATAACGGCGCGGGTCCGGGATGCGTTGCCGAAGCATCTGGCGGACAAAGTCGTCGACAGCCTCGTTGCGTCCCAACACGACCCGGTGCCCGACGTGGTCGAGGCGACGCTGTCTTCGTTCATCGAGGTGGAACGGCGTGAGTCTCTGTCGATGGTTGAGTTGCTCCTGCAGGAAGTCCAACGGGATGGTCTCGCCGTAGCGGGCCGTCAAGCCAGTTTGGCGGCGCTGAAGAAGGGTCAAGTGGATGTGCTCGTGTTGGCCAAGGAGCACGACTGCGATGCGAGGGAAGAGATGGCCCAGCTGGCCGAACAGGCAGGTTGCAGGATCGAAACCGTGGAGCAGAGCAATCCCTTGATGCTACTTGGCGGCGTCGGCTGCCTGTTGCGGTACCGCACGCGAGACTTCGACGCGCCAAGTAGTGAAGGTCGCATATGTGAGGCAAGGAGTGCGTGACGGACAGGAAAGCGGGTATGCTGACTCCGCCGGACCGCGCAGTGTGGGGAATCGACGTGCACGACTGGGCCGGAGACCTGTCCGATGGCGCTTTTGATCCTCTACCTTCTTCTGGCGTTGGGCGTGTCGTTTCTGTGCTCGCTCGTCGAGGCCAGCATCCTGTCGTTGCGACGCGCTCACGTGGCGCAGTTACTTAAGGAGGGGAAGAGCAGTGGGCGAATCTTAAAGGGAATGAAGGAGAACATTGATCGTCCCCTGGCGGCCATTCTGACGCTGAACACGGTGGCACACACCGTGGGTGCGGCTGGTGTCGGCGCTCAGGCACTAGTGCTATTCGGTCGGTATTGGGTCGCCGTGACGAGTGCGATCCTGACCGTCCTGATTCTGGTCTTCTCAGAGATCATCCCGAAGACCCTGGGGGCCGTCTACGCGGGCCGGCTCGCAGCCTTCACCGCCTATACCATTCGTGGCATGATCGTATTGACCTATCCTCTGGTCGTCGCGTTTCAGGGACTGTCGCGGTTGCTTGCATCTCAAAAGGAGCCACATCGCCTGAGCCGTAAAGAATTCGCCTTGATCGCGGAACTCGGCCACGAGGAGGGCGCCCTGGGCGAAGACGAATGCCGGATCATCCGGAACTTGCTCAGCATCAACAGCATTCCCGTCAAGGAGATCTTGACGCCGAGGACAGTGACGTTCATGCTGCAGAAGGACATGACCATCGCGGACGCGATCGAACAGGGTGGTCCCTTTCGATTCAGCCGGATCCCGATCTATGGAACGAGCCCCGACGATCCCGTCGGCATTGTGCTCCGACACAACATCCACGAACGGCTGCGCAACGGGTCGGCCGAGCAGACGCTGGAAGAGATCGCCAATCCGATTCGGGCCGTTCCAGAGATGGCCTCCGTGGCCCAGGTGCTGAAGGAGTTCATCCAGTCTCGCGAACACCTGTTCCTTGTCGTCGACGAGTACGGCGGGATAGCCGGCATCGTTACGCTTGAGGACGCCGTAGAATCCCTTCTCGGCGAGGAGATCGTGGACGAAAGCGACGTGGTCGAGGACATGCGCCAGCTTACTGTCACGTTGCTACAGGATAAGATGCAAGGAAGGGATCTTGATCTGTTTCACTCAGAGTGAGATAGCTCGCCTTTCGGGATAGGAGATGGTCTGGCCCTTTGTTGTTCGGTGGGGAATAGGGCGGCGCATACGACAGGTTGTGCGTCGGCATGCTTCGTACGGTGCGAGTGGTTGCACCAATTATCGACATGCCGGAGTGACCCCACGTTGCCATCGGGCTGCGTGGCCTTGGGTGAGCGAGCGAGCACTGGGGACATCGTCATGGGCAAGGCGAGGACATCCAAGAACAGTAAACAGGGCGGAGCGAAGAAGCTTGACGAGACCACGGGACCGACCATCGCCAGGTACCGGCGGACCGTGGACTACCTGGCGGCGGCCCAGATCTACCTTAAGGCCAACCCTCTGCTCGAGGAGCCGCTTCGGCCCGAGCATATCAAGGACCGACTTCTGGGCCATTGGGGAACGTGCCCTGGAATCAACGTCATCTATGCGCACCTCAACGACCTTATCCGGCGAACGGACGCCAGCGTCCTGTTGATTACGGGTCCCGGCCATGGCGCTGCCGCAAACTTGGCAAACATGTACGTCGAAGGAACGATCACCGAGTTCTTCCCTGAGTTGACCCAGGACCGCACCGGCCTGCCGCGATTCCTGCAATGGTTCTCCTGGCCGCATAAGTTCCCCAGCCATCTCGATCCTCGCTATCCGGGGGTGATCCACGAAGGCGGGGAGCTTGGCTACGCCCTCGCTACGGCCTTCGGGGCGGCGTTTGACAACCCGGACCTCATTGTCGCTTGCATTGTGGGTGATGGCGAGGCCGAAACCGGACCGACAGCCGGAGCATGGCACAGTAACAAGTTCCTCAACCCAGCCACCGACGGCGCCGTGCTGCCGATCCTCCACCTCAACGGCTTCAAGATCGCTTCACCGACGATCTTCGGGACGATGAATGACGAGGAGTTGACAGACTTGTTCGCCGGCTATGGATACGACGTCCACATCGTCAGCCATGGTGACACGCTCGATGCCTCATTCAACGAGGCCTTGTCGAGTGCCTATGCGGAGATCCGCCAGCTCCAAGATGAGGCACGGACGGGCAAAGCATCGGTGCGTCCGAAGTGGCCCATGATTGTGCTGCGAACGCCCAAGGGAATGGGCGGACCGAAGAAGATGGACGGCAAGTCCATCGAAGGCTCCTTCCGCTCACACCAGGTTCCCGGCAAGGATCTGAAGGCCAGACCGGCCCACCTGAAGGCGGTCGAACGTTGGCTACGCTCCTACAAGCCGCAGGAGCTTTTCGACGAACAGGGACGCGTCGCCGAAGACATCCGTGCGATCTGCCCGACGGGTGACCGTCGGATGGCCGCGAACCCGCACGCGCTGGGAGGGGGACTTCGAAGGCCGCTTGAGCTTCCGAAGCTGGGTGACCATGCGGTGAACGTGAAGTCCCGGGGTAGGACCTCGGCGAGCGCGATGGAGGTCCTGGGCGAATACCTTCGCGGGGTCATCGAGCGCAATGGCCAGGCCCGCAACTTCCGGATTGTCTGTCCGGATGAACTGGAGTCGAACCGGCTTGGCGCCACTTTGAAGGTCACAGACCGGCAGTACACATGGCCGGTTCCGGAGACCGCCGAGCACATCAGTTGTGACGGCCGGGTTATGGAAGTCCTCAGTGAACACAACTGCCAGGGCTGGTTGCAGGGCTACCTGCTCACCGGGCGGCATGGCGTCTTTCCCTGCTACGAAGCGTTCCTGCCAATCGTTGACGGCATGATGAACCAATACGCCAAGTTCCTGAAGGCATCGCAGGAGGTGTCGTGGCGGAAGCCCATCTCTTCCCTGATCTATCTTCTCACGTCGGAGAGCTGGCGGCAGGACCATAACGGTTACTCACACCAGGGACCCGGCTTCATTAACAACCTGCTGACCAAGAAGGGTCACACCTACCGGATTCACCTGCCGCCGGATGCCAACTGCGTGGTCAGCACGGTGAACCACTGCTTGCGCACGACCAACTACATCAACCTCATCATTGCCAGCAAGCAGCCGATGCCGCAATGGCTCTCAATGGACGAGGCCGTCGAGCACTGCCGCGCCGGCGCATCGATATGGCGATGGGCGAGCACGAACGAAGGCGAGGATCCTCAGGTACTGCTATGTGGATGCGGAGACAACCTGACGCTGGAGGTGATGGCTGCTGCGGCGATTCTCCGAGAAGAAGCACCTGAGTGGCGTGTTCGTGTCGTGAACGTAACCCGTTTAATGATCCTGGGCATCCCTCAGAAATATCCACCGGGCCTGGAAGAAGGGCAGTTTCAGCGTCTGTTCCCACTGGGTTGCCCTGTGATCTTCAACTTCCATGGCTACACCGCTGCCATCAAGCAGCTTCTGTGGGAGCGCCCCCAGAGCCAGCGTTTTGACATCAACGGTTACCGGGAAGAAGGAACCACCACAACGCCGTTTGACATGCAAGTTCATAACCGAACAAGTCGATACCATGTGGCCATCCAGGCTGCACAGAAGGTTGCCGCTAGTTGCCCGAGCGTAGCGGCCAAGGCCGAGGAGCTGATTCGCAAGTACGAGCGAAAGCTGAGAGAGCACCGCAACTTCATTGAGTCAGAAGGCGTTGACCCGCCCGAGATCACAGGATGGTGTTGGAAGCAGGCTTAACCCAACCAGCGAGGCGGCTCTGGGAGAACGTACGATGTTCCGGTTCGTCAACAACCTCAAGACGGTGATGCTGCTTGGCGCGATCATGGGTTTGGCGCTGTTTGTGGGGCAGTTCTGGGGTACGGGTGGCTTGGTCATCGGGTTCTGCTTGGGTGGCCTGATGAACCTGATCGCGTACTTCTTCAGCGACAAGATCGCCCTGGCAAGCATGCACGCTCAACAGGTCACGCGGGACGAAGCGCCCGAACTCATTGACATGGTCGCGGATCTGGCCAACCGGGCCGGACTGCCTGTGCCACGCGTCTACATATGCCCCGAGGAGGCGCCGAACGCTTTCGCCACGGGACGGAACCCGAGCAACGCCGCAGTGGCCGTCACAGAAGGATTGCTCCGTAGCATGAACCAGCAAGAGCTCCGGGCGGTGCTCGCGCACGAGATCGCGCATGTTCGGCATCGCGATATTCTTATCAGTTCGGTTGCAGCCACCATGGCCGGGGCGATTACGATGCTGGCACGTCTGGCATGGTTTATCCCCATGGGCTCGCGAGACGACGACGGCCCGAATCCACTCGCCGGCCTGATCATGTTGATTCTGGCGCCGCTGGCGGCGATCCTGATCCAGGCGGCCATTTCCCGCTCACGCGAGTACAACGCCGATGGTTACGGCGGCGAGCTGTGCGGCGATCCGCGTGACCTGGCCAGCGCGCTGCAGCGGCTGCACGCGAACAACCAGCGGATCCCGATGCACGCTAGCCCGTCGCACGCCAACATGTTCATCGTCCAGCCGCTCATCCCCGGCGGCTTGGTCAGCCTGTTCAGCAGCCACCCGCCGGCTGAGAAGCGCATCCAACGTTTGATGGAGCAAGCGGCTGGACGCCTGTAGACAACATCCCCGATTGCTGGCACACGCGCGGCCGCGCACCAGTCGGTCTGCTTCGCGAAAGGTCTCCTCCCAACGGCCTCGGGAAATCGTCCTTGGAGACTTGAGCCAAGCGCCTTGGTGAACACCGCGCTTATACGGCGGGTTACTTCTCTGAGGGTGTCTGTTCGGCCTGGCTAGGTTCCTGCCCCGCACCGAGCCAGCCTTTTCGGCGGAAGTACACGAACATGCCGGCGGCGACCGCGACCATCGACGCCATGAGCATCGGGTAGGCCCATCGCACCTTGAGCTCCGGCATGTTCTCGAAATTCATACCGTAGATGCCGGCCATGAACGTCAGAGGGATGAAGATGCTGGCTATGATTGTCAGCACCTTCATCACCTCATTCGTGCGGTTGCTCACGCTGGAAAGGTAGATGTCCATTAAGCCACCGGCCAATTCCCGGTACGTCTCGACGACATCGATGATCTGCACGCAGTGGTCATATACGTCCCGCAGATAAGCCTTGACGGCGTCGCTGATGAGAGGGTTGTCTTCACGAATCAGCGAGTTGACGGCTTCGCGCTGCGGCCAGATGGCCCTGCGAATCGCCAGCAGCTCCCGCTTGATGTGATGGATCCGGTGCAGGACAGAGCGACTCGGTTTCTCGATGATCTCGTTTTCCATCGACTCCAGTAGATCGCCCAACGACTCCAAGATTGGGTAGTAGGCGTCTACGATGGCATCGAGTATTGCATAGGCCAGGTAGTCCGGACCTGACTTCCGGATGGGGCCCCCGCCTCTTCGAAGGCGTGCCCGTACGGGATCGAGGATGTCGCCGTGCCGCTCCTGGAACGTCAGGACGAACTTCGGACCGATGAAGACGCTGACCTGCTCAGCCTTGACGGTGTAGACGTCGTCGAGCATCGCCATCCGGGTGATAAACAGAAGATGCTTCTCGTAGTTCTCGACCTTCGGGCGCTGAGGGACATTGACGACGTCTTCCAGCGCAAGCGGGTGCAGCTCGAACACCTCGGCGATCGAGCGAAGCACCTGTTCGTCGCCCAGGCCCTGCACGTCGATCCAGCTCACCGAGTCTTCATGGAGCAGACCGTGTAGCTCTGACACCTCGGTTAGCTCGTGCTCCTGGATGTTCTCAGGAGTGTACTCGATAACACGAATGGACGGCTTCGGTGACGTCCCGTTGATGACCAGCGTGCCGGGCCTCGCGCCTACGGGTGGGTGTCGTTTCCGGAACATCACCAGCCTCCTTAGGCTTCCAGACGCTTGTACCGCCCAGGGAACATGTCCTGCTGGGACCCACAGACGAGAGTTTAACATAGCCCGACCCCGAGGTGAACGTCACGACCGGGCGCGAGATCCTGCCGCCACTGGCTGGATGCTCAAGTGGCCTCGGTCTTGACAGGAAGATGGGCGTAACCTTTGCTGTATAGTTCCGCTGTCGGAGGCTGTTCAGAACAGCGCAGATGTCTCGGTCAACGACCGGAAGAAAGTTGGCGGTCCATGCTAAGGTGGCTTCGGCCGAAAGAACAGCTGGATGGATCCGATGTCCAGCACGGGCTTCGGATGCTCCTGTATGACGGGATGTGTTCCCAGGTCATGGGCGTTTTCACCGGCGGAGCTTTCCTCATTGCCTTCGCTCTGCTGCTCGGTGCCTCGAACACCGTCATCGGATTGGTCGCAGCGATCGGCCCGCTGACCCAGATCCTCCAAATCCCGGCCATCTTCCTGATCAACAGGACGGGCCTGCGGAAGGCGCTCGTGGTCGGTTCTGCCTTCCTCGCCCGGCTATTCTGGCTAGTCGTCGCCGCTCTGCCCTGGCTCGTACCGCCCGAGCAGCGTGTCGCCGTGTTGCTTGCTTGTCTGTTCCTGTACTTTGGACTGGGCACCATCTCTGGCTGTGCCTTCAACTCATGGATCCGCGACCTCGTGCCCCAGGACATGATGGGCAGCTACTTCGGCAAGCGGATGGCCGTCGCAACGGCGACCGGTGCCGCGCTGACGCTCATCGCCGGGCTCGCGATCGAAGCAGGCAAGCGTGCCTTTCCCAACCATCTCATGCTCTACAGCATCTTGTTCCTCCTGGGGGCGGCGGCCGGATTGGCCAGCGTCTATTTCCTGGCGAGAGTCCCCGAGCCCAAGATGCCGACACACCCTACGCAGGGAATCTTTTCCGTACTGGCCGAACCGTTCAGGGAATTCGGCTTCCGCCGTGTGCTCATGTTCCTGGGCTCGTGGAACTTTGCGGTGAACCTGGCCGCCCCCTTCTTCGTCGTCTACATGATCCAGCGGCTCGGGATGTCTCTGGCCCTGGTGCTTGGCCTTTCAGTCCTCAGCCAAGTCGTCAACGTGATCTTCTTTAGGATTTGGGGCCGGCTCGCAGATCGATTCAGCAACAAGTCCGTGCTGTCTGTCTCCGGTTCGCTGTTCATCTTCAGCATCTTCCTGTGGCCGTTCCTCACGATGCCGGAGAAGCATTTTCTGACGATCCCGCTCCTCGTGGTGATCCACGTCTTGGCCGGCATTTCGACGGCCGGTGTTGGCCTGTGCTCGGGAAACCTTGCCCTCAAGAGCGCGCCTCACGGCAAGGCCACGGCATTCCTTGCAGCCAACGCCTTGGTCAGCGGGATCGCCGCGACGGTCGCACCTATCCTGGCGGGGCTGGCAGCAGATGTCCTCAAACAGCACCGATTGACGCTGTCCTTCCGTTGGACTTCGCTCCTGACGAACTCGACCGTGTTCGACTACCCGGCTTTCGATCTCAAGGGGCTCGACTTCTTGTTCATTATCGCCGTGCTCTTCGGACTCTACGCCATGCATCGGCTGCTTGGCGTTAGGGAGGAGGGCGACGTCGAGGAGAAGATCGTGGTCACGCAGCTCTACACCGAAGTCCGCAAGGCCGTCCGACACGTATCGAACGTCGCGGGGCTTCGCCGCCTGACCTACTTCCCTTACGCGAAGTTGGAAGAGGTGGCCACGCGTGAACCACCCGAGACACGACAGCAACAAGCCACGGGGCTCGCCGCCACTGACGCTCAAGGCGACCCGTGATGCGAGCGAACTGGGTCAACCTCGACCTCTTGCCTCAACCAGTAACCTTGGCGACAACCAGCGTCACATCATCCGTTTGAGGGGCACCCTTGCGGAAATCAGCCAGCGCGTCGATCACGGCTTCGCAGATCTCAGAAGCGGGCCGGTCAGCGTGAGTTCGGATGACATCATGGAACCGATCGGTACCGAAGAACTCCCCCTGGGAATCGCGAGTTTCCCAGATGCCATCCGTACCGATCGCTATGACCTGACCGGGCTGGAGCCCCTCGCGTCGGTATTCATCGTATACGCATTCTGTGCTGATACCGAGCGCCACACCGCCCCCCTTCAATTGCTCGATGCGTTCGCAGCTCGGGTCGTAGAGAACAGGAGATTCATGGCCCGCGTTGGCCCACCGGACGTGCCTCTGTCTCGCGTCGAACACCAGGTACAGGAGCGTCATGAACTGGCCCACCGGCGTGTCGGTCGCAAGGCGGCGATTGATCCCCTCCATCAGCTCCGCTAGCCCTCCCACCGTGTGTGCCCGGTCCCGAACCAATGCCCTTGCACCGGTCATGAGTAGTGCCGCAGGTATGCCATGACCGGAGACATCGCCGATCGCGATCGCCAGCTCTTGGGGACCCAATTCCGAGAGATCCAGGAAGTCGTAGTAGTCGCCGCCGGTCTCGTCGCAGTAGATGCTTCTGCCTGCGACATCCAGGCCCTCGATGTCTGGCGCTTCCTGCGGCAGAAGGTTCTGTTGGATTTCCATGGCAAGGGCGAGCGATTGCCTGATCCGCATCCGGTCTCGAAGTTGGGGGATCATCTCGTTGAAGCTGTCCCCCAGCTCACCCAATTCGTCGCGACTGTGTATCTCGGCTCGTAGATCCAGCTCACCATGAGCAATCCTCCAAGCTGCTTTGGCAAGGAGCCGGACCGGGCGGGTTACGCTCCTGGCACCCACGTAGGCGACGACGATGACAACCAGGCACGCGATTGCCGAAGCGATGGCAGCTATCCGGCCATACCTGGAAGTCAGCGCCAGCACAGCCCCCTCGGCAGCCACCGCCTCTTCGATCACCTTGTCGTAAGGAAGGATGACCACGAGGTAGGTGGCGCCCTTCCAGACACGTCCGTACGCCCACAACGCAAGACGACCCTCGAAAGGCATCCTGCGAACTTTCGACAAGCCTCCCGTCATGTCGCCCAGCAGCGCGCGAAACTCGTCACGATCCTCCGATTCCGTCCAGACAGACTTGAGTGGAGCTTTCCAGTGCGTTTCGGCCTCGTCTGCGACGGGCCGGGCGAGCGTGTAAAGACCGAGTGCTTCTACTCCGACTGCCGAGACGTCCGTGTCTCCGGGATCGGTAGGGTCAAATCCGGTCCTCGGAGCGAGGACGACCAGTAACGCTGTCGATGATTGGTGTCGCGGTAGCGTGCTTCGGTCAATAACGTCCACCACGGCCACATCAATGGCGGTCACGCCGACAAACGTCCCGCCCGTCCCGTAGACCGGCATCGAGGCCGTCAGAACGGGTTGACGCGTGGACACGTTAACGTAGGGTCGGGTCCAGCAGGGCTCTCCCTTCGCCTTGGCTCGCCTGTACCACTCTCGCTTGCGGTGATCGTAGTCCTTCGGATAACCCCCGTGTCCCGGGTAGCAGCTGAAAGCCCCGCTCTCAAGGCCCGTGTACTGCCAGAAGAAGACGTCGGCGTATTCACGGTACAGGGCCCGGTAGGCATCCGTCATGCCCACTAGCTTCCCCACGTCCTCAGCGGCAGGACCTCCCGCTATCCCGGCGGCGAGCTTGAAGACCTGATCGCCGAACGCCAGGAGCATTGGCGTGCGCTCCCCCTCCGACGAGATCTGCGAGTAGCGCTTGTTCGTCGCCAAGTTTGCGGTTGGATAGGCGCCACGATCATAGTCCTCTGAGTAAAAGGCCTTGGCCCCCGTAGCGGCTCCGCTGGCCAAACATCGCGCCACCTCTCTCGCTTGGACTTGAAGGGCCAGTTCAATGATTCTCCGCTCCCTGCCCAAAACAGCGGCCTGCCCCTCGACAAGCAACCGCAAACGCTGCTCCTCGCGCTGGACAAGGGCTTGGCGGGTTCCCGCCCCGATCTTCTTCCCGAGACGATAGGTGGATTGGCGGACCACGAGCGTAACAGCCAGCAAGGGGATCAGTGCGATGGCCAACAGCAGAATCAACAGCTTCGATCGAATGCGCATGGCATTGCCCAGTAGACCCTCATGGGGATCGAGCGGCCGGTGCCGTTGCCGCCGCGTGAGATTCGACAGGCAACTCCGGCCGTGCGGCCCACTCCGACCACCCCCCGTCGTACCACGAGACACTGCGATAGCCAAGCATGTGCGTCAGCACGAAGAACGTCTGACTCGCTTGGTGACCCGTGCGACAGTGCACAATGATCGGCGTGTCCTGTGATGGGATCAGCTTTCCATACTCGTCGAGGAGGGCCTGGATCGGCTTAAGCTGCGTGTACCTATCAGTGCCCGCGAGATCCTCCGTATACGGTCGGTTCAGCGCACCGGGGATATGGCCCGCCCGCGCCTCGTCCGATTTCGTACCTGCGAAGTAATCCGAAGGCCGCACGTCGATAACAACCGCAGAGCGGCCCTGCATTCGTTGCAGGACATCCTTGTAAGCGACGGTGAAGCGATCCGCTGAGGCGTCCGCTGGATACTCAGTCGGCGCGATAGATGGCAGCGCTCGGCCGATCGATCGGCCCTCGGCAATCCATTTGCCGAAGCCACCTTCGAGTACGGCATACCGCTGGTGACCGACGCGTCCGAGTGCCATCCCGACCAGTGTCGCATCGTGCACCCTGTCGCCGCTAGCAAGCACGACTACGTCGGAAGGCCGGATGCCCATCAGCGAAAGGTGCTCGCCAATGATGCGCACCGGCAGAAGCATCGACCCGACGCCAGCGATGCTGCCTCGCAGGTTCTCGACGTCCAGTCGGAGTGCCCCGGGAACGTGGCCGGCATTGTACTCCGGCTGCGGCCGCAGATCGATGACGCGGACCCCGTCCTGCTGATAGTTCGCAGCGAGCCAATCTGTGGTCACGAGGCCTGGCAGCACAACTCCGGCAAGTTTGACGGGGGCGACAAGTTGCGCCCCAGGCTGTGGACCGCCGAGAAAATACGCCCGCCACGCGTTGATCCGCGCTGCAGCATCAGGACCGAGCGGACTGGACCTCAGTGAAACCGGCTTCAGGCAGCGTTCGACGAATCCAGTCAGACCGTCGGTGAGGATGTAGACGTTCTGAAAGCCGCGGCCGTAGAGGTAGTCGCGCGCCTGGGCTGGATGCGTCATCCCGTTCGAGTAGAGCACGACGAACCCACGGTTCTTGTGAGGCTGTAGGTAGGACTCAAGATTACTGAGGGCGATATTCACCGCGCCACGAATGTGAAACGTGTTGAACTCCGCTGCCGAACGCACGTCGACAAGGAAGACGTCCGAATTGCCGCCCGACAACCACTCCGCCAGCTCTTCAGGTTCGACGTGATCCCGCGCGGCTTCGACGTTTGCAAGCAAGTCAGTCGGCAGGGCGGTCGAGTGCACACTCAGCGGCGGCACCAATTTCGCATGGCTTGCCGCTGCAGTACCCGTCGTGCCGGTGATGAAGAGCCCGATGGCGAAGACGACAAGCGCCACACCGAACCCCTTGAGCGATGGGGTATTGAAGTAGCTGGTCGCAACCTTGCGTCGGTGCTCGACGTACTCAGCGCCCCAGAACATCCCAACCGCGACGATCGTGAGCAGCAACGCAAACGTGGCATGGGACACCCCCAGATTGGCGTAGACGAATTGCACGCCAGAATCCGCCTGAAGCGGCGACACCCACGGATAGACCTCGTTGAAAACGATGCTGCCCACGACGGCGCCGCACAGGCACAGAAAAGCATCGAGCCTGCCGGACGCCAGCCCAACCGCGGCCGTTCCCGGACACCAGCCGCTCATAACGAAGCCGACACCGAAGATAAGCCCGCCAATGATCTGCGCGGCGTAGGCCGTCGGCATGAGGTAGATTCTGTCCAGTGAAATCCAGCCGAAAGCGGTAAGATACGCGACCCCGAGCATCGCCGTAATCACAGCCGAGAACATCACCTTCAGAACGGCCATGTCGCGGAAGTAGAAGATTCCCGCCAGACGACGCGAACTTCCAAAC
>Ga0180431_10007180_pt1 | contig 13045 bp, 15 predicted proteins | sample SS_ome_11_FD_132459 | JGI IMG/M metagenome (GOLD analysis project Ga0180431, IMG submission 132459) | Hypersaline lake sediment archaeal communities from the Salton Sea, California, USA - SS_1_MS_1 metaG | ecosystem: Environmental > Aquatic > Non-marine Saline and Alkaline > Hypersaline >... | reverse complement strand
TGGACAAAAAGGGGTGACTGTCCCTCTGGACAGGGACCGGATTTCCAGGACCCCGAGCTCTCCGGGGCTTGCGGGTTCAACCGGAAGGCACTAGAATGGAGCCCGACTGGAGACGATTGCGATGGCGATGAATCCTTTCGCTACGGACCTGCCTCCCACTTCTCGACGCCGCTTTCTCAAGTCGTGTCTCTGTGCCGTCGGGTCTCTCTTCGCGGGCGCCGTGAACCTTCCGACTCTCGGATGCACGAGACAGGATAAGTCTTCGGCGACTCCCGGGTGGGTTCCGGCCATCGAGCCCGGGTACGTCAAGCTGCACCGCACGGGTGAGTTGAAGAAGCGGGGCGAGAGGCTCTGGCAGATGATGGAGGAATGCCGGCTCTGCCCCCGGGAATGCGGCGCCGATCGGTTGAGTGGCGAGAAGGGGTTCTGTGAATCCACCTCAACGCTGGAGATTGCATCCTACCATCCTCACTTCGGGGAGGAGCGGCCGCTCGTGGGCGCCGGCGGTTCCGGTACCATCTTCTTTTCCAACTGTTCCCTCCGGTGTGTCTTCTGCATCAACTGGGAAGTCAGCCAGGGCGGTCGAGGCGAAGAGCGGAGTCTCGAGGACCTGGCCGAGATGATGCTGGATCTCCAGAGGATGGGCTGCCACAACATCAATGTGGTGACACCCACGCATTACCCGGCCCATATCGTCCTCGGCCTGGACATCGCCGCCGGAAGAGGCCTCCGCCTTCCCCTGGTGTACAACACCTGCGGGTGGGAGCGGACGGAGATCCTCAGGGTCCTCGATGGTGTCGTGGACGTCTATCTTCCGGACTTCAAGTACTTCGACAGCCGAATGGCCGACAAGTACTCCTCCGGAGCCGATACCTATTGTGAACTCACCCGGGAGGCGTTGCTCGAGATGCAGAGGCAGGTCGGCGTGGCGAAGCCGGCCGCGGATGGGTTGATGTACCGGGGGCTCATGATCCGGCATCTTGTCATGCCGAACCGTGTGGGAGGCACGAAAGAGATCGTGGAGTGGATTGCCGAAAACCTTCCGAAAGACACCTATGTCAACATCATGTCGCAGTACCGGCCGATGTACAAAGCCCACGATTACCCCAAGATCTCACGCAGACTTCTCCCCGGCGAATATCGCGAAGCGGTTCAATGGGCTCGGGATGCCGGGCTGACAAATCTTGACATCCAGGGAGGAATTTAGACTCCAGATGGGGTTTCGTCTGGAATTCGCGTGGAATTCGGGACAGAACCCGAATTCCTTAGAAATGTCCCGATATACTCGCCGAAACATTCCATCCCCCTCCGGCGTCGAAGTCAATGGCGCCTGGCTCCGGGCGCCCCGCATTTTTCCCACCGACGTGAACGGCCCGACAACCCCTGAGAGAAGGAGCAGCAATGAACGGCGGAGTGATGTCCTATGTTCTCAATGGGGAGCGGGGCTTGTTTCTCCAGGCCCGGCAGGCAAGGAGAGTGCCGAACGCCTTTCTGGCAACGGGGATCCTCTTCCTCGTCCTGGTGCCGGCTTTCGGCATCGTGAGCATTGCGGCGGTCATCCTTGCAGGGGGCGATGAGGGGGCGGCGGACCGTCTCTTCGATACACCCTACGGGTTAACGGTTCCCTTCGCGTTGCTCGTCGTGTTCCTGGCCCTGTGGGTGGCGCTCTACGAAAAACGGTCGCCCCTGACGATGGGTCTCGCACCGAAGGGCTTCGCACCGAAGCTGCTTGGGGGCATGGCCGTCGCTCTCATCATGACTTCATGTACCGTCGGGGTCATGGCGCTTTTCGGGTGCGTGAGCATCGAAACCGGCGCCGGCCGGCTTCAAGGCGGCCCTGCGTTGGGCTCCGCTCTCCTGATGCTCGCCGTCTTCCTCGTCCAGGCCGGAAGCGAAGAGATCCTCCTGCGCGGCTGGTACCTCCCCGTACTGGGCGCCCGGTACAGACCCTGGATCGGCATCCTGATCTCATCGGTCGTTTTCGCGGGGATGCACGCCCCCACGCGTCCCGTGGCGATCCTGAACCTCCTTCTCTTCGGCGTCTTCACCGCCGTCTATTGCCTTCGGGAAGGGAGCGTCTGGGGTGTCTGCGGATGGCACGCGGTGTGGAACTGGGCAGACGGGAACCTCTTCGGACTGAAGGTGAGCGGGCACGAGATGTCCGGCGGAACGCTTCTGAACCTGAAGGAAACAGGACCGTCCGTCGTCAGCGGAGGCGACTACGGACCCGAGGGAAGTCTCCTGAGGACGATCGTTCTTCTGGCCGGGATCGCCCTCGTGCTCACCCGGCGGCGGAATTGAACGATCGGGCCGCGCTGTCCCGCAGTCTTCGCGAGTTCACAGCTTCGCCGGTAGGCCTTCCGTCGGCCGGTGCGACGATCTGAGAAGACAACGCGTTGGGCCCCACATTGTGTCATTGCAGGACCTGACCCCAAAGCCCCTGACCATATGTCTTCTTCAAGACCCGCCCGTCGGATCCGGTCGTCGCTGGCGCCAATACATGAAACCCTGGAAGGGTGAAGACGTAGTAATCGGGAAGAGGGGACATTCCCGACTTGTTTACCTCACGATCTCGCTGAAGTCACCTGCGCACATCCCAAGAGGAAGGGCGATTCCGCCCATACGCCGGGCGATTCATCTGGGATTCAACTGCCGTTGAGAGGATCAACCAGGAGCACCGGGAAAGGAGTCGTACTGTGAAGAAACAAATACTGTTATCAGGACTGCTTGGCGGAGTTGTCATCCTCGTGTGGTTGATCATATCTCTTGGCCCTCTGCAGTTGAGCGGTGATTTCCCCAAACCCATCCCGAACGACAAGGACATCCATACGGCCCTCAAGGAAGGAATCGCGAAACCCGGAGTCTACTACTGCCCGGACTCCTCCAAGGAAATCAGGGACCGGTATCCCAATTTTGGCAACGAACCCGTTTTCACCATCGTTGCCTCAGGACGGACCCCCGATGCGTTCCTGGAACAATTGATATTCGAAATGGTCTGCATCTTCGGTGCGGCGATGATCGCGGCGTGGTTGCTGTCTATGGCATCAGAGAGAGTGTTGGCGAGGTATTCCCGGAGAGTCTTCTTTGTGGCGGTTGTAGGGCTGTTCCTGGCCGTGTGTGGCGACATGTTCAGTGACAAACCCATAGGGCTGATACTGCTCTCATCGCTTCACCACTTGATTACGTGGATCCTGGCCGGGCTTGTGATCGCATGGCGCATAAAACCACGTAGACACATGCCGGCCTGACGATACATGAACCGGAAGATGAGTCAGCGAGTTTTGGGGTATTTCAGGACAGAGGGGCCGTTGAAGAAACCCTCCGCGTCGAAACACGGTGTCTCAAGACGGACCGTCGGATATTTCGGGACGGATTTCGGGACAGACTACTTAACTCAGGCGCCTGTGGCCAAGAGACGCCGAACGCTTCCCGCGGCGCAAGACCCGCGCGACTGAGATCCGAAGGCCGAGAGCCGACAACCGTTCCCTGCGGGGCCGGATTACGAGGTTTCGGGTCCTCCGGCCTCGCCTTTCGCCGCTGCGGCCGCCTGCGGCCCGTAGTGGAGCTGGAAAATGCGGATGAAACTGATGAGGACGGCGATGATCACGGGCCCCAGAACAAATCCCAGGAACCCGAACAACTTCAGCCCGCCGAGAATACTGAAGAACACCAGGATGGTATGAAGGCCGGTCCGTTCCCCGATGAGGAAAGGCTTCAGGAAGTTGTCGACGAGGCTCACCACCAGAGCACCGTAGACGATGAGAATGATCCCCTTGATCCACGCGCCCTGCGCCATCAGAATGAGCGCGGCGGGAAACCATACAAAAGCCGCGCCCACAATCGGAATGAGGGACAACAGCGCCATCACTGCCCCCCAGAGCACGGGCGAGGGAAGCCCCAGGAACACGAATCCGAGTCCTCCCAGGACCCCCTGAACCACGGCCACCACCACCCCTCCGTAGAGCGTGGCTTTGGACACCTCCACGAACTGGCGAAATCCCTCCGTTGCCGTTTCCGGCGCCAGGGGGCTCATGGCCGCAATGCCCCGAATCGCTTTCTCCCCATCCCGGAAGAAGTAGAACATGGCGAAGATCATGAAGATGAAATTGAGGAAGCTCGACGAGAATCCCTGGATGATTCGAGAGCTCTGGGATCCGATGAACCCGGTGGCGTCCTTGAGCCATGAGACAATGTTGCTCTGGATGTCGGCGCTTTCGAAATCTTTCTCGTGCCGTCCGATCTCCAGCAGGACCTGCTTGACTCTGTCCGATTCCTGGATGCGGTCCAGGAACGTCTTGAATCCGCCGGAATTTACCCACTCGTAGATCAGATCGTAGGTTCGCTGCGCCTCGTTGACGAGGACGAAGCTGAGAGAAACGATCGGGCCCACGATGATGATGATCACCAGCGCGCACATGAGCACCGCAGCGAGCGTCTCTTTGCAGCGAAGCAGGCGTCGAATGCGGACACCGACCGGATGAAACAGCGTCGCAAGAACCACGGCCCAGATGATGGGGCTCAGGAAGGGCTTGAAGAGGAGATAGCAGAGATACACCAGGCCCAGGAGGACAAACAGGAAAACGTACGAAGAGACCTTGCCGTTGCCGTTCCCGGTCACGGGTTCTCCTTATGCTGAGACAGGTACGCCCGGGCCATACGCTATCAGAGTCGGCAACATGAGGCAAGACTTAACATGAAAACCCGCGAAGCTTATAAGAACCACCCCAGCCGTGAAGGGAAACGGAGAATCGGCAATCGGAGGCAGGTCAACGACGTTCCCATCTGTGAAATCTGTGGCCGGCGGTATCGCCTTGTTTGTTCTTGACTGTATCCATAACAACACCTATAGTCAGCGGTTGCTGAACTCCAACAAATCCATATTATTACGACCCTCTCAGGACCTATGCGTACGGAAAGGAGGATGGGACAGCATGCGCTATCGCTGGCGGACGGGATCTGTCGCTTGGCTCTTCCACCGCATATCGGGCCTCGCTCTCACCCTGTACCTCGCGTTGCACATCTGGGTCACCCACCACGTCGTCCAGGGTCCGGAAAGCTTCAACCGGATCATGGGCGTGCTCTCCACGCCCTTTTTCAAGATCGTGGAACTCGCCCTGTTGGCGGCCATCGTCTATCACACGTTCAACGGAATCAGAATCCTTGTGATCGACTTCGCCCAGGGCTCGAAGTACCACAAACCGCTCTTCTGGGGCGCGATTGCGTGTTGCGCCGTCGCGTACTTCACTCTTGGCTGGCCTCTGATTCGCGAGGCCCTCACCTTGGTGTCCGGACATTAGGAGGATGCGCATGTTTGCCGGATCGAGCAACACAGGTGCCATGTCCTGGTTCTTTCAGAGAATCAGCGGGCTGCTCCTGGTGATCATCCTCCTGGTCCACTTCGGGCTCATCCACGGAACCGAGGTGGACGAGGATCTGCACCAGGTGACCTACAAACCCGTTGCGGAACGGCTGGCCAGCACAACCTGGAAGACCATCGACCTGGCATTTCTGTTCCTGGCCGTCTTCCACGGCCTCAACGGGCTATGGATGGTCCTCGGCGACTACGTCCACCGGGCGTGGGCCAGGACGTCACTGTTTACCGTCGTCTGCATCTTGGGATTCGTTCTTCTGATCCTGGGATCCGTCACGATTCTGTCATTCAAGCCGGCGATATAAGAGAAAGGACTGGGAGGATGATCGAGCACACCCACGATGTGGTCATCGTCGGGGCGGGCATAGCGGGGTTATACACTGCGCTCGAAACCAGCGGGGCGGCGGACACGGCCGTCATCAGCAAGATCTTTCCGACCCGCTCGCACTCGACGGCCGCTCAGGGGGGAACCAACGCGGCCCTGGGAAACATGGAAGAGGACAGCTGGGAATGGCACTTCTACGACACCGTCAAGGGCAGCGATTACCTGGGAGACCAGGAAGCGATCGAGGTCCTCGTCAAGGAAGCCATTCCAACCATCCTTGAACTGGAGCATATGGGCGTCCCCTTCAGCCGCACGCCTGAAGGTAAGATCATGCAGCGGCCCTTCGGGGGGCATTTCAGCGATTTCGGTAAGGGACCCGTCCGCCGTTCATGCATGGCGGCCGACCGGACCGGACACGCCGTGCTCCACTGCCAGTACGAGCAATGCGTCAAGCGCGGCGTGAGATTCTACAACGAGTTCTTCGTGATGCACCTGATTGTGGACGACAACGTCTGCCGCGGCGTGATCGCCATGGACATCGCCACCGGGGAGCTGCATCTTTTCCGCGCCCGGGCCGTGATGTTCGCCACCGGCGGCTATGCCAGCGTCTGGCAAATCAACACCAACTGCCTCGCCAACACCGGCGACGGGCTGAGCCTGGTTCTTCGCGCCGGCCTGCCGCTGGAGGATATGGAATTCGTCCAGTTTCATCCCACAGGCCTCTTCCCGTCCGGCGTTCTCGTGACCGAAGGCGCCCGGGGCGAGGGCGGCTATCTCAAGAACGACAAGGGCGAGCGGTTCATGGAGAAATACGCCGCCGCCAAGATGGAGCTGGCGCCCCGAGACATCGTCTCGCGTGCGGAACAGACGGAACTCCTCGAGGGCCACGGGATCAACGGCGAGGCCCGGGTTCACCTCGACCTCACGCACCTGGGCAGGGATGTGATCATGGAGAGACTGCCCCAGGTCCACGAGTTGGGGATGAAGTTCGCCGGGGTCGATTGCATCCAGGAGCCGCTCTCCATCCAACCGTCGGCGCACTACTCGATGGGCGGTATCCCGACGGATGTCCACACTCGCGCGGTGGCGGACGAGAAGAACACCCCCGTCGTCGGCTTCTACGCATCCGGCGAGTGCGCCTGCATCTCGGTGCACGGGGCCAATCGCCTCGGGTGCAATTCCACGTTGGATTGCGCCGTCTTCGGCCGGCAGGGGGGAAAAACCATTGTGCGCGATCTGCCGGGGATCGAACACTCCGGCGTTTCCGAAGAACACGCCAAGATTGCGGAAGAGAAGATCGAGAGAACTCTGTCGGGCACCGGCTCCGAGACCATCGCCGGGCTGAGAGAGGAGATGCGCAGGGTCATGAGCGCAGGGTGTCACATCTTCCGGACCCGGGAGGGTCTGGAGAAGGCCGTCGGCGAGATTCGGGAGCTGCAAAAGCGGTTTGGGAACCTCGAGATCAAGGACAAGTCTCGTAATTTCAATACGCAGCTCATCGAGGCCATGGAACTGGGGCACCAGCTCGATTTCGTCGAGCCCCTGGCCGTCGGCGGTCTTGAGCGAGAGGAATGCCGGGGCGCCCACTGGCGAACGGACTTCCCCAAGCGGGACGACAAAAACTGGCTCAAGCACACCCTGGCCTGGAAAACCAAGGATGGAATTCGGCTGAAATACAAGCCGGTGTCCATCACGCGGTTCCAGCCCGAGGAGAGGAAATACTAGGCCATGTGCGACGATGGGCGCGAAGGAACCAGGCGGCCGAACGTGCAGTCCGCGGAAAGGTTCTGCGGGAAGAGTGCAACGTGCCCTGAGAGTCCCGGGGTCTTCGCCCATTCGCCCATTCGCCCATTCGCCCATTCGGAGGTATAGCAATGGCTGTCACGTTTCGAGTCTACCGGTTCAATCCGGAGAAAGACGCCCATCCACACTACCAGGAGTTCACGATCGAACCTCAACCGGGCTGGACGGTCCTGGATGGGCTTCGTCACATCAAGGATACGCAGGACGGATCCCTGGCCTTTCGGCGGTCGTGTCGACATGGGATTTGCGGCTCCTGCGGAATGACGATCAACGGGGTGAACACCCTGGCGTGCGAGACCCAGATCTCGAAGGTCAAGTCGAAGAAGATCGAGGTTGAACCGCTGAGGTCCTTCCCCGTGATTCGGGATCTCGTGACGGACATGACTCCCTTCTACGACCGCTACGAGACGATTCAACCCTTCCTGATGGAGGTCAAGAGTCCCCCCACGGATCGCGAAAGACTCCAGTCGCCCGAGGATCGGAAGAAGCTGGACGGGGCGTACGAGTGCATCCTATGCGGTTGCTGCACGTCCTCCTGTCCCTCCTTCTGGGCGGACAAGGAATTCCTGGGACCCGCTGCCTTGCTCAAGGCATACCGCTTCGTGTTCGATTCGCGGGACCACGGCCTGGGGGAGCGTCTCAGGATCGTGAACGACAAACACGGTCTCTGGCGCTGCCACACGATTTTCAACTGCGTCGAGGCCTGCCCGAAGGACCTGAATGCGACGTGGGCGATCGCGGAACTGAAGAGGGCCGTGATCCGGCAGAGAGTCTAAGAGAGTTCTGAGTCCTGGGTTCTGAGTGCTGAGTGCGAAGTGGGGGGGGCGGTCCTCGGACCGCCTTCTTCCTTTTACCTTGCCTCCCTGTACCCAGACGGCGACCGCGTGTCCGAATTCGTGGAGGACGTTGTGGAAATCGAGTCTGAAGACATACGATCCCAGCAGAAGCAGGACCGTCGCCGTCACGCCCCTCCGCCCACTCGCCCTTTCGCCCATTCGCAAACTCGCCCTTCCGAGATCTCCACACCCCTCGTGCACACGGATCCCAGAAATCCGGCGTCGTGCGAGACCACGATCATCGCCTGGGGCAGCGAGAGAAGAAGATCCTGAATCCGGCCCGACATCGCTCCGTCCAGCCCGTTGACCGGTTCATCCAGCAGGAGCACGTCCGGTTTCATGGCCAGGACGGTGGCCAGGGAGACAAGTCGCTTTTCGCCTCCTGAAAGGTGATGCGTAATTCGATCCTCGAAGCCTCGTAGGTCCAGGACATCGAGGGTTTCCTCGACGATGCGCTCGGTTTCTTCTCCGGACCGGCCCTGGTTCAGCGGCCCGAATGCGATGTCTTCGCGGACCGTGGGACTGAACAGCTGGTCCTCCGGATCCTGGAAGAGCAGGCCCACCCGCTCTCGGACGTCCCAGAAATCCTTCTCCACCGCTCTCGGCCGGTCGAAGATCTCCACGGTTCCGGCCTGCGGTTTCAGGAGCCCGACGATCAGGTGAAGGAGCGTCGTCTTGCCCGACCCGATCGGCCCGACGAGCCCCACCCGCTCGCCCGCCCGGATGGTCAGGTTCACGCCCTCAAGAACCCGATTTTCCCGGGCGTACCCGAACGACACCTCGCGAAGCCGGATGATCTCCCTGTTGTCCATGGACAAAGCCTAGCCCCCGGCGATCTCTCTCAAACCGATCCCGACGAGCACCAGTGTGCCGATCCCGCAGAATACCCAATCCCGCCGGTGAAATGCGAAGTGCCGGAACACGCGGAACTTCCCCCGAAACCCTCGGCATTTCATGGCGCCCATGATCCGCTCCGACCGCTCCAGACTCCGGACCAGCAGCATGGCCACGAGATTCGCGTAGCTCGAGTACGTGTGGAGGTTCATCCCCGGCCGGAATGCCCGCGCCTTCATCGCAGAGAGCAGCGTCTCGTATTCGTGGTGAAGAACGTCCAGGTACCGGAGCGTGAACATAAACAGATGAATCAGCTTTCGGGGAACGCGCAGGTGTTCAAAGGCGTGCCCGAGCGTGAACAGTTCCACCGTGCCCAGTAGACCGGTGAACGCGAGGACGATGGCATTGGCCCTTAGAATCAGCCGAAGACTCCAGAGGAGTCCCTCCATGCCGTAGTGAATCGGTCCCACCTCTAAGACGGGCCGGCCCGGAGCCGTGATGGGAATCAGAAGCAGCACGACGGCCAGAAAGGCGTTCAGTCTCAGCAGGCGCCGCGCCAGAGCGCCGGCCGGGATCCTCGAAAGCGAGACGAGAAGTGCACCGACCACAAGGCTCGCGCCCAGCACCCACCACTCTTCGCTTAGCGCCACCAGAAACGAGAACGCGAAGGTCATCACGATTCGGGCACGAGGGTCCAGGTGGTGAACGACCGTGTCGCCCGCGAAATGCGTCGTACAGCTCACGGTCCGCCTTCCCTCCGCATCTGTTCCGACACGTCGAAGGCCGCGGGATACACCCGGGCCAGAAACCCGGCTACGAACCCGGTGAACATTCCCTCCACAGCCACGACGGCCAGGTGAGGTCCAAGGGCCAGCCCTACGATCACGGCCAGCTGCTTCCCGCAGAGAATCAGGACTCCGGCCCAGAGGGCAAAGGAGAGAAGGACCGCACTTGCGCCCGCTCCGAACCCCAGAAGAAACGTGCACCGCCTCGTCCGAGCTCTCCTCAGCCTTCCGCCGAACAAACCGTAAACCGCCACGGCCGGAAACCCCATCGTCACCGTGTTGATCCCGAGGGTGGTGATTCCCCCGAACTGAAACAAGAGCGCCTGGAGAAAGAGGGATACAAGGAAAACGGGGACCGCCGCCCAGCCCAGAAGAATCCCGGCCAGGCCGTTCAACACCGGATGGACCGCGCTGGGCCCCAGCGGGAGCCGAATCACCACCGACGCCGCGAAGATGGCTGCGGACATGAGCGCCGCCTTGGGGATCTGCTCGTCCTTCAGGACGCGAAGGCCCCAGGCGACGCCGGCGGCGGCAATCGCAGCTCCGGCGGCCGCTACCGGCACGGGTGCAACTCCATCGGCGATGTGCATCCTCTACCCTGCTTTCTTCACTCTCCGACGAACAAGCGCGGTGAGACCGAAGAGCCCAAAAATCACGCTCACCCCGACGATGACGCCGTCCATTCGATTCGAAGGATCCCCCCGAAGCGTGGTCTCAGTCATCGCGGCATCGACCGCCACCTCGATCTCCGCCACGTGCCCCATGCCGTCGTCCACGACCACTCTCCACGTTCCGGACGTATCCGGCACAAACGCAAACCTCCCGAGGGGACCGGTCGTTCCCGTGTGGAACGCTCCCTCTGCATCGCCCGGCCGGTAGACCCTGACGTCACAGAAAGCCATGGGACCCCCGCCATGGTAGGAAGCTTCAATTCCGGCGGCGCCTTCGATTCGCGTGCCGTGCGCTCCGTGGCCCAGACAGGAACCCGCCCAGCCCATCACGAGCCCGATGATCGCCACAGGCAACAAGGGGTATCTCACGTCTATGGAGCCTCCGATCCGAAAACCTCGAAAACAAGCGAACAGCCTCTGCCCTTGACCCTGGCGGTCACCAGGTACTTTCCGAAACTGCGGATTCGAAGAACCGCCGGCTCGGTGGGCGCGGCCTTCAGATATGCGGCCTTCCCGTTTTCCGGCGTCACCGTGAGCGAACCGGCCATGCGCTCTCCGTCCAGCGCCAGCCAGAGCGGCAGGTCATCTCCCACCTTCAGGCCGGACACCGCCGATCCCGGGAACAGCTCCAGGCCCTCCCCCCGACTGTACTCCCCGGGGTCGTCCGCCTCGCGATTCACCACGACCAGAGTCCTGGCTTCGAAGGCGGGCGTCTTCGCCTTGGGGCGCTTGAGCGTGAGCTCGAGGACGTACACACCATCGGTCTTCACCACCAGGGCACCCGTTCGGCGCGTGTTCTTCGAGACGGTCCGGATGGGGACGGGCTCATATCCTGAGACCCGAGACTCAAGGCGATGAACCACGTTGTCCTTGACGGCCGTCTCGCTCTTCGGGAAATAGTGTCCGCTGCACACGTAGACGAGCAGGGTGTCACCCGGCTCCGGGTAACCATCCGAGACGTCAATCCAGGAATCGTGCGCGCCCGCCGGGGCGCCGGCCAGCAGAGCAAGTCCTACCATGAGTACGGCTGCGATCCGACGATTCAACTCCTACCCCCTCGCGGTTTCTTCCGGCCGGCTCCGCTAGAACCGGTACATGAGCGTGACGTTGGCCCGACGAGTGTCCGCTCCCGCGCCCTCGCCCAGCTCCAGCCCCGTCTTGAGCGTGATGTTGGGGGCTCCGAGGGGCATGTAGACTCCCGGCAGGACGGACCAGTTGTCGCCGGGATCCTCCGTGTTCCCCATGAACTCGACGCCCGCAGCGATCCCGTGAGGATCGTCCGAGATCGGGGTCTTGACTCCCAGCGCCCAGCACATTTCGTCTTCCTTTCCCTCTCTCTCGTAGCCGAAGTTGAGGGTGATGTTGCCGTGCTCGCCGAAGTCCCTCCCCACGATGAGCAGGCCCGCGTAGACCGGATCCTCACTGCCCAGGAGCTTCTTTGCGCGGTTCAACGGAACTTCCAACCCCGCGACCACGGCGATGTCCAGAAACCGGCCTTCCGTCACGCGATACTGCAGGCTGGTCGCCACGGCCTCCATCATGGGAGACGGGCCGGAGGGTTCATAGAGCGCCTGTTCCTGATCGACGATGAGATCGGGACCGAACTTGGCGAAATGGGTGTGCACGTCCACCATCAGGCGATCCCGCAGACCGTAGGACAATCCCGGGGTCAATTCCCAATGGTCCTCGCGCGGGTTGTCCGTGTTCTCCGACATGTAGTCGTAGTGAAGGTGAAAAACGAACTCACTGTGTCTCGCCGTGCTGTAGCTCTCCATCTCGATGTACTCCATCGCATGATGAGCCCGGGCCGAAACTGCAAAACCCATCACGAGCAATACCCCCAACACGCACATCCGCATCGATCGTCCCATGGTTCTCCTCCTGTCCGCGCCGTGAAACACGTCCATGATCCCGCCCGAACGGAACATCATCACCCGGACTTGAGCTTCACTCCACCGGTCCGGGCCGGCCGTCTCCGTTACAACTCGCTTCCCGTGGACGCGGCCGCAAGGGAGCAGTACTTCACTCCCTTCACGGCCTTGAGCTTTCGCGCCAGATCCCTGACCTTCTTCGGAGCCCCCCTCACCACGACGATCTCCAGGCAATTGTGATGGTCGAGATGCACGTGCTGAGAGGAGATGATCAACCCATGGTAGTCGTGCTGGATGTGAGTCAGGCGATTCGACAGGTCCCGTTTGTGATGGTCGAACACCATGATGATGGCGGCCGCCACTTCCCTTCCCGCCGCCCATTCCTCACGTACGAGCCGATCCCGCATGAGATCCGCAACGGCCTTGGACCTCGTCGGATATCCCTCGGCTCCGGTCTGCCTGTCGAACTTCTTCAGAAGGTCTTCATCCACCGACACGCTGAATCGCACCAGAGACGACATCCACACGCTCCTTTGGTATTACGTTTCA
>Ga0180431_10007179_pt1 | contig 13047 bp, 17 predicted proteins | sample SS_ome_11_FD_132459 | JGI IMG/M metagenome (GOLD analysis project Ga0180431, IMG submission 132459) | Hypersaline lake sediment archaeal communities from the Salton Sea, California, USA - SS_1_MS_1 metaG | ecosystem: Environmental > Aquatic > Non-marine Saline and Alkaline > Hypersaline >... | reverse complement strand
TGGACATAAACGTTTGTCGCATAAACGATCAGCAAGCGACTTTCAAACATTAACATCAGATTAAAACAGGGTCAAATGAGTTTTGCACAAGCAGTCAAGACCTTGCCAAAAGTGAAATAGCTGGTATACTCAACTCCGTATCAGATTTAATATTCAGTTATAACAATATGGCTAAAGTCTGCGCTATTTGCGGCAAAGGCCCCAAGGTTGTTACTACAACCAGCTTTTTGCGCTCACATGATAATCCGACCGGGAAGAAGAAACAGTATCCGAACTTGCAGAAAACTACCTACAAAGGTAAAAAGGTAAGAGCCTGTGTCGCCTGCATCAAGAAGATGCACAAAACCAGAGAAAAGTAATTAAATAGGCCCGCTGGGCCGCTGAAGTTTATCCCCGCAATATTGCAGGTGGGTGCCCGCAATGCCCCGCCGCAGCAGGACAAAATGTAAGGCTCCCGAGATAAAAAGATTGAAGAGGAAATACGACAGCGACCAGACCGGACCTTTTTCATTGTAACATAAATAGAATAGAATGGCTCACAAAATTGATAAGGAAAAATGCATCGCTTGCGGTGCCTGTGAAGGAACCTGCCCCTCCGGAGCAATTTCGGAAGATGAAGACGGTAAGTACGTCATCGACCCAAATAAGTGCACCGACTGTGGTGAGTGCGTAGATATCTGCGCTGCTGAGGCGATTTCGAAAGAATAAAGTTCAAACTCCAAAAACTCCAGGCTCAATTTTGAGCTTGGAGTTTTGAGTTGCCTGCCTGCGGCAGACAGGCTTTGATTTTGAGTTTTGTCCTTCGAGTTTGAACTTTCAGGCTATTTAGCCTGCTCTTCCCAATACTTCTCCCCTTCTTCTTCCATTTCATCCAAGCGATCATAATAATCCGGAATTTCATTTAGATGTGCCAAGGCAATCTTACCGGTGACCAAAGGATCGTCGTCGCTGACATTGGTGTTGGGATCAACTTTGCCATGCTCCAGCTCAACGTCCATTCCCCGCCGGAACTGCTCCACATCCCATTTACTCCAATCGATTCCCAGCTTCTCTCCTATCTCCTTGGCCTGCTCGGCCGTGAAATGCTTCTCGTCGTGATGTGACATTAGTTTTAATTTATACTGTTAATTATTTCCTTGAACTCGGCTGAATCCATTTCCGGCCCCGTTCCCGGTGGGGGCGGACCAGAACCAGGCCCTCCCCCGGTCAACATGAAGGTGGTATAGAAAATCTTCTCTGCCCCTTCGGATAATGCATTTCTAGTACTAGTTTTGGTGTTTTCGATATTAGCTTCCTTGGAGTTACCATAAAGAGCTTCTGCTTCGGTGACCCAGATTGACTGATCAGCGTTAAATCTACCCAACATTTCCTGATACGGTTTGACATTAAAATCCTGGGTTGCCTGATCGTTGGAGATACAGTGAACATTGCCTATATCAAAGGAACTGGTGCTCTGAGGAACTTCGGTGAACATGGTTTCATAGAACTGCAGAAATTCTGGATCACCGCCGGCGGCACCGGCAATCAGAACTTGTGCCTCTAAATCGGCATCTTTGACATCGTTGTAAGTGTGTTCTAGAAGATCGGCATAATCCCGCGGCGTCTGCTTATAGAAAGTCAGGCCAGGGCCGCTCAAATCCGGTTCATTCATCACTTCCCAATATTTTATTGGGTAGGCTAGGCCAGGCATGTCATTAATACCGTCTCCATCATAGCGCTCCACCAATGCAACCACGAAATCATGGTAAGCTTGCCAGTCATTCGGATTGCAACGATGCTGGGGCAAATAAGTTTCTCCGACCTCTTTGCCGGAACGAGGCAGAAATTCATCGTTGCCGGGAACAGCACAATTAGCAACATCGCTGCGGCCAGCCTGATCCCACTCAGCAAACGGCCAAATCGTAATGAGCAAATTAACTCCAGCGGCTTGTGAATCATTAACAATCTCGTCCATGATCTCAAAATCGTAATCGCCGCCCTCTTCATTCTGAACAATATCCCAAACAGCTCCGCCTAGATGAGGACGAGCCCAGCCGCCCCCAATATCGCGAATAAGTTCATACTCCTCATCTCCTCCCCCGCCGGTCAACCAACCGAACTGATTGGCGGGGTCAATTTGATTGGATGATCTTTCACTGACTTCAGTCTCGCTGAGATCAGCAGCATCCTGACCCTGGTCGCAACCAGCCCCAAGTATAACCAGGGCAGCTATCAGGAGCAGTGATAAAAAGAGTTTTCGCATGAAATTTAGTTAACTGATAACTACATATTAGCAAAAAGCTGACTTTTAACCAATTGACCTTTCTCACATTTAAGCTAAAATAACCATGAACTTAACTGAATTTTATGATTCCAATTATCGTAAACGGCAAATCTGGTAGCGGCAAATCTACCATTATTAAAAAACTACAGAGTAAACTGCAACGACCGATCATTGATTCCGGGCAAATTTTCCGCCAAGCTGTTTCTGAAGCCGGAATCACCAATAAGAAATTGGGTGATCAGGATAAACTCATGGAATACCGACGCCAACACCCTGAACTTGATAAAAAAATTGATGACCAAGTTCTGACTGAACTGCAATCAAAAAATGCCATCGCCCAGAGCCGAGTCCTCCCTTTTCTAGTGAAAGACAAGGGGGTGCAAGTTTTCACGGTTTTCCTGGAGACCAGCGATGAAGTCCGGGCGCAGCGCCTGGGCGGCCGCGATGACATCAGTGCCCGTGAAGCTATGCAGAAAAACGCCGAGCGGGACGAAAATGACCGCCAAATTTACAAAGAGATTTACGGCATTGATACTAATGACATTGGAGTTTACGACCTGATAGTCAACACAGACGACAAGAACCCGGAGGAAATCGCTGACATCATAGTCAAAAAATTGCCGCCAAAGTAAAACCGTCGAAAAAATTCGACGGTCGCGACGCGGATTCATTATCCGCGCAAAGCAACAACAGTTGTCAGGCGAACACCCTCGTTGATTATCATGGCGTCACAGGATTCAGTTCGCCAAAAGGTAACATTGGTGGGCGGAGACGTGGGGCTGCCAAGCTCCTCCGAGAGAATCTCTTCAATTCGGCTGCGCCGCTGGTCAGTGCCAACAGCCTCCATCCCGTCTTCATCAACCACTATCGTATCCGCCAATTTCTCGATTCTGAATTTCCGAGCCAACGCTTCTATATCAGACAATGTCATAAATCACCTCCTTCAAACTTTAATTAGATAAAAGCATTAATGGTAGAGCCTGTCAATTCAAACCGCCGACCGTAAGGTCAGCGGTATTTGGTTTCTTCATTCACGGTCGAATAATTCCGCCAGCAGAGGCGGAATTTCACTGGTTGTAAGCCTAAGTTCAGCTGACCAGCAAGGCATAACAGGTTCACCCGCAACACGCAGATCTATTCGCCAAGCACCAAATGCCCCCTGCCACAGATGCGCTTGGCCGGCCTGCAGCTGCCGATAAGTGAGCCCATCCGGCAGTTGCTCTTTCAGTTTGCCTATCTCGCTCTGCCTGACCGAATAGCGCACAGTCAGTACCGCTTCACGAAGACCAGGGTTCTTTGCTAACAAGAGAAAATCAAGCAATTGCAGGATATCGGACGAGAAAAAATCCTCCATAAAACCTCCTTTCATTATACGCATGATATTGTGGAGACTAACAAAACCCGTTTTGGTTGTCAAAACTAAAACGAGGTCGCCATGGCAACCTCGTTTTCTATTCTAGTTTCCTAATTTTTCCATAATTTTCTCTACTATCACCTCCGGAGGGATATCAGCTTCGTCGCACTGAACATCAACCAGCAATCCCTTATCGCGATAGAAGTCTATGATCGGTTTCGTCTCATTTTCATAAGTTTGTAGTCTGTCTTTGATAACCTCCGGAGTATCATCTTTACGCTGGATTAATTCGCCACCGCACTCATCACAAATCCCCTCTTTTTTGGGAGCCATTGTATTGATGTTGAACAAAGTGTCACAGTCGCCGCAGGTTCTCCGGCCACCTAACCGATATATTACTATTTCATCGGGCACAACCAGGTTTACAACCTTATCAAGGCCGGTAATTTCTTCCAGGGCTTCGGCCTGGACACGATTCCTGGGATAGCCATCAAGAATGAATCCCTTTTGGGCGTCCGGCTGATCCAGCCTTTTTTTGAGAAGCTCGGCAACGATATCGTCAGATACAAGCTCTCCGGATTCCATTGTATCCTTAATCTTTTTACCTATCTCCGTTTTTTTGGCAACCTCTTCGCGCAATAAATCGCCAGTACTGATTTGAGGAATACCCAGTTTGGGGCCGACCCGCTGGGCATATGTTCCTTTGCCGGAACCAGGAGGGCCGATGAAAGCAAGTTTCATAGTTTTAGAAATTTTTAATGATATCTTTAGCGATATTAACAGCAGCTTGAGGACGAGCCAGTTTCTTGATATTAGTTTCCAATTTGCGCCGCAAGTCTTTGTCCTGAAAAAACTGCTCCAGTTTGTAATCAAGCAAATCCGGAATATTGGCTGAGAGAGCCACTCCGTTTTCCAGAAGGTAATCGCGATTTTGCTCCTCTTGCCCCATCAGCGGATTGACAACTATCATCGGTAACCCCATCGCCATGCTTTCCGAAACGGTCAGGCCACCCGGCTTAGAGACCAGGACATCAGCCGTAGCGTAGTACTTCTCCAAATCTGGTACCCGGTCAATAACCCGCAGCGGACCAATTTTGTTGCCGAGCAATTTTCTGATTTTGGCCCGGGACCGAGATTTGCCGTTGATAATGAAACCCTGTAACGGCTTCGGGTACCTGGTCAGAGCTTTTATTAACTTGGGAATAACTACTGGCTCGATGTTATCGGTTATCATTAGTAACGACGGTTTCTTGGGTTCCAATTTCAGTTCTTTTTGCAGCTCGCGCCGATTGTAGCTGGCAGTGAATCTCTCTTCTATGGGGATACCCCATTCTTCGGTGATACCGGGATTGACCCCATAGGTCTCAATGTAAGCGGATACTTCTGGATTAGCTACGTAGTATCTATCGACACCCGGCTGAACCCAAAAACGATGCGCCCCGTGGTCCGTAACTACCGCCAGGTTGGCAAAATCTAATTTATCATTGAAACGATTCCAATAAGAAGTCAAGCTAAGCGGAAAGAAATGGGTATTGACTATTATATCCGGATTATATTTTTTGATCAGACGCTCCAGCTGCCACGAGTTCATCTCCTCCATGAAAAACCGCGGTTTGTTCAATATCTGCTGGTACTTCTTGAAATCTTCCGTCTCTTTATAAATAAATTTCCAAGCCACCGGCGCCCGGCGAATAGCAAACATATACCAATCCTTATAAATACCCTTCATCAAAGGATTGACATGTTTGAGAACATCAACTATTTCGTATTGCCAGTCAGGACGCTGATGCTTGAGAGCAGCCTCAAGAGCCTCTGCTGCCTGCACGTGACCGGAGCCGATAGAAACTGGCAGAAACAGAATTTTTTTAGAATCTTTGGATGTCATATTTAGGATATCGTAACACAATCAGTGAAAAAAGCTAGTCGGAAGCTTATTATCTCAAAGCGGACGAGTGACATCTCCGGATTCAAATAATGTAATGGTAGAAATATCAAGAAATTGAAACCTGTCAACAACTTGGCTGGATGGATGGTTGAACTTGTTGCCCTCGCCGGCGCAAAACACCACTTCCACCGGGTCCACAGCCGATATAAAAAGTTCACTTGATGAAGTTTTACTACCGTGATGTCCTGCTTTGAGAATTTCTGCCGAGACATAGACAGGATATCTCAACAGCTCTTCTTCGACAGGAATCTCGGCGTCGCCGGTCAGCAAAACAGATTTCTCCGGTGAGGAAACTTTGATAACTATGGATGTATTATTCAGATTCTCCTCACTTTGATCCAAAAACTGGTCGGGAATGAGAGGAAAAAGCACATCGAGGTAAATTTCACCCAGCCGAAAATCCCGGTCCTTGGAAGCCAACTGAACTGAACAGTTTTCCGCTGCTAACATTTCTAGAAAGACCTCAAAATCCTCAGCCTCTTCCTCGGCCCCGCTCCAAACAAACTGTTTCACCTGGAAACGGTCGAAAACATCAATCAGTCCAGCATAATGATCGGAGTGAGCGTGCGAGAGGATAACCATTTCAATCGCCCGGTCCCAGAAGGGCATATATTTTCCCAGCTTGGCAACCACCCCGGCATCAGGCCCACCATCCACCAGAATCTGCGTAGTCCCCCGCTGTATCAAGATAGCGTCCCCCTGGCCGATATCCAGAAATACAATTTCGGTCACGTGATCTCGTGCCTGATGGTTAGCAATCACCAATAGCGCCAAGGCTATACCCAAAAATAATATTGTGTAATAAATCAATCGCAAAATATTAAATTTGAAATTAAAAAGAAACCAAAAGTTTAAAAATTAATTTTTCGACTTCTTTTGAGTTTTAAATTTTGGGTTCAGATTTTGTCTTTCATTAAGAAAGAATAAGAGAAACCCAATCCCCCCGTACATCACTACCAACCAACCCCAACCAATCTTAGCTACATCAAAGTATGCTCCCGGTACCTTGGCACCCCAGGCGACCACTTCGGTACCGTAGCGAAAAGACAGCCAGGTCGGCAGAGCCAACAAATGACCTAGTTTGCTGCTAATCATGCCTCCCGTCGAAGTTAGAAAAGCTAATCCCATATCAAGCGGGATCGAAGGCAGCAGCACAAAATTGACCAGCGGCGAAATCACAGCCAAGCGACCGAAGTGGTAGATCGAAAGCGGCAGCGTCGTCACCATCGCCGATATTGTTATCACAACTGAATCGCGAAACGCCAATACGTTAGGCAACCAGCCAAAAGCCTTTTCCAACCAGGGTGAAACGTAAGCAATCCCGATCACCGCCAGAAATGACAACTGGAAACCGACGTCATAGCGCAATAGCATCGGATTGAATACTAGCATCACAGCCGCCACTAAGACCAAACTATTCCTCAAGCTGGCAGTGCGCCCTGCCTGGATCGACAGTAGCACCAGAGTTCCCATCACTGCCGCTCGTACCACGGAGGCACTACCCCCGGTAAGGACGGCGTAGAAGCCGATAGCCGTAACCGCCACTACAAATGACAGACGCCTCCCCAGCGGTCGCGCCAGCAACAATAGCAAAGTCGATATAATTGTTACGTGATAACCGGAGATAGCGACCACGTGCATTGTCCCGGTCTTTTTGAAATTCTCCAAGACTTCTTCGGACATAGCCCGCCTCTCTCCCAGTAGCAAACGTTGGGCAAAACCAGCTTCGGGTTCCGGCAAGAATGACTGTAAAGAGTGCTTAAAGTAATCCTTCAGTTTCCAGACAAACAGGTTCTTTCCGTCCGCCAACTTTTCGACTGTTGCAAAATACATTACCGAATGTATCTGATATCGGGCTAAATAGTCTTTGTAGGAAAAATCGGGGAACTCGGCTGGTGTTTGTAGTTTGCCGGTAATCTTTAACTCGTCGCCATATTCATAGCGAGGGTATCTAGGTACAGAAACCAAGACTAAACCGCTAGCCAGGTTACCGTCCACTTCCCGGACTTCAAATTCCAGCTTGGTGTTGCTGCTGCGTCGCTCCGGCGGAGCCGAAACTTGGCCGATAATTGTAACTTCTTCGCTATCATTGAACTGACTAACATGATCAGGGGTAAGCTGTTGCCGCGAAGTAAACACAAAGACCCCTAACGCACAAAATATTAGGCAGCTACCAATCACCAGCAGTTTACGGCTATCCCAAAAAACTACCAGGATAGTAATCCCGACAGCTAAGACCAGCAGACTTAACCAACTTGGCACTACTACCCAGGAAGCCAGTCCAACCCCACAAATAAATGAAGTAGCTGACCAAAACAAGATATTTGCCCGCGACATAAAAAACCCCCTTAGAGAGGGTTGCTTTTTATATTTCTTCAAGCTAGTATTAGCTGAAATGTCAACAGGAGGGACATAATGACAGTACGTAGGAAGAAGTTAATCCTTCCTCGCTCAGCGATTCACGCCGGCACTGGTTTCTTGAATGCCGGCCTGTACTTTTCCATCGACCAGGCCTGCGGGCACGCTTCACTGACCAGCTTGCTAGTAGCGTTACTGGTTCTGATCGGTGGAGCCTCTTTCGTAACTTGGGCTGATATCATGAAACTCTATATCGGGCCCAAGCTGGAGGATTGGTATCCACGAACCGGCGGACTCCTTTGGCTCCGCCAGGGTCTATGGCACAGTTTCAACATCCAGAGACGCTGGCAACTGGCTGCCTACAAAGTACTGGAGCGAGAGCACGAGAAAGAAGGTTTCCTTGCTGCTACCCACTACGGTTGGGGGCTCGTGATATCATTCCTGCTGTTATGGCTTTTTGCCCCCGCACAGTACCACCTCTTTCTCTACCTCACGGTTTCCCTGATTGTGGCCGGTGCTGATCCAGCTGCGGCCTATGGTGGGTATTACTCTGCCGGCACTCAGTGGGAAAAACCCTTGCCGATAGTCAATAATCCCCACAAATCGATCGGCGGATCCATGTGGTGCTTCACCGTGGCAGCCGCCATCAGTTACGGTATGTTTCTGCTTACCCCGCTCAATGAAATGATCGCCCGGCCGCTCCCCTCCGCCTTGCTGGTCGGTGCCTTCTCAGCCCTGGGAGAAGCTCTAGGTAGCGATCAGCCATACTGGGCCTGGCCGCGCATCAGAGACGATGACAACCTCGTAATCGTGCTCTTTGCCACTTTCATCCTGCTGGTAATCCCCTACCGCTGAGCCCTAGCCTCTGTCCTCGGACAGGGGCTTTTCTATTGGAACAACCACCTGCTTTATTCTACTTTTAGTCCGCGACGTATCCTGACTGTGCTGGGCCGGACACCGAAATAATCAGCCAGCATTTTAGTCACCGCCTTGTTAGCCTTCCCTTTCTCCGGACTAGCACTGACATAAACTTTGAATATTTCACCAGTTTTAACTACCCGGGGGTTGGTAGCATTAGTTACGACCTTAATTTGAATCAACATATTTTTGGAAAGCAAAGCCCTCCAAGAGGAGGGCTTGCTAGAAAGTGTGCACCTTTCAGTCTATTGAAATTAGCGGCACAGTTTACACTGTTTGTAACCGCGACGAGCCTTGCCTTTTCTCGGCAATTTGACCCGGTTGCTACGCTTGATCCGCTTGATCAAACCACAACCATCGTTGTGCACCACTTTGTTGAGTTTGTTTCCTACTGGCATAGGTTTGCCTTTATTTAGGTAACAATTTATCTACTTACTATGATAACACTACCTACCTAGGGTAGTCAAAGGATTAACGAATGTCGCACTTTTCAACGTATCTGGATGCTATCTTGGCCAAGTCTTTCATCTCCTCGTCAGTGTAACTGCGTTCATTTAGAAATGACTTGTCGAGAGTGTTACGGGCCACGAAATTTTGCAGGTAATACCTCTTAGCTCCCTTAATAAGTTTACCCATCTTTTCGATCTCAAATTTATCATGGAAACGTGGCAGCACCGTAGAGCGAAATTCATAATCAACATCACCCTCAATAATTATATCTATGCTTTTTTTAATTTTACCGGTATCCACTTCAACCCCGCTCACCCGATCATACTGATCCAATGAGCTTTTGATATCAAGAGCTACGTAATCAAGAAGTTTTTTATCATGAAGCTCTTGAAGCATACGCGGATTAGTCCCATTTGTGTCCAGTTTGACATCATAACCAAGCTCTTTCAGTTCAGAAATCAGCTTCGGAAGATCTCTATAGATCAATGGTTCTCCACCAGTAATACAAACCCCTTCCAGATATTTACGTCGCTTTTTGAGAAATGCCAGAATTTCTTTGGGAGCAATCCGCTCCAGCCATTTTTCATTCAGAACCAGATTTCGATTATGGCAAAAAGGGCAGCGAAAATTACAGCCAGCCAAGAAAAGCGTGGAAGCAATTTTTCCGGGATAATCTATAAAAGTCGTTTTTTGAACTCCACTTATAATCATTTGAGGGAGATGGAAAAAGTAAACTCTCTAAACAAAGCAGGCTCTGGTACCACCTTGATATACCAAACTTGGCGGCACCTCAGCCTGCTTTATTTCAGACTTATTCGTCGCAGCCGCAGATATGAGTCGAGGTGCTGCCAATACTATAAGCTTTACGTTTTTTGAACTCGGCGCTCTTGCCAAGATTCCAGTTCTGAACCGGATTGTGATAGCCGACTACGCGGCTATAGACTAGGGTTTTTTTTCCACATTTGGACATTTTTTTGTTTTGGGCACCTGAACTTTTAAACCCAGGTGCTCTCTATACATTATGAAAAGTTATTTATCTTCTTTTCTGCTAACACTGCAGGTGCACTCATAATGCTCGCCCGGGATATACCCATGTTCAGGGCAAATACTGAATGTCGGCGTAACCGTGAAGTAAGGCAGGCGAAAATTATAGGCGATTGTTTTGACAAGTTTTTTACAAGTTTCAGGATCTTTGATTCTCTCACCCAGGAAGCCGTGAAAAACTGTCCCCCCGGTGTACTTTGCTTGCAAGTCATCCTGTAACTCCAGGGCTTCAAAAATGTCATCTGTGTAATCAACCGGCAGGTGGGTGGAATTGGTATAGAAAGGATCACCGCTCCCCTGGGAAATGATATCAGGATACTTATCCTTGTCTTTTTTGGCGAGGCGGTACGAGGTTCCTTCCGCCGGGGTTGCCTCCAGATTATAGATGTTACCGGTATCTTTTTGGTACTTTCCCAGTTTCTCACGCATGAAATCCAGCACTTTGATGGCAAACCGCTTGCCTTCCTCACTGGCAATACTGGTTGTCTCGTCAAAGAAATTCATCAAGCACTCATTCATTCCCACTAAGCCAATGGTAGCAAAGTGATGACCGAGGTCTCCCAGATAACGCTTCGAGTACGGCAGCAAGCCGTTGTCCATGTTGCGCTGTACCATTTCCCGCTTGATTTCCAAAGATTTCTGAGCTAAATCCATCAGGCGCTCGAGCTTTTCAAAGAACTCACCCTCGTCTTTGGCTTCATAGCCGATACGCGGCAAGTTTATGGTAACCACGCCCAGCGAGCCGGTTTTTTCACCGGAGCCGAACAAACCGCCGGTCTTGGAGCGCAGCTGGCGCATATCCATCTGCAGACGACAGCACATCGAACGAACATCAGAAGGCTTAAGGTCGCTGTTAATGAAATTCTGGAAGTAAGGCAGGCCGTACTTGGAAGCCATCTCAAACAATAACCGCGCGTTTTCCGAGTCCCAGTCAAAATCTTTGGTAATGTTGTAGGTCGGGATCGGGAAAGTGAAAATACGTCCTTTCATATCGCCCTCAAGCATCACCTCCAGGAAAGCCTTATTTATCATGTCCATTTCCTTCTGATAGTCACCGTAGGTGTCATCGAGAATCTTGCCGCCGACGATAACATTCTCGTCTTTCATATCAGCCGGTACCGTCCAGTCAAAAGTCAGATTAGTAAAAGGTGTCTGGCAACCCCAGCGCGACGGGGTGTTCATGCTGAAAACAAACTGCTGGATATTTTGTTTAATTCGTTTATAAGTACATTGGTCAGCACGGACAAATGGAGCCAGATAAGTATCAAAGGAACTAAACGCCTGAGCGCCGGCCCATTCATTTTGAAGAGTCCCCAGGAAATTAATCATCTGCCCGATCACAGTTTCGATATGCTTGGCCGGGGCGGATTCAACTTTAGAAGGAACTCCGTTAAAACCTTCCAGTAACAAGTCCTTCAGACTCCAGCCGGCACAATACCCGTTGATTCCCATGGATAAATCATGAACATGAAAATCCCCGCTCTTGTGCGCCTCAGAAACTTCCCGGGGATAAATATTTTCCAAAACGTAATTGGCGATAATAGACCCCGAGAGATGCAGCGACAAGCCGGAGAAAGAATAATTGACATTCGCATTTTCATTCACCCGCCAGTCTTCCCGTTTCAGATATTCATCCATCGTTTTGGTGGCATCCACCAAAATTGCCTTGGTATCGCGAATCTTGCGATGCTGCTCCCGATACAGGATATAGCTTTTGGCAGTATCAGCGTACCCGGCGTGAATCAGGACTCTTTCTACAGAATCCTGTACCTGCTCAACGGACGGAATATAACCCTTACCTTTGACCTTTTTGGATAGCTCATGCACAGCTTTCCAGGCCAAATTACGGGCCGTCTCCCGATCCTTACCACCGACTGACTGGGCGGCTTTAAAAATGGCTGTCTCCATACGATCAACATCAAAATCAACGATGCGACCATCGCGCTTTCTTACTTTTTCAAACGGAACGTCTTTGGTTTTGGCCATGAGGGTTGGGAGAAGATTGAAGCGGAAAGTTTAAGATATGTCTCCCTCGCTTTCAGCTTGAATCTTCGGATTTATTATATTGTTAAAACTTTTTTATTTCGTCAGCAAAGCTGGCGACGCTATCAAAGGAACGATAGACGGAGGCAAAGCGAATGTAACCAACCTCGTCCCAGGTATGCAGTTCCCGCAATACGATCTTGCCGATGTCTTCGGAACGGATTTTGCAATCATCGGCTGTGCGCACAATTTCGCGCTCGATATTATTTATTATTTGTTTGATATCGGAATCCGTGAACGGACGCTTCTTCAGAGCCAAGCGAATGCCTCGTTCGATCTTTTCAAGCTTGTAGGGTTCCAGGCGATTGTCGCGTTTGATCACGCGCAGATCCAGTAGCTCCAGCTCTTCATAAGTGCTAAATCTAGCTTTACACGAAAGACACTCGCGCCGTCGCCTGATAGCTTGGCCGTCGTCTGCTTCCCGCGAGTCGACAACTTTTGATTCACCTTGTTCGCATACTGGGCACTGCATGCACTTTCATTTTTAATAGCCAAAAAAATATCTAGCTAATCACCCTCTCTCATTTAGCAAGGAGCTATTTATCCACGGGACGTTCCTCTGGCTGTGTTTTTGTTTCTATATCTTGTGCTTCTATTGTAATTATAGCACAATTTATAGAAACAGCCAATAGTTTTGATGATTCTGTTTTTGCCTTAGGCTAAACAAATCCC
>Ga0180431_10007177_pt1 | contig 13048 bp, 11 predicted proteins | sample SS_ome_11_FD_132459 | JGI IMG/M metagenome (GOLD analysis project Ga0180431, IMG submission 132459) | Hypersaline lake sediment archaeal communities from the Salton Sea, California, USA - SS_1_MS_1 metaG | ecosystem: Environmental > Aquatic > Non-marine Saline and Alkaline > Hypersaline >... | reverse complement strand
TGGACACGGACGAACACAGATTTCACGGATACAGTCTCGATAAAAATCCGTGAGCAAAGCCCGTGTTTGTCCGTGTCCCGATAGAAAAATAGAACGCGGCCGTTCTAATTGCACAGGTCGAAAATTCAGCGAAAATCTGGTGCAACCTACGGTTGCCTGAACCTGCGTCCTAGTCCCGAAAGCTCGGATTTGGAGCCAGAACCGCTTGGAAATGATGCGAAAACCTGTCAAAATCAGCTTTCGGGAGAGTTCGAGCTGTACCTCACCCTACAAATCTGTGTAGAACCAGAAAAATTCAATGAAACGAACAACATTGCTCTCCGTTGCTCTATTGCCGTTTGTCCTCTTGGGTATCTCGCCACGTCCAACGGTCGTTGCTCAGAGTGGCCCGGATTACCGCTTTGGTGTAGTCGAGGCCTACGCTGCCCCGTCCGCCGCCGTCGCGCTGGGAGCTGGCTGGACGCGCGTCACTTTTGAGTGGAACCGGATACAGACCAACGGCCCCGAAGAATGGAACGTCGTCCCCATCTCTGACGAGATGCTGGCCAACGAATTGGCCCAGGGCCGCCAGGTCACCGGGCTGCTGATCACCACGCCCGGCTGGGCCACCGACGTGGGGATCGGCCCCGGCGTCCCCCAGGGCCTCTACCTCCCCCCGGACGACCCTAACAACCTGTGGGCCAACTTTGTCCGCACCATCGTCGGTCGTTACGCCGGCCGCATTGATCACTGGACCATCTGGAACGAGCCCGAGATTCCCGCCAGCTCGCCGGACATGACCTGGGGCGGCTCGGTGGAGGACTTTGTCCAACTGCTGCGCGTCGCCTACACCGTCGCCAAAGAGACCAACCCTAACGCCGTCGTCCACATGGCGGCGGTGACCCACTGGCACAACGAGCACTGGTTCGGCCAATTCCTCGAAGCGCTCGTCGCCGACTCTAATGCTGCGGCCAACAACTATTACTTTGACGTCTCTACCTTCCACCTCTATCACGAGCCGGAAAAGATCTATGACGTGGTAGCTCACTATCGCCGCATGATGCGCGATTACGGCCTCTACAAGCCCACCTGGATCGCAGAGACCAACGCTTACCTCTCCCGCGTCTCGGAGGTGGAGCAGGCATTCTTCATCGTCCAGGCCTTTAGCCTGGAGATCGCCGCCGGAACGGAGCGCATCGCCGTCTACAAGATGGCCGATACCCCTACCGATCAGGCCGCCGACCCCGAACCCTTTGGGCTGGTGCGCGCAGACGGCAGCCGCCGCGACGCCTTCACCGCCTACCAGGTGGCGACGAGTTATCTGGCGGGCTTTCGCTCTGCCACTTGGGAGCGGCGCGACGAAATCTCGATCGTGACCGTGGACCGCGGCCAGCGCACCACGACCGTCGTCTGGGCGCGCACGCCCGAACCTCAGACCGCCATGATTCCAGCGCGCACGACAAGCGCGCTGCTGGTGGACGTGTGGGGAGCGGCTCGCTACGTCTACCCGGAGCGGGGCTATTACTACGTTGCTCTCGCCGGCGCCGACTGCTCCGCCGGCTGCCAGATGGGCGGCCCGCCGCTGATGCTGGTCGAGGAAGCCCCCGCGAGCGCCGATACCGTACTCGCGCCCCCATCGCCAACCCCGCCGGCCACCCCCGACCCGGACTTTACGCCCGACCCCGACGGATGGCCCACGCCCACGCCCACTTTCACTCCCACACCTACGCCCACGCCCACCCTTACCCCCACGTCCACGCCGACCAATACACCGACCAACACGCCCACGCCGACCCCCACCCTCACCCCCGCGCCCACGCTCACGCCCACGACCACCCCGATCCCCGTCCCCGTGTCAGACATTCCCATTGGCCGCCCCTGGATGCTGATCGGCGTGCTGGCGCTGGTCATGGGGGGCACGGCTGTGGTTGTGGATCGCGGCGCAGTGCGTGAAGAGTAGTGCGCAAGCAGGGCGGCGTAGTGCTTTTCAGAGCCGTCTCTTGATTACACAGAGGGACTCGCGGAGAATCCAGAGACACACAGACGTTTTTTGAAGGAGGCTACCATGTCCGAACATCAGTATGGCGAAAAGTACGAGAAGGAAGAGGAAAAAGCGGAAAAGGAACACGAGAAGGACGAAAAGACCTGGGACGAAAAGTGGCGCCGCGATCCGCTCAGCGCCATCGTGTGGGCCACTATCCTCATCTGGGCCGGGGTGGTGTTTCTCGCCAGCAATCTGGGATTTCTGACTGGCTTTGAGTGGTACGAGGCCTGGCCCATAGTCCTCATCGGGGCCGGGATGATCCTGCTGCTGGAGGCAGGCTTTCGCTTGCTGGTTCCTTCTTACCGGCGGGCGATAGGCGGCACTTTGCTCGTTGGCTTTATCCTGCTTGGCATTGGGCTGGGGGATCTGCTGAACACGAATCTGATCTGGCCGCTGATCCTGATCGCGTTCGGTTTGTCGCTGTTGCTGCGCGGCCTGTTCAGGAATCGCTGACCAGCGCCCTGCAATTCGAGGCGACCACTTTTTCACCACCGAGGCACGGAGGACGCCGAGATGGGGTATTTGTAACTGCTCGGGCTATAGACCTCCGAGGTCTGGGTCAGGCTGAGCAGTTACGGGTATTTTTGTGTTTTCTCGGTGCTCTGTGTCTCTGGTGAGATGCGGCAATCGCCAGAACCACCCCGCTTACCTTCATCTGGCAATGTGACAAACTGTGCGTAACTGGCCTGAAAGAGCCGGTGCTGGATTGCTTCTCAATCTGCCAGTGTCTGTCTTGTACACTAGCACCGCCTGTTTTACGGCGGTGCGGCCCCCAACCCCGGATCAGCCTGAGCAGTTATAACTGTGCGCCATATCTTCCAGGAGACCAATTGATGACAATGACTGGCAACGACCCTCAGGCGATGGCTGGCATGCTCGCCGGCCTCCTGCAACCCTGGCACGACGCTGTAGAGGATCCCGCCAAGGCTCAGGAGCAGGTGTTGCACCGCCTGCTGAAGGGCTATGCTCAGACCGAGTATGGCACACAGCACGGCGCGGAACAGATCGAGACCATCGCCGACTACCGGCGCGCCTTTCCGATCGCCACCTACGAGGACTACAAACCGCTCATTGACCGGGTAATGGTCGGCGAGGTGGGGTTGCTCCTCAACGAAGAGCCGGTCGGCTGGGCCATCACCCGGGGCACGACCGGGGACGAATCCAAGTTCATCCCCATGACGCCTACCGACCTGATGATGCGCATCAGCGCCGGGCGGGCGATGATGAACTATGTGGCGACCAGCGGCCGGTACGATCTGTTTGAGGGGGTCAATCTGAACCTGAACTTTCCCTCGGTGGTGGGGACGGTGCGCGTGGGAGAGCGGGAGGTCGAGTACGGTTATAGCTCGGGCATCTATACCAGGCACGTCTCGGCCTTTACGCCGATTCGCTCCGAGCCGTCACAAGAAGAGATTGACGAGCTTGGGGGCGGCAAGACGATCCGCGATTGGGAAGCGCGCTTCGAGCTGGCCTACCAAAAGTGCAAGGACGAGAACGTGACTTTGGTAGGTGGCGTTTGCCCGACCACGGTCAAGTTCGCCCGCTACCTGCGCCGCGTGCACAAGGTTTATCCCAAGGATCTGTGGCAGCCGCAAATTGTCACGCTGGGCAGCGTGGCGGGGATCAACACCAAGTATCAGCCGGCCCTCAACGCGCTCTATGGACGAAATGTCGCCATCCGCGAGATATACGGCGCTACCGAGGGCATGTTCGGCCAGCAGCGGGACGAAAAGCGCGCCTGGGTGCCCAACTATGACCTGTTCTTTTTCGAAGTGCAGACCCATTCGGGCGTCAAGATGCTGCACGAGATGCAGGCTCCAACGAGGTGGGGCTTGGGTGAGATGGGCAGCCTGGTCGTCTCGACCCCTATTCTCCCCCGTTACAAGATAGGCGACCTGATTCTCGCCTTCCAGCCGCCCTACTTCCGCTGCATCGGGCGCGACCACTGGTATACCCCTCTCCGCTACGCCTGGGACGAGTTCATGACGCTGAACCTGGGCCAACTGTGACCAGTCTCGCCGGTCAGCAATTCCCGTTTTGGCAATTCTAGCTTAGGTGCTAGGAAAAAACTAGCCAGCACCGTCTGTTTTACGGCGGTGCGGCTTCAAAACGGGAATTGCTGATACGCATATAGCGTCGCCGGGCGGATGGTGCGGGCGGAGAGCATCACGTCCACGGTGGTGTGTACGTACAGCGCGGCAGGCCTGCGCGTGGCCCAATCCGTTGACGGCGCCGTGGTCACCTTCGCCTGGGACTGGGCCTCCGGCATTTCCGAGACGCTGGGCAGTTTCTTGAGGATCAGTGCTGGTCGAGAGAACTAGCTCCCCATCGCCCACAGCGCGACGAGGACGACGAGGAACAGGACGGCGGTGGCTATACAGCCTACTTTGACGAGGGTTGTGGTCAACTTGAGCACCCGGCCCAGGATGAACAGCACAATCAGCACTACTACCACGAGCCCGGCCAGGATCAGCAGTTGATCGGCGGGGAAACTCAAAAATTCTTCCATCAAAAACGCTCCTTCACAACAGTGTCTCTCCTCAGACCCCCACGCCGACCAGTCGGGCGGCCCAGTTGCGGTGAGGCGTGATGGCGCCCTGCGGGCAGATTTCGGCGCAGCAAAAGCAGCCGATGCAGCCAGACAGGTCAAATTCCGGCGGATGGCCTGGCGTGATGATCTCTTGCGGGCAGACCTCGACACAGCGCCCGCAGCCGATGCACGCGGACGGGGCCAACTGGGGCCGGACCCGTATCACCTGGCGCAGCGGCGCGCTGACCCACGAGGGAGCGCGCAAGTACCAGCGAGCCTTGGGCAGATCCACCGCCCCGAAACTGAGCGCCTGCCGGTCCCCTTTGATCTCTATTTGATCGAGGTTGGCCGTCCCTAGCCCTCGGGCCTCCGCCTGGGCCAGGTGAAGCACCTCTCCGGGCCGGTAGCCCAACGCCTGGGCGATCACCGCATCTAGGGCCACCGGATCGGTCGAGCCGGCCAGGCATCCGTACCGGCGGGGAGTACCTCCCATTCCCGGCCCATGCCCTTCCTGGCCCAGTACGCCATCCATGATCGTCAGTCCCGGCCGGACCAGTTCCAGCACATCCACCAATGCCTGGCTAAAATCTCGCACGCCTGGCGCCTGGAGGTGAACCTCTCGCTTGCGCGTGCCAGGGATGGCTCCGAACAGGTTTTTTACCGCGCCCGTGTAGAGGGTGAGAATGTGAGTCTTTAACTTGGGCAGGTCAATCACCAGGTCAGCCTCGAGCACTGGGCTGGCGATGAAATAGTCATTGCCGTTCATCCGCTTCCAGGTCACGCCGTCGAAGGCGACCAGGCGAGCGCCCGTTTGCTCCGCCACTCTGGTCATTCCGCCCTTGCGCCACACCGGGGGGGTCTTTTTCACCGGGCCGCCGGGCGAGTCGCCGATGAAGATGGTTCCGCCGGCATCCCGCACCAATTCGGCCACCGCCTGGACCAGCGCCGGGTGGGTCGTTATCGCCCGCTCCAGATCGGCGGCGGTCAGTAAATTTGGCTTGAGCAGCACCTTCATCCCCGGACGGACAAAGCGGCCAATGCCGCCCAGGGGAACGAGCGCCTCCTTCACCGCCCGGCGAACTGGATCGAGGTCGTAGGATTCACAAACTGTAGTGGAGACTGTGACTTGTATGATTATGCTCCTGTGGATGTTTTGACTGGCGCGAGCTCAGGATTGGCCGGGGGGTCTCCTCTCAAAAAGTTGGGGGAAAAGTAAGGCGGAATGGCATTCCGCCTTACATTACCCCGGTTTATTGAGATGATACGCCGGGGGCTTGGTCAAATATCGGCGCCATTTCCTGCTCGGCTACCAACGCCTCCATCACCCTCTCCGGCGGCGCTGCTCGGAAGCGGCCGGCCGCCTCCAACACCTTGGGCAGCAATTGGACATCGCCCACCGTGTTCACAAAAACTTCTGGCCGCCCCATTACCCAATGCACCGCTTTGTCAATGGCATTCTGGTTCTCTAGCGGTTCGTACCAGGTGGTGCGAATGCGGGTCTTGCTTCCCCACGGCCCACGAGCGATAGATTTTATGGTCTGCACCGCCACGTTGCGCTCCTGGCACAGGGCCATCAACGCTTCAAAGTCGGCCGCGTACCGGGAGTTTTGCATCATCACATAGTTGTAGGGCAACAACACTGCATCGAAGCCAAAGTGCTCCAGGCTGCGCTGGTGCATCGCGGGAGCCGTTAGGCCGTGCCCAGTCACGCCGATGAAGCGGGTCAGTCCTTGCCGGCGCGCTTCAATGGCCGCTTCCAGCGCGCCACTCATCCCCATCGCCAGCTCCCATTCTTGCGGGTCCACCAGGTTGTGCAACTGCAACAGGTCAACCTGGTCCACGCGCAATCTCTCCAGAGAACGCTGAAATTGCTCCCAGGCCCCTTCGTAAGTGCGTTTGTCCGTCTTGGTAGCCAGAAAGAAGTTGGAGCGGCGTCGTTCCATCCACGGCCCGATGCGCAACTCGGCGTTGCCGTACATGGGGGCTGTATCAATGTGGTTGATCTCATAGTACGTGAGTAGGTTCAGCACACGGTCGGCTTTGTCCTGGGCGACCGCGCCGAGGGCGGCAGCGCCAAAGATGACGCGCGTGCTCGAGTGACCGGTGCGGCCGAACGGCTGTTTTGCGATCATTTCTCGTCTCCCATGCTGGGCCTGAAAGCTACATCCATCCCCCAAACGCACCTTGTTTGATCTGTACGATCTCTTTCTCTTGCTCTGGGGAGTAGTAACGGCGAGTGGGCGTGACCTCGAGCGCCAGGCCCGACCGGGCGGCCCAACGCGCCAGGGCGAGCAGCTCTTCCAGCCCATCTTGCATAGCCCTCCCCTCTCGCGGGCCAAAGCGGTAGGCCAATAGGTATGGGTTTTCCTCTCGCAAATAGTTCAACATTAACTCCACTGCGTCCGCGACCTTTTTTCCATCCCGCTCGCTGTCCAAATTCTGCAACGGATCTATGGGCAGACGTAGATTGGCGCGAAAGATCTTTAGTATGGTGGGGCGGTGCAGCAGCTTTGCCAGAGCGGTCTTGTGGGTGATCTCCAGACCCATAGGGTGACTGACAGTCTCACCACTCGTGTCCCGCGCGGCGATTTCTAACTCGAAGCGTTCGTCAACCACCGGCCTGAGCGTCTCGTCGGCGGCGGGGAGCAGGTCCCTTACCGCGCCCATCACCAGCGCGGAAAACTCTTCAAAATAGACTTTGCGCGCTCGCCCTTCTGGCAGACGGGCGGCCGAGATCAGGTCTCCGACGTTCATCTCTAGCCGCGGTCTTTGCATCTTGAGCGCCTTTCCTATCGCTCCCAGGGTGCCACTGAACCCAACCGGCAATACCGGGGCGGAGGCCCGGTAGCTGAGCCAGGCCACTCCTTTTTGAGGGCGCATAGCGCCGGCGTCCCAGATGCCGCCTTCCGGGAAGATACCTATTACGCCGTTCTGTCTCAACACGTCCAACGCTTTGTTCATAGCCGGGCGGTCCATGTGCCCGCGATTGATGGGGATAAAGCCAAATAGTCGGCCGGCAATTTCTGTGATCTTTTCGACCGGGATATCGGCCGTGCCGAGTAGTTCCACTTGCCAGGGTGTGAACACGATCATCAACACCCCCTCCATCGCGGCGACGTGGTTGCCCACGATGATGAGAGGGCCGCCCTGGGGAAATCTATCTCTTCCACTGATCTCTAGTTCAAAGGCCAACGGGAGCACCATCCGTCCCAGGGCACGAACGACAGCGCGGGCGAATCTCTTACGAGGGTACGTGATGGTGCACTCTTTTTTCGTCATGATCAATCATTGCCGAGGCGCGTCCGCCTGATCTTTTGGATGTCCTCCACGTGCCCCGTCACGTGACCGGCCTGCATCTCGATCACCCAACCGACCGTCACCCGTTCTTTTTCCTGGTGCGGCCACTCGACCATTATCTCCCGCTCCCAGGCCCCGGGTATCGCTTGCACCAATTGCCCTACGTGGCGCCGGTTGGCGGCGAATAATACCAGGGAGGGTCCGATTGCCCGCTCGGCGTACGCCCAACTCTCGGCCCACTCTGTTTGCGGCATGGCCCAATACCATTGCAAATCGAACACAGCCTCACTGTTGCCGAGGGCGGTCTTGATGCAGACCTTCCATATATCGTCTCCGTCAACCACGTGATGCACGATCTGACGGATCGTCCAGCTCTCGTCGTCCAGGGCGGTATCTAGCTCCGCCTCGGCGAGGCCGGCAATCGCCTCCTCCAACGCGGTTGGCCCGTCCGCGTAGCGGGCGAGAATCTCGGCTGGATCATTGGCCTGTTCTGACATTTCTTGGTCTCCTCACGGACTGAAGCGAAACAGACACACATCCCCGTCCTGTACTTTGTAATCGCGGCCCTCGATGCGCAGGATGCCCCACTCCCGCGCCGCCTGCCAGCTTCCCGCCTCCACCAGTTGCTCGAATCCCACCACCTCGGCGCGGATAAAGCCTCTTTCCATCTGGCTGTGGACCTTGCCGGCCGCCTGCGGCGCTTTGGCGCCGCGCAGTATGGGCCAGGCGCGCACCTTTTGCCCTCCTGTGATGGTAAAGAAGGTGATCAAGCCGAGCACTCTATATCCGGCCCGGGCCAGCGACTCTAGCCCGGAATGCGCCAGTCCCACCTCGGCGCGGTAAGCGGCGGCCTCGTCGGGCGGCCACTCGCTCAGGTCAGCCTCCAGTTGGGCGCACAGGACGACGGTGGGCGCGTCCTCGCCTTCCGCCACGCGAACGACCTCTTGAACCAGCGGGCCGCCCTCGGGCAGATCCTCCTCGCCGACGTTGGCGACGTAGACGCGCTTCTTGGCCGTCAGCAGGGATAGCTCTCGCGCCAGTGCTGCCTCCCTGCCCCCGCTGGCAGCCCATACGGCCGCCTTCTCCCCAGCCTGGAGGCGCGCGTGCAGATCTTCCAGCGACTTGAACTCTGCGGCATAGTCACGTGGGTTGGCTTTGGCCGCCGAGCGGACCTTTTCCAATCTCCGTTTCACCACTTCCAGATCGGCCAGGCCCAGCTCCAGATCAAGCACCTCGACGTCGCGCACCGGATCCACCGTCCCGTCCACGTGGGCCACGTTGGGGTCGGCAAAACAGCGGCAGACCAGGGCGATGGCATCCACGGTGCGAATGTGACCCAGGAATTGGTTGCCCAACCCCTCGCCCTGGTGAGCGCCGCGCACCAAGCCGGCGATGTCCACGAACTCGACTGTCGCCGGCGTCACCTGTTCCGGCCCGACCATCTCTGCCAGCACTGCCACGCGCGAGTCAGGGACCGCCGTCACCCCGCGATTGGGTTCGAGCGTCGTGAAAGGGTAGGCAGCCACGGTCGCGCCGGCCTGGGTGAGCGCGTTAAAAAGAGTAGACTTGCCCACGTTGGGCAAGCCCACGATCCCGATTTGCAGCGTCATACCGCACCTCGCCCCTATTGTAGGGCCTCCGTCCCCGGCGACTTTTTGTCGCCCAGGGGCAGGCTGGCATAGAATGTGCTCCCTGTGTTCAATTCGCTTTCCACCCACACCTTTCCGCCGTGACGCTCGACGATGGATTTGACGATTGCCAAACCCAGGCCGGTGCCCGGGATATCGGTCGTGTAGCGCCGCTTGATGCGGTAGAATTTCTCGAACAGGCGCACCTGGTCATCCGGGCCGATGCCGATGCCGGTGTCGGCGACGCGGATCACGCATTGGCCCTGGCGTACTGTCAGTCCCACGGTCACGGTGCCGCCGCTGGGAGTGTACTTGAGGGCATTATCCACCAGGTTGGCGACCGCCTGGCGCAGCAACGCCGCGTCGCCCGAGATCACAGCTCCTCCTGCGGACGGCTCCAGCCGCAGGGTGAGTCCCTTGGCCGCCGCCCTGGCCCGCATACCGTCCACCGCTTCGACCAGGATGGTCCCCATGTGGCAGGGCTGGCGCTCCAGGTCTATGCCGGCCTCGATGCGTCCCAGGTTGAGCAGGTCGTCAATCAACTCGCTCATCTGGCCGATGCCGTGCAGGATCTTGTCTACGTATCCGCTCTGCTTCTCGCTGAGATCGCCCACCATAGGCAGCATGGTCGTGTAGCCGCGCATGAACGTGAGTGGCGCGCGCAGGTCGTGGGAAACCGTCGCCACGAACTCGGATTTCATCTCGTCCAGTTCCTTAAAGTGGGTGACGTCGCGCATCAGGGCCACGCGCCCGATCCGCTCGCCGTCGGCGCTCAGGATAGTCGAGACGCTGGCATACAGCGTCCGGCCATCGGGCAGGGGGACTTCTTCAGCCAGCGCTCCGCTTTCCGGCACCGGCTCCTCAAAGACTTCGCGCAACGTTGGCGCCAGCTCGGCCTCGCTGACTTTTTGGCCGACCACCACCCGAGCCGCGATGCCAAAAGCTCGTTCGGCGGCCGGGTTGACCAGCAGGATGCGGTCGTCGCGGTCGGTGACCAGCACAGCATCACTGGTGCTGGTCAAGATTGCCGCCAGTCGCCGCCGCCCGCCCTCCGCGGCCTGGAACAGGCGGGCGTTATCCACCAGCACCGCCGTCTGGCTGGCCAGGGTGGAGAGCAGGTCAATCTCTGAGGCGTCGAATTGACGGGCCCGGTCGTAGCCGACCCACATAACAGCCGGCACTCGATCCTTGGTGCGCACGGGCAAGGCGATGACGGCTTTGATAGGCCCCTCTATCACTTGCTGTTCGGCCAGGCTCTTGGCCCGGGCCAGGTTTTCCACGACCAAGGGTTTTTCTTGGTCCCGGCCGGCTATGGCGAGCGCCCGGTCGAGTGAGCCCAACCCTTCCCGCGGTGTTCCGCGCGACATCACCATTTGAGGAGCGCCGCTGGCCGAAAGGAGGACGATGCGGGCCACTTGCGCGTTAGTCGCCTTGAGCGCCCCTTCCAGGATAAAGGGCATGCCCTTGGGTAATTCCAGCGTCGCCGAGACCTGCTGGCTGACCTGTAGTAGTAATGAGAGATCATCCAGGCGGCCCTTCAGCCGCACGCGCATACCTTCGAAGGCGTGGCCCACCCGCGCTACCTCGTCGTCGCCCGTCACCTGCACCGGTTGCTCGAGATCGCCCTCGGCGATGTGGTCGGCGGCGGCAGCCAGGTGAGTGAGCGGCCTGGTCAGCCAACCGGTGACCAGGGGGATGATGATCACCATCCCGCCGCCCAGCAAAGTTTGGAGTAGGAGCAAGGGAGTAGCCACCTGGCGGGCCTGTTCCAACACGACGTCGTAGGAAAGGCGGATCACGACGCGCCACGAATATCCTTCCACCTCCAGGTAGTAGACCAACTCGCGCGTGTTATCCTGACGGTTGAGGCTCTCGTAGGCGTGTCCCCGCCGCACGGTGGTGACGGGTTGGTTGGTTTCGTCTATGCGCCACTCGGTAAAGATCATATCGGGGTTTGAGTGAGCTACTATGCGCCACTCCTCGTCTACCACGAACCCCTGGCCACTCTCGCGCGTCCATTGCAGGTTGGCCAGCGCCCGGTTGAGTACCGGATTGACGTCCAACCGGGTACGCCCTAGCAAGGCGCCAAAGCGCTCGCCGCTCTCCTCATTCTCCACTGGTATGAGGAAGGAGATGATGGCCTCGTCCTGTGGCGAGCGGTGTACGGTGCTGATCTGCGTCGCTCCGGTTTCGAGCACGCGTTGCAAGAGTATCGCTTCTTGGTCTGTCAACTCAGAGGAGCCGATGGGCTCCTGAGGGTACATGGCCAGCCGTTGTGCCTCCAAGTCGAACAGCAGCAACTGGTCAAAGAATGCCACCGTCCGTAAATTGCTGCGCAGGCGTTTCTCCAGCAGGGTGGCTTGGTCGCCGTGCCACAGCCTCTCATCCTCGGCGAACTCTTCCAGCAGCCCCTGGCCGGTGTGGATAAAGTAGGGAATATCCTCGGCGGCCCGGTGAGCGTCTCGGGCCATCTCGCTTATCACCTCTTGGGTCGCCACGCGCAGGGTCGTAGCCGTCACTGCGTAGACCAGCACGATGGTCATGGCCAGGATCAAGGGGACGAACAGGAAGAGCAGCCTGCGATTCAGGGTGCGGGTGTATGGCGGGGAGCGGTAGGCCGCGCGGACGGGGCGCAACCGTGACCAGAACAGGTAAATCGCTTGCACCATTACTGCTGTCACGAGACATTCGAGCAGTGCGGTGACCAGGTTGGCCCCCGTCAGGTTCACCGCGTAATCAGCGGCGGCCAATCCCGAGTCGGCCGTGTGAGCAAAGACCGATAGTAGCAGCAGCGGCGACGCCAACAACATTGCCAGTGGGCCGGCAACGATAGGTTGGCGTGCGATGAGGGACAGGCGGCCTCGATAATCCTGCCGCAGAAAGAACCCGACCAGGAACCCAAAGAGGGCCAGGTGGAATGGATCGGCGACGCCGTGAGTCGTCATTCCGGCGCGCCAGACCCCGCCGAACAATCCCACTATCAACGCTGGTCCGGGTCCCAGCCAGGCGCCGGCGATGACGACCGGCAGGGAGAGCAGTGATACGAAAGGCTCGTCCGGTTTGTCGGGAACGTTGGGGGGCGGCAACAGGTTGAACAGGCTGGGAATAGCGAAAGGTTGTGTCCAGAGAACCGCCAATCGAGAGGCGGCGAGCAGGCCCAGAAACAAGAGAATGTAGCGCCAATCTCGCAGTAGCTTTTTGAAATCTCGCCAGGCGTAGATTAGAAGTACGAGCATTGTCGGCGCATAGAGCGCCAGGAGCAGGTATTCCCAGGTTTTAGGCGGTGTATGGAACGCTATCTCGCTCATTGCCCCTCGTTTTTAGTCCTCCTGAGAAATTATAGCACAGGGTGGGGATAAACTCAAACTTGTGCTGGTTACCAATATGTGTTGGGGAGCACTCAAATCGCCCATTGCATCCACCGCAGAGAGCGCCGATTTAGGGCCCTTTTTCGTTACTACTCAGGTCAAGACCTCCGAGGTCTGCGACAGGCATTCTGCCCACTGCGACCGTCGAAAAAGGCCGGGATTTCACGCCTGAACGGGTTTTGCAAGACCTCGGAGGTCTGAG
>Ga0180431_10007171_pt1 | contig 13052 bp, 6 predicted proteins | sample SS_ome_11_FD_132459 | JGI IMG/M metagenome (GOLD analysis project Ga0180431, IMG submission 132459) | Hypersaline lake sediment archaeal communities from the Salton Sea, California, USA - SS_1_MS_1 metaG | ecosystem: Environmental > Aquatic > Non-marine Saline and Alkaline > Hypersaline >... | reverse complement strand
AGTCTCCGTCCCGCAGGGAGGAAACTGCCAACGCATCGCGCAGCTATGCGCTGCCGCCTGGGGCTGAACCCCCAGGCGAAAAGAGCAAAGGGTGCTGAAGCACCCTGGCACTATCTCATAGCATGCGCGAGCATGCTTCGCTCTCTCAGCCTGCGGGTTTAGCCGCAGGCCGTGCCGCCCCAGCGCCCAAGTGCAGACACCCGGTATCCGAGAGCCTCCTCCACCCAGGCGCAGTCTCCGTCCCGCAGGGAGGAAACTGCCAACGCATCGCGCAGCTATGCGCTGCCGCCTGGGGCTGAACCCCCAGGCGAAAAGAGCAAAGGGTGCTGAAGCACCCTGGCACTATCCCATAGCATGCGCGAGCATGCTTCGCTCTCTCAGCCTGCGGGTTTAGCCGCAGGCCGTGCCAGCAGGCCCCCACCCCAACCCTCCCCCGTGGCCAACCGCGCCCACAGGGGAGGGAGTCCGATTCCCTCCCCCTGCGCGCTTCGTTTCAGTCCGCGCCGCGACGATCCAGCATGACAATAACGAAGGGGTATTGACATGTGCGCTGCCACAAAGTAGAATGGAGGCACCCCCAAAGAGAGAACGCGCACAGGGAGGCAGCATAATGAAGATCAGGAGAATCCTGATACCCATCGTGCTGGTAATCGCCGCCGCCATCCTCCTCTACTGGCAGCTATCCCCTGGCCCGCAAGCGAGTTCCGGCGCTCTGGAAGGCGAAGTCGTTCGCGTCGAGCGAGGCGACATCGTAATCGAGCTGAGCGCGAGCGGGAACGTCGCCCTCAAGCGCAAGATGGCCCTCACCTTCAAGATCAGGGGCCGCGTGGAGCGGATCCCGGTCCTGGAAGGAGAGCAAGTCTCCGAGGATCAGACGCTGGCTTGCCTCGAGACCTACGATCTGGAGAAGAGCGTTCTTCAGGCAGAGGCACAACTGAAGCGAGCCGAGGCCCAGCTCGCCAAGGTGAAGGCGGGGGTCCGCGCGGAGGAGGTTTCCTCAGCCCAGGCCGCAGTAGCCATTGCCGACGCCACCGTTCGCTCAGCCGAGGCCGCCGCGCAGAGAGGCAGGGCCAACGTATCTTCCGCCGAGGCCGCTCTCGAAGCTGCCCAGGCCAGCCTGGCTAAGCTGGTCGCCGGGGCCACGGAGACCGCCCTGGCCATCGCAGAGAAGCAGGTGGAGGTGGCCCTCAACGAGTTGTATGGGCTCCAGGGTCAGCGGGATGCCCTCAGCCGCGGGTCGGTCAGCGAGTACGAATCCGCCAAGGGCCGAGTGGCCGCCGCCGAGTCGCAGGTAGAGATCTATCGGCTACAGCTAGAGGAGCTCAAGGGCGGTGCACGGACTGAAGACGTGGCGGTCGCCGAGGCGCAGGTGGCCCAGGCGGAGGCTGCTCTGGAGATGGCCCAGGCCGGCTCTTCGCAGGACCTGGCCCAGATAGACGTGGCCACAGCGCAGGCACAACAGGCACGGGCCCAGCTAGATCTGCTCCAGGCCGGCAGCCGGGAGGAGGACATCCTGGCGGCGGAGGCTCAGGTCGCCGAGGCGCGCTCGGCCCTGGACCAGGCGGAGTTGGCCTTGAGCGAAGTCTGCCTATCGGCTCCCTTCGAAGGACTGGTGGCCGAGGTCCACGTCCAGTTGAACCAGCTCGTCGAGACGGGCCAGCCGGTCATCACCCTGGTGGATGAATCCACGTATGGCATCAACATCAACGTGGACGAGGCAGACATCGGACGAGTGGTAGAAGGGCAACAGGTCGAACTGGTGCTGGATGCCTTTCCCGATTCGACAGTCGAGGGGCGCATCGCGTACATATCGCCTCTGGCTCAAGAAGAATCGGGCATAATCTCGTACCAGGTGAGAGTGGACTTCCTGTCCTCGGACTTGCCGTTGAGAGAAGGACTGACCGTGAATGCGGATATCCTGGCCCGGGTGTACGAGCAGCGACTCATCGTGCCCAACAGTGCGATCATGGTCGACGAAGTCACGGGGCTGCGCTACGTTGCCCGCCGAACCGCAGACGGACCCGAGATAGTGCAGATCGAGACCGGCGTACAGAACGATTTCTACAGCGAGGTTGTGTCCGGGCTCTCGGAGGGCGATCTGGTAGTGGCCCGAAGCAGTTCCTATCGAGAGCAGTTCAGAGACATGATGCGACAGAGTCTCCCGGGAGCCCGATGACCGCGGATCGGTAAGAGGAAGAGGGAGTCGGCAGGTCGCTCTGCCTGGAACGGCCTCCACCCCCGCGAGGATGCTGGAGCCATGCGCCTACTGCACATCAATACGAGTCTATCGGTCGCCCTGCGAATGCTGGCGGTCAACCGCATGCGCTCCGTGCTGACCACTCTGGGCATCGTCATAGGCGTCAGCGCGGTGATCATCCTGGTTTCGGTCGGGCAGGGCGTCCGGGCCAGCGTCGCCGACCAGTTCCAGGAGATCGGCTCCTCGCTGATGTTCGTGATACCGGGCAAACTCGAGGCCACGAACACGACCATGCGCTCTAACTTCCTGCGCAGCTTCAATACCTCCTCTCTGACCTATTCCGATTCTCTGGCTCTCAAGAACGCCTCTTCCCGCTTGTCCCTGCGCGACGTGGCCCCGGAGTACGTGGCCACAGGGCTGGTGGTCTACGGCAGCAAGAACCGCCAGACCTCCATCAGTGGCCTGACGCCAGAATACCAGACGGTGCGCAGCTTCTACCCCGAGCGGGGGCGATTCATTCAGGAAGCAGACTTGCGCAGCAAGGCCAAGGTGGCCGTGCTGGGTCGCAAAGTCTACGAGGATCTGTTTCCCTTGCTTGGGGACCCGTTGGACAAGACCGTGCGCATCAATGGGGTACCCTTCCGCCTGGTTGGTGTCATGGAGCCCAAGGGCGGAACGGCCTTCAATGACGAGGATGATCAGGTCTTCATACCGCTGACCACTGCCGAGACCAGGCTGTTCGGCGGTCGCACGGTATCGGGAGATTACACCGTCTCGGTGATCTATGCCCTGGCGATCGACGACCAGTCCTTGAACCAGGCTCGGGATCGAGTGGCCCAGTTCCTGAGGCAGCGTCACGGGCTGGTCTTCCGCAGTGACGAGGACGATTTCTCCGTACTCACGCAGGAAGACATCTCGTCGGTGCTGGACAATCTGTTTGCGTTGCTGACTGTCTTTCTCGGCCTGATCGCCGCCGTGTCACTGATGGTCGGCGGCATCGGAATCATGAATATCATGCTGGTCTCGGTCACGGAACGCACCCGTGAGATCGGGATACGCAAGGCCGTCGGGGCCAGGCGCCCGGACATCCTGTTCCAGTTTCTCGTCGAGGCCATCGTGTTGAGCCTCGTCGGAGGTTTCGTCGGGATCCTGGTGGGGATAGCCGGAACCGGCGCAGCGGGGATGATGTCCCAGTCGCTGGACTTCCGGCTGTCTCTGCCGACGATCCTGCTGGCCACAGGATTCTCCATCGCGGTGGGCGTCTTCTTCGGGATCTACCCGGCGATGAGAGCATCGCGCCTGAATCCTGTCGACGCTCTGCGATACGAGTAGCTTGTGGGAGTGCACTGGAGAGAAGAGACTCGCTGGACTGCTGGCCCTGGCCGGGTCCGCTCGCGAGGGAATAGCGATAGGCACATCGGCTCTGGGGTAAGCGTATTGCGCTTCCGGGAGTACCAACCGGACCCAGCTCGAAGAGAAACGGAGGATCGTGATCTAGCCACAACTCTTGCCAAGCCTCAACGTAGCCTTCCAATCTCGACCGACAAAGCCACGCTTCGCACGTGCGTCGCTGGATTGGGAGAAGGAGGTGAGAGACTTGACAGGTCTGAAGAGGAGCCTCGCAATCGCCGCCGGTACCATCTGCATCGTTCTCGGCGTTGTCGGCATGTTCCTGCCGTTACTTCCCACCACCCCATTCCTTCTGCTCGGCGCTGCCCTCTACCTCAGGAGCTCCCAGAGGCTCTACGACTGGCTGATGCGCCAGAAGTACCTGGGTACGTACATCAGGAACTACCGGGAGGGCAAAGGCATCCCGCTGTTCACCAAGATCGCGACTCTGGTGCTGCTCTGGGCAACGATCAGCTACTCAGCGCTCGTCGCCATCGACAGTCTGGTCATGAGGGTCGTGTTGTTCGGGATCGCGGTGGGAGTCACCGCCCACCTCCTGAAGCTGCCGACTCTACACCGGGCCTCTTCGTTCGGACAGGGAGCGGCGCACCCCTTGGCGGCATACGTGCTCCCCTTGGGCAGCCGGCGCACACGGTCTGCTACCGCTGTGGGCGGCAAAGCCGCCGGCCTGTCCTGGGTTCAACGCCTGGGACACCCCGTCCCACGGGCATTCGTAATCACGCCGAGAGCCCTGCAAGACCATCTGCGCGCACACGGCGCACTGCCTGCGGCGAAGGCCGGAGAGGCGGAACAGGCATTGCACTTGATCAGAGAGACGATCGCCCACGCACGCATTCCGCGAAGAATGAGGAGAGCCATTGCGAAGGCATGTCGACGTCTGGGGGGCACGGTCGCAGTGCGATCATCCGCCCTGGTCGAGGACACCGCGGAGGCTTCCTGCGCTGGCCAACTGCGTACCCTGCTGAACGTCGATGGCGAAGAAGCGGTCGTGCAAGCCGTCAAGGCGTGCTGGCAGTCGCTGTACACCGACCCCTTGCTGGAGTACCTCTCCGAGCGGTGCGGCATGGACCGCGAACGCCTGCCCGCCGAACTGCGCATGGGCGTGATAGTTCAGCGAATGGTGGACGCAGAAGCGAGTGGGGTGGCCTTCACCGCAGACCCGATGACCGGCGAGCGACACCTCGTGGTGGAGACAGCCAGGGGCCTGGGTGATCCTGTCGTCGGCGGCCGCGTCGTGCCCGACCGGTACGTTCTGGACTCGAACGGCAAGGCGATCGAAGCCACGATAGCAGGCGATGAGCCGGTCCTTGATGGAGTAGCCCTGAGTGCTCTGGCTGAGCCATTGCGGGACATAGGGCAGAAGGCCGATCAACCCCAGGATGTGGAGTGGGCCTGGGACGGGAGTCGAGTCTGGGCGCTTCAGAGCCGGCCCATCACCACGCTCATAGGCAAGAAGACCTACTCGAGCAAACTCGTGTCCGAGATGTCTCCTGGCCTGATCAAGCCCCTCGTATGGTCCGTGAACACCGAGGCCAAGTTGACCAACGTCATCGGGCGCCTGTTCACCGAGATGCTGGGCCCCAACGACATCGACTTCACCCGATTGTGCAAACTGCTCTACTCCCGTCTGTACCTGGACGCGGGGATGTTCGGAGGCCTGCTTCGCCGGGTAGGCCTGCCGGGCAACGTGGTCGAGATGATGCTCTACGGAGAGAAGGGCGCTGCGCGGCCGAGAATGCGGCCTTCTCCCAGAATGCTGGCCGCAATGTACCGTATGGGACGCGTCGTATCGCGCCACGGGCGATACAGATTCCAGACCGAGGAATTCTTGAGGCGGCACGATCGTGACCTGGAGCCATTTCGCCAGGCAGATTGGCCATCGGCTGATCCGACCACCTTGATGGAGGCGTCGGAGCGACTCATGCGCCTGCACGGTGAGTCCCAATGGTGCACGTTCATCTGCGCCATGAACATGGTTGCGCGAAGTGCCCTCATGCACCGACTGTTGACTCGCTGGCAAGTCGAAGTGAACGCTGGCGAACTGGTCCGGGGATTAGCCGGTATGAAGGGGCTTGAGCCCAGCGCTCGGCTCCAGGAGCTGGCCGAGCTAGCTCGAGGACTAGATCAGGATACGCTCGAACCCCTGACCATGGCGGACGATCAGACCATTCGCGACACACTATCCGCTGATTTGACAGGCAGGCAACTGCTGGATGGCTTCGACGAGTATCTGCGCGACTACGGGTTTCTGAATAGCAACGGCACCGATTTCTCACGCGTGCCCTGGGGCGAGGATCCCGAGCTGATCTGGCGCGCCATCGGCCGAGCCGCGCAGCAGCCCGAGGGTGGCAAGCTCCCCGACCTGCAATCGGCCCGCGAGACGGCCAGGAAACAGGTGTTGAGCCAACTCGGGCCGCTCAAAGGGTGGCTGTTCGACCGGCTGCTCGATTCCGTCTGTGCCCACATCCGGCTGAAGGAACACGGTAGCCTGATGATGTCCGAAGACTCATACCACATGCGCAAGTTATCTCTGGCTCTTGCCGGCCATCTGGGCGAACTCGGCGTCCTGGAAGACCCGGACGATGTGTTCTATCTGCAGTACGAGGAGATCAAGCAGTTGCTCGTCGTCGAGTTGTCGGTGCACGACGCCCGGCAGCGAATCGCCGTGCGCAAAGCTCGGCTTGAGACCGACGCTGCCATCGAACCCCCTCAGGTGACCTGCGGGGAAGAGAGGGCGGCCATCCAGCCGGTCAGGTCAGCATCCGCGCGTACCCTGGGAGGAATCGCGGGTAGCCCGGGCCGGGCCAAAGGGCGCGCCCGCATCGTCATGGACCCCAGCGAAGCGCCCGCGGATCTCGCGCACGGAGACATCCTGGTGGTGCCCTTCACCGACGTCGGCTGGACGCCCCTCTTCACCGGGGTATCCGGGCTGGTGGCGGAGACCGGCGGCCAGCTCTCGCACAGCGCTATCGTTGCCCGGGAGTACGGCCTCCCGGCCGTAGTGAGTGTCAGGCGGGCTACCCAACTGATCCGTGAGTATCAGCCTCTGGGCATCGACGGAACCAAGGGGACGGTGGATTTGGGCTAGGTGGGTGGGAGGAAACTATGGACTGGGTGACCGTGCTGACGTCATGTGGCCTGGGGTACTTGGTGGGCTCGCTCTCGTTCGCTCGCCTCATCGCCAGGATCCGCTCGCCGTCGGGTCAACTGGAGGAGGTGGATCTGCCCGTAGAAGGCAGTGACGAAGACTATCGCGTCAGGGCGGTCAGCGCCAGCGCTGTCTCACTCAAGCTAGGGCCCAGGTGGGGCTTCGCGGTGATGGCCCTGGACATGCTCAAGGTCGCTGCCGCAACTCTAATCGTCAAACTGGCCTTCACCGAGGAGCCCTACTTCCTCATAACGGCAGTGGCGGGCATGGTTGGCCACGTCTGGCCCGTCTACCACGGATTCCGAGGTGGTCGCGGAGTCACGGCAGTGTACGGAGGACTCTGGGTCATCGACTGGATCGCCATCTTCGCTACCTTCCTAGGTGGCATGTTCCTGGGAATAGTCGTTCTGCGCAACGTCGTGATCAGCTACTTCCTGTCGCTGTGGCTGCTAATCCCCTGGTTCTGGTTCCGTACCCACGACTGGAGGTACCTGGCCTACGCCGTAGTGGTGAATCTGATCTTCGTCGCCGGCATGATCCCTGACCTGAAAGAGTACGTGCGGTTCACCCGCATGGGAGTGGTCCACGACCCCAACGACTACCTCAGGCAGACGGCGATGGGCCGCGGAATGCTCAAGATGTTGAGCCTGCTGGGGGGCGAACGCAAGAAGCCCGACGCCACGGACTAGCTGCCTCGGGGTGAGCCACCACGCAGAGTGACCCTCTCAAGCCAGGACACATCCTGCCCCGACCACCTGTTCACGCGCGGCGCAGTTTCCGCCCTACGGGACGGAAACTGCCAACGCGTCGCACCCCCTCCATGTAGTACTTCCCACCCTTCCGCGTATCTACTATTGAGTGAGCCTACCCGTGGTGAGACTGATGGCCCCTCCCGTTACTTGCGGGTTCTCCATCGAGAGGAGAGACGCACCATGACTACTCCGGCCGATCCGAAAGCAAGACCAGGCATCCGGATCAGGACAATGCTCCACGAGCGTCTGGCCCTGACGGCGGCCCTGCTGACCTCCTCCCTGAACCTGTTCCACTTGAATCGAGTGGGCGTCAACGGCCTCGGCAACCCCTACTACGCGGCGGGCATCCAGTCGATGCTCACCGGTTGGCGGAACTTCTTCTTCCTGGCCTTCGACCCCGCCGGATTCCTTATGCTGGATAAGGGGCCAGGTGCGCCCTGGATCCAGGCACTGAGCGCCAAGCTCTTCGGGTTTCGCGGACTGAGCCTGCTCTTGCCCCAGGCACTGGCGGGCATCCTCTCGGTCTACGTGCTCTATCGCCTGGTGCGCCGCGCGTACGGTGCATGGTCTGGCTTGCTGGCTGCCCTGGTCCTGGCAATCATGCCCATCAGCGTGGTCACCAATCGCACCAACTTCCCCGACGCCTGGCTAACCCTCTCCCTGCTGCTCGCCGCGTGGGCCGTCACGCGGTCGGTCGAGGAGGGCTCGCTGGGCTGGCTTCTGCTGGCCGGCGGCTTCGTGGGCCTGGGATTCAACATCAAGATGCTCCAGATCCTGCTGGCGGTGCCCGCTCTGGTGGCGCTGTACCTGTCTTGCTCACCGCTGCCCTGGCCGCGGCGTCTCAAGCACGCCGGGCTGGCGCTACTGGTGACGGTGTTAGTCTCAGCGCCCTGGGTGTTGGCCGTCGAGCTGACGCCCGCCGACCGGCGCCCTTACGTCGGAGGAAGCGCTACCAACAGCGTCCTGGAACTCATCTTCTCGTACAACGGCATCCAAAGGCTGTGGGGTCAGGACTTCAGCTACTTCCTCGGCCCGCCCGGCCCGCTGCGGCTGCTCAACGCTAGGCTCGGGGGCCAGGTGAGTTGGCTGCTGCCCCTTGCTCTCATCGGCCCGGTCCTGACGACGCTCCAAGCCCGCCGCCGCTCGGAACCGCCCCAAGAGAGATCCCGACGCCGAGGGGCCCGCGTTCTGTGGACGGCCTGGCTGCTCCCGCAACTGATCTACTTCAGTGTGAGCACCTTCTATCACCGCTACTACCTGGCCACCATGGCCCCTGCCATCGCGGCACTGGTCGGGATAGGCGCCGAGGCCTTGCGGTCGGCATGGCAATCGGGGGGGCGGCAGCGGTGGTGGGGAGCGATGGCGCTGTTGGGTTGCGGCGGCGCGCAGGCTCTGATCCTGTCGCGGCACCCGGAGTGGAGTCGGTGGCTCCTCCCTGCGATGCTCGGCCTGTGCCTCGCCACGGCGATAGTGCTCATCTTACCCAAGCGCTTCGTCCTCACCAGCACCGTGAAGCGCCGCACTCACCTCGTGTTCACCATCGGCATCCTGGCCCTCTGCATCGCCCCCACGGTGTGGGCCGCCATCCCCGTGATCACCTGCACCGACATGACTCTTCCCTATGCAGGCCCTCAGACGAGAAAGTGTCGGCCCTTCGAAATCAGGCCCTTTCTCGATCCTGGTCTGATCGCGTACTTGGAGCAGCAGCGTGACGGGGCAGAGTTCATGGCCGCCACCTACGACCTGGGCATCGCTGAGATGGGCATCCTGGAGACGGGAGAGCCCTTCATGGCCTTGGGTGGCTACCGTGGAAGCGACCCGATTCTGATCCTGGATCAGTTCGAGCGACTGGTCGCGGAGGGGAAGGTGCGCTTCTTCCTGAGTCTCGAGGAACCCGGTGAGAGGTGGCCTCAGCAAGAGCCGATCCTGCAATGGGTCGAAGATCACTGCCCCCTCTGCTCGATCAACGTGGAAGGAATCGAAGTGCGAGGGCCCTGCCGGGCAACTGAGTAGCGCTGCCACCCGAGAGGTCCCTCCAAGCCAGGACACATCGTATCCGGACCACCTGTTCACGCGCGATGCGCAGCGATGCGCCCCCACCCCAACCCTCCCCCGTGGCCAAGCGCGGCCACAGGGGAGGGGGTCCCGATTCCTCTCCCTGCGGGCGGCGCACGTAGTCGCGCAGTGGGGGAAGGCCAGGATAGGGGCGGCAACATGCTGCCTCGGAGATGGCCCCGTCATGAATGACAGAGCTACGAAACGGCGCCGGATCAATCCGGCCTTTCACATCAAGCCCACTGTCGTGTCCAGCTCGACCTTCGCAGCCTCGCAGAGGCTTAGTCCTTTCAGCCGCAGGCGATGCGACGTGACGAGAACCATGGGGCATTGTGGCATGCCTCGACGCTCGCTGGGCCGTAGGATTGGCCCTTTCGTACCCAGACCACTAGACCCGACAACCCAAAGGGCTTCAATCAGTTTCTAGGCTCAACAGTAATCCATGGTTGCGCAACTGCGAGACATAGATGGTGTCGGATTGCGCCCAGTCGAGCCCGCTCCCTGCTGGCCCGAAGGACCAGGCATAGTAGATCATACCGGTTGGCAGAGCGAGCAGTATGTGTTCAGTATCCCCATCCACGTCGCGTACAGCCAATCGCTGCTCGTCATCAACACAATGATAGATGTACAGGACTTTCGAACCGTCAGGCGATAGGGTCGCGTTCTCAACAGAGAGAAACTCGGTAGCGTCCCCCTTGGCCTGCTTGACCGGCTCGATCTCGCCCGTCTTCAGGTCCAGGAGGAAGAAGGCGCATGAGTTGAGTCCTTGGACCTCAAGAGCATACTGATAGCCAACCAGCGCCCTATCTCCCTGACTCGACACGTCCATCAGATAGGGCAGGCCCTTTTCCAGATCGGTAGCGCCAAGGACTTGCTGAGGGGTTCCACCGTTCGCGGCGGCTATCCATACGCCGTTTTCAGGGTCTCCCGAATCACCAGAGGCTACCGTGTAGAGGATCTGCTTACCGTCGCCAGAGTAATGGCAGCGGCTCCAGACGGACATGCGTCGCTGATCGTCCACGGTCAGCAGCTCACGCGGATTACCGCCGCTTGCCGGGATACTGTATAGGCTCGTTCCCTCCCTTTCGCCACTCGTAAGGCCCGGCGAGCGTGAGAACACCAATCGCTTGCCGTCGCGCGACCAGCCCGGGGCGACATCGATCGCTGCCTCGCCCTTGGCAGTCAGCAACCCACCAGTAACGCCGTCGTCGGTCAGGTTCTTCAGATGGCCGGTCTCCACCTCCAGGACCCACAGGTCACTCTCGTAAAGGAGCCGAAGGGCCTCTTCGGTGAACACGACACGCGTGCTATCCGGTGACCACGCGATGCTGCCCAGATCGACGTTGCGCACTTCATCTCCGATCTCTACACAACACTGTTCGGCCTGCGAACGGACTTCGCAGACGCAGAGCGCTGTGTCTCTGGAGATAACCAGCCACTTGCCATCCGGCGATAGCGCCACGATGCGACCGTCATCCACCATGATCTCCCGCTGATCGGCCACTCGGAGTTCGCTGGCCGCCTTGGCCGCGGATGGGCATGACGGCTTCGCTTCTTCCCCCCGACAGCCAACAAGCGCCGCAGCTATCAGTACAAGCACGCTCAATGCAAGTCGTCTACTCATCTCCTCTTCCTTCCTTGTCCACAATGATGCCGCGCCTACCCTACACCCTCAGGGTCGCGGACCGTATAAGCTCGTCGGTGTAGTGAGGCAGCTGTGAAGCGCTCAAGGGGTACGTACAATGGGTGGATGATATGAGACAGTGGTGCGTCGATGATAAGATAGGGCCTTGACGAGTTCTCCCCCTGCCGAACTCACTGTACTGCATAGTCTCAGGGCTGTCAAGGGCTTCTTGTGCGGGGGTCAAGACATCGCTGCATTGCGTATCTTAGCCGTTGAGGCCAGGTCTGCTTCGGGCTGCTAGAGAAGGATGGGTACCGAAGCGCCCTGAAGATGCCCCGCGGCACACTTAGCTCTCTCATGCTGTAGGTTCAGCCGCAGGCGATGGCGTCACGCAGCGGGGGGAGGCCAGGACAGGGGCGGCAGTATGCCACCTCGGACACCGCGCTGGCATCGATCCGGCCTCTCAAATCAAGACCACTACCGCGCCCAGAGAGACCCTCTCAAGCCAGGACGCATACCGTCCGGAACACCTCTCCACCCGCGCAGCGACGCGCGGCGACGCACCCAAGCGATAGCTTCACCCCCACGTTTGGGTGACCGCGAGCAAGCGAGCCTTGACACGCCCCGATTTCCGGGAGTATAATCGCCTCACGTAGGGAACATCAGGAACACCATTCCCATCGCTGTTGCCCGGCTTGGCACGGGGCTGATGTGACCGTTCCTCTCCCTACGGCGGGCCACTCTGTTCGCTGATGCTGAGTCTGCATTCGCTCTCGCCTACGGCGAGCCTCATTCGGGCTATGGAGGCAAGAACTATGAGGAAGCTGTTCTTCGGGGGCCCGGCCTTCTTACTCCTACTCGTGGGACTGCTGGCACCCACGTCCACCTTGACCCAGCCGCTCCCCGAGGGCCAGATCCAGCAGCCCGCTGCAGCCGACTTGCTGAACTCTGTTACCATTCCTGCCAGTGCCGACGCCTGCCTCAAGGAGAGGACCGGAAGCTACAACGAGGGGAGCTATTCGTCTCTTACCGCAGAATACTACACCATAGGAGACCAGACCTACGTGGCAACCTTCCTGGTGCGGTTTGACCTTGCCTCCTACCTGCCCTCGAACGCCATAATCGACTCTGCCACCCTTCGGCTTTATCAGTGTGGTTGCACCAACTTCACCGAAGAGGTCAAGGAGACATTCATCGGTGCCTACTTCGTGAACGACCCCTGGAGTGAGGGTACGGTCTCGTGGTACTCGAGACCGTCCTCGGAATCGATAGGCCCTGCACAGCGGATCACGTGCTCGTCTGCAGGTTTCGAGGCGTACTACTACAACGTGACGAGCTTCGCCCGGGCATGGCACGACAACCCCCAGAGCAACCACGGCGTTGAGTTGCGCGGTCCCTGGGTCGGGGACTACTCCCATGTCTTCGCCAGCAAGGAGCATCCCTACTCACCTCATCCTCAGCTCACCGTGAACTACCACCTCCCCGGCCCCTCGCCGACGCCGTACAGCGACGCTGATGGAGATGGCGTGCCCGACGGTATCGACAACTGCCCGAGCGTGTATAACCCCGGTCAGGAAGACAGCGATGGAGATGGGGTGGGTGACGCCTGCGATCCCAACGGGCCCACGCCCACCCCGACAGCCACGCGGACTCCCGTCTGCTGGCGGTTGCAGGGGAAGGTGTTCGACGCCGACTATCCCGGAGACACTCAACCGTTGCAAGGCATCGACCTGAAGCTGGTAGGCAGCGATACTGCCTTTCCGGCCTCGGGCACGCAGCTCGACCTGGAGACCTCCAACAGCGATGGCTGGTACGGGCTCTGGGCCTGCGATCGGCCATCAACCTACAACTACTACCGCATCCAGT